>JAAIGE0100775238.1_pt1 | contig 23416 bp, 21 predicted proteins | sample 6487951 | NCBI WGS metagenome assembly JAAIGE01 (sample SAMN13974128, study PRJNA590717) | phyllosphere metagenome | biome: tomato field; feature: multiple bacterial spot infested tomato fields; material: tomato leaves; isolation source: leaves from tomato fields | host: Solanum lycopersicum ...
AATACCTGCGGCTGCTCCTCAATGATCTGCACGGCGCTGGCCGGCACGCTGACCTTGGCCTCACTGGACGACGTGGCCACCTCAATGCTCACCGGCAACCCTGGTCGCCAGGAACCGTCAGGGTTAGTCAGTACCGCGCGTGCACTGGCGGTTCGCGTCTGCTCGCCGAGCAGGCTGCCAATGTAGGAAACGCTGCCTTCGACCTCGGTCTGCAGCTCGGCGGACACCACCTTGACCTTCTTGCCGACCTGGATGACACGCAGATCCTTGGGTGCCACGCTAAAGGTCGCCCAGACCTGATTCAGATCTGCCACCGTGAAGGCATTGCTGGTCTCGCTGACCACCTCGCCCAGCACGAAATGTTTCTCCACTACAGTGCCATCGAAAGGCGCGCGCAGTTCATAGCGATTGCCTTGTGCCAAGGCAGCCTGACCGCCCAGGGCGTTCATTTTTTGCCTGGCGTTGCTCAGCGCAATATCGGCTTCCTGAGACGCCTGCTGCGCCTGCAGGTAATCCTGCTCGGCGGAGATGCCGTCCTGCCATAACTGCCGCTCGCGCTCGAAGGTGGTCTTGGCCAGCGTACTGCGGCGCTGCGCGGCGGCCAGTTCGCTGCGCTGCTCGGAGATCTGCTGGCTGGCAATGACGGCCAGAATCTGACCCTTCTTCACCGTATCGCCAAGGTTGACCGGCACGCTTTCCACCACCCCAGCGATACGCGGCACCACATGCGCGGTACGGTCTTCGTCGAAACGGATTTCGCCCGGCAGGCGCACGCTCGAATCGATGGCACGTGGTTGCGACTGCATGACCTCGATACCAGCGATGCGAATCTGCTCCTCGTTTAGCTCAAGCAGGCCTTCGGCCTTGCCGTAAGCAAACGCCGTGCTTTGACCGCCCTTGCGAACAATCACCTGGCCTTCGAAGAAGTGCGGCTCGGCAATTCCACGAGCGCTGATATAAGCCTTGCCTTTGGGCTCGAATGCCAGACTGATCGCCTCCCCTGAAGGCCTTTTCGCCTCCAGGCTGACGGAGATATCAGCTGAAGGCGTAAGGCTTTTTCCATCCTCGCTCAGGTAAAGCGAAATGGGCTTGGAGCCGTCTGCACTTTCCGGCGCCAAGAGCTCAAGGCTCAGAGAGCCCTGGCTATACAGCTCACCACCATTGGGCCCGCGCTCGACGCTTTCTGCGTGTTCGTCTCCATGCTCATCACCGTCAGCATGGCCTTCTTCGGCCTGCGCAGCGGATGCCCCATGACCATGTTCATCACCCTCTTCATTGATGTACCAGGCGCCCCCGCCAACAAGGCCGACGCCAATAGCGAGGCTGATCGCCACGACTAATTTCTTGCTCATGGATACTCCCGGATAAGTCGATCGGAGCCCGGCCGATACATCGGGCTACCGATAAGGTTTGGCAAACAACGGTGGCCCGTTACTAGATGGCGGAGAGATCGCCCAGAATGCGCTCCAGCTGCACCCACGCAGCTGTCGCCTCGGTTAGCGCCTGGATGTACTGGGCACGGGACTGAATCAGCGTTCGCTGGGCATCAAGCACGTCAAGAAAAGCGAACTTGCCCAGCTCGAAACCACGTGCGGTGTTGTCGACGGCGTTCTGCGCGGAAGGCAGGATGGTCGACTCGAAAGCCTTTATCTCAGCCTTGGCCATCAGCCATTGCTCGGCAGCAGATTGGATCTCATTGCGCAAGCGCAGCTCGGTGGCGATGCGCAGATCACGACTCTGGTCGGCACGGCGTGCCGCCGCCAGGATGTTGCCCTGGTTACGATTGAACAAAGGCAGCGGCATAGACAGCCCAACCACATTCACCCGTTCCCGGTCAGCGGCGCTGTACTGGCTGCCCAGGCTGACGTTCAGATCCGGAATGCGCTGGGCCTTTTCCAGTTCGAACGAGGCATCCTGCTGCTCGATGCTAGACTTGGCCGAGCGCAGCTCGGCGCTGCGGCTCAGCGCCGCCAACAAGCTTGGCGTGGGTGGCACCGCTGGTAACTGAGTCGCGTCGCCTTCGGGCTGGAGTCGTGCACTGCCGTCTTCACCAAGCACCAACTGAAGGGTGGAGTTGGCCAGGTTTTGCTCCTTACGCGCGCGACTGGCTTCGAGCTCCAGTTCGGCCAATTGCACCTGGGCGCGGGTCAGTTCGATCGGCGAGACCTTGCCGGCCTTTACCCGCCCCTCGGCGATGGTCAACGCACGCTGCGCAACCTCACGGGATTGCGCGGCCAACTCCACCCGCATACCCGCCTGCAGTGAGCCATAGAACGCTTGGATCACCTCCGCGCGCAACGCATTGCGGTTTTGCTCGACGCCGAGGGTAGCGATATCGATACCCCGTTCGGCCACTTCAATCCGCGCACCACGCTTGCCGCCCAACTCCAGTGGCTGGGTCAGTTGCACGGTGGTAGTGCGGGTCTCACTGCGGGTGTCCTCAACCTCCCAGGACAGTTCCGGGTTGGGAATCAAACCAGCCTGGCGACGCTCGGCCTGGCTGATATTCACTTGCCAATTGGCAGCCGCCATATCCGGATTGTTGGCCTGCGCCTGCTGCAGCGCCTGGCTCAAGGTCAATGGCGCGCTTGCCGCGTAGCTCTGGTTGCTCAACAGGTAGCCGGCCATCGCGATTGCCGGCAGCAAGCCCTGGGAAATAGTGAGAGTTCGGAGATTAAAAGACAATTAAAAGCCCTCAATCAGCCCGTTAGCCGCTATGGCTGTGAGCCAACTCGTTATTGGAATAACAGTGATTGGGGCTCAATCTAATAATCGCGGCTTATCACCAAGGTGACCGCGACATTACAAATATGTAAGACAACGCCGGAACAAAACGGCTTGTATTACCATCCGGCAAACAACCTCCTTCAATACGTGCCTCGGAGAGCCAGCGCACATCGCATAGCTTTTAACCTCATGCAACAAGGAGAACTGCGGCTACCTGTCGCAGGCGCTTCACGCTTCTCCGTGCCCTAACACCCGCTTAGCCTCGGGTACTTCCTTTGCTTGCAATAAAACAACAATCAGAATATTTGCACCACCAGGTGAACCACCATGCGAATCCTGATTATTGAGGACGAGCCTAAAACTGCCGAATACCTTCACCAAGGGCTTACCGAAAGCGGATATATCGCTGACCGCGCCGCATCAGGAGTGGATGGGTTACATCTTGTAAAACAGCATAACTACGACCTAGTGATTCTCGACGTCAATTTGCCCGAAATGGATGGGTGGAGCGTGCTGGAGAATATCCGTCTGGCCAGTAGCACCCGAGTCATGATGCTAACGGCACGCGGGCGCCTGGCAGACAAGATCAAAGGGCTCGATCTGGGGGCTGACGATTACCTGGTGAAGCCCTTCGAGTTCCCGGAGTTGCTGGCACGCATCCGCTCGTTGCTCAGGCGCACCGAGCAGGCCCCGACGCCCGATGTGCTGAGTGTTGCCGACCTCGAACTCGATCCTGGGCGGCACCGTGCCTTCCGCAAGGCGCAACGTATCGACCTGACGACCAAGGAATTCGCCTTGCTGCACCTGCTGATGCGCCGCAGCGGCGAGGTGCTGTCGCGTACGCAGATCATCTCACTTGTCTGGGATATGAATTTCGACTGCGACACAAATGTGGTGGAAGTCTCGATACGTCGTCTGCGGGCAAAGATCGACGATCCTTTCGACAGCAAACTGATTCACACCCTGCGCGGTGTTGGCTATGTGCTGGAGGAGCGTGCGTGAAGCCGGCCAGTTTATCGGTACGCCTGGCGATGGCGGTTGCCGCCATGGGCGCAGCGCTAGTGGTCGTGCTGGCGGCCCTGGCCTATATCGCCCTCAACCACGAGCTGACAGCAACTGCGCAAAGCGACCTGCTGGCCAAGCAGGGGCAACTCGAACATCGCCTGCTCGAAGACCGATTGACGCCCCGGCAGATTGGCGAGCAACCCCATGGACTGCTCGACCTGGTGCTGGGGCATGACAACTTGCGCCTGTCGATCTTTGAGCCGGGCGCCAACGGTCGCTTGCTGCTCAACATCAATGGCAGCTCTGTCCACTCTTCTTCCAAACGCAGCCTGCAGAACCGCTTCGTCGAGACCCTCGACAGTACCGGGCATAACATGTTGGTGACCAGCACCACGATTACACTGGCATCGGGCGAGCAAGTGCTGATCCAACTGGCCGTTGATCGAAGCGCAGATGAAACCCTGATAGCGGCCTACTTTCGCTCCACACTGCTGGCCCTGCCGCTGGTGCTGCTGCTCATTGGCGCCGGCGCCTGGTGGATCGCACAGCAAGGGCTCCAGCCACTGCGACAGTTCCGAGAAGTGGCCTCACGGGTTTCCGCGCAAGACCTCAATCACCGGCTGGCCGATGACGACCTGCCACGCGAACTGGCTGACCTGGCCAAGGGCATCAACCTGATGCTCGATCGGCTTGATCGAGGCGTACAGCAACTCTCGCAATTCTCGGACGATTTGGCCCACGAACTGCGTTCGCCCATTTCCAACCTGATGGGCAAGGCTCAGGTGGCCCTATCCCGAGAGCGGTCAGCTGATGCGTATAAATCAGCGCTGGAAAGCTGCACGGAAGAACTGGAGCGGCTCAGCCGCATCGTTACAGACATGCTGTTTCTGGCTCAGGTCAGCCACCCGACCCTGGTCACTCAGCTTGAAAAGCTGCGCCTGGAAGATGAGGCCCGCAAGGTGATGGATCTCTTTCAGATCTGTGCAGAGGAAAAGCAGGTTGAGCTTCGCCTCAGTGGCGAAGGTGCAATACAGGGCGACCGCCTGATGGTGCAACGCGCTCTGTCCAACCTGCTCTCAAATGCCGTTCGCCATACCCCGCAGGGGATGCGGGTCTATATCGATATCCAGAGCGATTCGACAGCCACGACGCTCTCGATCCACAACCCAGGCAGCAGCATAGCGGCGGCACACCTGCCCCGTGTTTTCGAACGTTTCTATCGGGTTGACGCCAGCCGCTCACGGGCCATAGGCGGCACTGGCCTGGGGCTGTCGATCGTACGGTCAATCATGAGCGTGCACAGCGGCAAAGTGACAGTGGCTTCGACACCAGAGGCGGGCACAGTCTTTTCCCTGCAGTTCAAACCACTGCAAGCAGATGACTAGGATAATTTGAAGCCTGACAAATATGTAATTTGATCGCAACTACGGCGACAGCATGACGCCCTTAAAATGGGCCCATCAATTAAACCGGAGTGCACCATGAAAATCGAAACTTTCCTGTTGGCCATTGCTTTACTCAGTAGCGCTTCCTTGGCACAAGCCACCCCTTCCGTAGAAAAATTGACCGAGAAATACCAGCGGGAAAATGTTGAAAAGACCCGCCAGTATGCCGAGCAAGCTGGCAAGCCGATGCCGCAGATTGTCGACTACACCTACGACATGAAACTGGACATCGCCAAAGTGGTTCACACCAGCCGGGACATCAAAACGTGCGGCAACTTCAAAAAGATCATGAGCTACGAGGACTCGGCGGGAAACCTGAATGCCATTCGCTACACGCTTCCAGGTGAATGCGTCAATCAGCGATAAGCCAATCTTGCGTACTAATAGCCGCCCTGATAGGCGGCTTTTGTTTATGACCTGAAAACGATCCGGGCCAGCAAAGAATTAAACCGCGCGACTCGCACCAGAAACATTAATTACAGTTCCTAGACTGGTCTCTACGCATAATAAAAAAAGCGCCCATAAAGGGCGCTAGGATTCACCTCTTCCAAAGGAGCAATCATGCTTCAAAGGTGAATGGGGCTATGCACAAGAACACTTGAGCATCACAATGAAAAACAGACAAGCCATGTGACTAATGTACGCTACCCCGCCTAACACGCTGATGAGCGGAACATTACAATTCAGTAAGGAGGGTTTGACCTAGCCAAACCCTCGCACGCATTTACAGCACGCTCAACGGATACTCAACGATCAGGCGAACCTCATCCAGATCCGACTCGAACTGAGTGGCTCGGGTCGTTGCCTGACGAACACGGAACGACATGTCCTTCATTGCGCCAGTCTGCACAACGTACTTGACCTCGATATCGCGCTCCCAGCGTTTCTGATCAGTCAGCGGATTGCCCTCTGCATCACGGCGCATATAAACGCTGTTGGCGTTGGAGTAATCGGCATCACTGCCACGGCCATAACGGGTCATGAAGGACAGCCCAGGGATGCCGTAAGACTCCATATTCAGATCGTAGCGAACCATCCACGACTTCTCGTTGGGCGAGTTGAAGTCAGTGTATTGAATGGAGTTATCCAGGAAAATCGAATCTGACTGACGCAGGTAATCGAAATCATCGCTGCCGTTGTTGCGCTGGTGTGTCAGCGCCACGGTATGAGCACCGAACTGAACGCCGACCTTGCCGCTCCAGATGTTGTTATTGAAATCACCCAGCTGCTGAGAGCCTTCGTCAACGGCTTTGTAGTAGTTGAAACCGCCGATCAGAGCCAGGTCGTCGCTCAACGGGAGACGCAGCGAAGTACCGAAATAATACTGATCCCACACATCCTTGAGACGGCCACTGTAGGCACTGAAACTGACGTTTTCATTCAGGCTGTAATCACCACCGAAGTAGCCAACCCAGGGCGAATCGACGCCGCCCGCGTAGAAGGTGGCGAAATTGTCGCGCATGTTGCTGGACACCGGCTGACTCATCGAGTGCAGACGACCACCTTGCAGTGTCAGGCCTTCCAGGCTGTTGTTGACCGCCGTGACACCACGAAAGGACTCTGGCAGCAGGCGCGAATCGCCGTAGTGCACCACCGGCGTCGCAGGGAACACGTCGCCGACACTGATGACCGTATCGAAGGCTCGCGCTTTTAGCGCGCCGCCGACCTTGGAATAGTCATCGCGAGCCTCACCATTGCTTTTAACAGGAAGCACATCAACGGAGCTGCGCGCGCCATTTCGCCCACCACCGGTATCAAGCTTGATCCCCAGCATGGCGAATGCATCCACACCAACACCCACGGTGCCTTGAGTAAAGCCTGATTCGAACTTTGCGATAATCCCGTGCGCCCACACCTCCGAATAGCCGGCGCCGCCTGGAGCCACTCCACCATTGCGATCATCACGGTTGAAGTAAAAGTTTCTGTTGAGAATGTTCAGGCTGCTGCCTTCGATAAAGCCCTCTACTTGCTCATTGGCTTTCGCCGCCGAAGCCGTGCCGATGGCAGCCGAGAAAATGGCAAGTGATAACGCGGTTTGCTTCTTCATGATGACTCCTGGTGTCAAGGGCAGCTTCTTATAAAAATTACGGAACTGTAATTATTGAGCTGTATGGGTTCCGCCCCTTATCCTTGCTGTCGCAAGCTAACACCGAGATGATACGAAGATTACAATTCTGAAAGACTCAACGGCAGGCCAAATGAGAGCATGAGTCACCTGACTGACTGCCGCCAAAGTCAGTTACGTCATTATTTTTTGCCGAGCGATTCGAATATAGCGACTCAACAATCTGTAGAGAAATAAGCGCGTACAGCTCCGCACCAATAATTATCCAGATGCAGATTTTTTTTCGATGGTCAATCCGTTACACCCAACGGCCAACACGCTGTTTGTAGCTTCTGAAAGATGTTCCGAAGCGTTGCTGCAGCGCTTGTTCTTCAGGGAGTATTTGCAAGTAGTGAATATAAACAGCAAAGGCCACCACGCCCAGTAGCGCGTACAACGATCCCATTACCACTGCCAAGGCAAGCAGAGCAATGACGAACCCCAAGTACATGGGGTTGCGGCTGTAACGGTAGATTCCACTTTCGACCAATGAGGAAGCTTGCTGCGGAGCCAACGGATTGACCGTCGTGCGGGCTCGTCGGAAACCCAGCACCGCAGCCAGGCAGATTGCACCCGCCAGCAACAAAAGCACGCTTGCCAGCAGCAGTTGCCACAGCGTCAGGCTGAACTCCTCCGCCACGGTGCCAAACCACATCAGCAGGCCACACAAAGCCGCAACCAACACCGGCGGCACGCGGTTACGCAGTCGGTTCATGGCAACTCCTTGCTGCTACTTCTTGAGCAAACGCAAGCCGTTCAGCACCACCAGCAGGCTGACTCCAACATCGGCAAACACCGCCATCCACATGGTCGCCCAGCCAAACAGGGTGAAGGTCAGGAAAACAGCCTTGATGCCCAGGGCAAAGGCGATGTTCTGCTTGAGGATGCTGGCTGTATCGCGCGACAACTGCACGAAAGCGGGCAGCTTGCGCAGGTCATCGTCCATGATCGCCACATCGGCCGTTTCGATGGCCGTGCCGGAACCGGCCGCCGCCATGGCGAAGCCAATCTGCGCGGTCGCCAGTGCCGGTGCATCGTTGATCCCGTCCCCGACCATGCCGACCACGTGGCCGCTTCCCTGCAGTTCACTGACCGCAGCCAGCTTGTCGTCCGGCAGTAAGTTGCCGCGTACTTCGTCGATGCCAACCTGGCCTGCAATGGCCGCTGCGGTGTGCGCATTGTCACCGGTCAGCATCAGAGTCTTGATGCCGAGGCGATGCAGATCCTCGATGGCCGCCTGGCTGGTTGCCTTGACCGTATCGGCCACGGCGAACAGGGCAACTACCTGGGTTGCCGTGGCCAGGGCCACGACCGTTTTACCCTGACGCTCCAGTTCGATCATGCTGTCACCCAGCTGCACGCTGCCTAGTTGCAGCTCGCCAATCAGTCGGTGATTGCCCAGGTAATAATCCTGACCAGCGACCGTTCCCCGTACACCACGCCCTGGCAGTGCTTCAAAGGCATCAACGGGCAACTGCGCTGTTGCATTAAAGGTAGCGTGCTTGGCGATGGCCAATGAAACGGGGTGATCCGAGCGGCCAGCCAGGCTGGCGGCGACCACCTGCGCATCCACGCCGGGCAATGGTGCCAGCAGTAGATGATCGGTCTGTTGTGGCTTGCCGTGGGTCACGGTGCCAGTCTTGTCCAGAGCGATAAAGCTCAGCTTCGCGCCACTTTCCAGATAAACGCCGCCCTTGATCAAAATGCCTTTTCGCGCTGCTGAGGCTAGGCCGCTGACGATGGAAACCGGCGTGGAAATCACCAGCGCGCAGGGGCACGCTACCACCAATAGCACCAGCGCACGGTAGATCCACTCCGTCCAGCCACCGCCCATGAACAGCGGCGGTACGATGGCCACGGCCAACGCAAAAAAGAACACGGCCGGGGTGTAGACCTTGGCGAACTGGTCGACGAAACGCTGGGTCGGCGCTCTGGAGTTCTGCGCCTCTTCGACCGCATGAATGATCCGCGCCAAAGTAGTGTTGCTGGCTTCAGCGCTGACCTGATATTCGAACGAGCCATTTTCATTGACGGTGCCGGCAAATACCGGATCGCCGGCGACCTTTTCCACCGGCAGGCTTTCGCCCGTTATTGGCGCCTGGTTGACCGCCGAGCTGCCGCTGCGCACTTCGCCGTCCAGGCCGATACGCTCACCGGGACGGACGCGCACCAGCGCGCCGACAGCCACGTTCTTGACGTCGACCTCCAGCCAGCTGCCATCCGTCTGCCGCACCGTGGCACGCTGCGGGCTGAGATCCATCAGGCCCCTGATCGCGTTACGCGCACGATCCAGCGAACGCGCCTCGACCATTTCGGCCAGGGTGAACAGGAACATCACCATGGCAGCCTCGGGCCACTGACCGATGAGCACCGCGCCCGTTACGGCGATGCTCATCAACGCGTTGATGTTCAGGTTGAGGTTCTTCAGCGAGATCCAACCCTTCTTATAGGTGCTCGGCCCGCACAACAGGATGGCCAGCAGTGCTACCGCAGCCACCACCCACTCCGGCGCAGCATCTGTGAAGTGCAGTACTTCCGCGCCAACGGCCGAGATTCCCGACAGGGTCAGCAGCCACTTGGTTCGCGTGCTGAAGCTGCCATGGCCGCTATCGCTCGGGTTGCTTGCGGTCTGTTCTGCAGCGTTTTCAGTCAGTGGCTCGGCACGCAAGCCAAGCGACCTAACGGCCTCTTCGATACCACGGGTATCCGGCAGCACATGCCAGACACCCATGGTGCGATTCATCAGGTTGAATTCCAGTTTCTCGATGCCATCGAGCTTGGCCAGCTTGCCCTCGATCATGGTCTGCTCGGAGGGGCAGCACATATCGGCAATCACAAAGGAACTGAGGCGGCTGCCTTCTTTCACCACGCCAGGAGCCTGAACAGTCTTGGGATTGTCCGCTGGCGGACAGCACGCAGCGGCACAACTGCTGGCTGGGCTAACAAGCGTTGAGGCAGGCTCGGCAAGGCTGTAAAGCTGGGTCGCAGGCTCCTGGATGCTGGAGCATGTGGATGTGCTGGAGGAACAGCAGCTATCAGTGGTTTTCTGGGCAGCAAGCCCATTGGCAGCATCAACGAACAAGCTGTTCTGATCCTTTGGCACCACGGGAGTGGAAGCAGAGCAGCCCCCTTTCGCGGATTCAGCCGGCTGTTTGCCTGCGCAGCAACTCGACCCGGTATCGCTGTTCGGCTGCACACTACGGGGGTCGAAAACCTCGACGCTGACCGGCTTCTTGGACTCTTTCCTGCCACCGCAACAACTGCTGCTCATGTATCACTCCTCCTGCTCTAGTAGGGAAGAGTGAACACCTTATAGCGACTATAGGGTCAAGCAGTTTCTTACGGCTTTCGGTCAATCTCACTTCTGATCAGGTCGTACAATTGCTGAGCACCGAACTGGGTCAACGGCCGACCATTGACGAAGAAGGTCGGCGTGCCGCGCACACCCAAGCGCGAAGCATCAGCGGTATCCTTCTCCAGTGCGGCATTGATGTCAGCGGACATCATCTGCTCACGGGCCTGCTCAACGTTCAAACCAGCCTGCTCCGCCGCCTGCCAGGCAGCGACGATCTGCGGGTCGTCATGCCAGGCTGGCTGGGAGTCCAACAGGGCCTCGATCACTGGGACAAACAGGCCCTGCTTGCGCGCAGCCTCGATAATCCGCGAAGCCTCTTCCGACCCTTGGTGGTTGAGCACGTAACGCAGCACCAGGCGAATATCCTGCGGATGTTTCTCCATCATCTGTTTGACGATCGGATAGAACGCCCGGCAGGCCTCACACGAAGGGTCGAAAAACTCCACCACCGTGACACTGGCGTTGCTCGGCCCAAAGCTCGGCGAATGAAAGCGCACCAGATTTTCCGCCCGTTGCGGCTCCGAGGTATGAGCATTGGTTACAGGCTGATAGGCGGGTTCTTCTGCTCGCGGATACAACAATGCCGCGATGGCGAAACCAACAACTGCGACAAGCAAAACAGCAACGACCAAAACACGTCGGTTCATACAGAAGACCTCAGGCGAACAACGGAAAGAAGAATGATGATCAGGGTGAACACCCCAAGGGAAAGCAGCGGTAGCGGCAGGCTGCCGAACACCGCCATATCCGCCCCGGAGCATGACGGCCCTATACCGCACGGTTTGATAGCCTCGGGGATGACACGGAAATACAGCAGGTTGTGGTACAGGGCGACCAGCCAGCCACAAACGGCGACAGGCAAGGCGTAATGCCAGACGGCGGCGTCGGATCGATAACAGGCAACGGCCAGCATTGGCACCAACGGAAACATGAACGCACGCTGAAACCAGCAAAGGTTGCACGGCACCTGCCCCATCACTTCCCCCACGAAGAGCACCGCAAGGCTAGCCAGCAACGCCAGCAACCATGCCCCAAGCAAAAAAGGCCAGAGATCTCTCGATCGGTCACTCATAGACAGCTCCTAGGTGTTCTGTCGCAAACGCAAGGAGGTAGAATGAGCCTTCTAGCAACTATAAGGTCAAGCCTCATGCCGCCAGACACTCTCTCTATAGGCGCGCTCGCTAAGGCCACAGCCACCAAGGCTGTCACCATTCGCTACTACGAACAGATTGGCCTGTTGCCTGCTGCCTCGCGCAGCAGCTCGGGATACCGACTTTATAACGACGAACAGCGCACCCGTTTGCTGTTCATCCGCCGCAGTCGCGGGCTGGGGTTCAGTGTCGAAGACATTAGGGAACTGCTCGGTCTGGCTGATCGCCGGGAAGCCTCCTGCTCAGCAGTCGACAGCAAAGTGCAGGGGCAATTGGAGCAGGTTCGCCTGCGCATTGCCGACCTGCGCAACCTGGAGGCCGAGTTGCAACGACTCAGCGACTGCTGCCAGGGCGGTGTCATCGAGAACTGTCGGATCATCGAAACCCTGTCCGATCGTAGTTGACGCCAGTGACCATCGATTAGTCTTATGGGATCGGCGTACTACCCCGACATCAACATCGAATTCGATATCAACTACGGACTCCGGGACATCGTGGCCGACCGTTTCGATGCGGGAGTACGCCTGGGCGACGCCATCGACAAAGTCATGATCGCAGTGCCGATCGGGCCTCAGTTGCGCATGGCGATCGCTGCTTCGCCCGCTTACTTGGAGAACCATCCCACCCCCAAGACGCCGCGCGATCTGCTCAAGCACAACTGCATCAATATGCGTATGCAAACTGCAGGAGGAATTTACGTCTGGACTTCGAGCGCCGTGGCCAAGAGCAGAATGTCAGGGTGAACGGCCAACTCAGCTTCAACACCTCGCCCAGCGTGGTAGATGCTGTGGTGGCCGGTCTGGGGATAGCATCACTGCCCGAGGAGGAGTTCGGAGATCATTTCAATGAAGGACGATTGATGCGAGTTTTGGAAGACTGGTGCCCCCCTCTTTCCCTGGCTATTACCTGTATTACCCGAGCCGCAAACAACCCTCCCACGCGTTCTCGCTCGTGCTCGATGCGTTGCGTTGGACGGCGCCTTCTGCGGCTAGAAAGCGATAATGCAATCCTGTCCAAGGCGAGGCTACTGAGCGGACTCCAAAGTCGAGCTAAGTAGGGGCTCGTGCAGGGCGACCACCCGTCGCCGCAACTCTTCATTGGATGTGTCGTTGCACACGGTCTCTTCAAAGCGCCCTAAGGAAAAGACTTGATCGGCAGATGGGTAATGCCTAAGCAAACTTTTTGCGTGATAACGGATTTCCTCTGGCATCGCCCGATCACGCGACAGCTCTCGCAAGAACTCCTCAGTTTTGATGATGGCTCGAGTTCTTTCATAGGGAAGTGTCAAAATAGAAATCTCCTGTTAGCACACCTGATCTTGATTGTACTGGTTAGCCTGGCATAGGGTCGGTAGCAATTCAGATGACCAATTGGGGAGTGCACGTGGGTACGACATTCGTGACGATTGAGGATTGGGATGGTGATGGTGCAATCCGGCTCCCAGATGAGGCACTCCAGGAGCTGGGTGTCGACGTTGGCGATACGCTTTATCTGATTGAAGAATACGTCGGCACCTCTAGGTGTCTAGTTCTCAGCAAAACACCTCGTATCCCTGACCGCATTGATGAGCTAGTGGATCACTTCAATGGACCTCAGGGTGACTGAGCTCGGCCTCAAAGGTCGTTAGCCGTACGCTGGCGAATCTGGTTGACTGCACTCCCAGCCAGCAGTAGCTTTTCAAGCGGTAGTAGTCGCAGTGAAGTACGTGGGTTAGGTACTCAGCCTGCCTGCAAAAAACCGCCCTTGTGGCGGTTTTTCTTTATGGCGGACATCACGTCTTTTCGATCTTGTTGAGCGAGGCTAGATCTTAGCCTCCCGTACCGAAAACCCAGCGGATCTCTTCGAACTCCCTTGCAGGGGATGAATGCTTTCGACCGATTTCAGTCGGTGACGCCAGGCTTGAGCCGACCCAAATTGCTGAGGTATTGATCCTCATCACTGAACATCACGTTCGCCTTTCGCTGTTGCTTACAGGCACGACCCTTGGCACACATCCGACTGTCTTTGCTCCGGCGCACGCTCATCGCGATGCAAGCCAAAAGCTCGCAGGATCTGCTGTCGATGGGTAACTGCCAACATGTGACAGTCATCGGAATCGTGACCGGCCGGCAGCGCCCTTCAACAGCATCGGGCGTGACATTCGTGACTCTGGAAGATGAGTTCGGGATGGTGAGCGTGATTGTCTGGCGTGACCTTGCAGAGCAGTATCGGTCTGCGCTGGTGCATTCGAAGTTGTTACAGGTGAAAGGCCAAGTATAGGATCGAGAAGGCGTGGTGCATCTGATCGCAGGCCACCTTGCTGATCGAAGCGAACTGCTCGCGGGACTCGATACTAGAAGCAGAAACTTTCACTGATAATGCGTATGGAAAATGTAGGCACATTTAAATTCGCGGCCTATCGAATTTTTTCAACAAAAATTCGCTCATATACTCTGGCGTAAGATCGACAGCACTTATAGCATGACACCTTCTCACGATCTCGATGCAATCTGGGCAAGTAATCTACCCACTGCCAACCTCAACTTCATCAGAATCAGCATTTATAGCACCAGAACAAAGAGCATTCAGCTCACAATCAGTACCGTGTGTTCGTATCCACGCCAGGCCAGATCTGTTTACAAATCGTTGTTTAAGAATCTCAGCCATTCTATTGCTCCCTTGGATAACATTAATAGCGAGAAATACCAGCCCTAAGAAATAAATTGAACTCTCAAACTATGAAAACTAGTAAACATAACCAGCCAACAGATTAACCATGCACCTGAAATTCTGAAAAAATAACAAAGGAAAAATCAAAGAAAAATCACATTGGACTTATCTGAATTTTCATCTCGCAGCAACGACAATTCTTGAGTCAACTCAAGTATTTTCGCATGGGCCTCCAGAAGCAAACTTTGCGCGATGTCGCGATCACGCTTTAAGGCAACAATTAGATTGTTGAGTTTCTCTTCTTTGCTGCCCGATTTTTTTTGTTTGGCACCACGCTCTATCGAACGTTCAGCTCCTGTAGATGAGACCCATTGCTGAATCTCTAAAATTAGATTTGGATACCTAGCTTTCTTGAGAGCAGAGGCATCCCTACCCGCCTCTTTAGCAACATTGTTCTGTGTTACTTTCGACCCGAAAGGTAGCACAGTGGGCCTGCCATTTTTCAAGCGTTCGAAAGCCTCTCTAAAATCACTCTCTGCTGTGCCTTTTCCAAGTATTTTTTCCTCAATGGAGCTCATAAAGAATTCTCTCTAAACATTCTATTTGCCTTTCGATAGATGATTTTAGCGGAGACTCAAATCGTTGCCTAAGTAATTCCAGCCTCGAATCCTCCAAAAGCGCCGCGAGTATAGGCCTCTTGCGCTTGTCGAATAGAGCCTTAGGACACCCAGCGCACTCTTCGATACTGTCCACACCTCCAGACGGGCAGAACTCTGCGCTCAAGCAAAGACCGGCCATCGTTGGGCGAAGCGAAATTTTACCTTTTTGTGCCAGGCTGGATGTTTTCTTGAAATCTGCCTCGGTCACAAATGAAATTAAGTTACTCTTGTTCGCATCGCCCAAAGGAGATACAAATCTATCGGATTTAAGCGATAAAGCTTCACGGGCAATAGCATCAAATACCTCACCACGAAACTCGCTTACCATACTCTTATCAAAGGTAAACCGTGTAGAATTGCGGCCATAATAAAGCGACATCTGCAAAGTCAGATGCTTCATCTCATACTGAAGCGACAAGTCGCTAACCAAACCAGAGCATGCCGCATTAACGGCAAGAGTTCGGCGTAGTTGATGAATGGAAAAGCGCCAAGGCCGACCAATACTTATTTTATCCACGTTAAGAGAATCTGTAGCATGGAGAGCCTCATTCATATCCTGCTCAGTCACGGTAATTTCTTCCAAACAGAATAGTTTCGGACATCGCTCCTTCCATCTTGAGTAATCCATGTTAAGAAGTAATATCGCATGCTCAGAAATGTGGTCACGACATCCTCGCCCCCAAGGCTCGTAGCTGCCTATTGAAAGATAAGGATCTGAAACATCTATGCTTCTAAGTTTAATTTTCGGATTTCTTTGAGCGATAGAAATGCGAAGTCTAGCAATTTCCCTCAAAACCTCAAAAGCTATCTGCACTCTACTAGAAGTAATCCACTCGGCTTTATCGTCGGACACAGTTTTGGTTGTCCGCCCGGTAATTATAAAAACCTTACCAAATCGATCATCCTCTTCAACACGGAGAGAGGAAGATCTCAGGCTCTGTAACTCCTGCTTTCTAAGTCCGCTATAATTCGCTATATACAAATTACCTATAAACACCATCGTACTTAAGTATTTTGAAAATGCTCGAGCATTTGAAGGTGAACTGTCGATCCCTATATTGCCAGTGGGAACCCATCTACTGCATACTTCGTCCAACCCGGTATCAGACAAGAGTTTGTTCACAGCTGCATTGATTTTGTTTACCGTCTGACGATCAGTGCTTCGCTTAATTTCAAAGGCTTTTTCAGCACCGAACGCAGACATGTATAGCTCCGCAATCTGATCAAAAACTGAGCTTACCTGATGCTTGTTAACAATAAATTCTGAAAGTGCATCATGCAGACGAGAAATTTGATATTTCCAGATCCGAGCCGGAATGTAGGGTGTTTGCGAGGTGCAAAGTGGAGCATCACCAGCGAATGCACGCTGCACTTTTCGGGGAGATAGGATGTAGAAACCTAGATCACCTCTGAGGCTATAAATATCCAACAGAAGACTCTTGGCAACCAACTTCTTTGAAGGAAGACAACAATTCGAAACTTCATCGACGAGCTGAGGGTATCTATCCAGCTTTTCAACCGAAATGCCTTTAGCATCACAAAATCTAAAAATAGGAAGTAAGCAGTTGAAATAGTGTCGCAATGTCGCAGGTCGTATTGACCGAGGCCCCAAGGCATATAAAAAGTACATCAGTTCCCGCAAACGCCGCCCGTTCTCCTCCATTAATCTAATTTTTTTTCTCGGATCATCTCCAAAATGGACTTTTAGAAATCCGCCAGATTTACCAGGAAACTTCCATTCGCGGTCGCCGTATCTGGAGATTACAGTCCCATCGGACAATTGCACTATAGGGTGATCTTCCGCCGGAGGAAATTGGCGTGAAAATGCTACACCTACAACAAGATCATTCTTAGCAGCAACAACGCTCATTCAATCTCTCCAAGGCTAAGGATAATATGCAACCTCCAACGTAGGTGATAGTTCTCTTCCAAGATACGTTGCCTAGCTAACTCCATGTAACCCTTACTGGTCTCGTTTAGCTTCGAGAAAGCGCTTATGATTTCATCAATTCTTGCAATCAAAGAATCATATTGCTGTTGTACAGCAGGCAACGAGGCGATATTCTTCAAATTAACACTTTCTATTATTTTTAAGTACCGATAGGATAAAAGAGCCCATGCATAGTCTAAACTCACCACTCCGCTGTAGCTGGTACAAAAAAAACAAGCTGCTACATTTCTACAATCAGGTACGAGTGAAGTGTTATGAGATGACTCAATTTTCCCAGGTATCTTGATACATGACCCAGGCGCCAGAGCAGGATCGACGTTCTCTAAAACCGAAAAAAAATCACTCCACTCCCTCCTCGCAGTCAGAATATTTGGCTCTGCGTAATTTTGATCTAACGTCTCTACAGTATGTTGCATAACATCGGCGACTAACTGACGTGGCACCCCTCTATTTAAAAGCCAATTACTTTTGCTCTTCCGAAGTTCGGTGGGAGGAACATATACCCTATGAATTTTTGTCAAAGCCGTCTTAAGCGATTGAAGATGCTTCCCCTCGATAGCCGAGTTAGCAAGACGGACACTCGTGGGAAATAACTCACCTCTACTCAAATCCAAATTTATTTCTTTTCTAAATTCTAAGTACCGCTTGAAATGTGGCATATACTCGGAGTGAACTGTAAAGAGCACCTCGCCCCTTCGCCGCCCCTTATATTTACGCACCTCGTATCCACCCTTCCATGTTTGAAATCTATAGTCTCCTGTTGTGAGCGAAATAGCTTGGGTGAGGTTCATCCCAGTTTGCGCGATAAAATACGATAGCTCAGCTTGAAGTCTTAAATTAACAAGATAATATCTTTTATATAAGAGCATTTCTCGTGAGACCGACGCTCTTAAGTGTCGCTTGCTCGGGCTCTTCACAGGCTCAAATGGTGTCTTCAACTGCAAACCCAACCCTGCCCAGAACCCGTAACTCCCGAAATAGATATAAATCGGTATTTCCTGCAACATTCTATCTATCGTCAGCCCTTCAATAAGGGCTAGCAGATCCGAGCAATAGTCCAGCACCACGCCTTCGTTTACCGATGACTTTCTTTTCTTCTTCCGACTGGAGTCAAACCTAGACAAGCCTGCAAGTTTCTTTGATTGCAGGGGATCAATTACATCATTAGGAAAGAGAGCTATAGCTATAGATATAACCCTACCGGCTCTATAGCTACAAAATTCTCCTTTGACAACCTCCGCATATAAATAGTCGGTCCACTTTTGAATTACCACACCCATTGAGCCAGCACTAATAGAAAAGTCATTTTCATCAGCGAAACGAAACAAATTAAACAGTGCTTCAAGATAATTTTCAATTCCGGTTATTGCGCAGCCTCCTTCAAGTTTTCGAGAAACACTTCGATGCAGCTTTTTTACTAACTTCAACCGCGCAGCATCCGGGGCCTCATACTCGCCAGAATCAAAAGCCCTCCTGAATTTTTTATACGAATACCTGAATCCACCTTTACATAGACATCTAATAAAAAAGTAAGCCATTGCAGAGTCTTTGCGTGGCGCCTTTAAGATCCTAAGACTCGAATATTCCTTAAGAGAAATCATCTTCTATCTCGGACAAAAATAGCGTGCTGAACAACTTCTCTAGTAAACGAGTCAGCCCACTCGCCAATTAACTTATTCTCTTGGACAAATTTAATATACCGCATTGAAGTGCTCTCTTGCTTATGAAGCAAAAGATCACGCACTAACGCAATTGCTCGCCCTATGTTGCCTCCACAATTAGCCAATGCTACCTCTGCCACATGAGTAGCAAACGTGGCACGAGTTTGATGAAATTTGAAGTGACCGACACTCAGGCCCCGATCTGCGGCTTTTCTTCGCAAACGAGACATCTCTACATCAATCGTAGGATGCCCCATAGCTTTCTCATCATAATAACCTGCCCCGTTTTTGTTTAGAAACACACGTACTTTATTCTCTGGCGATGCTTTGGCCTCTCTGCTTAGCCGCCTAACACTTTTTAAATACGAAGCAAGCTCTAGAAGAAGAAATCTAGGAATAACAATTTCGCCATTAACATCATTCTTAGTATTAACCGGAGCACCTGCAATTCCTGGTCCGATCTTGATCCAAAACAACTCTGGCGTTGAATGATGGCGAGTTGCTGTCTCGAGTGTCTTTTTCTTCAGATCGCAAATGCTACCGATGCGCATTCCAGTATAAAAACCGAGCAACAGCATTAGATAAACTTCGATTGATGAGCACTCTTTAGCCAACTGCAAGAACATATCGCGTTCATGCTTGCTAATAGGCTGGAGTCCGTCTTCCAGAATGGTTCCGCGCCTAGATCTATTTGGTATGGCCAAGCGGGAGGATCTAACTTTCAGTTTTCTTATTAGTCCGTTGTTAGTGACTCTACTGAGCATAACTTCGGTATCACCACAAACATCCTCTCTCGCCCAAATAACTCCAACTTCCTGCGCCCATCTATAAAAATTTAATACGCAGTTCATTCTAGATGAAGCTAGCGATGAGGAGATGTTTCCCATATTTCGCTGATCAATCAAATATCCCCTGTACATATTTAAGGGTCTATCTGGCTCACGATAAGGGAGCCTATTCCAATCTAACTCATACTCCTCTAAGAAACGCATGAATGCTAACAACCGCTTAGCAATTGATCCTAGTGTCTGGATGCTTATGCTAGATCGAAGAACCTCGGCTATACGGCTATGAAGGTACAAATTCGCCTCATGCCACGGATAGCCAGTGCTCCAATACAGCTGAGGGAGGTTTCGTACCGATATATCTGGGTCAATCGCTTCACGATTAACCTCACTTTCGAAGTCAAATGAAGACTTGAGGGGAGAGAAATTTATCAATTCTAGACGTGACATAAACCCTACCTATGGATGCCGTCCACACCCTAGCATGTAAGGAGAACGTGTCCATAAGGTTTATGTTAGAGGTACTCCCGACACCAGCCGTACTCGCCCCGAGCCAAGCGCTCGAGGGCCTGATCGATCTTGTCGAGCAGCTTCTTTTCCCGCTCCAGCAGGCGCAGCTGCCATTGGCGCTGTTCTTCGCGGCTGGCGATATCGGCCTCGTCGGCGGGACGCTCCTGCTCGCGCAGCTCGCCGAACTCGTCGTCGATGCGCTGCTGCAGTTCCTTGCGCTGGCGGGTCAGCAGGTCGCGGAAAAACGCCTGCTGAGCGTCGTTCAGGTAGGCCTCGGGGGGCTGGGCCAGCAATTCATCGGCAGTCATGGTGGGCTCGAACTCTATTCAATTGTTATAACATAACATTAAACCGAATTTTGTCATGCCGAACATTCAGAGGAAGCCGATGAACAGCTCGACCACCCTGCCCGATATCGCCGCACAACGCAGTGCTCACCCAACCCCACCGCTGGACTGGGTGGGCATGCGCGGCATCGCCCTGCCAGTGCGACTGGGCGAGCATCCGATCAATGCCCGGATAGACGCGGGCGTCAGCCTGGACGATGGCCAGAGCCGCGGCATCCACATGTCGCGTCTTTATCTGGCCCTGGCCGCATTGCAGGGCGAACCGCTGTCGCCCGCCCTGTTGCGCCGAGTGCTGGAGGATTTTCTGGATAGCCATCACGGCCTGTCGCACTGCGCCTACCTGGCATTGCGCGGCGACTGGCTGATCTCGCGCCCAGCGCTGATCAGCCCGCTGGCCGGCTACAAGGCCTACCCGCTGACTCTCGACGCCCGCCTCGACCCGGTGGGCTTCCATCTGGAGCTGGGTCTGCAGGTGGCCTATTCATCGACCTGCCCTTGCTCGGCCGCCCTCGCCCGGCAGTTGATCCAGCAACGCTTTAGTGATGACTTTGCCGATCGCCCGCTGGATTTCGACGCCCTGCACGCGTGGCTGGGCAGCACCGGCATCGTCGCCACGCCCCACAGCCAGCGCAGCGATGCCCATATCCGCGTGCGCCTGCCCGACGAAACCGACGCCCTGCCCTTTATGACGCTGCTCGACGGCGCCGAAGCCGCCCTGGGCACCGCCGTGCAGACCGCCGTCAAACGCGCCGATGAACAGGCCTTCGCCTTGGCCAACGGCCAGAACCTGATGTTCTGCGAAGACGCCGCCCGCCGCCTGCACCAGGCGTTACTGGCGATGCCGGACATCGCCGCCTTCCATATCCAGGTGACCCACGCCGAGAGCCTGCACGCCCATGATGCGGTGGCGCGCGTCAGCCATGGCTGGTGCTGAGAGCCACCTGCGCTATGCCGATTTCGTCATCGCGTCGGTGCAAATCCCTCAAGCCGCGCGTCTCGTCCGGCGTCACCCTGTAAGTCTTCAAAGGGCATACAGGCGCAGCGTCCATGAAACGCATCGAGGTGATCGACTCCCACACCGGCGGCGAACCGACACGGCTGGTGATCAGCGGCTTCCCCGACCTGGGCACAGGCAGCATGGCCGAGCGCAAGCGGCGCCTGGCCACCGAGCATGACCACTGGCGTACGGCGGCGGTGCTCGAGCCGCGTGGCAGCGACGTGCTGGTCGGCGCCCTGCTCTGCGAGCCAGTGGATCCCGATGCCTGTGCCGGGGTGATCTTCTTCAACAATACCGGCTACCTCGGCATGTGCGGCCACGGCACCATCGGCCTGGTGGTGTCGCTGGCCCACATGGGCCGCATCGGCCCCGGCGTGCACCGGATCGAAACGCCGGTCGGCACCGTGGAGGCGACCCTGCACGAGGATCGCTCGGTGAGCGTGCGCAACGTGCCGTCCTATCGCTATCGCCAGGGCGTTGCGCTCCAGGTGCCGGGCCATGGCCTGGTGCAGGGCGATATCGCCTGGGGCGGCAACTGGTTCTTTCTGATCGCCGAACATGGCCAGCGCATCGCCGGCGACAACGTCGAAGCGCTGACCGCCTACACCTATGCCGTGCAAAAGGCCCTGGAAGACCAGGGCATTCGCGGCGAGGACGGCGGCCTGATCGACCATATCGAGCTGTTTGCAGAAGATGAACAGCCGGAAGGCTCGCAGCCAAGCGTCGCGAGCGAAGAGGAGGCAAGGCGGGAGCTGGCGAAAAAGCGCAGTTTACTGGCTGTAAATAAGCATTTTTCGCCAGCTCCCAACGCCGCATCATCGAGCGCAGCAGCTTCGCTGCGAGCCGACAGCCGTAATTTCGTGCTTTGCCCCGGCAAGGCCTACGACCGCTCGCCCTGCGGCACCGGCACCAGCGCCAAGCTGGCCTGCCTGGCCGCTGACGGCAAGTTGCAGCCTGGCCAGACCTGGCGCCAGGCCAGCGTGATCGGCAGCCTGTTCGAAGGCACATACCAGTGGCAGGGCGACAAGGTGATTCCGATCATCCGCGGGCGCGCCCATATCAGCGCCGAAGCCACCCTGCTGCTCGACCCGGACGACCCCTTCGCCTGGGGCATTTGCCCGTGAACCCGACGCGGGTCGCCGATGTGATCGTCATCGGCGCCGGCATCATCGGCGCCGCCTGTGCCCGCGAACTGGCCCGCCGTGGCCAGCAGGTGCTGGTGATCGACGCCGGCCTGCATGGCGCTACCGCCGCCGGCATGGGCCACCTGCTGGTGCTCGATGATAACCAGGCCGAACTCGACATCAGCCGCTACTCGGTGCGCCGCTGGCGCGAACTGGGTCCGCAGCTGCCGGACGACTGCGCCTACCGCAACAACGGCACGCTGTGGCTGGCCGCGACTGAAGAAGAGCTGGCGGCGGCCGAGGCCAAGTGCGTCAACCTGCGCGAAGAAGGCATCCGCTGCGAAATGGTGGCGGGCCATGCGCTGCAGGCGATGGAACCGATCCTGCGCGACGGCTTGCATGGCGCCCTACGCCTGCCGGACGACGGTATTGTCTATGCACCGAACGCCGCCCGCTGGCTGCTCGATGACCCGCGCATCAGCCAGCGCCGCGCCCGCGTCGTCAGAGTGGACGGCAATCGCCTGCGCCTCGATGACGGCACCTGGCTGAGTGGCGATGCGGTGGTGCTCGCCAATGGCATCCAGGCCGTGGAGCTGTGCCCGGAATTGCCCATCGCGGCGAAGAAAGGCCACCTGCTGATCACCGACCGCTACCCGCATCCGGTCACTCACACCATCACCGAGCTGAGCTACCTGACCAGCGTGCACAACACCACCGGCGCCTCGGTGGCCTGCAACATCCAGCCGCGACCGACCGGCCAGCTATTCATCGGCACCTCGCGGCAGTTCGACAACCTGGACCCGGAGGTGGACGGCTGGCTGCTGGCGCGCATGCTCAAGCATGCCGCGAGCTATGCGCCGGGCCTGGCCCAGCTCAATGGCATTCGCGCCTGGGCGGGTTTTCGTGCGGCCACCCCGGACGGCATGCCGCTGATCGGCCAGCACCC
>JAAIGE0100978305.1_pt1 | contig 23329 bp, 24 predicted proteins | sample 6487951 | NCBI WGS metagenome assembly JAAIGE01 (sample SAMN13974128, study PRJNA590717) | phyllosphere metagenome | biome: tomato field; feature: multiple bacterial spot infested tomato fields; material: tomato leaves; isolation source: leaves from tomato fields | host: Solanum lycopersicum ...
GAAGTCGAGCGCGTCGGCCTGGAGCGCCTTCGATCCGCCCGCGACGCCCGCCGCCATCTCGGCCACGAACATGGTCGCGTTCACCGCCAGCGCGATCCACAGCGCGCGGCGCCACGACGGGCTGTTGTTGGGGTCGGGCTTTCCCGATGCGCAGCTGCTGCAGACCATTTCCACCTCGTGCGACTCGACGTGGATGGGTATATGGACCCTGTAGCAACTACAGACTCAAGGGGTTTTCTCGTGGCGAACCTGACGATCGGTCGCCTGGCCGAAGCGACGGGCGTGAAGGTGGAAACGATTCGGTATTACGAGCGGGCCGGCCTGATCGCGCCGCCGGCGCGCACCGCCGGCAACTATCGCGCCTATGCAACCGACGATCTCGACCGGCTCCGCTTCATCCGTCGGACGCGGGACCTGGGGTTCACGCTGGAGGAGGTGCGCGCCATGCTCGATCTCGCGGCCCAGCGGGACCGTTCGTGCGGGACCATCGACGCGATCGCCACGAAGCATCTCGACGAGGTGGATCGGAAGATCGCCGATCTGCAGGGGCTGCGGCGCGAGCTGTCCGCCATCATCTCGAGCTGCGCGGGCGGCACCGTCGGCCAGTGCCGGATCCTCGAGGCGTTCGCCGAGCAGCATGCCCGGGATGCTGCCGCATGAGTTCCGGTCTCGAACGCAAGCCGGAGACCGCGCCCCCGAGCCTGGAAGGGCTGGAGCGCGACGAACGCGTCGAGGCCATGGTCGGCGGGTTCTTCGAGAACTTCGAAGACCCGGGAGCGCACACGCCGCACGACAGCAGCGAGGGCGGGTTCCAGTATATCTGGGGCGGCCCATACGATGCGCTGGACCAGATCGGGTCAGCCTTCCCGGATGCGGAGCAGGACGAGATCGAGGAGGCGGTGGACGAGGTGCAGGCGGACGGCACCTACGACTGGGCCCCGTCCGACAGCCGGATCCAGCCCGACGATTATGACGATCCCGACATGGAGCTGGACGGCGGTTTGGAACTCGACGGCGGCCCGGCACCGGAACCGCTGGCGGATCGGCTGGCCGTTCTTGGCGAGCAGCTGGATCGGATCGAGGGGCACGTGTCGGCGCTGCTGAAGCTGCGCACGGAGGAGACCGGCGGCCTCGCGGGCATCGGCCACAACCGCCCCCCGGACGACGTCGACGGCGAGATCGACCTTCATGCCGTTCAGGAGAGCATCGAGGATGTTCGTGCCGAACTGGCCAAGCCAGCACGCGAGGACGACGCGGACGCCGAGAAGCTGGCTCGCGCCGAAACCCGCTTCCGCCGGCTCTTGGCGTGGGTGCAGCAGCACGCCGCCGAGGCGCCTGGCAAGTTGGTCGGCGGAGCGATCGCCGCAGCGGGCGGGCTGATGTTCAAATACGCGGTGGAGCACCAGGACCAGATCCTCGGCGCGCTGGAGCCTGCGATCTCTACGATATCGTCCTGGGCGGTGGCGGTGCACGCCTTGTTCTGAAGCTCGGGTTGGCCGGCGGCTTGCACCCCGCCGGCCGCCCGGCCGGGCGACGTCCGGGCCTTCCACAAGCCCGGGCGTCCGGCAATGCGTGATACGTTCAGCGCGTCTTTTCGAACAATTTTCAGAATCTTTTCGTCAGCGCGGCGCGATGGCGACGGCCGAGTGATCCGGAGGCGCATGGGCTTTCGGACCCGCCGCCTTGCGCTCCGAATACCTGTCGACGAGCTGGGCCGAATGGGGCCGCAGCAGGACGGTGAACCGCACAAGCTCCTCCATCACGTCGACGATGCGGTCGTAATAGCTGGATGGCTTCATGCGCCCGGCGTCGTCGAACTCCTTGTAGGCCATGGCGACCGACGACTGGTTGGGTATCGTGAACATGCGCATCCACCGGCCGAGCAGGCGCAGCGTGTTGACCGCGTTGAAGGACTGCGATCCGCCGGACACCTGCATGACCGCGAGCGTGCGGCCCTGGGTCGGCCGCATGCCCTTCATCTCGAGCGGGAGATGGTCGATCTGCGCCTTCATGATGCCGGTCACCTGTCCGTGCCGCTCCGGGCTGCACCAGACCATGCCCTCGGACCACAGCGCGTGTTCGCGCAGCTCGTGGACGGCGGGATGGTCGTCGCCGGCGATCTGGTCCGGCAGCGGCAGGTCGGACGGGTCGAAGATGCGCGTCTCGGCGCCGAACAGCCGGAGCAGCCGCGCCGCCTCCTCGGTCGCGAGGCGGGAGAAGGAACGCTGGCGCAGCGATCCATACAGAAGCAGGATGCGAGGCGGCGGCTGGTCCGAGCCGAGGCCGTCTGCCGGGCGGCGGATTACGAACGCCGGGTCCAGCGCCGGCAGGACGTCCACGTCATGCAGCTGGCGGAGGCGGCTCATGCGAGTTCCTTGACGAGATATGAGGCGCTCGCTGGGCAGAGCGACGAGAACTGGGCGGTGCCGGTGATTGCAGCCGGGGCCGTCGTGCGGTCGCCGTCGCGATAGCCGCGCCCGCGAAACAACCCGGCGACGCTCGTGGTGAGCAGGTGCAGGCGCTCGACGCCTTCCCGGCGCGCTACCGCCTCGGCATGAGCCATGAGAAGCCCACCATGTCCTTGGCGCTTGCGGCTCGGCAGCACCACAAGCGAGCGGAGCAGGCGATCCGGTCCATCGCCCTCGATGCCGATGAACCCGATCGGCCCGTTGTCGTCGGACAGCTCGAAGAAGGCGCGGCCTGGGTGGTCGAGGTCGTCGGTCGGAAGACCGGCGGCGTCTAGCGCCAGCTTCAGGATGTCGCGTGCACCGCCTGCCAGTGGGGCGAAGATCGTACGGTTCACGCCGGAGCGCCTTCATACCAGAAGCGCGTGCGCTTGACGATAGCGACGACGCTCAGCATGACGGGCACCTCGACCAGCACGCCGACCACCGTCGCCAGGGCTGCACCGGACTTGAGGCCGAACAGCGAGATCGCCGCCGCAACCGCGAGCTCGAAGAAGTTGGACGCGCCGATCAGCGCGGCGGGCGCCGCCACGCACCAGGCAACGCCGAGGCGCCTGGACAGCCAATATGCGATGCCCGCGTTGAAGTAGACCTGGATGAGGATCGGCACCGCGATCAGCGCAATGACGAGCGGCTGCGCGACGATCTGCTCGCCCTGGAAGCCGAACAGCAGGATGAGCGTCGCGAGCAGCGCGACGAGCGACGCGGGGCCGAGCCTGCGCAGGATCCGGTCGAGCGCCGGCTGACCGCCGCTCGCCAGCAATGCCCGGCGGACGATCTGCGCGGCGATGACCGGCACGACGATGTAGAGCACGACCGATAGCAGCAGCGTATCCCAGGGGACGGTCACGGAGGCGACGCCCAGGAGCAGCGCGACCAGCGGTGCGAACAGGAATACCATGAGCAGGTCGTTGAGCGCCACCTGGCTCAGCGTGTAGGTCGGCTCGCCCTCGCACAGGTTGGACCAGACGAACACCATGGCGGTGCAGGGCGCAGCGGCCAGCAGGATAAGGCCCGCTATGTAGGACTGGATCTCCCCCGCCGGCAGCAGCGGCGCGAACAGCCAGCCGAGGAACATCGTCCCGAGCGCGGCCATGGAGAAGGGCTTCACGGCCCAGTTGACGAATAGCGTGACGCCGACGCCCTTCCAGTGCTGCCGGACCGAGCCGAGCGCGGCGAAGTCGATCTTCAGCAGCATGGGGATGATCATCAGCCAGACGAGCGCCGCCACGACGAGGTTAACGCGCGCCACCTCGGCGGCAGCGATCGCGGCGAAGACCTTTGGGATCGCCTGTCCGAGCGCGATCCCCGCGACGATGCACAGCACCACCCAGAGCGACAGGTATCGCTCGAACGTGCCCATCAGCGCACGCGCTGGCCGGCGGCGTCGACGACCTGTTCGCCGTCCTCCTTGGCGAAGGCGCCACGCTGCGGCCCGGGCAGGATGTCGAGCACGGCTTCGGAGGGGCGGCATAGGCGCACGCCGAGCGGCGTCACGACGAGCGGACGGTTGATCAAAACTGGGTTCGCCATCATCGCGTCGACGAGCGCCTCATCGCTCAAGGCTTCGTCGCCCAGACCGAGCTCACCGTATGGCGTGCCCTTCTCGCGCAGCAGCTGCCTTGGGGTGAGACCTGCTCGCTCGATCAGCTGGATGAGCAGCGCCCGGGCGGGCGGCGTCTTGAGATACTCGACGACGTGCGGCTCAATGCCGGCGTTGCGGATCATCGCCAGCGTGTTGCGTGACGTCCCGCATTCGGGATTGTGGTAGATGACGACGTCGACAGCCATCGGCGGTTCCTCAGCAGCAGGCGGTGAGTTCGGCGACGAGCGGCTCGCACAGTTCGGCACGGCCCTGGCAGCAATCCTTAGCCAGGAAGGTCATCAGGTCGCGCAGCGCGTCCAGGTTGGCGCGCTGGACCATGCGGCGGCCCTGCTTGTCGGATTTGACCAGTCCCGCCTTGGCGAGAACCGCGAGATGTGTGGAGAACGTGCTCTGCGTGAGCGAGAGCATTTCGGCGAGCTCGCCCGTCGAAAGCCCCTTCGGCTCGTGCCGAACCAGATGGCGGAAGGTCGACAGCCGCGTCTGGTTCGCCAGCGCGGCCAGCACATCAAGAGCATCGGCCTGGTTCATGCATCGGCATTATCCGATGCAAATGCCGCGCGCAAGAAGCATCGGCATTCCCCGATACATTGCGGATTTGGCCGGACCTACGACTACCTGGGGTGCTGCCGATCGCATGGCGGCAAAGTTGGTCGAGCTGGTCTTTCCTCGGGCGGATCAGTCGTCGACTGCCGTTCCGGTCGGTGTCTTCCGCCTCGTGTCCCAGGTTGCGACCAGGAAGGTCGCCATCGAGCCTGCGAGGTTGACCGCGAGCTCCGCGTGTCGTGCCGCCGGACGCGCCCGCTTCGGTCCGCCGCCGTGCGCATCGCCGAGCTTGTTGCGGAGCGCGCCGAGCGACTCGACGATCGACTGGCAGTTGCCGAGGATCTGCTTGAACACCTGTTCGCTGTGATCGTCCGGCGCCAGCTTTAGTCCTTTCGACAGCTTGCGGTAGAGCGCCGGCAGGTCGTCCTGATCCGCCGCCGGTATGTCGAGATCGTCGAGCAGCCAGCGGCAGACGTCTTCCAGGAGCGTGCGCGCCAGCGTGATAGCGCCGGCGGGATCGTCGCTGCGACGGTCCAGGGCCGCGGTCCAGCGCGCATGCACCTGTTCGGGTTCGAACTTGGCCAACGTGTTCGAGATCGTGGCGTCGGCGGGCGATCCGATGGCGGCAGCATTGACCGTGTAGACCGGGCAGCCCGAGATCCGGCCGGTGCGCGACAGGCGGTAGCCGTCGTGCTGGAGATGGCGGTTGATCCTCTCGACGCGATCCTTCTGGCCGTTCTCGTCGATCGCCGTGGGATGCACGGCCGCTTCAAGGAAGCGGAAGAGGAGCGCCTTAGACGCGTCGAGCAGGCCCAGTCGCTCCAGCAGCTCGCGGTTGGTCCAGTCGTCATTCCGGATGGTGTGCTGGACGATGTCGTCCTTCAGCGAGCGGTGCCCCCAGACATCCGTGTCGGCAAAGGCGGACGGCATGGCTGCGACCGGCCATATCTGCTCGATGAAGTCGAGCTGGTCATACTCGGTGCACAGCGGCTCGCCCTCGAACGCATCGAAGATACGCCGCCGCGTCAGCACGGATACCGGGGGGGTCCCCTGTTCCGCCACCTTCGCGACGTGCTCGGCGAGCCAGAAGTCGCCATCCTGCTCCAGGAGTTCCTGCGCGATCTTGACCAGCCGCGCGGTCGGCACCGAGTTGAGTCGCGAGTTCACGTAGCGCAGCTTGCTCCGCATCGCCTCGTCTTCCGTCCCGGGCGCTAGGCCGAGCCGGGCGCAGATGGCGGGAACGTCATATGCCTTGTTGCCCGCCACGACCTCGGCGATGCGGGTTCTAAGATTATTTACGTCCGTGCGGGTCATGCTGGCAGCGTATATGATGCGACGATCTTCCACCAAGTGGCTGCGCCTCGGTCGGTTTTAGGCGATCGGGGCGTCGCCGATCACGTTCTTGACGCGCTCGCCGCAGCAGCAGTCCATCCGTTCGAGCTGCGGGTCGATGACGTCGGCACAGCCAAGGCAGCAATCGTGCATGAGGAACAGCGCGAGGTCGCGCACGGCGTCGGGCTCCGCCCTGTAGGTGATGTTGCGCCCGGCTTTGGTCGATGAGATCAGGCCGGCGCGGGACAGGATGGTCAGGTGCACCGACATGGTGCTCGCCGGCGTGCCGATGCGTTCGGCAAGCTGGCCAGGGGACAGGCCGTCCGGCCGCGCCCGAGCGAGCTGGGTGAAGACCTCCAGACGGGTCGGCTGCGCGAGGGCGCTCATCACCCCGATCGCTTTCATCTTTTCCACTCCTCTAGAATAGTCGAAGCGACAGCGGCCGCAAGCCGTTCCGGCGTGGCCACACTCGTGAAACGAGCGTTAACCATCAAAATATATTTCGTTGTTTCTAGAAAGGTTGAAATAAGGAGCGACGGGTCCATATCGTCGCCGTCCGGCCATCCGTCGCCAGGGTCGGGCGAGTGAGCGTCAGAACCACCGGCGACTGGGAGTAGGCTATGAACGCCATCACTCTGGGCGCGGATCATGGCGCCATGCGGGTCGACTATCCGACCAGCGACATCGACTACCAGGATCCCCTGGATGCGGACGAGCCGAACGACGGCATCGTCGCCACCTCGCGGCGGGGGCTGACCCGTCTCGCTCTCGTCGCCGCCGAGGCGGGCGCCCGTTTCCAGCGTGAGGGGATCGCCCACGATCCCGTGGCCTGGATGCTCGCCCCGCGCCAGCTCTTCCGCGGAGCCGCGGCGATCGAGGCCTGTCTCGAACGCGACGACTGCATGCGCGCGGTCCTGCTGCACGGGCTCTCCATCGGGCTGGATGCCGCGCCGGCTCGCATCGACGCCCTGCTCGCTGACAGCCCGGGCGACGACGACCTCGGCGGCCCGTGGCTCGGCGGGGAGCGTGGAGGGATCGCGAGCGGTCCGCCCGGCAGTCGCCGGCTGCGCCTCTACAGTGCGGTCATCGTGATCGCCCGGGGCGGCGAGCTGCTCCACGCCTTCCACGCGTCGGTCGCGCCGTCGGCAGCCGTGGTGCGCGAGCGTATCCGCGCGCGGTTCGGCTCGGCGGCAGCCGCACAGGCCGAGATCCGCGTCGGCTTCGACCCCGAGTGCCCCGCGACGATGGGCATGGTGCCGCCCGCCGTCGTCGACACGCTGATCGCCGCTGGCCGCCGGCGCCGCCCCGCCATGCTCGCCGGTCTCGACATCACGGTGGAGCAGCGCCTGCCGTCCTGATCCCGGGCGAGCGCACCAGACGACGACCGACACCACAATCGAATACGGAGGCAACCATGTCGTTCTCGAACGTCGGGTGCGAAGTCGCGCCCGCGGATCACAACGATTCGTCCGTCCGCATCCTGCACAGGCTCGACGTGCAGGAGGGCCCGACCGGTGAGGGCGCAGGCAAGGGCCCGCATGTTGGGCTGGTGCTCGACGTCGAAACCACCGGCCTGGACTTCGAGCGCGATGCCATCATCGAACTCGCCGCGCGCCGGTTCCGCTATGACGATGAGGGCGTCATCACCCACATCGACCGGCCCTACGAATGGACCGAGGATCCGGGCAAGCCGATCCCGCCGGAGATCGCCGCGCTCACGGGGCTGCGCGACGAGGACGTCGCCGGCCGGTTCATCGATGACGAGGCCGCGACGCGCCTGCTGCGGTCCGCGACCGTCGTGATCGCCCACCATAGCCGTTTCGACCGCCGCTGGGTCGAGCGGCGGCTCGAGGGAGCGCAGGGTCTGGCCTGGGCGTGCTCGATGGAGCAGATCGACTGGCGGGGGCGCGGCTTCGATGGCCGCAGCCTCGGCTTCCTCCTGTGCCAGGCGGGCTGGTTCCACGACGGCCACCGTGCGGGCGCCGACGTGGACGCCGTGATCCAGCTGCTGCGCCACCCGTTCGAGGACGGGCGGACGGCCTTGGCGGACCTGCTCGAGCGTTCGGCGAGGCCGAGCTGGGTGGTGCGGGCGGTCGGTGCCGACTTCTCGGTCAAGGATCTGCTGCGCTCGCGTGGTTATCGCTGGGACCCTGCGCGCAAGACCTGGTGGACGGAGGTCACGGACGACGAGCGCGTGCGCGAGGAGTTCTGGCTGGCGGCCAACGTCTACTCGACCTCCGCGCGAGCGCTGGGCCCCACATTCGAGGAGATCTCGGCGACGACGAGGTTCCTGTGACCGGCGGCGGTCATCGTCGCGGTCATCGGGCCGCCGACCGGAGCGCCGTGCTAGTCGAGGCGCCCCACCTTGGTGAGGGCTGCTGGCCCGCGCTCGACGTCGAGGCGTCTTCCGTTCTGCTTGTGCGCCCGGTGCCCGGTCACGATGGCAGGCGCAACGCGATCTGGAGCCTCGATGCCGGTCCGGCTCGCGCCCAAGCCGTGTTCGACTGGATGGCGAATCGGGTGGACCAGTGGCCGCTCTGGGCGAGGCTGGCCTGCCTGTTCGGCGAGCAGGCGGTCACGGCGATCGTGGTCGACGGCGCGGAACGCGACGCCGAGCAGGCGGCACTGCGGGAGGAGAGCGCAAGGCTGGAGGCGGAGGAGCGTCGCAGGCTGCACGAGCGCATCGAGCTGTTCGTGCTCGACCCGAAGAACAAGCGTCCCGGCCTGTCCCTGGAGAGTGGCGACGAGGACAAGCCGTTCTTCGTCATGCGATTTTCCGAGAAGTGGGAGCGCGAGCGTGTCCTTGACTGGATGCGTTGGCAGAAGCCGCGGTTCCAGGAGTTTCGCGGGATCGCCGAGGCCGAAGGCGCGGTCGTGCTCGAGCGCGTGGTAATTGCCGGCATGCGTGAGACCGAGGCCGAGGTGAAGCGCCGCGGCATCGGCTCGGGCGGCCGTCGCCCGCTCCGGTTCTGGAGGGGCGAATGACGGGATCCACCCTCCATGGCGATGCGGACCGGGGCACTGAGGTGGCGCTCGTGCCGGGTCAGATGAATGCCCCGTCGGTGTTGATCGCGCAGGGCTTTGGGGCCGACGCGCCACCGCTCGGTCTGGCCGCTGCGCTTCCGCTTCGCGGCGGTGGCAGCCGGGTCCGGGATCGGTTGATGTCCGAACTCGGCTTCCACTGGCAGGCGGAGTTGCGCGGTGTGGTGGAGCGAGCGGTCGCTCGTTCCCGCGCCGTGGGAGCAGATTGGCTGACGATTCCGCCGCTGCTGCTCTGCGGCCCCACTGGCGTCGGGCGCACGCACGTCGCAAGGCGCATCGCAGAAATGGCAGGTCTCCCGCACGTCGGCATAGCGGTCGGGGGCTCATCGGGCATCGAGCAGCTTCGACCGAGCAGCTGCGGTCCCGACCTTCTGCTTCCGTCGGCGCCGGTCCTGGCCATGGCGGTCTCGCGATGCGCCAACCCCGCCGTCAGCGTCTTCGGAGTGGAGGCGCTCGACGCTCACGGGCAGGCCGAGCTCGCACGGATGATCGATCCCGCAACGGCGGAACGGTGGGTCGACTATGCCTGCGGGGCCACCGTCGACCTCCGGCACGTCAACTGGATGGTCCAGGCGCACGAGCCCGCAGCGCTGGTGCCGTCCCTCTTGCGTCTGCTCCAGCCGGTCTGGCTCCGCTTTCCTGAAGGTGCCGATGTCCCGCTGCACCTCTCCGAGATCCTAGCCGAGGCGGCCATCGATCTGGGGGTGATCGACCGCGTCGGGAGCCGCGCCAGCGACGGGGTGGAGCATCTCTCGCGCCTGCGCGGTGAGCTCTCGACCGCGCGCATTTACGCAGCCGCGCGGCAATGGCTCGACTCGCAATTCGGATGATCAACGGAAGAAGGAGATGAAGATGAATGGGGACGACCGTTTCGAGATTGAGGTCGACGACAGGTTGGTTGCCGCGACCGGGTCCGCGGTTTCGGCGGACGGAGTTCTGGCGTTGTCCGGGCTTGGCGATGGCGGGATCGTGATCCGTGTCGATGGAGGGCGGGCCGCCCACCTGGCGCATGGAGCCAGCGTGCCGCTCGAGCCCGGCATTCGGCCCGCCTTCAGAACCTTCCGAGGTGCGACGGTCCGCCACCTGCGAGTGGCCGGCCTGATCTGGGATTGGGGCGACCCGGCAATCACGGAGACGGAGATCCGCGCGATCGGCGGCATCGGTGACGACGTCGATCTGTGGCGGGATGGCGGGAGCGAGCCGCTGCGCCGAGGCTCGGTCGTCGATCTGACCACCCCGTGGCCGCCGCAGATCGATGCTCGTGACGCGGTGCCGGAACGCTCGTCGGTGCCGGTAGTAATCAATGGCCGACAGGTGCTGCTGGAGCGGCCCGAGGTTACGTTCGAGGATCTCGTGGGCCTGGCGTTCCCCGGCACCGACCTCGTCAGCGCGTCAAGCCGCGCCCTGACCGTCACCTATCGCCAGGGACCACCAGATCGACCGGAAGGCTCATTGCTTGCGCAGGAGGCGATCAGGGTCCGCCAGGGCGAGGTGTTCAATGTCAGCGCCACGAACAAGTCGTAGCCCCGACCTCCAGCGCCTTGTCGACGATGGCTACGACGTGGCCATCGTTGCCGGGTTCCTGGTCGTGCGCGACGTTCCCTATGTCGATCGCTACAGGCAGGTCAGACGCGGGCAGCTGGTGTCGCGCCTCGATCTCGCCGGCGACCGCACGGTCGCCCCGCGCGACCATCAGGTCTGGTTCGCCGGCGCGCTCCCCTGCGACCGGGAGGGGCGGCCCCTCGTCAACATGGTCCATTCCCAGAACGCGCGACGGGATCTCGGCGGCGGGCTGGTGGTCGACCACTGGCTCTGCAGCAGGCCGATCGGTCGCGAGTTCGTGGACTATCACGAGAAGATGGTGACGTTCGTAAATCAGATCTCGGGCCACGCGGCGGCGATCGATCCCGCGGCGAGCGCGCGGCCGGGCAGGATCGTCACTGCTGACCCGTCGGACTCCCCGTTTCACTATGTCGACACCGCCACCTCGCGCAACGGGACCGGCAGGCTGGCCGACCGCATCGCCGGTCAGTCGGTCGGCATCGTCGGGCTAGGCGGAACTGGCGGCTATGTGCTCGACTTCGTGAGTAAGACGCCAGTCGCCCGTATCCATTTGTTCGACGACGACGAGTTCCTGCAGCACAACGCCTTCAGGGCGCCCGGTGCTGCCTCGCGCGACAGCCTTGGGGATCGGCGCGCAAAGGTGGATCACTTCGACCGGATCTACTCTCGGTTGCATCGCGGTATCGTGCCGCATCGAGTGAGGATGGGCCGTGCGACTGTGGATCTGCTCGACGGCATGGACTTCGTGTTCCTCTGCCTGGACGATCCTTCGGCTAAGCGGCCCGTGATCGAGCGACTCGAGGATCGGGGGGTCGCCTTCGTCGACGTCGGCATGGGATTGCAGGCTGGAGACGGCGGGCTGACGGGCATCTTGCGGGTGACCACAAGCACCGCGGAGATGCGTGACCACGTGTGGGACCGGAACCGCATCCCCATGGCGGGCGCCGATGCCGACGATCCGTATTCGACCAACATTCAAGTGGTCGAGCTCAACGCCCTGAACGCAGCGCTCGCCGTGATCCGGTGGAAGCGCCTTTTCGGCTTCTACGTCGATCTCGGCGCAGAATACTTCGCCACATACGACGTCGCGGGGAAATACATCATCAACGAGGATCAGCACAATTACTTGAGAGTTGGACTCTAGAGTCCAACTCTCAAGTTGACTTAAACTCAGAGTCAATGAATTTATGAGGACATGATAAAGGCCGACAGATTCGCCGGTAAGGTGCTCCTAAGGAAGCGCAGCTCCTGCATCGCAGATCTGGAGCAGCTCTACGCGGAACGTGACGAGCTGATCGAGCAGTTGAGACAGCTCGATGCGATGATCGGTGCGACGCAGGCATACATTCGCGAGCTCGACATCCGTGCTGGCGACGCGCCTGCGGATCGCCGGCTACGCGGCGCACGCAGCATACGGGAGATGGTGCTGACGGTCGTGACGCAGGCCGGCGGGCCGCTTCGGGCGAGCGACATTCAGGCCCGGATCGAGAAGGAGTTCAGCCGCCGTGTCGAGCGGACCAGTCTGTCGCCCGTCCTCTCGAAGCTGAGGTGGGCGGGAAAGCTCGGACACGGAGAGGAGGGATGGAGTATCCCGTGAAATGAGGCGGGGCCGTTCGCGCCAACGAACGACCCCGCAGTGGCTTAGTCGATTCCAGACAGCCCTCGAAGACCAACCAGCGGGTTGCACCCCGCCAGCCAAGAAAGGAACTCAACCGTGACCTGACAGATCAAGCCTGAAAAGTCCGCCGACTGGAGAGTCGCACAGTCGCGAGTCGGGGTCAATCCCGCACCATCCTCCTGCCGGCAATCAGTAGAAATCGATCTCGGTCCGACGCCAGACGCCGGACCGATGGAGGCATGCGGGTGGCCAAAAGGCAGATAAAGATGACGGAGCAGGTGATCGGCGAGCGATACCGCGCCGGGCGCGGAATCGGCGACCGCGACACCTATCGGCCGTGGCTCGACGTCCATGACCTATCCTCTCTCGGGCTCTCCGCGCGGGTGCCGTGCCCGAAGACCGGCCGGTTGCATCACCTGCTGTCGGGCCTCGAGACTGGAGCGTTCATGGAATTCATGTTGATGCCGGACGTCATCGATGTCCAGGAGCAGTATCCGCTCGACCGCGAGGACACACGATCGATCGCCCTGGAGATGGGGGTAGCGCATCCGACCTATCCCGGTGGGAAGGTCGACGTCGTGATGACTACGGATCTCGTCGTTCATCGCCGCACGCCTAACGGCGTCGTGCGGTATGCGCGCTCGGTGAAGCCGGTCGCGGAGCTTGATGACGCGCGGACGCTCCTGAAACTGGAGATCGAGCGGCGTTACTGGAAATCGCGAGGCATCGAATGGATGCTGGTCACGGATCTCGATCAATCTCGCCGTCGGCACACCGGCATCGCGTGGATGTATGCGCGGCTCGCGTTGGAGGAGCACGAAGACCCGGCCTATTGGTCGTCACGCGTGGACGCGCTCCTAGGCGCATACCGGTCGGGCAAGGCTAAGACGTTCGCCGACATCGACACTGAACTCCGGCTGCGTGGACATGCGGCGGAAGGCGAGACCGTGGAGATCGTGCGGCACCTTTGCGCCACCGGCCGCCTGATCTTCGACCCCGAACGCGTCTTCGACATCAGCTGGTTGCTGACCGAGCTTCCGCTGGTCGAGACAGGCATGCGGCAGGCAGCCTGATGTCGCACGGTCCGATCTTGCAGGGCGACGTCTTGCGGTTCGCAGAGACCGGGCGTCATGTCCGTGTCGTCTGGATAGAGCAGCCGGCGGACCTGCTCGTGGTCTTCGATCTCGAGGGCGACGAAGGCTTCTCGCGGGCGAGCTTTAGCGGGACCGAGGCGATGATCGCCGCAGGGTCGGTGGAGCCCGTATTCAAGCACGGCTTCGACGCACCCATTCGGCCCGGGCCGATATCGGAGAAGCGTGCGGATCGCGGCAAGGTGCTGATGAAGGCCATCGAACCGCTCCTCGCGATGGGGGTCGAACTCTTCGACGACCGCAAGCGTGGTTCAGCCGTGATGCGCGCTGCGGCCGACGGGCCCGACCGCAAGACCCTGCATGCGGCTCTCGACCGCTACTTCAGACATGGCATGACGCCTGCGGCCGTGATTCCGGGTTTCCTCAACTGCGGCGCACCCAATAGGAAGAAGCGTCGGGGCCTGGTGAAGCTCGGCCGCCCGAGGAGGCTGGGCAAGCGGCCGGGCACCAACGTCACGCCTGAGATCGAGAAGATCTTTGAGCTTGGGATCAGGCGTTACTACGGACGGAACGGGCGCATTAGTCTTGCGAAGGCGCGAGTCCTCATGCTGACCGAGCTCTGCATGGAGCGCCGGATTGATCCGGACACGCGCAGGATCGTCTACACGGCGAAGCCGCTCTATGAGGAGGAGGATTTCCCGACCATCCGGCAGCTCTCCTACTGGTTCAAGGAGAACGCGGACATCTTCGCGATCAAGCGCGAGCGGACCGGCCGCAAGAGCTACGATCGCAACCTGCGCGGTATCACGGGCAGCGCTCAGTCTCACGTCAGGGGACCAGGTTCGCGCTACGAGATCGATGCCACGATCATCAACATCTATGTCGTTTCGGAACTTGAAGACGGGCTGATCATCGGCCGACCGGTCCTCTATGTCGTCGTCGACGTCTTCAGCAAGATGATCGTCGGCTTCTACATTGGCCTCGAGGGACCCTCTTGGGTCGGTGCGATGATGGCGCTGGTCTCGGTGGTCGAGAACAAGCGCGAGTTCTGCGCCCGCTACGGCGTGATCATCCGTGATGGCGAGTGGCCCTGTGAGTTCCTACCGGAGGCGCTCCTCGGCGACCGCGGTGAGATCGCGTCTCGCATCATCGAGATGCTGCAGCAGCGGCACAACGTGATCGTCGAGAACGCGCAATCGCACCGTCCGGACTGGAAGGGGACGGTCGAGAAGCGGTTCGACCTCATCGATGTTGAGTATCGGCCGTTCGTGTCAGGCTATGTCGCCCCCGATTTCGGCGAGCGGGGAGTTCGCGACCCGCGGCTGGACGCGATCTGGACCATCTCGGACCTCTACAGGACGATGATCCCGCTCATCCTCCACTTCAACAACCGGCACAAGTTGGTCGACTATCCCCGGGACGGTGCGATGATCCGTGAGGGGGTGCGCGCCATTCCCGCAGAACTGTGGGAGTGGGGGATTGCGACCCGCCAGGGACGGATGCGACGCGCCTCGGTCGATGCGGTCAAGTTCGCGGTGATGCCGACGGACACCTGCACGGTGCGCCATAAGGGAATCTACTTCCGCGGGCTCTATTACACGTGCGACAGAGCCGAAGCGGAGGATTGGTTCGCCCACGCGCGCCAGACTAGATGGTTGTCGAAACCGATGTCCTACGACTTGCGGTCGGTGCGGCACATCTACCTTCACGACGACAGTGCCCCGGAGGGCTACGTCGTCTGCAAGCTGCTGCCGCATTTCGAGTGCTACGAGAACCTTTCCTTCATGGAAGTCGCGGCGATCATGGCGAGTGACAAGGCGGACACCGCCGACCGGTCGGTGGAGGAGGTCACGTCGCAGGCCGAGGTCGCCGCGATGATGCAGGACACCGAGCGCGCCGCCCGTGAGAGGGGCAAGGCCTTCCGGGCGCGCCGTCCGAAGGATGTGAAGGGCATCCGCGAGAACCACGCCGGCGAAAAGGCCGAACGGCGCCGGGACGAGGCCTTCGATCTCGGCGAGGGCCGCGCGAACGGCGGCAACGTACATCAACTTCCGATGCCTTCACGCCACGACCGGAACGACGACGATGATGGCGCCGAACCGACGCTCTCGCAGCTCCTGAAGCGGAAGGACGACACACGATGACCACGTGCGGAAATCATGCCAGCGGCAGCTTCTACACCGCCGGCCTCCCCACGGTTCGTGCTGCGGCCGATCTCTATGCTGATCTTGCGGTGCCGCCGCGTTGGACGGAGGACGAGCGCAACCTCGACCACTGCCATCGCCGCATCTGCGTGGTGAGGCTCAGCAACTACTTCAAGCCCGGTGCGCGGCACATCAAGTTTGCGGAAGGGTTCCTCATGTTCCTGCACAAGGGATACGAGGGCAGGGGGCGGCTTGTGACGGACCACCAGCGCCGCATCCGGGAGTTCGCGGCCGAACGCGCGGCCGGCACGTTGCTCGACCTGTCGGATGAGGCTGGCCCGCACGCTCCTCGAGTCCATATGACGCGCAAGGCGATGGGCACGAACAACTCGGCGAGCAGCGCGGTGCTGCTTGGCATGGCTGGCATGGGAAAGACACTCACGACGGAGGAGATCCTCAACGGCGTGCCGGAGGTGATCGAGCACACCGCTCCAGTGACGATGAAGCAGGTTGTGTGGCTGAAGCTCGACTGTCCCCACAAGGGGTCAGTGCGGGCGCTCTGCATCGACTTCTTCGCTGAAATGGATCGGATCCTGGGCACCTCCTACAAGCGTCAGTATGCCTCCTCCCGTGCCACGGAGGAGTCGATGATGAGCGACATGGCGCTCGTTGCGAATCTTCATGCCCTGGGCGTGCTGGTGATCGACGAGATCCAGCACCTAGGACGTGTCCGCGAAGACAATGACGTCCTGCTCAAGTTTCTCGTCACGCTCATCAACAAGATTGGGGTGCCGGTGCTGCTCGTCGGGACGACGGCAGCGACTGACATCGTTCGCAAGACGCTTCGGCTCGGTCGGCGTTCTGTCGGTCTCGGATCAGCCTCATGGGATCGCTACGACCGTGCCGACGCCGACTGGAACGAGTTCGTCGACGACCTCTGGTCGTATCAGTGGACGGATGTCGAGACGCCGCTCGACGATGCCCTCCGTGAGGTATTCTACGACGAGACGCAGGGTATCGTGGACCTCGCGGTGAAACTTTACATCCTGGCGCAGATGCGTGCGATCCGGCGGGGCGAATCCGGTGGCAACGAGCGGATCACGCCAGCCATTGTTCGCCGCGTCGCCAGCGAGGATCTCGCGATTGTCCGTCCGCTCATCGATGCGCTGCGCTCGGGTGATCGCCGACGCATCGAGAAGTATGGCGATATGTCGTCGCTGCGTGACGAGTTCACGAAGGTGCTTGAGGCGCAGTTGGGGCGTCCAGGCTTCGCTCTGCCGGCGCCGACGCCGGGACACCGCGGCACCCGTGCAGAGGGCGAGGCCGAGATGTCGGACGATGACCGGTTTCTTCAGCAGGTGTTCCGCCAGCTTGGGATTGGAGACGACGTGGGGTCCCGGATGGTGGAGGACGTGCGGCAGGACGAACCCGGCGCGGACGTCTGGCGGATCGCGGACCTGCTGCGTGCTGACCGTGGGGCGCCTAAGCGCAAGCCGCGGATCGCTGCTGCGAAGGCACCGGCTGTGCCCATGCAGGCCGACGATATGCGCGCCATCGTGGCCGCTGGAGGCGCTGACGGGCTTTCCGCCTATGCGTCGCTGGCGAACGCCGGTCTGGCCGGCCCTCAGACCTTCTTCAGGACGGTGTAGGCGTGCTCGCCTACTTCCCTGAAGTGATGCCGGACGAGCTGCTTTACAGCGCCCTCGCCCGGCTGCGGCGACATCGCGGGATTGGGGCTTCCAGTCAGTTCATGGAGGAGCTGTTCGGACGCAGTCACGCCGTTGCCTCATTCGACTTGCCCGGCGGGATTGGAGCTCTCGTCGAACGGCTGGGGTCGGCGTGCGGCCTCAACGCCGAGGCGATCATCCGCCGCGCTACGCTGTTCCCATTCTACACCGCCTTTGTCTCCGCAGAGGCCAGGGAGACCACCCGGCGTGCCATGGTCGAAAGCACAGTTGGCGTTCACCTTCGGCTGGGGTTGGCTGCGTCGCGCATCCCCGTCGTGCGCGCACTTCGCTACTGTCCCGAATGCATCAGCTCGATGGGCGCCAGGGGAGGTGAGCGGTATTGGCGGCGTGCGCATCAGCTACCAGGCATCACCACCTGTCCGGACCATGGAATTGCGCTCCATCGTTCGTCCCTCGTCGTGGGCCAGACGCGTCGCCATGGGTTCGTTGCTGCGGACGACGCAGACCTTGTCGTCGTCGGATCAGGAAACCCGGTGATCGCCTCACCGGACGCCGCACGTCTGCAGGCCCTCGCGGTGGCGGCCGCACGGCTTCTTGAAACGCCGCCCGAACCAGCGGAGCCAGCGGACATTTCCGAAGGTTATCGCGCCAGGTTGGCGCGTGTCGGCCTCGCGACGGGCGCCAAGGTCCACCAAGCCGAGCTTGAGCAGGCATTCCGCGGATACTGGGGGGCGGCGCTTCATCATGTTCCGGGCATCTTATCCCGCGCCGCGTTGCAGGGGGATTGGCTTGCCAGCCTCGTGCGGCCGCGTCCCCGCGCGATGCACCCCATCTACCATCTTCTCCTCAGGCTGTTTCTCGACGAACTGGCTGAAGTCCAGCCGCCGTTCGGCTCCGGCCCATGGGAGTGTCTTAATCCGCTTGCCCCTCACTTAGGCGATTTCGTCGTGACCGACTTGCGGGTGAGACGTGATCGCTCGCATCTCTACGGCGACTTCGAATGCGGTTGCGGTTACGTCTACACACGCAGGCGAGACGTAGACGGGACGATCGGGCCAGCCCGTTATCGCTTATACGGCCCCAGCTTTGCGCCGGCGCTCAGGGAGGCGATCGCGCGCGGTGAGGGGCTGCGGGCTGTAGCGCGCCGGCTGAAGCTCGACCCCAAGACGGTGATGCGGGAGGCTGCTATCGCCGGCGTCGCGACGCCTTGGCGGCTGGCGCCGTCCGGTGCTGTAGCGCGGGGCAACCCCGTCGATGTGCGATGCAGATCGCAGTCCGCCGTGCAGACACCGCATCATGGGTCCTGCGCGCGGGACTGGTCGTTCATCGATCGTCTCATAGCGAGGGCTGTCGGCGCCGAGGCGGCGGCCGTCCATTCGCTGCTGCCGCCTGTGCGGGTGACGTTCAGCGAACTGGAGCGACGTATGACAAGCCAATCGTGGATCCGTGACCGCAGCGCCAAGCTGCCGAGGACGATCGCGCGCATCGACTCCGTCGTTGAGTCTACGAACGCATTCCGCGAGCGTCGTCTCGGCTTCGCGCTGTCTGAAGCGGAGGGCGCCACGAACGTCACCGCGTCGTGCATTCTCAGGAGCGCCGGACTCCCAACCACATGGATGCCCAGGGTTCGTGCTGCGATGGCTGCGAGGAGCACGGTCCAGGTGGAAGAGGCCGCGTGACAAACGCAGGCAACTCTTCCGGGACTGGCGGGCCTCTCGCAGGGCTCGCCTACATGCCGGAGCGCCTTCCCGACGAACTGCTCTTCAGCTGGCTAAGCCGCAGTCACGTCCACTACGGATCGCCTGATCCGGTGACGTTCACCCGCTCGCTCTTCGGCTCGAAGAGGATGGCCTCGTCCTACGACTTGCCGGGGAACCTGCGGCTGCTTTCGTCATGTTTGCCGACGCGCACCGACCTGGCAGCGGAGATGATGCTCTGGGAAATGACCCTGTTCCCCTACTACGCCGCGTTCGCAGATCGTGCGAACCGCGACGCGGCCATGGCGGCGCTGATTGAGGGGGAAGGAGCCCAGGGTAGGGCCCTCCTCGGGATGAACGCGCGGAGCCACAAGTTATCGGCATTTCGATTCTGTCCCGAATGTCGCGACGAAGATATTGCGGAATTCGGCGAAACCTACTGGCGCCGCGCCTTTCAGGTAGAGGCTGCACTGGCGTGCCCGAAGCACCAAAGGATGCTCTTGGCATCGGATTGCCAGCTCGAGGGTAAGTATCGCTTCCAGGCCGCGACTCGTGAGAACTGCCGCGATGACGCGGTCCCTGTTTCAGTAGCGACGGATGCAGGGGTTATCGAGCGCCTGGCAAGACTTACGTCCGCGGTGCAGCACCTCTTGGTGCTTCCTCCGGCAGCGATGTCGAGGACGGAGCTCAGGGATGATTACAGGCGACGTTTCGCCGACGTGGGCATCGCCCGCATGCGTGGCGACAAGTATAGTGCCGCGCTCAATCAAGCGATGGTTGAGCACTGGGGAGGAGCGCTTGCCTGCTTGGGCTCGCAGGCGGAGATCGACGAGAAGGTGCCTTGGCCTACGCGGATGGCGACATCGAGCTACGGCCATTCGGTCGTTCGCCATCTGCTGCTGAGGGGCTTGCTCGATGCTGCCCAGGATGGGCGATTCGGACGTGACCGACCCTTCGGTAACGGACCATGGAATTGTGAGAACCCGCTCGCTGAACACCGAGGGCAACCAACGATACCGACTTGCAAGCTGGGCCGGAGCTATGCTGGCGGCGGGCGCGCCGGCATCTTCGAATGTTGTTGCGGTTACGTCTACACGCGCAGATTGATGCCTGACGGCTCCATCAAGCAGCCGGCACGGCAGAGTTGGGGGCCACTTCTGGAGCCCTACCTTCGAGAGTGCGCATCCAACGGCCTTGACGCGTCCGTCGTCGCCGTGAGGCTCGGCTGCACACCGAAAACCGTGCGGAGTCTGGCGGCTTATTACAACTTGGGCACGAGTGTATCGCGTCAGGTGTATCGAAACTCTTGGGTATCGACCTACGTTGATGGGCCTCGGCGCCGCAAGTCTAAGCCGCCAGCGACTGACGGCAAGAAGCCGGTCAAGCGCGGCCGCGACTGGGGCGCTTTCGATTCCGATCTCGCAGTTCGGCTCGCTGCCGCGAACGCAGAGATCCTGTCGGCAGATCCTCCAATCCGTGTAACGCTGGAAGCATTGGCGGCTCGGGTCGAAGAGTGGCCCGCCGCAATATCGGGCAATTTGCACCGCATGCCGCAAGTCGCGGAATTCTTGCGCGTGGCAATTGAAACGAAGCTAGGGTGGGATACTAGGCGGGCGCAGATGATCGTCCCTTTTCTCCGGGCGAACTGGGATAGCCTGATGAAATTGGAGCGTTTGCGGCTGCTTAACAGCCCCGGCGTTCGGCAAAGGCGCGCGATGGATCGAGCGTCAGGCGATCCGTGGTAAAACTCTATTGGTTCAGATCAGATTGAAGTGAGGAATATTTTCGGTCCGCTTTGTCCGCTGTGGGAAAACTTTTGAGCGGAACGGGTCGAAATGGTGGCGGCGTAGCCAGCGGCTCAGTGGGATTTCTTTATTGCACTTTCACAAGCGGGAGGGGAGAGTATCAGTCGAAGCCGCGTTGCAGGAAGCGTTCGGCGAGTGCGCAATGCATGGCGATTCCCTTGGCCATGACGCTTTCCTCGATCGTCATCTTCACGTTGTGCAGCGGCGGATTGGTGCGGGGGTCGCTGCCTTCCGCCGCGACGCCGACAAAGGCCATCGCGCCGGGGATGTCGCGCAGCACGTAGGAGAAATCCTCGCCGCCCATCATCGGCGCCGGCATCGGCGACCAGCCTTTCTCGCCCGAGATCGTGCCGGCGAGGTCGCGCATCATTCCGGTCGCGCGCGGATCGCAATAGGTAACCGGATAGCCTTCCTCGATCTGGCTGTCGACGGTGCAGCCATGCGCCGCGGCAATGTCGCGGGCGATCTGGTGAAAGGCCGCACGCGCCTTTTCTCGCGTGCCGTCCGACAGGGTGCGTAGCGTCCCCATCAGCTTCACCTCATCGGGGATGATGTTGTGGCTGCTCCCGGCATGGATCTGGGTGACGGTCAGCACCGCCGGATCGGCCACCGGAATGCGTCGCGCGACGAAGCTTTGCAGCGCGGTGACGATCTCGCAAGCGACGGGGATCGGATCGATGCAATCGTGTGGCATGGCGGCGTGACCGCCCTTGCCGCGGATCGTGGCGATCAGCGTGTCGGTCGAGGCGAGCAGCGGCCCTTCGCGGCCGACGAACACGCCGGCGGGTGCGTTGGGCGAGATGTGAAGCGCGAACGCCGCATCCGGGCGAGCGATGTCGAGCAAGCCGTCCTCGATCATCCAGCGGGCGCCATGATGGCCCTCCTCGCCGGGCTGGAACATGAACACGATCGTGCCAGGGATCTCGTCCTTGCGTGCGCACAGTGCCCGCGCCGCGCCGGCGAGCATCGCCGAATGCGCATCATGGCCGCAGGCGTGCATCGCGCCCGGGATGGTGGAGGCGAAGTCCAGCCCCGTTTCCTCGGTCAGCGGCAGCGCGTCCATGTCACCGCGCAGCAGCACGGTGCGGCTGTTGTCGCCTGGCCGGCTCTGTCCACCGCGCAGGATCGCGACGAAGCCGGTCGTGGAGCTGCTGTCGTGAATCTCGAGCGGCAGGCCGGTGAGTGCCGCCTTCAGCTTTTCGGTGGTGCGGGGGCAGTGGAGGCCGATCTCGGGCTCGGCGTGGATGGCGCGGCGCAATGCGATCGTGTCGGCGAGTTCGGCCGCGCCGGCGGCCTGCCAATCATGGCGGTTGAGGGGAGCGTTCATGAGCGGTCCTTTCAGGGAGCGCAGCGTAGAACGGTTTGAGGGGGAGGGGAAATGTGTTCGTCTATCAGCGTCATCCCCGCGAAGGCGGGGATCCATAAACGCCAAGGCCGCGGGTCCGTCGCTGACGCTTGGCATATGGAACCCCGCCTTCGCGAGGATGACGGCAGGTTATGGAGTGGGACCTACCAGGCGACCGCGATCTTGCCGAAGTGGCTGCCCGATTCCTGATGGCGGAACGCGTCGGCAAGTTCTTCCAGCGCAAAGGTGCGGTCGATAACCGGGCGAATGCCCGTCGCATCCAGCGCCCGGACGAACTCCTGCTGTTCCTGCCGGCTGCCCACGATCAGGCCCTGCAGCTTTGCTTGCTTGGCCATCAGCAGCGCGGTGGGCACCTCGCCGCTTACGCCGGTGAGCACGCCGATCAGCGCGATATGGCCGCCGATCCGCACCGCTTCGAACGACTGCGCAAGCGTGCCCGGCCCACCGACCTCCACCACGATGTCGACACCGCGCCCGCCGGTGAGATCACGCACCACACGGCCCCATTTCGGCTGGTCGCGATAATTGATCGTGTGGCTTGCGCCGAGTTCCTTGGCACGCGCCAGCTTCTCGTCGGAGGAGGAGGTGACGATCACCTCGGCGCCCATCGCCTGCGCGATCTGGAGCGCGTAGATCGAGACGCCGCCGGTGCCGAGTACCAGCACCGTGTCACCGGCCTTCAGCCCGCCATCGACCACCAGTGCCCGCCAGGCGGTGAGGCCGGCGGTGGTGATGGTGGCGGCTTCCTTGTGGCTCCAGCCGTTCGGGGCCTTGGTGAAGGCGGTGGCGGGCAGGACGATCGCATCGCGGGCGAAGCCGTCGATCCCGTCGCCCGGCACCCGCCGAAAATCGCCGACCTGCGGCGGGCCACCCTGCCAATCGGGGAAGAAGCCGGCGACCACATGATCACCGACGGCGAACTCCGCGACGCCCTCGCCGATCGACTCGACCACGCCTGCGCCATCGGCCATCGGGATGCGCCCATCTTCGGTCGGCGACTTGCCCGAGCAGACCAGATAATCGTGGAAGTTGAGCGAGCTGGCATGAAGCGCCACGCGGATTTCGCCGCGGCCCGGCTGGCCCGGATCGGGCCGCTCAGCGAGCGTCAGCTTGTCGAGGCCGCCGGGCTTTGCGAGCGTCATCGCCCTCATTGCGGCGTCCCCGCGGCGGGGGTGCGGCGCGCGGATTTCACCGCCAGCGTCGGTTCGAGCATCTGGCCCTTCATGATCCCTTCTCCCTTGGTAGGTGAAGTCGGCATGTCCATGATGCGGTGGACTACATCCATGCCCTCAACCACCCGGCCGAATACGGCGTAGCCGGGGTTGGTGCCGTCGGCGTCCATGGCCGGTGTGTTGCCAACGATGATGAA
>JAAIGE0100100694.1_pt1 | contig 23308 bp, 6 predicted proteins | sample 6487951 | NCBI WGS metagenome assembly JAAIGE01 (sample SAMN13974128, study PRJNA590717) | phyllosphere metagenome | biome: tomato field; feature: multiple bacterial spot infested tomato fields; material: tomato leaves; isolation source: leaves from tomato fields | host: Solanum lycopersicum ...
ACGACGGCATGGGAGAGGTGGCTGTGCGGGCGGCTCGCACGACGCTGCGCAGGGGCGGTTGAACGCATAGTTGATCGCTCGATGGAAATGAGGGCAGAGGCTGGTCCGAGCCACGCAAGCGTGGCGGCTCACCGTCTTTTTTTGGCTATATCGGTGAGCGCGGCCCGGCGCCTTGGCAGGCACGCGAAACCGCCACCGAATGATAGCCATATGACATCCCATCAAAACTGACAAAAGCTGACATCGGGCGAAGCCGCCCCGCCCTGCGACGCGATGCGTTCAGGGCAAGGCAGACGATGGCTGAAGGTTCAAGGCTCGCTGAAGGAGCGATGCATGCCATCGGTGAGGGGGCCGGCAACGTAGTCGAACAGCGAACGCTCGCCGGTGAGGATCGCGACGCTCACCGGTACCCCGGGTAGCAGTGGATAGCGCGTGCCGGCATGCTCGAAGGCGTCCTGCGCAGGGCGGATACGCACGCGGAAATACGGTACGCGCTGCTCGTCGAGCACCGAGTCCGGGCTGATGTCGATCACTTCGCCGTCGATCGGCTGGAAGCCGCGGGCAATCGACGATACCAGCTGGATACGGGCGGGCTGCCCCGGGGTGACCATGCCGATGTCACCGACCGGCAGGCGCGTCTCGATCATCAACGGCTCGTCCGCCGGGACCAGGGTCATCAGCGTGCCGCCGGGCTGGATGACACCGCCCTCGGTGACCACCTGCAGGGTCATCACCACGCCTTCGATGGGCGAACGCACCACCTGACGCTCGCGGCTGTCGGAAAACTTGGTCAGGCGCTCCTGCAGTTCGGTGATCTGCCGGCGCACCTCGGCGAGTTCCTTCTGCAACTCCTCGTTGCCACCCGAATCCAGGCTGGTGAGGGCTGCCTGCTCCTGCTTCAGACCTGCGTATACGCGGCCCAGGGAGGCCTCGGTTTCCTGCAGGGTGCCACGCAACTGCTGTTCGTCCTTGAGCAGTTCCAGGTGCTCGTAGCGATTGGCAAGGCCCTCGGTCATCAGTTTCTGGCTGATGGCGATCTGTTCGCGCAGCAACTTGAGCTTGGAGCTGACGTGACCGATGCGCGCCTTGAGCTCCTTTTCCTCGGCACGGCGCTGCTGGATTTTCTGCTGCTGCTCCTCGGAACGGCTGTCCAGGCGGCTCTTCTGGGCGATGAACAGATCCCGGTTGACCTTGACCTGTTCGGGAAAGTCACGGGCCAACTCCTCCGGCACCGTCATGTCGGCAGCACCCGCCAACTGCGCTTCCAGGCGCAAGGCGCGGATACGCAACGCGGCCAACAGGGCCTCGGTCTCACGACCTTCGGACAACATGGCGACGCGCTCGATTTCCGCCAGCGGCTCGCCGGCGGCAACGCGCTGCCCTTCGCGCACCAGGATGCGCCGCACGATGCCGCCCTCCAGGTGCTGTACCAGCTTGGTCTGCCCCAGCGACGTCACTTCACCGGTCGAGTGGCTGGCGATGTCCAGCGGGAAGAACAGTGACCACAGCAGCATGGCGCCGAGCATCAGCGCCAGCAGGCGAATGGTCAGGCGGCTGCCCAGCAGTTCGTCACCGGGCAGCGCCGGGTCGGTCTTGCCGGGCAGGAAGAAGCCGGCGAAACGGCTCAGCAGCGGATGATTCTCGAAGGTGCCGAGTACCCGGTCACCCAGGCGCCCCAGACGGCTCGGAGCGTCATTGATCGGCATATCGTGCTCAGCCATGGTCGGCACCTCCCTGAGCAGGCTCACGTGGCCCGTCACGCAACACGCGTGGTACCGGTTTGTGGTTGAGGTCGATCACCGTATCGGCAGCGCCGAGGATGAAGCCCTCGTTGCTCATCACCACCAGCGTACGGCCTTCGCGTACCAGGCGGCTGAGCAAGGCGGCGATGGCCTTGCAGCCCTCGGCATCGACACCCTCGGTGGGGTCGTCCAGTACTACCAGCTGGCCACCGCCGATGACGGCGCGCGCCAGCGCCAGGCGCCGGCGAATCCCCAGGGGAATGCTGCCACCGCCGTTGCGCACGGTCAGCCCCAGGCCTTCGGCCCCGCCCTCGACGAAAGCGCCCACCGCCAGTTCACGACACACCTCCAAAACCCGCGCATCGGTGGTTTCCGGCGCCAGCACGCAAAGGTTCTCGCGCAGGGTGCCGTCGAAGAACTGCGGCTCCTGCGGCAGGTAGGCGACCTGCCGGCGCCACCATTGCGGGTCGGCCTGGCGCAAGTCCATGCCATCGACCAGCAGGTGCCCGCGGCTGGGCTCCAGCAGGCCGACCAGTAGGCGCGACAAGGTGGTCTTGCCACTGCCGTTGGCACCGGTGAAGGCCAGCACCTTGCCAGCCTCCAGCTGGTAATCGAAGTGTTCCAGTACCGGCACGGCCTGCTTGGGGTAACCAAAGGCCAGGTCTTCGAAACGCAGGCTGCCGCGGGTCTGCCCCAGGCGCACGCCTTCGCCGCGCTCGCGAGGGATGGCGCACAACTGGCGGGCCAGCTCCAGCGCACGCTGACCACGGCCGATCTGCTCACCCAGACCAAGGGCACGGGTCAGGGCCGCCAGAGCCCGGCTGGCGAGGATGTTGCAGCCGATCAACGAACCGATGTCGAGGTTGCCGGCCAGCACTTCGCGGGCGCCGAGGCCCATGATCACCATGCTGAGAATCAGCGTGCCGGCGTAGCTGGCGTTCTGCATGGTGTTCTGCAGGCGATTGAGCTGGGCACGCTGCTCGGCCTGCTCGTCGGCGCAGGCCCGCCACTTTTCCTTCAACACATCGGCGGCGGAAAACGCCCGCACCATTTCCCCACCGGCGGTGAGGTTGTGCTGGTAGCCGGCCATCTGCATGGCGATGCGGCTCTGCGCCTCCATCGGCTCACGCAGGCGGCGCTGGGCCAACAACGACACCAGCGTCACACCGGCCATCACCAGCAGGGCCATACAGGCCAGGAACGGGCTGAGCATGCCCAGCACCACGACGAACACGAAGGCGAACGGCGTGTCCAGCAAGGTCACCAGATTGGGCGCGCCGAAGCACTGCTGCACGGTGCTCTGCCCGGAAAGGATTTCCCGCCGTGCGGTATGCGGCAGTTGCTCGACCAGGGCGTACTGGCCCCGCACGGCACCCTCGAACAGCGTCTCGCCCAGTTCGGTATCCGCCCGCGCGCACAGCCACTGGGCCAGACGCAGGCGCGCGTTGCGCAGCAGGACCTCGAAGCCCACCGCCATGACGGCGCCGATGGTCAGGGTTACCAGGGTCGCATCCACACCCAGCGCCAGGTAGCGGTTGAGCACATGGATGCTGTACAGCGAGCTGGCCAGGCCAAGCAGGTTGATCAACAGCGAGGACAGCCACAGCTCCAGGCGTAGCCTGGGTTGCAGGGCGATGCGGCGGAGAAACTCGTTCATCGTGACACTCGGGAAAAAGCTCCCTGCGCGCGACCGCGCAGGGAAAGGGGTTACACCGTGTAGGGCTGGATGATGTCCTGCGGCAGGCTGTGCGCGTCGGGCTGGTTGGCCAGCTCGGCGAGTGCCACCAGGCCGCTGCCATCGCTACCGCTGGCGGTATCGGCATCGTAGTACAGCCGCGTGACATCACCATTGGAGATCAGGAAGAAGGCAGCACCGTTGTGTTGCCCATTACCGCTGATCGCCGCCTCGAGCTCGTCCAGGTGGCCATTGCTGCCGGTACCGAACTGGAACTGACCGGGCGCGAAGCTGACGCGATAGACATCGGCGTTGCCCTGCCCGGCCAGCTGCGCCAGGGTGTCCATGATGTCGCCCGTGAAGGATTGCGACACCGAGGTCAGGCTGTTCAGGCCCCCGAATGCGGTAGGGTCGAAGGTCAGGTGATCGACCCCGGCCTGGAAGTCGAGGATCGCGTCCATGCCATCGGCTGGCGAGCTGTAGTGGAAGCGATCCGCCCCCGCCCCGCCGCTCAGCACGTCGGCCCCTGCGCCACCGACCAGCAGATCGTCGCCATCACCGCCGTTGAGCACATCGCTGCCGGCACCGCCGAACAGTTGATCGTTGCCACCCAGGCCGGACAGGTTGTCGGCACCCGCCGTCCCGGTGAGCAGGTCGTCGCCGGCCCCGGCCTGATCGTTATTGCGCAGCACCACGTCCTTGCTGATCAGCACGTACGGGCTGTTGGCCGTGGCGCGCAGCACGATGGACATCAGCTCGTCGGCCTCCACGGCACGGTCGCCACTGACCTGGAAGCTGAAGCTGGCCGTGGTACTGCCGGCGGCGAAGGTGACGCTGCCCGCCGGCAGGGTGCCACCGAAATCATCGGCGTCCACGCCCTGCCCCGCACCCGGGGTGACGCTCCAGTAGAAGGTTTCGGCGCTGCCCGTGGGGTTGCGCGTCAGTTGGTAGGTGACCGTCTGCAGGCCACTGTCGCCTTCCACCAGGCTGTCCGGGCCGGTGATGGCCAGGCCCAGGTCGTCGTCACGGATGGTGCCGCCCAGCGTGGTAGTGCCGCCGGCGATGGCCGGGTGGGTGAAGGTCAGGTTGAACGACTCGTCGCCCTCGCGCAGCGAATCACCGCGGATCGGCAGGTTGAAGATCATCTCCGACACACCGGCTGCCAGGGTGATGGTGCCGGTCAGCGGGATGGTGAAATCGTTGGCGTCCACCGCCCCGACGATGCTGTAACCGATGGTCAGTGCCGCACCATCGGGCCCGGCGCGCAGGATGCGATAGGTCAGCGGCGTGGTGGTACCCGGAGCGCCTTCCAGACGGCTGTTGTCCAGCGCCAGCACGGTCACGGCGACGTCGTCGCTCTGGATGGTCGCCCGCGCGCTGCCCTGCAGCGGGTTGACGCTGCTGCCGCCGCCACTGCTGGCCAGCTGTACGATGAACTGCTCGTCGGACTCGCCCAGGTCGTCGCCGTTGACGGCGATCTCCAGCACCTTGCTGGTCTCGCCAGCGGCGAACTGCAGGGTGCCCGTGGGCAGCGCGCCACCGACGAAGTCGCTGCCGTCTGCCGGAGCGGCGCCACTGCCGGCCACCGACCAGTCGATGCTGGCGCTCGAGGCGGTATCGCCACTGCGGGTCACGGTGAAGCGGAACACCGTGGTGGTACCACCGTTGCCTTCGGCCAATACGCTGTCCACCACGCGGATGGCGAACTGGTTGTCATCGTTGACGATGGTGCCGCTGGCACGATCGTTGATCAGGTCGATGCCCTGCGGGTCGCTGAGCACCACCTCGAAGCCCTGATCCGGGCCGAGTACGTCGTCGCCACGCACGCGAATGACGATGTCCTTGTGCGTTTCGCCATCGGCGAATACCAGCGAGCCGGATGGCAGTACGCCGCCGTCGAAGCTGCCGGCGTTGGCCGGGTAGGTACCGTTGCCGCGCAGCGACCAGTCGACGCTGACGCTGCCGGCGCTGTCACCGACGCGCTCCACGCGGTAAACGAATTCGGTGATGTCACCAGTATCGCCTTCGCGCTGGCGGTCGCTCCCCAGGGCGGCGATGCTCAGACCACGGTCATCGTTGAGGATGGTGACACTCGCCTCGCCGGTGAGGATGGTGGCGCCTTCGGCGTCACTGAGCACCACGGAGAAGGTCTCGTCCTGCTCGCCGAGGGTGTCGGCATCCACCCACACGGTGATGGTCTTGCTGGTTTCACCCACCCCGAAGGCGACCACGCCACTGACGTAGATACCGCCGAAGTCTTCGGCATTGGCCGGGTTGGCGCCTGACGGCAGCACCTCCCAGAGCACGCTGGCCGGGCCGGACAGTTCGCCACCGCGGGTGACGGTGAAGGTCACCGGGGTCTGCAGCCCGTCGCTGCCCTCCACCACCGTGGCGGCGTCGGCGCTGATCCACAGCACCGGGTCGTCGTTGAGCACCACGGCGCTGACCGGGCCGGTGGTGATGGTCGAACCGTAGCTGGGGTTTTCCAGCTGCACGGCGAAGCTCTCGTCTTCCTCGCCGAGTTCGTCGCCGCGCACGGCGACGGTGAAGGTCTTGCTGGTCTCGCCGTCGGCGAACTGCACGGTGCCGGTCAGCGCGGCGAACTCGGCGTCGCTCAGCGGATGCGCGCCGATACCGGCCGCGCGCCAGTCGACGCTGGCGGTGCCCACGGCACTGCCGGTACGGTCGATACGGAAGGTGAACAGGGTCAGGCCGCTGTCACCTTCGACCAGTTCGCGGGTCACCACGCTCAGGGCCAGGCTGTCGTCGTCGTTGACGAGGGTGCCGACCTGATCGTTGCCGACGATGTCGGTGTTGCCGGTCGAGTTGGACAGGTGCAGGGTGAACTGCTCGTCGCCTTCGTCGAAACCGTCGCCGAGCACATCGATGTAGATGTCCTTGTGGGTTTCACCGGCGGCGAACACCACGGAGCCGGACGGCAGCACGCCACCGGGGAAGTCGGCTGCGCTGGCCGAGCCGGCTTGCACCTGCCAGTCGACCGAAGTCTGGCCACTGGTATCACCGCTGCGGGTCACGGTGAAATGCAGGCGCCCCGGCGTGCCGTTATCGCCCTCGTGAACCTGCGCGACGACACTGGCCAGGGTCAGGTCGATGTCGTCGTTGCGGATTACCCCGGCAGCACTGCCGGCGCCGACATCGATGGTGCTGCCAGCACCCGGCAGGTACAACTCGACACTGAAATGCTCGTCGATTTCGACGTCGCGATCACCGCGCACCGGAATGCTCAGCACCATCTCGCTCTGCCCATCGGCGAAGGTCAGCGTGCCGCTGGTGGCGAAGAAGTCACTGACATCGGTATCGACATGGTCGATGCGCCAGTTGACCGTGGAGGTGCCCTCGGTGCTGCCGGTGCGGGTCACGGTAAAGGTCAGCGTGGAGCCTTCGACGCCATCGGCGGCGCGCGGGGCGATGGCGAACACGTCATCATCGTTGCGAATCAGCGCGCTCACCTGCTGGTTGGCGAAGGTATGGCTGAGGCTGTCGCTCGGCGCCTGCAGGCTGACCGTGAAGCCTTCGTCGGGCTCCAGCTGATTGTCGCCAGCGACCCAGACGGTAATGGTCTGGCTCATCTGCCCGGCGGCGAAGGTGAGGTCGCCGAACGGCAACTGGCCGCCGGAGAAATCGTCCGCCGAAGCCGGATTGACGCCGCTGCCGGCCACGCTCCAGGCCAGGGTCGTGGCCAGGCCGCTGCCAGTGCGGGTGACCAGGAACTGGTAGCCCGTGGCGCCATTGTCGCCTTCGACCGGCGTGGCGGCTACGTCGATATTCCAGTGCACGTCATCGCTGACGATGGTGCCAGTGGCGCTGCCGACCTTGATGTCGGAGCCGGCCGAGGCGTTGCCGAGCACTACCTGGAAGCTTTCGTCCGGCTCGACCGCGCGATCACCGATGACGGTGATGCTGATGGTCTGGCTGCCGGCCTCGCCGGAGGCGAAGTTCAGCGTGCCGCTGGGCAGCACGCCACCAAGGAAGTCGGTAGCGTCGGCCAGCCCCTGCAGGCTCCACTCCACGCTGGTGGCCAGGTCGAGGTTGCCACTGCGGCTGACGGTGAAGGTGTAGACGGTCTGCAGGCCATCATGGCCTTCGACGTGACGCGCATCGGTGGCCACGATGGTCAGCGACACGTCGTCGTTGACGATGATGGCATCGGCCGTGGCCTGGGTGAACACCACGCCATCGCTGCTGTTCAGGCTGAGGCGGAAGTCCTCGTTGGCCTCGCCGCTGTAGTCGCCGCGCACCGGCACGCGAATGGTCAGTTGCTCCTGACCGGCCGCGAATGTGACGCTACCGCTGGTCTGCAGGAAGTCATCCGCCGAGGCAGGATTGGCGCCAATGCCGGCCACGCTCCAGTTGATGGTCTCGGTGCCCGACAGCTTGCCGCTACGGGTGAGCACGAAGTCGAACCATGTGGTCTGCCCGTCATTGCCTTCGGCCTGGGCAGCCGGTGCGGCGACGTCGATCACCACGTCGTCAGCGCGGATCAGGCCGTCGGCGGTGGCCTGGTCGATCACCAGGCCGCTGGACGGGTTGCTCAGCACCACGCTGAAACCTTCTTCGTGCTCGGCCAGCACATCGCCGCGCACGTTGATGGTCAGGGTGACGCTGGCTTGCCCGGCTGGCAGCACCAGCGAGCCGGAAGGCAGCACGCCCAGGGCGAAGTCGCTGCCGTCCGCCGGGTGCACGCCGCTGCCGATCACGGCCCAGTCGACGGTTTTCGGCTGCTCCAGCGAGCCGCTGCGGGTGATGGTGAAGGTGAACGCGGTGGTGCCGCTGTTGCCTTCGGCCTTGCTGGCGTCGGTGGCGGCGATGCTGATGCTGGCATCGTCATTGACGATGGTGCTGCTGGCGCTGCCGGTCTGGATCTGCGCGCCGACCGGGTTGCCCAGCACGATCTGGAAGGCTTCGTCTCCTTCCACCAGGGTATCGCCATTGACCAGCACGGTGATGGTCTTGCTCGACTCGCCATCGGCGAACGTCAGACTGCCGCTCGGCAGGCCGCTGTTGTCGCCGATCTGGTCGGCCGTGGCGAAATCGGCCACACCAGCCAGAACCGAACCCAGGCGCCAGTTGACGCTGGCACTGCCGCTTGTATCGCCGCTGCGCAGCACGGTGAAGGTAAACGCCGTGGTGCCGCTATGTCCTTCGGCCAGCTCGGTCTGCCCGGCCACGATATTGAAGGCCGCATCGTCGTTGAGGATGGTGCCCTCGGCCGTGGCCTGAGTGATGGAATCGCCTGCAGTGCCCGAGCCCAGGGTGATCTGCACGCTGTAGGTTTCGTCGGCCTCGGCCACGGCGTCCTGGCTGGAATGCACGCTGATGGTCTTGGTCAGTTCGCCCGGCGCAAAGGTCACCGAACCAGACATCGCCTGCCCGGCCAGGTCCGCTGCGTTGGCGCTGCCGTTGAGCAGGATCTGCCAGTTGATGGTCTGGCTCTGAACCGTGTCGTGGCTGCGGCTGATGACGAAGGTCTGCGCCTGGCCCTCCTGCGCCGCCGGACCGGCAGCGATGGAGAAGCTCGCGTCATCGTTGCGGATGGTGCCGTTGGCGGTGGTGCGGATCGGGTCGCTGATATCGCTGCTCAAGTTGCTCAGGGCGATGCGGAAGTTCTCCACCTGCTCCGGCGTGACATCGCCGACCACGGTCACGGTGATCTGCGCCGTGGTCTGGTTGGCGGCGAAGTTCACCACGCCGCTGGTGGCGCCGCTGAAGTCGGCGGCGCTGGTGGTGTCGTGCAGCAGCGACCAGTTCATGCTAGAGGTGCCGCTGATGACGCCTGAACGGGTGACGGTGAAGGTCAGGGTCTGGTTGGCATCGGTTTCGGTGATCGAGGCATCGGCGATGCTGATGCCGGTGTCATCGTTGACGATGGTCAGGTCTGGGCTGTTCTGGCCACTGACTGGTCGGTTGACGATGCCCGCGTTGTTGAGGGTCTCCTCGTAGAACACCACGCGGAAGCCTTCGTTGTTCTCGACCTGGCCATCGCCGCGCACGACGATGTTGATGTTGCCGGTCATCACACCATTGGCAAAGCTCAGGGTGCCGCTGGGCAATACACCACCGGAGAAATCCGCAGCATCGGCCGGGTTCGCTCCCACGCCCTCGACACGCCAGTTCACCGACCCAACGCCGGTATAACCGGTTCGGTTGACCGTCAACGAATAGGTGGTGGTCTGGCCGGCATCCGCCTCGCTCTGGCTGGCGTTGGTGGGCGTGGCGGTGTAGCGCGTATCGCTTTCCAACAGCGTGCCGGTGACGCTCATGCTGGTGGCGCTGCTGGCGCTCCAGCCATCGCTGCCAAAACGCACGGTGGAGCCGGTGGTGTCTGCAGGCGCATTGAGAGTAAGGGTGAACCCCTCGGTGTTCTCGATGATGCCATCGGCCTTGAGCAGGTCGAGCAGCGAGACGTTGTAGCTGGACGTCCCGGCAGGCAAGGTGAAAGTGCCGCTCAGGCTGACGAAATCGGCGTTGCTGGTCGTGCCGTTGGTCAGGGTGTAGCCGATGGTCAGCGCATTATCCATCCGCCCGCTGCGCACGATGGTGAAGTTCAGCGGCTGCCCTTCGTAACCACTGGCGACCGGATTGGCGTTGCCGAAGTAACCGACCCACAGACGAATGTCGTCGTTCTTGAGCGTGGCGCTGGCGCTGCTCTGCGCCGGGTCGAGGCCGGTGGGGCCGTACTCGTCGCGGTACTGCGAAGCGATGAACGTATTGTTGTAGGCATCGTTCGGCGAGATCAGCGAGAAATTCAGCAGCGTATCCGGTTCGATCACGGTGTCACCCGGGAAGGTCACGGTAACTTGCTTGCTGGTCTCACCCGCCAGAAAGTTCACCACACCGTAAGTGGTGCTGGAGCTTGCCGAAATCACCGCCGCGGCATTGCCACCGTAGTTGCTGACCTGCGCCCCACCGTTGCCGCCCCAGTTGATGGCGTCGCCGACGATCTGCCAGGCCACGCTGCTGGCGTAGTCCACACTGCCGCCTGGCTGTGCGGTACGGGTGATGGTGAAAGTGACGCTGGTGGTGCCGGTGGTGTCTTCGAAAACCTCGCTGGTGCTGCGGGTCACGCCGAGCAGTGCAGCCGGCTCGTCGTTCAGCACCCAGCCACCCTGGTTGTAGCCGAGCGTCGGCGTCTCGATGTCACCATCGAGATTCTGCGGGTTGCTCAGCTCCATCTTCACTTCTTCACGCCAGGTTTCGGTCAGCGTGTCGTTGACGGTGTAGAGGGTGACGGTCTTGGTCAGCTCGCCAGCGATGAAGGTGAAGCTGCCACTGAGCGTGCGCGTGTCGGCATCCCACGACAGGCCGGGGTTATTGGCCAGGATCGCGTCCATGTCGAGGTCGGCCGGGTCGAGCTTGTACCAGTCGTCGCGGACGTTGTTGGATTCGTTGCCGCTTTCCGAACCCCCGAGAACGATTTTCCAGTCCACAGAGTCACTGCCGCGCTGGTCGCCAGCACGGGTGATGGTGAAGACCAATTCGTCACCCTCGCTGATACGCTGGCTGCTGACGTCAAAGCGCGTGTCGTCGTTCTTCAGCACCGCATAGTTGTTGGCATAGCCGGGGTTGGCCGTCGAGCCGGATTGGATGCTGCTGCCCGGGCTGGCCTGGTTGAGGTACAGGCGGAAGGCCTCGTCGTACTCACCCACATCGTCCACACGGGTGCGGATGGTGACATAGCCAACCGATTGCCCATCGGCGAAGGACAGGCGGCCGGACAGCGCTTCACCCGGCGCGAAATCATCGGTGTCCATTGCGGTATAACCGCTGACGCCGGTTTGTACCGCCCAGTCGACCCAGGCCGGGCCGGCGGTGGAAATGGTGCGATAGACGGCGAAGGTGTGCTCGATATAGCCATCGGCCGCACTGCCGCCATCAGCAACGGTGTCGCCTTCGAAACGATCGCGCCCTGTGGTGGGAGTACTCTCTATGTAGAACTCTGCCTCGTCGCGCTGAATCTCGCCGAACAAGTAGACACCGGTCTCGCTCTTGTTGGTCGTCTGCTGCGTGGCACTGATGATGCCCTGGTTACCGCTCTGCGGTGCATACAACTCGTCGATGCCCCCGGTATTGCTGAACAGTACCTTGAACCACTCGTTGTTCTCGACGACGTCGTCACCGCGCACGGTGAAGGTTATGGTCTTACTGGTCTGGCCGACCTCGAAACGCACGTTGCCCGACGGCAGTGTGCCGCCGAAGTCGGTGCCATCCGCGATACTCTCCCAGTTCCAGCCGCCGTTGAGGCTCACCTGCTCACCGCTGACTGCCCAGTCCAGTGTGGAAACCTTGCTGGTATCACCACTGCGGGTCAGGTTGATGGTATAGGTGGTGGTCTCGCCGTCGATCTTCTCGGCCTGACGGGCCTGCGCCCACTCGATGGTGACCCGCGTATCGTCGTTGGCGATGGTGCTCTGCACGCTGCCGTTGCTGCCGATCGAGGTGCCACCGCTGGGGTTGCTCAGCACCAGGTTGAAACGCTCGTTGCCTTCGACGCTGCCGACCCCGGTGTCGCCATAGGCGTATACGCGGAAGGTCTGGGTGGTCTCGTTCGCAGCGAACGTCACGGTGCCGGTGGGATTGAGGTTCACCGAGCCATTGGTGAAGTCGGCGGAGGTGGTATCGATATGCTGCACGGCCCAGTTAACCGTGCTGGTCTGGTTCAGGTTGCCAGTACGGGTGACGGTGTATTCGAAGAACGCGCCCTGGCCATGGCCGGCGTCTCCCTCATTGACCACCAGAGTACCGCTGATACTCACCTCGGCATCGTCGTTGCGCACCACGCCATCGGCACTGGCCGTGGCGATCTCGTTGCCCGGCGAGGCATTTTCCAGCAGCACCCGCAGCGTTTCGTTGCCTTCGAGCTGGCTGTCCCCCGCCACGCGCAGGGTGATGGTCTTGCTGGTTTCGCCGGCGGCGAAGGTCACGCTGCCGTACGGGATGCCGTCGACATCGCGCAACACACCAGCGGCCTGACTGCCAGAGAAGTCGGCAGCGTTCACCGAATTGGCGACGCTGGGGTCGACACGCCAGTCGACCGTGCTGACCTGGCTGGTATACCCGGCGCGGGTCACGGTAAAGGTGAATTCGACGTAGCCGCTATTGCCTTCGCCCTTGTCTGCCGAAAACGCGCTGATGCTCAGCGACGCATCGTCGTTGGTCAGCGTCGTCGTGGCGCTGGCGGTGCCAATGCTGGCATTCGCCGACGGGTTGGAAAGCATCACGGTGACGGCCTCGTCGCCCTCGACACTGGAGTCGCCACGCACGCGAATCACCACGGTGGCGGTGCTCTGGCCATCGGCGAAGCTGAGCGTGCCGCTGGACGCCTGGCCCGCCCCGAGATCGCTCAGGTTCAAGCCACCGCTCAGCGCCCAGGTCATGTCCCGGGCGCCGCTGAGCGAGCCGCTGCGGGTGACGGTAAAGGACACGTCGCGCTCGCCGGTGTTGCCCTCGGCCTGAGTCGTGGCGTTGGCGGCGATGCTGAAGCTGGCGTCGTCATTGAGCACCTGGGTGCTGGCCGTGCCCTCACCCGCTTCGATGGTGCCGCCCGTTGGGTTGAACAACGACACCTGCAGCGACTCGTTGCTCTCCACGGTATTGTCGCCGCGCACGCGGATGGTGATGGTCTGGCTGGTCTGTCCGGCCGCGAAGCTGACCGTGCCACTGGGCAGCCCGGCGTTGTTGCCAAGGGTATCCTGGCTGCCCTGGAAATCGGTGGCATTGACGCCCGTGGCCGGATCCAGCCGCCACTGCACGGAGCCTGTACCGGTGGTCACGCCGCTACGCGTGACGGTGAAGGTGAACTCGGTGACATCCCCAGCAGCGCCTTCGTTCTGTGACGCCGGCGCACTGATGCTGAAGTTGGTGTCATCGTTGGTGACCAACGTGCTGTCACTGGCCTTGATCAGGATGCCGGCGCTGGGGTTGCTGAGGGTCAGGGTGAAGGCTTCGTCAGCCTCCACACGGGTGTCGCCACGCAGCACGAAGCTGACGGTACGCTCGGACTGGCCGGGAGCGAACGTCAGACTGCCGCTCGGCAGGCCACCAATGGTGTCGGCTGTGTCGCCACCGTTACTGCCGGTTACCTGATAGTCGACCGTGGCGCTGCCGGTGAGGTCGCCACTGCGCACGATGGTGTAGATCACCGTCTTGCTGCCGCTGTTGCCCTCGCTGATGCTGGCCTGCTGGGCATTTACCGAGAAGCCCTGATCATCGTTGCGGATCACTCCAGCGGCCGTCCCATCGACCACCGCCTGCGGCGTGCCGTCTTCCAGGCGGGCGTTGTTCAGGGTCACGGTGAAGGCTTCGTCGGCTTCGACCTGCAGGTCGCCGTTGACCTGAATGGTCAGGGTCTTGCTCGCCTCTCCGGCGGCGAAGCTCAGGGTACCGCTGCTGGCAGCGAAGTCCGCGGCATTGGCGATGCCGGACAACGACCAGTCCACCAGGGCTGCCGAGCCGAGATCACCGGCGCGGGTCACGGTAAAGGTGAACGCGGTGGTGCCGCTGTGGCCTTCGGCTTCGTCGGCGGCCAGTGGGGTGATGGAGAAGCCCATGTCGTCGTTGTCGATACGGGTCTCGGCACTGGCCACCGTCAGTTCGGTGTTGCCATCGCGGGCCTGCAGCTCGACGCCAAAGGTTTCATCCAGCTCGATATGGCCATCGCCCGCCACACGTACGGTGATCTGCACGCTGGCCTGGCCTTCGGCAAAGGCCACGGTGCCGGACGGCAGGCCGGCGTTGGCGCCAAGTGCATCCTGACCGGTAACGAAGTCGGCCAGGCTGGCGGCATCGACGCCCTGCCCAACCGCCACTTTCCAGTCGACGCTGGTGGCGCGCAGGTCGCCACTGCGCGTCACGGTGAAGGTAAAACTGCGCTCCTGGCCGGCATCGCCTTCGGCGGCGCTGGCCTGGTCAGCGTCGATTGACAGCGCCAGGTCATCGTTGCGCACCAGGGTGCTGGCGGTGTCGGTGAGCAGTTGGGTCTGGCCATAGGCCGGGTTCGAGACCGGGTTACCCAAGGTCAGGGTGAGGGTTTCGTCGCTTTCCAGCACGGCATCACCGGCCAGGGTCAGCTCGATCACCTTGCTGGTTTCGCCTGCGGCGAATTCCACCAGGCCATTGAGCGCCGTGCCGGCCGCGAAATCGTCGGCCTGCAGGCCGCTGGCGGCCCAGGTCACGCTGACCGGGCCGGACAGGTCGCCGCTACGGGTCACGGTGAAGCGCAGCACCTGGGTTTCGCCGGCCGCGCCTTCGTCCACCGCGCTTTGCTCGGCCTGGATACTGATGCCGACGTCATCGGAAACGATACTGCCCTGGGCCTCGCCGACCAGGATGTCGGCATGACCGCTGGCGTTGCCGAGGGTCACGGTGAAGGACTCGTCGCCCTCCACATCGCGATCACCGCGCACGGCGATCTGGATGACCTTGCTGGTCTCGCCCGGGCCGAAGGTGACGGTACCGGACGGCAGCACGCCGCCAACGAAGTCCGCCGCATCGACCTGACCGGACAGGCTCCAGTCAACGCTGGTGGTGCCCGTGGTGACGCCGGAGCGGGTCACAGTGAATTCATGGACGACGCTGCCGCCATCGCCCTCGAGCAGGCCGCTGCGGGTGGTAGCGATGGCCAAGCCGGTGTCATCGTTGGTGATGGTCGCGCTGGCCGAGGCATTGCCCAGGCTGGCGCCCGTGGACGGGTCATAGAGTTCGACGCGCAGGCCTTCGCTGGCCTCCAGGCGATAGTCGCCCGCCACTTGCAGGCTGATGGTCTGGCTGGTCTGGCCGCTGGTGAAGTTGAGCACGCCGGACGGCAGCACGCCACCGACGAAATCGGCGCCGTCCACCGGGTTGCCGCCCTCGCCGACCACGCGCCAGGCCACACTGCCGGTGCCGCTCAGATAGCCGGTGCGGTTGACCAGGAAATTCAGTTGCGCAACCTGGCCGTCACCGCCCTCGGCAACGCTTGCGGTCTGCGCCTGGATGGCGAACTGCTGGTCGTCATTGAGCAGCATGCCGTTGACGCTGCCATTGCCTACCGTAGCACCCGGGCCCGGGGTACCGAGGCTGATCACGAAGCTCTCGTCGGGCTCGAGCTGCGAGTCGGTGGCGATCGGCAGGACGATTTCCATACGATCGACACCGGCGGCAAATACCAGGGTGCCGCTCGGCAGGATGCCACCGACGAAGTCGCTGCCGCTTACGCCGTTGGTGGCGCCCGGCGCCAGGCTCCAGGTGATGGTGTCGCTGCCGCTCAGGTCGCCGCTGCGCTCGACCACGTAACGCAGTTCGTGGCTGCCGCCGCTACCTTCCAGGCTATTGGCCTGGGACAACAGGTTGAACACCACGTCGTCGTTGCGAATCAGGCCATTGGCCGATCCGACGGAAATTTCCGCGCCGGGGCTCGGATTGCTGAGCACCACCTGGAAGCTTTCATCCAGCTCCACCAGGTTGTCCGGCGACAGGGGCAGAGTCACGACCAGGCTCTGCACGCCACGACCGAATTCAAGGGTGCCATTGAAGGCCGTGCCATTGAGAAAGTCGGCCGCATTGGCGGCGTTGGCGCCGTTGCCGAACACCAGGCGCCAGTCGACGCTGACGCTCTGGGTCAGGTCGCCCTGGCGCTGGACGGTGAAATTGAGCGAGCGCGGCATGTCGCTGTTGCCTTCGGCCGCTACCAGCCCGCTGCCATCGAGGCTCAGGCGCGCGTCGTCGTTGATCAGGCTGCCGTTGGCGCGATCCTGGATCACGGTCATGCCGGGGGTGGTGCTGCTGATCACCACCTGCAGCCCTTCGGTGGGCTCGAACTGGCTGTCCGGAGTGGCGCTGAAACGAATCACCGCGCTGCTCTGGCCCGGGGCGAACTGCACCGTGCCGGACGGCCAGGTGCCGCCGAAATCGGCTGCATCCACCGGGTTGTTGCCAAAGCCCTGCACGCGCCACTGCACCGTACCGGAGAGCGACAGTTCACCGCTGCGGGTAACCACGAATTCCAGCGGCGTGGTGCCGGTAGTGCCCTCACGCACATTGGCGTTGCGCGCGACGATGGAAACGGCCTGGTCGTCCGAATCGATCGTGGCCAGCGCCGCGCCGACATCGATCTGGCTGTTGGCGTCCTGAGCCTGCAGCGACACGGTGTAGCTCTCGGCGCCCTCGATCTGGGTATCACCGTTCAGGCGCACGTAGATCACCTTGCTGCTCTCGCCCGCGGCGAACTGCACGGTGCCATTCATGGCCTGGCCGGCAGCGAAGTCGTTGACGTCGGCCGGCAACTCGCCATAGCCGGCGATCTGGTAGCCGATCTGTCCGGCATTGCTGATGTTGCCGGTACGGCTGACGACGAAAGCCTGCACGCCGCCCGTGCCGTTGCCTTCGACGGTCGACGGCGTCAGGGCTTCGATGCTGTACACCGACTCATCGGTGCGGATGGTGCCGTAGGCTTCACCGTTGATGATCTGCACACCGGCAGGCGGGTTGCTGAGGACGATGCCGAAGGTCTCGTCCATCTCCGCCAGGTTGTCACCCTTGACCCACACGGTGACCAGCTTCTGCGTTTCGTTGGCCGCGAAGGTAACGTTGCCGCTGGGCATACCGTCGGCCAGGTTGAGCAGGTTCTGACCGGCGGCGAAGTCGTTGGCATCGGCGGCATGGGTGCCGACGCGCACGAAGCGCCAGTCGATGGTCAGGCTCTGATCCAGCAGTTCGGAGCGCGTGACCATGAAAGTGATCGCGGTCTGCTGGCCCTGGCCGCCCTCCATCACGTCCATGGTCACGCCGCGCAGGCTCACGCCGGTGTCGTCGTTGACGATCACCGTGCTGGCGCTGCCGCCGGAAACACGCAGGTTGCTCTGCTCGCTCTGCAGGTTGACGGTCAGGGTCTTGTCGTCTTCGACCTCGCGGTCGCCGCGCACGGTAAGGACGATGTCGCGGCTGGTCTCGCCGGCCGCGAAGTGCAGCAAGCCACCGTCGATGCCCTCGACGAGATCCTCGGCATCGACGCCGCTGACCGACCAGCGCACCGACCCACTGCTCAGCGAATCGGTACGGGTAACGGTGAAGCTGATGGTCGTGGTGGTGCCGGTGTCGCCTTCGACGACCTGCGCCTGATTGGCACGAATGGACACCAGGCCGTCATCGTTGAGCACCGTAGTGGTGGCGTCGGTGGTGACGATGGTCAGGTTGCTGCTGGGGTTGCTCAGGCTGACCGTGAGCACTTCATTGGGCTCGACCACGCGGTCGCCGAGCAGCGGGATGCTGATGGTCTTGCTCACCTCGCCCACGCCGAAGGTCAGGCTCCCGGAAGGCAACGGGCCACCGATATCAGCCTCGTCCAGGCCACTGGCTGCCCAGTCGAGGGTCGCCTCGGCGCGACCATTGCTGCGGGTTACCACGAAGGTCAGCAACTGCTGCTCGCCCTCGTCGCCTTCCAGCACCTGCAGGCGGGTAGCCTGGATGCTGACGGTGGCGTCGTTGTCGAGAATCTGCACCGAGGCGCTGGACTGGCCGAGTTGGCTACCGGCGCTAGGGCCGCTCAAGGTCACCACGGCAGTGCGGTCGCCCTGGGCCAGATAGTCGCCAGGCACCTCGATGCGAATCTGTTGCTGGGTCTGCCCCTGGGCAAACGCGATTGCGCCGCTGGGCAGCGCGCCACCGAACAGTGCCGCATCCAGGCCACTGAGCGCCCACTGCACCTGGGCAGCGCCAGCGCCGCCGCTGCGGGTCACGGTGAAAACCAGGATCATGGTGTCGCCAGTGTCGCCTTCGAGCACGGCGGCTGCGCCCTGTACGGCGATGACCGATGCAGATTGGCTGCTGCCCGCTGGCGCAGCGTTCTGCACGAGCGTGCTGTCGAGCGGCGGGCTACGGTCGGTTCCGGCCGTCAGGCTGCTGCCCAGGCCGCTGTCGTCACGAAAGGTCGGGAAAATGCCCAGCCCACCACCGGCCACGCCGCCCGTGCCCTGGCCTGCGGTGCCATTGCCGATGCCCGGCGTGACGCCACCCAACAGGCCAGGACCGAAGCCATCGAGGTTGAGCATCGCCAGCTCCGGCGGAGCACCGGCCGGCAACATGCCGCTGCCGGTCTGATCGCCGGTCAGCTGGGTGCGCTCCGGCTGATAGGCGACGGTGGTCTGGTCTCGTGCGATGTCCTGGCCGAACAACCCCGTGACTTCCGGGCGGTAGGTGCTGGCGAACGGCGCCGGCGCCGCGATTGGCGCCGGGCTGACGGGCGCGACCAGCGAAGGCAGCGGGTCAGTCATCATATCGTTGCTGCGCGCATCGACGGGCTGGGTCTGGATGTCCGAATCCGCCATCCAGTTCTGTAGCCAGGAGGAGGCTTCGATCGCTTGCGGCTGGCTGGCCGCCGCGCGCGCCTGCTCGGCGACCGATTGGCGCAGGCTCTCGGCCAGCTGCGGCGCGATACCGGCCGCACGCAGCATCTGGCTCATGCTGGCCAGCGCCTGCTCGAGCGAGTCGATGCCCTCGGGCGCACGCCCGTTGAGGAAATTCGTCACCACCTGTACGGCACGAACCAGGGTGTCGATCTGCGCGCTCGTCAATTCAGCCATTTCGGCTACTCCTGCTGTTTACAGCCAATCCTGTGGAAGCGCCAACGCACCCGATCCAGGTGCGCGCGTTGCAACGATTTACGGTGTGCGGTGACTCAAGGCTTGCCTGGGGCGCCGTCTTCGAGCGCAGCGACGGGCAGCGCACGATCAGCCGGCACGATGATTCCCGGCTGCCGGAAGATGCCCAGGTTCAACTGGCCAGAGGCGCGCAGCAGGCGATAGGCGGCGATGATTTCGTCGATGCCGGCAGCCGTGGCGTCGCTTTGCGCATTGATCAGGCCGACCTCGCCATTGAGGATGTCGAGCAGAGAGCGACGCCCCATTTCGCGCTCCTTGCGCGCCAGGCCCAGGAAGTTCTCGGCGATGTTCACCTGATTGCGCAGGTGCTCGGCCCGCTCCCGGGAGGTTTGCCACGAAGCCCAGGCGTTACGTGCTTCCTCCATGGCCTGGATACGCACGTAGTCGGCCTTTTCCTGGGCACTGGCGATGGCCTGGTCGGCGGCGCGGGTCACGTAATTGGCACGCATGCCCAGGTCAAACTGCCAGTCGAAATTGACCATGGCCTTGGTGTCGTTGCGGTAGCCGGGAGTGTCGTCATAGTCCTGGTAGTGCTCCTGGCTCAACCGGAACGACAGCCGGGGCATCAATTCGCGATTGCGAGCGGCATCGCGCTCGGCCAGGGTGACGTCGGCGCGCTTGATCGCCGCCAGCAAGTCGGGGTTCTGTTGGCGCACGTTCTCGACGATGGCCTCTTCCGAGCTCGGCAGACGATCACGGGGGATGGCCAGCGCATCGAGGCGCTCAGGGGTGATCGGCGCTTCACCGAAGATCACCCGATAGCGGTTCAGCGCTTCGCGCATGCGGTTGTCGGCCATTACCCGACGGGCCTCGGCGCCAGCCAGTTGTGACTTGGCCTGCAGCACGTCGGTGGCGTAGCCACGCCCGGCTTCCATGCGCGCGTCCTCCAGGGAGGTCTGCTGCTTGATGTTCTGCTCGGACTGACGCGCGTACGACTGGGTACGCTCGGCCTGAATCACCTGCAGCTGGGCCTCGATGGCGGCCAGGATCAGGTTCTGGATCTGCAGTTCACGCTCGGCCTCTTCCTTGCTCAGTACCACCTTGGCGGCCTGAACACGCGACGAAGTGGCACCGAAGTCGGTGATCAGCTGGTTGATCCCCACGCTGGCATCGACCGGGTCATAACGACCGTCGGTGCCCTCTTCACGCTGGGTGTTGCGGCGCCCCGCACCTGCATTCACGGTCAGCTTGGGGTAGTAGGCAGCCTTCTCGACGTCGACCTGCTCGCGGGCAGTCTCTGTGTCCGCGTCCACCATGCGCACCAGTTGGTGCTCACGCAGAATGCGATCAAGGTTGGCGGCGAAGCCCTGGTCGGCCGAAGCGCTGGCCGAGCAGGCGACGAGACAGGCGGCGAGCAGCTCTCGGCGCGCCCGGAAGGCTGGTTTGATTCGTGGCAACATGGGGCATACCCGTCCTTGTAAACATGATGGCCGGGGTTGAATCGGCCTTTCTTCATACTAGCTTTGTGCCATTCCTCGAAACTGACAAAAGCTGACATTCCTACCAACGGGCCGCCTTTTTTTTGGCTTATCGGTTAGCTTTCGCTAGGCTTGTCAGGAAATCGTCACCCGTGGAGCGGGCTGGCACGCCCCGTTTTTGTAAATCCGTTCGAATCGATAGCCATGATCGACCTCATCCTGCTCGAAGACGAACCGGTGCTCGCTGACGAGCTCGGAGAGTTCCTCGGCGAATGCGGTTACCGCATTACCATCACCGACAGCCTCGCGGCCTTCGCCAGCGCCTACGACGAACGTCGTCACCAGCTCGCCGTCATCGATCTCGGCCTGCCAGACGGTGATGGCCTGGACCTCATCAGCCAACTGCGCGACACCGGCAGCAAACTGGGAATCGTTGCCTTCACGGCGCGTGGCACCACCGAACATCGCGTCATCGGCCTGCGCCAGGGTGCCGACCACTACCTGCCCAAAGGTTGTGACCTGGTGGAACTGGCCGCGGTACTCGACGCCCTGCGTCGCCGCCTCGGCCTGCAGCGCGAAGCCTTGCCCTGGCGCCTGGACCTGGCCCCGCGGGAGCTGCGCGCGCCCAACCAGCAGGGTGTTCGCCTGTCCCATCAGGACGCCCTGGTGTTGCACTGTCTGATGCGCAATGCAGGCGGCACCGTATCGCGACGCGATATCGTCAAGGCCCTCGACGAGGACTACCTGACCTACGATCAGCGGCGCCTGGACACCCAGATTCGCCGCCTGCGCCGCAACGTCGAGCTGGCCACCGGCGTGGAGCTGCCGCTCAAGACCCTGCGCAACAGCGGGTACTGCTTCTACGAGCGGGTGCAGATCCAGTCCTGAGCCGCCGTGCGCGTTGGTCAGCGGCATGCCAGCAGGTTCCCGGTGAACAGGTAGCCCTTGTTGCGCAATGCCCGGATGGGTGCCTCGCGCCCGGCGAAATCGGCGATCTTGCGCCGCAGGCGGCTGACGATGGCCTCCAGTCGCCGCTCGTCATACGTCATGTAGTTGGCCCCCAGGCACTCGGCCAGCAGTTGCCGGCTCGCGGTTTGCTGGGGCGCGCGTTCCAGGCACTGCAGTACCCGGCATTCATTTCGGCTCAGCGCCAGCACCCGGCCATCGGGTAGATGCAGACGCTGCGCCTGTGCATCGATCACCCAGCAATCGCCCGCCGAGGTGTTCTGCATCGACAGGCGCCGCATCAGCGCCTCGATCACCCCGAGCAGCTCTTCTTCGGCACACGGATGATCCAGACAGTGGTCAGCCCCCAGGGCATAACCGCGCAGACGCTGATCGAGGCGCGTGCGTTCGATCAGCAGAATCAAGCCGATGTCCGGCCACAGGCGCTGCATGCGTTCGGCCATGGCCAGCTCGCTGGCTCCCGGCTCGCCGACTTCCAGCAGCACGATATGCGGCGCGAGCATGACGACGTCCAGATCCTGAAGGCTGTCGAAGGTCCCGACCTGCAATTCGCACAGGCGCGCCTGCAAACGTTGAATTACGCCTTGCAGGCTGCCCGCCAGGGCCTCGACCGCCAGCAGCCTTGTCTGCGGCGCTGCAACCTGCACACTCTCGCAACGCTCCACGCGCCTGCACTCCCGGTATGACCAGGGGTCCCGGCCAATTCGGCGCCACCATACGCGAAGCTTTCGAAAGTAAACCGAGCGAATCTGAGCGCCAGCGTCGACGCCGCACGCCAGCCGGTTAGAATCCCCTGCATTGCCTTGGAATTCGCAGACCTGACCGATGATTCGTCCACTTCGCTACCTGATGATGCTGTGCCTCATCTGGCCCTGCCTGGCCCTGGCCGACACCGTGCAACTGGATACCCACCCCCAGGGCACCAACGGCTTTCTCGAACGGCTGGACGACCCACAGGGCAACCTGGATGCCCAGGCGGCGCTGGCCTCCAGTGCCTGGCGCCCCATACCGGGCGCGCTCAACGCCGGCTTCACCCACGACGTGATCTGGCTGCGGCTGCAGGTCAGGGCCGGGCAAGCGACACCGCCCGCCTGGGTGCTCAAGCTCAGCAACGCACTGCTCGATGACGTGCAGCTCTACAGCCTCAAGCACGATGGCGGGCTCGAGCGCCTGCGCAGTGGTGAAGAACTCGAGCGCACGCAATGGCCGATGAATTACCGCGCACCGACGTTCCCGCTGGCACTGCAAGCCGAACAGACCCAGGTACTGCTTTTACGCCTGACCACCAAGAACGCCATGTCGGTCAGCGTCAGCCTGCTGCCCGAAACGATCTTCGGCGAGCGCACTCGCGTCGAATACCTGGCCTATGGTCTGTATTTCGGCGTTTACCTGGCCCTGATCATCTTTCATACGCTGTTCTGGCGCATGACCGCGGCCCCGGAAAGCGGCTGGTACCTGTTGTTCGTCAGTTGCTGTCTGCTCATCGAAAGCCTCAGCAGCGGGCTGGTGCAGCAACTGACCGGTATGCCCGTTTCGCTCAGCGACCGCCTGCTGGGCTGTGGCCTGGCAGCGGGCCTGCCGATCGGGCTGATCTTCGCCATGCGGCAGTTGCAGGTAACCGGCTTCGGCAACTTCCCCAAGGTACTGAGAGGGATCAGTGTGCTGATCGCCGGGCTCGGCGCGGGGGCGATCCTGGCGGGTCACTACCAACTCGGCGCGCCACTGGTGCAAACCACCTCGCTGCTGACCATCGTCATTCTGGTGGCCATGGCCACGGTGCTGCTGTTCAGAGGGCATCGCCCTGCGCGCTTCTTCCTGCTGGTGTTCGGCGTCTATTACGCCGGGGTCCTCATG
>JAAIGE0100110615.1_pt1 | contig 23283 bp, 15 predicted proteins | sample 6487951 | NCBI WGS metagenome assembly JAAIGE01 (sample SAMN13974128, study PRJNA590717) | phyllosphere metagenome | biome: tomato field; feature: multiple bacterial spot infested tomato fields; material: tomato leaves; isolation source: leaves from tomato fields | host: Solanum lycopersicum ...
CTGGCGGAAAAGACCGGTCTGATCATTCCGATTGGCGAGTGGGTGCTTGATGAAGCCTGCCGCCAGATGAGCGAATGGTATGCCCAGGGTTATACCCATTGGCGTATTGCGGTGAATCTGTCGGCCTTGCAATTCTGTCATGCGGGGCTGGTCACGACGGTTGCCAATACCTTGTCCCGGCATCGGCTTGCGCCCAATTGTCTGACCCTGGAAATCACCGAAACCACAGCCATGAGCAATGCCGAGGTCACCATGCAGGTCTTGCAGAAGCTGTCAGCCATGGGCGTCGATATTTCCATTGACGACTTTGGTACCGGTTACTCAAGCCTGATGTACCTCAAGCGCCTGCCGGCCAATGAAATCAAGATCGATCGTGGCTTCGTGCGCGATCTTGACCATGACCGCGATGATGCTGCCATTGTCTCGGCCATCGTTGCCGTTGGTCAGGCACTGGACTTGCGTATTGTTGCCGAAGGCGTCGAAAACAGCGTTCAGCAGAACTTTCTCACCAGACTGGGTTGTGATGCCTTGCAGGGTTACCTGCTGGGGCATCCGCTGCCTGCGCAACAATTCATGAGTCATATCCAGTCTCTCGAAGAGCTTCCATCGCCGCGAGGAAGCGGTGCAATGGTCGAAATGCAGGATCAGGATGGCGCTCATTGCAAAACGCTGGCAGGATCGATTCTGCATGCGGGCGCTGTGGGTCCGCTAGGCTCTGTATGAGCAACGGATCCTTGGCCCTGAAAAACGTACGAGAGACATTCATGGATAAAGTCCTCCTCATTACCGGCGGCTCCCGCGGGATCGGTGCTGCCACGGCGCTTCTGGCTGCTTCACAAGGTTATCGAATCTGCATCAACTACCTGTCCGACCATACTTCTGCGGAGAAGATATGCACCCGGGTCCGGGAATTGGGCGCGCAGGCCATTGCAGTGCAGGCTGATGTCAGCAACGAGGACGAAATCATCCGTCTCTACGCACGTATCGATTCGGAACTGGGACCTGTCACTCATCTGGTCAATAACGCCGGAACCATTGCCCATACCTCGCGACTGGACGACATGTCCGAATTCCGCATGCTCAAGATCATGATGACCAATGTGGTCGGTCCGATGCTGTGCAGCAAACACGCCTTGTTGCGCATGTCGCCGCGTCATGGCGGCAACGGCGGCTGCATCGTCAACGTGACCTCGGCTGCCGCTCGCCTGGGCGCGCCGGGGGAATATATCGATTACGCCGCTTCCAAGGGCGCACTGGATACCTTCACCACCGGCTTGTCCAAGGAGGTGGCGGGCGAGGGGATTCGGGTCAATGCGGTAAGGCCGGGGTTCATCTTCACCGATTTTCATGCCCTGAGCGGCGATCCGTTTCGGGTCAGCAAGCTCGAGGGTGACATCCCCATGTGCCGGGGCGGTAAAGCCGAAGAGGTGGCCGAGACGATTATCTGGCTGCTGTCGGATCATGCTTCATACGTGACCGGCACGTTCATCGATGCGGCGGGCGGGCGCTGAAGCTCAGTTGTCCAGCAGCGAACGAATGATCCGCCCCAGGGTTTCCATGGCCTTCTCGCAGGCCGTGGTCCAGGGGCTGCCGTAGTTCAGGCGAATGCAGTTGCCGAAGCGTCGGGTCGGGGAAAAGATCGGCCCCGGCGCAATACTGATCCCTTGTGCCAGCGCCACCTGGAAGACTTTCAATGAATCGAGCGGTTCCGGCAGCTCGACCCACAGAAAATAACCGCCCACCGGCTGGCTGACGCGAGTCTGCGCCGGAAAGTACCGACCGATGGCTCCCAGCATCGCCCGTTGTTGATCTTCCATTGCATAGCGCAGTTTGCGCAGATGCCGGTCATAGCCGCCGTGCTGCAGATAGTCCGCAATGGCAGCCTGGGCAGGCATCGAAGCGCAAAGGGAGGTCATCAGCTTCAGGCGTTCGATCTTCTGCGCATAACGGCCTGCTGCCACCCAGCCGATCCGGTAACCCGGTGCCAGGCTTTTGGAAAACGAGCCGCAGTGCATCACCAGGCCGTCGGTATCGAAAGCTTTGGCCGGTTTCGGAGCCTGAGGACCGTAGTAGAGTTCGGCGTAGGCATCATCCTCGATCAATGGCACCTGATGCTCGCGCAGCAACTCCACCAGCTCACGCTTGCGCGCTTCGGGGACCAATGCACCGGTGGGGTTCTGGAAGGTGGTCATGCACCAGCAGGCTTTGATCGGGTGGCGCTCAAGGGCCTGTTTCAATACGCCCAGATCGATACCGTCACGTGGATGCGTCGGTATCTCCACGGCCTTGAGCTTCAGGCGTTCCAGTACTTGCAGGCAGGCGTAGAACGCCGGCGCTTCGATAGCCACCAGATCCCCGGGCTCGGTGACGGCTTGCAGGCACAGATTCAGGGCTTCCAGCGCACCATTGGTAATCAGCAACTCTTCCACGGGCAGTACCAGGCCGTTGACCATATAGCGCAAGGCAATCTGGCGCCGCAGCTGGGGATTGCCCGGCGACATGTCAGTGACCACCATGCGCGGGTCCATCTCGCGGCTGGCTGTGGCCAGTGAGCGGGAAAGACGCGGCAGCGGAAACAGCATCGGACTGGGGAAGGCCGAGCCAAAGGGCACTGTATTGGGGTCTTTGATGGAGTCCAGCACTGAAAACACCAGCTCACTGACATCCACTTCGGTGGATTCGTTGACCTGAGTGCTGGCCTGCGGCTCACTGAACGGTCTGGGAGCATTGCCGACAATGCTGTTGACGAAATACCCCGACCGCGCCCGTGCCCGAATCAGCCCGCGCCGCTCCAGCAGGTAATAGGCCTGGAACACGGTGGAAGGGCTGATGCCATGGGTCTGGCTGGCATAACGTACGGAGGGCACACGCTGATCCGGCGCCAACACGCCACTGCGAATCAACTCGGCTACATCGTCGGCATACTTCTCATAACGCTTCATGGCATCACCACTGATCAGATAGCCCGACTATAGAGGCGAGACTGTTTGCAGAACAGACACAGCTTGGTCTGGAAAATACGGATCAGATATCAATTTGTGGGAGGCAGCTTGCTGGCGACTTCAGCATACAGACGCAGAATATCTGCCGGTTTTTATCCTTATTCGCCAGCAAGCTGCCGCCTGCAAATCTGTTCGCGACCTCAGTCGCGAAGAGGTGGGTGAACGCTAAATCGGCCCACCCCTGTCAACCGTGTGATGCCGCCTGTCCTGAGCACCCTGCACAGTCAGCGCATCGGCATCCGCCTCGGTAATCGGAACGTTCTGGCCATCTATCAGGGCTTCGGACATATGGGTTTCATCGTTGGTGGTGATGATCACATCCACCACAGCACTGCGCAGGATCGTGTCGTGAAAGGTCACGGAGCAGGATTGGTTGGTGTTATCGAATTCCAGTGTCATGGCACAGCTCCTTGAGGTGTGCGGCAAAACTCTCAGACATTCAGGCTCTGGGCATTGATCAGGGTCAGGGTTCGCGGCAAGAAGCATGCAAGCCGTTTATAACGGCTCACACGCTCCAGGTCCTGCTCATTTCATTGCGGCAGATCATCCAGAACGACCGGAGGTTCTTGTGCCGGTGGATCGCCGGCCGGTGGCTGAATCACCGGTGGCATGGTCGGTGGCGGCTCTTCGGCGGGCGGAGGTACGGGCAGGGTGGGGTTATCGATATTCGGGTCCGGTGTTTCGGCAGGAATGGGGATATTCATGATATTCACCTCGGTACCAGATAATTGGTGGTCGTGGTGTTTGACAACTGAGGATGGTCGGGAATTCAGATTGTTTTGTTTTGGGGGGGTAAAAGTACGGATTCAATACTCTTTTCGTCCGCTGTCGTATATGAGGCTTCTTGCGCTTCTCTCAGCTCTCTTAATACGCTCCATTGTGGCTTCGATGTGTTTTTGTTAAAAAAATCCGGTTTTTGACTGTCAAAGAACAAAAGGTCGTAATTAAGGATTTTAATTGGCATGGCTATCTTCTTTATTGTGCATTTGTAAAGCGCTGCTGCGTTTGCAGCATGAGTATTGCGAGCTTTGGCCGGAATTTGATGCGCTTGATTAACTTGGGTGTGAGGCGTTTTTATTTGTTTCATGTATTCAGGTCAACACAATTGCGCGTGCCATATTTTATAAGATTTTATTTTGTGGAAATTCCTTACGTTTATTTAGGAGTTTTCTAATTTCTTATTAGTTTTTACTTTGGGTCCTTGATTGCTGTGAGATATTTCTGAAGCCAGAATCATTGGGCATATGCCCGCTCTGCAAACAACTGAATTGAGAAAATACGCACATTTATCTTCGCATCGTTTCCGAGTGATTCAACTTTGAGTGTTTGACATGCCTCTCTCAAAAAGCCGACAAACGGTCGTCCGGATTTTGCTTTCCCTTGGTTACTCACACGTTTTGCGCTGTGGAATGGCCCGACCCTGAGCTGACAGATTCGTCTACGCTGAGGCTCGCTCTCAAACTTTTTGAACTTTGCCTGTGCAGGCGGCTCGGAAAACCATGCGGCAGATTCAGACGAATCAGGACTGTCTTGCCTGTCCGCACCGCATCGATACAAAACCTTTTTCTGCATGGATTGCACAGGAGCGTCCCAGGGGCGTGAGGAGTGATGCTCGATGAATGTGACTGCTGATCAGCCATACGGCCCGGATTCTCTGGCCTCTGATGTTCCACACCCAACCCGTCCCTTGACCCTGACCCAAGCCCTGCAATTGCCGCGCATAGTGATCGAAGACACCATGCCGGTAATCGATGGCGGGTTGTTTGCCGTGAAGGGCATTGCCGGGCAGAAGGTCACGGTGACCAGCAAGGTGTTTGCCGACGGGCATGACAAGCTGGCGGTGCGTGTCTGTTGGCGTGCCGATGGTGAAGAGAATTGGCAGGATGCCCCGATGCGCGATCTGGGCAATGACAGTTGGATCGGTGAATTCACCCCGACATCTGTCGACCGTTATGTGTTTCGTCTGGAAGCCTGGATCGATCAGTACGCCAGCTATCGCTACGAACTGGAGAAAAAGTTCGCAGCCGGAGTGCCGATCGAGCTGGAGCTGGAGGAAGGGCGCCTGCATCTGTTGCATGCGGCTGAGCGCAGTCAGGGAGCGCTGCGTCAGCAGATCGAAAGCGTTCTCGAACGTCTTGGCCAGATCGACTCCGATGCTCGGGTCGCATTGCTCTTGCACAGTGAAACCTCGGCCTTGATGGTCCAGGCAGATAACCGCGCATTTCTGAGTCGCAGCATCGAATTCCCGCTGGATGTGGAGCGGCAGCTGGCGCAGTTCGCCAGCTGGTATGAGCTGTTTCCCCGTTCGATCACCGATGACCCCGCGCGGCATGGCACTTTCAATGATGTGCACTCGCGTCTGCCGATGATTCGGGACATGGGTTTCGATGTACTGTATTTCCCGCCAATCCACCCCATTGGCCGCGCCCATCGCAAAGGCCCCAACAACTCGCTGACCGCAGGTCCGGACGATCCCGGCAGCCCTTATGCCATCGGCAGTGAAGACGGCGGGCACGAGGCGATTCACCCGCAACTGGGTACCCTTGAGGATTTCCGGAATCTGGTGGCCGCAGCCGCAGAGCACGGTCTGGAAATCGCTCTGGATTTCGCCATCCAGTGTTCTCAGGATCACCCCTGGCTCAAGCAGCATCCGGGCTGGTTCTCCTGGCGCCCGGACGGCACTATCCGCTATGCGGAAAACCCGCCGAAGAAATATCAGGACATCGTCAACGTCGACTTCTACGCAGCCGATGCGATTCCCAGCCTGTGGCTGGAATTGCGGGACATTGTGCTGGGCTGGGTCGAGGAGGGCGTGAAGATCTTTCGGGTCGATAACCCCCATACCAAGCCCCTGCCTTTCTGGCAGTGGATGATCGATGACATTCGCCGTCAGCATCCCGATGTGATGTTTCTGGCCGAGGCCTTTACCAAGCCCGCGATGATGGCGCGGCTGGGCAAGGTCGGTTACTCCCAGAGCTATACCTATTTCACCTGGCGCAATACCAAGGCCGAACTGTCCGAGTACTTTACCCAGCTCAATCAGGCACCTTTGCGCCATTGCTACCGCCCCAACTTCTTCGTCAATACGCCGGACATCAATCCTTATTTCCTTCATGAGTCGGGGCGTGCGGGTTTTCTGATCCGTGCTGCGCTGGCGACCATGGGTTCGGGCCTTTGGGGTATGTATTCAGGGTTCGAGCTGTGCGAGTCGGCTCCCATTCCCGGCAAGGAAGAATACCTGGACTCCGAGAAGTATGAGATCCGGGTCCGGGACTTCACGGCACCGGGCAATATCATTGCCGAGATCGCTCAGCTCAATCGCATTCGCAGGCAGAATCCGGCGTTGCAGACGCATCTGGGCCTGAAGCTGTATGCAGCCTGGAACGACAACATTCTGTATTTCGGCAAGCGCTCGGACGATGGCAGCAACTTCATTCTGGTCGCCGTCAGCCTCGATCCGTTCAATGCCCAGGAGGCGCATTTCGAGTTGCCGCTGTGGGACATGGGGCTGCCCGACGATGCTGCAACCTCGGGCGAAGACCTGATGACCGGGCATCGCTGGACCTGGTACGGCAAGATTCAGTGGATGCGGATCGACCCTTCCTATCAGCCATTTGGTATCTGGCGTATCCAGGCCGCGAATTGAACAGGCAGGAGCCCGTAATGGCGAAGAAGAAAGCTACTAACGCCACATTCATCAATGACCCGCTCTGGTACAAGGACGCGGTGATCTATCAGGTTCACGTCAAGTCGTTCTTCGATTCCAACAATGATGGCATCGGGGACTTTGCCGGCCTGATCGACAAGCTCGATTACATTGCCGAGCTGGGGGTCAATACCATCTGGCTGCTGCCGTTCTATCCCTCGCCACGGCGTGACGATGGCTACGACATTTCCGAATATCGCGATGTGCACAGCGATTACGGGACCATGGCCGATGCCAGGAGATTTATCGCTCAGGCCCACAGGCGCGGCTTGCGGGTCATCAGCGAACTGGTCATCAATCACACCTCGGACCAGCACCCGTGGTTCCAGAAGGCGCGGCATTCGAAGCCCGGCTCCAAGGCCCGCGACTTTTATGTATGGTCCGACACGGATCAGAAGTACGAAGGCACGCGAATCATCTTCCTGGATACGGAAAAATCCAACTGGACCTGGGACCCGGTGGCCGGTCAGTACTTCTGGCATCGTTTCTACTCCCACCAGCCGGATCTGAACTTCGACAATCCCCAGGTCATGGAAGCGGTACTGGACGTGATGCGTTTCTGGCTGGATCTGGGCGTCGACGGCCTGCGGCTGGATGCCATTCCTTATCTGATCGAGCGGGACGGCACCAATAACGAAAACCTGCCCGAGACGCATCAGGTTCTCAAACGTATCCGCGCCGAGATCGATGCCCATTATCCGGATCGCATGCTGCTGGCCGAGGCCAATCAATGGCCGGAAGATACGCAATTGTATTTCGGTGACACCCATGGCCCGGATGGCGATGAATGCCATATGGCGTTTCACTTTCCGCTGATGCCACGCATGTATATGGCGCTGGCCCAGGAGGATCGTTTTCCGATCACTGACATTCTGCGCCAGACACCGGAAATTCCGGCCAACTGCCAGTGGGCGATCTTTCTGCGCAACCACGATGAATTGACCCTGGAAATGGTTACCGACCGCGAGCGGGACTACCTGTGGAATTACTACGCGGCCGACAAGCGCGCCCGTATCAACCTGGGTATCCGTCGGCGTCTGGCTCCGCTGGTGGAGCGTGACCGGCGTCGGGTCGAACTGCTCAACAGCATGCTGCTGTCCATGCCGGGTACACCGACGCTGTATTACGGTGATGAGATTGGCATGGGCGACAACATCTATCTGGGGGATCGTGACGGGGTACGCACGCCGATGCAGTGGTCCATCGACCGCAATGGCGGTTTCTCGCGGGCCGATCCCGCCAGTCTGGTGTTGCCGCCGCTCATGGATCCGTTGTACGGCTATCAGTCGGTCAACGTCGAAAGCCAGGATAAAGACCCTCACTCGCTGCTGAACTGGAATCGCCGCATGCTTGCCGTACGCAAGCAGCAGAAGGCCTTCGGGCGCGGCACCCTGAAAATGCTGTCGCCGTCCAATCGTCGCATCCTGGCCTACATTCGCGAATACACGGGGTCGGATGGACACAACGAGATCATTTTGTGCGTAGCCAACGTATCCAGTGCCGCCCAGGCGGCCGAACTGGAGCTGTCGGCCCATGCGGGTACCGTTCCGGTGGAAATGCTCGGCGGCAGTGCCTTCCCGCCGATCGGACAACTGAGTTATCTGCTGACGCTGCCACCTTATGGTTTTTACTGGTTTCTTCTCGCCCCGGAGAATCAAATGCCCAGTTGGCACGTGGAACCTGCGCAAAGCATGCCGGACTTCCCCACGCTGGTACTCAAGAAACGTCTTGAGGAACTGCTCGACGAGCCGTTGCGCGGCACGATGGAAAACACATCCCTGGCAGTCTATCTGCCCAAGCGCCGCTGGTTTGCGGGCAAGGACAAGGCCATCGACGATGTTCACATCGCCTATGCCGTGCGCTTTGGCGACCCGGCGTACCCGGTCCTGCTCAGTGAGATCGAGGTCACGGCCGGTGGCCAGCCAGAGCGTTATCAATTGCCTTTCGGGCTGCTGGCCGAAGACGACATCAGCAGTGCCTTGCCTCAGCAACTGGCACTGGCCCGTGTACGACGCGGTCGACAGGTGGGTCTGATTACCGATGCCTTCACGCTGGAAACCTTTATCCGGGCGGTGATTCAAGGCATGCAGGATCAGACCGTGCTGCCCAGCAGCGAAGGCGAGTTGCGCTTCGAACACACCTCGCAGCTGGCTCCGCTGGGGCTCGGCGATGCGTCTGAGGTCCGCTATCTCTCCGCCGAGCAGTCCAACAGCTCGGTGGTGGTGGGCAGCAGCCTGGTACTCAAGATGATCCGCAAGGTCAGTGCCGGTACTCACCCGGAGCTGGAAATGGGGGCTTACCTGACCAATGCTGGTTACCGGAACATTTCGCCTCTGCTGGGGGCCGTGACGAGGATCGGCAATGACGGGCAGCCGCATCTGCTGATGATTGCCCAAGGCTACCTGAGCAATCAGGGCGATGCCTGGGAATGGACCCAGAACAACCTTGAACGTGCGGTGCGCGATGCCCTGGCTCATGGCGTGTCCGAGCAGGAGCAGCATTACAACGCCTTGCTGGAGCTGGCGGATTTCTCCCGCTATCTGGGGCAACGGCTGGGCGAAATGCACCAGGTTCTGGCAGCTCCCACCGATAACCCGGATTTTGCGGTGCAAGTCACCAGCGTCAAGGACGCCGAGGCGTCGGCGGAGAGCATAGGCGCACAGCTGGATCGTGCTCTGCAGTTGCTCGATCAACGCAAGGACTCTCTGGAGCCTGATGATCGGCAACTGGTCGACGATCTGATTGCCCGGCGCAAATCGATCCTGAGTCATGTACAGGATCTGGCCGGTCGCTCGGTGGGCGGTTTGCGCATGCGTGTCCACGGTGACCTGCATCTGGGCCAGGTGCTGGTGGTCAAGGGCGATGCCTATCTGATCGATTTCGAGGGTGAACCTGCCCGTAGCCTGTCAGAGCGGCGCGCCAAGCACAGTCCGTTCAAGGACGTCAGCGGTGTCTTGCGCTCTTTCGACTACGCTGCCGCCATGGCCGTGCGCAGCGCACAGAGTGTGGACACTTCCGAAGAGGCTGGCGTGGCCCGGCAGTCTGTGGCAGAAACCTATCTGTCTCAGGCCCGCGAGTCTTTTCTGGACGGTTATCGCAAGGCAACCGCCGGTCTGGCCCATGAATGGAAAGACAAGACAGGGGAGAGCGCCGCGCTGGAGTTGTTCACCCTGGAAAAAGCTGCTTATGAAGTGATCTACGAAGCCGAGAATCGTCCGAGTTGGTTGGCCGTGCCTTTGCAAGGCTTGCGTGGGTTGCTGGAATTATCCGATGGAGAGACCAAATGAATTTGCCTGACAAAATCGGCACGGGCCGCCAACCAATGCCCGCAGCCGTCGATATGGATGCGTTGATCCGTGCAGAGCACAGAGATCCCTTTTCCATTCTCGGGCCACATGGCGATGGCTCTCACGGGCAGTTCATTCGCGCGTATCTGCCTGGAGCCTTGAGCGTCCGGGTGCTTGCTCAGGATGACGGGCGGGATCTGGGCGAACTGCAGATGAGTGAAGTGCCGGGGTTTTTTACAGGGCATTTCGAACACGTACAGCCCTATCTGTTGAAAATAAACTGGGCAGGCGGCGAGCAGGTTACTGAAGATCCCTACAGCTTCGGTCCGCTGCTGGGTGAAATGGACCTGTACCTGTTTGCCGAAGGCAATCACCGCGACCTGAGCAGTTGCCTGGGGGCACAGCTCACTAATGTCGGGGGCATCGATGGCGTGCGGTTTGCGGTCTGGGCACCCAATGCCCGCCGGGTTTCGGTGGTAGGCAGCTTCAACAACTGGGACGGGCGTCGGCATCCGATGCGGCTTCGTCATCCATCCGGAGTCTGGGAAATCTTCGTGCCTCGGTTGCAGGCCGGCGAGATCTACAAGTACGAGATTCTGGGCAGCCAGGGCATTCTCCCCCTCAAATGCGACCCGGTGGCGCTGGCGACCACTTTGCCGCCCGATACGGCATCAAAGGTCGCCAGGCCCCTGCAGTTCGACTGGCAGGACCACGACTGGCTGCAGTCCCGTGGCGATCGTCACACCCATGCGGCGCCACTGTCGATCTATGAGCTGCATGCCGGATCCTGGCAGATGGAGCAGAACGAGGACGGCAGCCAATGGCGTCAGTACAACTGGCGCGAACTGGCCGACAGGCTGATCCCTTACGTCAAGGAGCTGGGGTTCACTCATATCGAGCTGATGCCGATCATGGAGCATCCTTTCGGCGGCTCGTGGGGATATCAACTGCTGGCACAATTCGCCCCTACGGCGCGTTATGGCTCGCCCGAGGACTTCGCATTCTTTGTCAACGCCTGCCATCAGGCCGAAATCGGCGTGATTCTGGACTGGGTACCGGCGCATTTCCCGACCGATACCCACGGCCTGGCCCAGTTTGACGGAACGGCGTTGTATGAATATGGCAATCCTCAGGAAGGCTTTCACCAGGATTGGGACACCCTGATCTACAACCTTGGCCGTACCGAGGTGCATGGCTTCATGCTGGCTTCGGCGCTGCACTGGCTCAAGCACTTCCATATCGACGGCCTGAGGGTGGATGCCGTGGCGTCGATGCTGTATCGCGACTACTCGCGCAAGGCCGGCGAGTGGGTGCCGAATCGTTTTGGGGGTCGTGAAAACCTAGAAGCCATCGATTTTCTGCGTCACCTCAATGATGTGGTCGCTATCGAGGCGCCGGGCACCATGGTGATTGCCGAGGAGTCCACGGCCTGGCCGGGGGTGACCCAGAATACCCAACAAGGCGGGCTGGGCTTCTCCTACAAGTGGAACATGGGCTGGATGCATGACTCCTTGCATTACATGCAGCAGGATCCGGTTCACCGTGCCCATCACCATAACGAACTGAGTTTCGGCCTGGTTTACGCCTGGTCGGAGCGTTTTATCCTGCCGATTTCCCACGACGAAGTGGTTCATGGCAAGCACTCGCTGATCGACAAGATGCCGGGTGATCGTTGGCAGAAGTTCGCCAACCTGCGCGCCTATCTGACCTTTATGTGGACGCATCCAGGCAAGAAACTGCTGTTCATGGGGTGCGAGTTCGGTCAGTGGCGCGAGTGGAATCACGACGAGCAACTGGACTGGTACCTGCTGCAATATGCCGAGCACATCGGCGTGAAAAAGCTGGTATCAGACCTCAATCGTCTGTACCGCCAGGAAAAGGCCCTGCACGAGCGCGATGCCGAGCCCATGGGCTTCCAGTGGCTGATCGGTGACGATGCGGCCAACAGTGTGTTTGCCTGGTTGCGCTGGAGCAGGGACGGTGAGCCGCTGCTGGTGGTTGCCAACATGACGCCGGTGCCTCGTGAAAATTACCGGATTGGCGTGCCTTTTACCGGAACCTGGGTCGAACTGCTCAACAGTGATGCCGAAACCTACGCCGGTTCTAACCTGGGCAATGGCGGCGGTGTGCATACCGAAGACAGCCCGAGCCACGGGATGCCGGCTTCCGTGTCATTGAGCCTGCCGCCGTTGGCGGTGTTGATTCTCAAGCCTAAAAAAGCAGAGGAGTAGGGCCTGGGTAATGGTGCGCCCATTTGGGGGAGACAGCTTGTTGGGCTGTCTTCCCCGGGACCCTGGTGCCTACCAGCTCACTCTGACCCCCAGATTTCCCCGCAGACCTTCCAGGTCATTGCCATCCAGATTGCTACTGTAATCGGCACCGAGGTACAGACTGATCTCACGGGACACTCTGGCTGTCAGCCCGACTCCCACATCCGCCCTGGTGGATTTGTGTTCAGTCTTGATCCGGTCGCTGTGATCGAAGGTCAGGGTGTCCGAACCGTCAAAGGTGTGCCACAGGTTGCCCTGCAAGAACGGCTCGAATGGAATGCCGCGCACCTGATAGCGCCCTTCAAGTCGCCCGCCAAGACGTGCGCTGGTGTAAGGCTGTGAGTCAAAAGCGACATGTGAAATGCCATCGTTCTGGCTATCAAGATCGATACGCTGGTGGATCACTTGCGCCTGAGGCTCGATGACCCAGTCCGGGTTCAGCGTAATGGGATAACCTGCCTCGACGGAAAGACTCAGGGCATCGCCTTCCGTGTCCATGCGAATTCCCCGTTGCGAGCGGGTGTAGCCATCTAACCGAGTACCCATCGCTACTGCATCTACATACCAGCCGTTCGGATCGATCAGGGTCCAGTAGAGACCCAGGCTGTCGCCCTGGATTTTCAGCTTGCCGGTACGGCGATCCTTGAAGCCTTCGGCAAAGCCTTTGACGTGACCGTCCAGACTCGTGTGAGCCACGAACAGGCCGACCCGCTGGGTGCGTCCATCTGCGGTTTGCAGTGCCAGCAGGTCATGGCCGATCTGATAGCCCTTGAGCGATGCATCCAGGCTCGGGGCTACGGTACCCGACCAGTCCTGCCTGAAGTCATTGCCGAACAGGCGTGCCCAGCCGGCAGGAAAGATGCCGGTTTCGTTCAGCAGGTTCTGGTCGCCCTGGCGCTCATGGAAGGTGCCCAGGGAAGACAGTGCCAGTGTTGTGACCGCAGGCGTCACGACTGCGTAATTCGGTACTTCCAGGCGGTACAGGGGAACCGGCGCAGCGCCACGCACCGGCTCGGGAAGCGGCGGGGTGCCTGGGGCCGGAACGGGCTGCGTGATGGCCGGTTGTACGGTTGGTGGTGTGGGTACTGGCGTCGGTGCCGGGGCTACAGGAGGTGTAGGAGGTGGCATGGGTGTGGGCGGAGCAGGAGGTGCGGGTGGCGAAGGCGGTGTCGGAGTGGGTGGCTCTGCGGCAGGTTCTTCTGGCGCGGGAGTGGCCGTCAGAGGTACGGAAACCACCGAAGAGCGCAGAAACCAGCTGTTCTCCGAGCCTGCAGTAGCACCGCCCTTGAACAGGTAGTACTGATAGGCACCGACCGACAATGAGTTTTTCAGGGAGAAGGCCGAGTTATCGCTGGTTGCGCCATTGGCGGCCTTTACCACCTCGATCCCGTTCTGCAGGGTCAAGGCTCCGCTGCCTCCCAGATTATTGACTGCAATCTGAGTCGTACCGCTTATCGCTCCCCGGGCAACCACCAGCTTGTCACTGGGCGAGTTGTCACCGCCCAGCACCGATTGCAGCAGCAGTTGCCCGTTGCTGCCCACGTAATTGCCATTGACCGTCAGTGTGTCAGTGGTGCTGTTACTGCCACTGCTCATATCCAGAGTGCCGGCATTATTGAGTGTGATCAGGCCGCTGCTGGTAAAGGGTGAAATACTGCCCGATACGGATGTCAGGGTGCTGCTGGCATCGACATTCATGACCCCGGTTCCGCTGGTGTTGTCTCCCAGTGTGAAAATGCCTGCCAGGTCCAGTCGTGAACCGTTGTTCAGATTGACCGTTTCCCAGTTGGTATAGCGTTCGGGTTTTGCGGAGGTGGTTGTATCGAAGGTCAGTAGATCGGTACCCGGCCCGCCATTGAGTTGGGGGTTGGGGTCAAGGTAGGTTTCATTGAGATTGCTCAATATTGCAGTATCGTCATCGCCTTCCATCAACACAGTGCCACGTATATAGCCGCCATTGAGCCAGGTGAAGCTGTCGTTGCCAAAACTGGTGCGTATCCCGCCGCGAATTTCTCCGCCACTGACGGTCACCCGATCATTGCCACCACTGATGCTGACGACCCCGCCGATACTGCCGCCCGACAGGATGATGGTATCGCGGCCAAAGCCCGCTACCAGATTATTGACGATGGTCCCGCCCGACATGTCGAAGGTATTGTCATCCAGCTTCATGTCCACGCGGCCAATGGTGCCACCGGTCATTCTGGCTTGATCGCCATCCTCGAAGGCGTTGCTGATCGTGCCCCCGCTCATCACGAAGTTGTCCAGACCGTCGCCCTGAGTCAGCGAACGCAGGGTGCCGCCACTCATGAAAAAGTCATCGCGATCGGCCCCCTGATTGACATCGCCCGTAATGTTTCCTGCGGTGATGCGAAACTGATCCGCACCGGCACCCTGATTGAAGTTGCCGGTGATACTGCCGGAATTCATCTCGATCCTGTCGCTTCCCGGTCCATAGGTGACGCTGCCGTTGATCGCACCCGTACCTCCTGCTGGAAAGATCAGCGTGTTATTGCCAGCAGGTCTGGTCAGGGAGCCGCTGCTACCACTGTCACAAACCTGTACATCATTGCCGATGGTTGCAATGAGATCGCAGTCTCCATGGGCGTAAGGTGAGATGGAAGTCATTACAGCCAGAGGCAGGATTCGCAGGGGATAACGCAGAACACACGGGTAGTCGATTCTCATGACAGCTCTCTCTGAACACGTGGTCAGGGAGGCTGTTCATGGTTCCGTTACTGGCCTGTCCACCACGCAAGGGACGTCCATGAAGGGTTTTTTCAGCCTGATCAATGGCTAGCAGAGCTAAGTCAAGATCCGATTTTAATTGACGTCAAATAGTTGACCGACAAGCGGGAGCGGATTTTGAACGCAGGCAGGCTCAGAGGCTCGTTCAGGGGCGACGTGATAACCAGAACGTCAGCGCCAGGGCGATGATCGACAGCAACGCGGCATAAAAGAAAATCCAGCCATAGCCCTGACCCAGAGCAATGAAGCCCATCACCGGGCCGGCAATCGCCAGAGCCAGGTCGAAGAACACTGCATAGGCGCTCAAGCCTGCGCCACGACTGGTGGTGGGGACTTGCTTGATGGCCTCCACGCCCAATGCCGGATATACCAGCGACAGCCCCAGCCCGGTCAGGCCCGCACCCGCCAGAGCAAAACCGGTATTGGGCGAAAGCCACAGCATCACCAGCCCGATGGTTTCCACCGCCATGCACAGCATTGCGGCATTGAAGCCGCCCAGGCGATTGATTGCGCCGATGAAAAGCAGGCGGGCAAGAATGAAACATACGCCGAACATGCTCAGGCACCAGGCAGCACCTTCCCAGCCACGGCTGATATAGAACAGGGTGATAAAGGTCGTCAGGGTGCCGTAACCGATGGACGAGAGTGTCAGGCCCAGGCCATAGGGCGCTATTCGCCCGAACACCGACCAGTAGGGCAGGCGCTCGCCGGCAATCACCGGTACCGAAGGCTTCTTGCGGATCATCGCCAATGCCAGTGCCGCCATGAGGATCAAGGCAATGCCCAGGCTGTTGAAGCCTGTGTGATCGATCACCACCACCCCAAGTGGCGCACCGATGGCAATGGCGCCATAGGACGCGATGCCATTCCAGGAAATCGAGCGCGCCGTATGTTCTGCGCCGACCTTGCCAATACACCAACTGATGGTGCCGACCCCGATCATGCCTTGAGATACGCCCAGAAACAGGCGCGCAAGGATCAGAATCCACAGACTGGCCAACGGGATGCTTTCCAGCAGCGTGGCGGCCAGCGTCATGACGCCACTGATGGCTATTCCGCACAGACCCAGAACGATGGCGCGCTTGCTACCCATATTGTCCGTGACCCGGCCGGCAAAAGGACGGCTGAGCAGGGTGGCCAGGTATTGCGAGCCGATAGTCAGCCCGGCGACCACCGCGCTGAAACCCAACTGGTCATGCACATAACCGGGGAGCACTGCAATCGGCAGACCGATGCACAGAAAGGCGATGAAGGTATAGAAAACGATGGAAACGATTTGCAGCGTGATCGTCATTGAACTGGGCTGCGCTGAAGGTTTTTGACTTGAGGCGGCAGGCATCGGACTCGTTCGCTGGCAGGCGGATGGAATGCAGTCATCATGGCCCGGTAACGGCATAAATGAAAGCTTGCTAACAATCGTATTGGGTGTATTGCTGTTATTCATCACTAGTCATAGGATGACTGACCACAAACACAATAACAAAAGGTGCGGCATGAAAAGAAATCTCCTGTTGGCGGCTGCAGTTTCCTGCTCGTTCGGTCTGTCTGCTCACGCAGCGACTTTCGCTTACATCTCCAGTCCTGCGGACGGGCTCATTTCCCAGTACCGGCTTGATGCGAAAAGTGGAGCACTGAGCCTGGTCGAGCAGACCAAGGCGGGCGATCAGGTCAATCCCATGGCACTTTCCCCGGATGGCAAGACACTGTTCGCTGCCTTGCGCATCAAGCCTTATCAGGTGATCGGCTTTGGCATCGATCCTGGAACCGGGCATCTCAAGCAGATATCCCAAGGGCCGCTGGCCGAGAGCCTGGCTTACCTGTCCACTGATCGCAGTGGTCGATTCCTGCTGGGGGCGTCCTATGGCGGCGACTTGTTGAGTGTCCAGCCCATCGATGCCCAGCAACGTCCGGGCGACAACATTCAGACTTACAAGACCGGACTGCATGCACACTCGGTACGCACAGACCCGAGCAACCGCTTCGTGTATGCCGGTAACCTGGGCGTCGATCACGTCCTGCAATACCGTCTGGAAAAGGACGGCACACTTGCCCCCATCGGAACTGGGTACGTGACCGTTGCAGACAAGACCGGTCCACGCCATCTGGTTTTCTCGCCGGACGGCAAATACCTGTATGTGGTGGGAGAGATGAGCGGCACCGTGACCGGCTTTTCGATTGACGACAAGACCGGTGCGCTGACTCAGGTGACTCAGGCTGCCGGTATCCCGGAACGTCTGAAGCTTGCTCATGGCGAAGTGCGCGATGCGCGCAACAACGACCTCAAGGACGATCCGACACCGCGCATCTGGGCGGCCGATATCCGCATTGCGCCGGATGGCAAGCTGCTGTTTATCAGCGAGCGTACGTCCAGCAGCGTATCGGTCTTCAAGGTAGAACCTGCGAGCGGCAAGCTGACCTACCTTGAAAACTACCCGGTCCAGGAGAAGCAGCCACGCAATATCGCAGTCTCACCCGATGGGCACTGGTTGCTGGTGACGGGAGAGAAGAGCGAGGTGGTGGGCAGTTATTCGATTGGCGCAGAGGGCGCCTTGAAGCGGGTCGGCGAAGCACCGTCGGGTAAAGGTGCACTGTGGATCGAGATGCTGGAGCAGTCTGGTACGTAAGACCGTGTTCGCGAATGAATCCGCTTCAAGGAGCGGACTCATTCGCGACAGGCGTTTTTAGATCACCACACCCTGGCTGCGCAGGTAGTCATCGTAGGTGCCGCTGAAGTCGATCACGCCGCTCGGGCTGAGTTCGATGATGCGAGTGGCTAGCGAGGATACAAACTCACGGTCGTGGCTGACGAAGATCAGCGTGCCCGGGTAGTTTTCCAGCGCCAGGTTCAGGGCTTCGATGGATTCCATATCCAGGTGGTTGGTCGGTTCGTCCATCACCAGCACGTTCGGCTTTTGCAGGATCAGCTTGCCGAACAGCATGCGGCCTTGCTCACCACCGGAAATGACCTTGACCGACTTGAGGATCTCGTCGTTGGAGAACAGCATGCGGCCCAGTGTGCCGCGCACCAGTTGCTCACCACCCTGGGTCCACTGACCCATCCAGTCGAACAGCGTGCAGTCGTCTTCGAAGTCGTGGGCGTGGTCCTGGGCGTAGTAGCCGATTTCCGCCGAGTCGGTCCATTTGATCGAACCGGCATCCGGTGTCAGGTCGTTGACCAGGGTACGCAGCAGAGTGGTCTTGCCGATCCCGTTCGGGCCGATGATCGCCACGCGTTCGCCAGCTTCTACCGTGAAGCTGAAATCCTTGAACAGTGTAGTACCATCGAAACCCTTTGCCATGCGCTCGACCGTGACGGCCTGGCGATGCAGCTTCTTGGTCTGCTCGAAGCGGATGAACGGGCTGACACGGCTGGATGGTTTGACTTCGGCCAGCTGGATCTTGTCGATCTGCTTGGCGCGGGAAGTGGCCTGCTTGGCTTTCGAGGCGTTGGCCGAGAAACGGCTGACGAACGATTGCAGCTCGGAAATCTGGGCTTTCTTCTTGGCGTTGTCGGCCAGCAACTGCTCGCGGGACTGGGTCGCCGCGGTCATGTACTCGTCGTAGTTGCCCGGGAACAGGCGTAACTCGCCGTAGTCCAGGTCAGCCATGTGGGTGCACACGCTGTTCAGGAAGTGACGGTCGTGGGAGATGATGATCATCAGGCTGTTACGCTGGGTCAGGATGTTTTCCAGCCAGCGAATGGTGTTAATGTCCAGGTGGTTGGTCGGCTCGTCGAGCAACAGCACTTCAGGATCGGAAAACAGCGCCTGAGCCAGCAGGACACGCAGTTTCCAGCCCGGCGAAACCTCGCTCATCGGACCATTGTGCTGCTCGATGCCGATACCCAGGCCCAGCAACAGCTCGCCAGCGCGGGACTCGGCGGTGTAACCGTCCATTTCCGCGAATTCGGTTTCCAGCTCGGCAACGGCCATGCCGTCTTCTTCGGTCATTTCCGGCAGCGAATAGATACGGTCGCGCTCGGCCTTGACCTTCCACAGCTCTTCGTGACCCATGATCACGGTGTCCAGAACGGTGAATTCTTCGTAGGCGAATTGATCCTGGCGCAATTTACCCAGGCGAACATTCGGCTCCAGCATCACCTGCCCACCCGAAGGCTCCAGGTCACCGCCCAGAATCTTCATGAACGTGGATTTGCCGCAGCCGTTGGCGCCGATCAGGCCGTAACGGTTACCGGCACCAAACTTGACCGAGACATTCTCGAACAAGGGTTTTGGGCCGAATTGCATGGTGATGTTAGCGGTGGAGATCAATTGCCTTACCTATCAATAACTTGGGAAATGCCGATGTGAGCCGTACCCCGCAGGGCGGCTCGCTCCAGTCGGAGCTTGAGTGGTTCCAGCGAGGCATACGTCGATAGCAACCAGCCTGCCATGGGCGGGTTGCCGGAATATGAATGCGGGGTTCATGCCAGACTTTGGCGCGCATTGTCGCATAGGTGAGGCGGTAGTTGTACGGTGGTGGGTAATGAATGCATGGCTATCTTGCTGCGGCTGCAACATGAGTGCAGGTTCGGAGGAAAATTGATGATGGCATTTTGGTTTTTTTGGCATCGCTTCTGACTGATTTCGCTTAGAATTTCCCCGACCGATATTCGGTCAGGCCAATGACGGCGAAAAGGAGTAGGTGTAGCGATGGGTTTTCGGATAGCAGCAATGGTAGTTGCACTGGGTTTGCTGACGGGCTGTGCAATGGGGCGCTCGGAAGTCGATGTGAAGTTTGCTCCCCTCGATACCGCTCAGAAAACGACGCCAGCCAACGGCAAGAAGGTTCTGATCAGTTCCATCGATGATCGTGTTTTCAAAATCAATCCGCGCAGTGCTGATATCCCGTCGCTGAAAGACGATGAAATCGCCGACAAATCCATTACTGAGCGTGCTGTTGGCCGCAAGCGTAACGGTTATGGAATGGCGATGGGCGATGTAGTGCTTCCCTCTGGGCGCACGGTGTCCCAATTGGTGAACCAGGCCGTCTCTGATGCCTACAAGAGTGCAGGTTATGAGGTCGTGACTGACAAGAGTGCCAAGGATGCCACTGCTGTAAACGTTCATATCGTGGAGTTCTGGTCATGGTTTTCCCCAGGCTTCCTATCGATTGCGGTTAACAACAAATCCCACCTGAGAATCGAAACCGCAGGTGCTCCGGATATGGATGTGGTCACTCGCAAGAGCGAAAACATGCAGGCTGCGACCGAGTCCGACTGGAAAGAAATCACTGAATCCGGCCTCCAGGCAATTACCCTTGAGACGAAAAAGCAGCTCTAGCCAGTAATTAAGCCCGGCAAGCGCAAGCAAGACATAGGGAAGGCTGACCGGATTTGCGATGTGTCTGGATAGTTTTCTGTCGGCATGGCGACTATGTCGGGCTACTCTTCGACGGAGGGGGGCAGCGTGGGAAACTCTCGGTATGCGATTATCAGGTCTACGCTAGTAAATATCCGGCTCACTGTTGTTGATAATATTAACTAAGTTGATACGGTTTTCGATGTCGGAATGCCTCGATAATTCGGGGCATCGAATCCATCTTCAGACTTTTTAGGCCTTTTCATACGAGTGGAGTGAATTTAGATGCTCATGTACTCGTAATCCAAGGCCTAATCGGCATTGAGTAAAATTAAATTGCTGATTTCAAACTACCCAGCACAAGGGTCAAGGTTGTAATACCGGTGTGTTTATTTGATTGATCATTGCTGCAATTTGCTTTGCAAGATCGCCGCCCGGTGCAGAACCTTGGAAGACTACTTTTCCTGTCGTTTCATAGACGTTCAAAATTAACCCATCGGGAAAGCTATACATTAGCTGTCCGTTAGGCTTTGCCTCAAAATTGTGCGTAACAGTTGAAAGGTAAGCTCTTAACACTGACACGTGAGAGCAGATCATCGGGGGGAGCGACATGGCTTTTTCCTTATGCCAAGGGGTTATTGAACTAACGATTTTTTACTGAAAGCTTTGTTTCTGAATTATGCCGCTCGAAATCATAAATGGCAAATTGCTATTCCTTGCTGCCTGTCAAAAACTGTTGCGCATTGTTGCGTAGGGTTCTTGCCTATTTGATATAGGGTTCACGGTCTGGCCCAGGGATGTTGCAGCGGATATCAGAGTACATACGGATCCGTTTTTTCAATGAAGCAGCACAAGCCGCATAGTCCCCTCAAGCCTGTACCTGTAAAAGCGTGTGCCGGTTATCGGGAGTCGAAGCCATCCTGATCTCTGTCAATGGCGAACTCCGTCGTGCAGCCTATGCTTTTGCCGCAAGGGTCGGATACCTTTTTCAGGCCTTTGCATTCAGGAGTAGTGCAATGTCGAGCAAACCACCGCTCTTTAACGACGACATCCAGGCATGGGACCTGTATGCCTCTGCCGCGCTCAGTGCATTCATCGCTAGGGGGGAGTCCGCAGAACCTGCGGTCGAGGCCGCGGCCGATCTGGCGGATAAACTTCTCAAGGAGCGGGCGAAGCGCATCAAGGCGGCCAAGGAGCATCTTTTTCAGCATTGAGCTCATCTTGCCTGGCCATCGCGCCTGATTCTGTTCTCCAAGGGGAATGGTGTGCATGCACGCTATTTGTTCGAGCACTAAACGTTAAATCGCATGTCTGAATCCGGATCTGCCAACAGTTTGTTGTACACGCTCATGAATTCACGGTCTTGCAGTTCGTGTTCATAAAGACGGTCAATTTCCTTGACGAGATCCCGCCCCAGGGCAATCACATTTCTGGCCCAGTTCTGTTTCACGAGCCTGTGTATGTGTTTGTCCAGGTCTTTAAGAATAGGGCTCAAGTCTATAAGTTCGAGCTGGTAATGAACAGGAATGGAGAAACTGCCGTTGGTTTGTGATAGGCGTAAATCGAGCAGTTCCACATTGATGCTTCCATCGTTGTCAATGGCACCTCTCAGGTAGCTGGCTGAGGAGTCGGGAGACTGCATTATTGTCTGAATTATTGAGGAGCGTTGGCGTGCTAGGAATTCTTCAAGGTCATCCAGTCCATAGTTATGAGCAAGCTCCTGAATGATTTCAACAAGCTCCGTTTCCGTTTCGTCGGTATGCTTCGGTGATGCTTCCAATACCTTCAAAAATGCATCGCAAGCAGGAATATTTGCACTGATCGCTGAGGATATCTCCAGAAGATCGTAGGTGTTGTTACATTTGATGTGCTCCAGATCCTTGTCACCGTAAATTTCCTCAAGAAGTGCTGACACTCTTTGGGTAGTCAAGTGTCCACGGGCGATATCGTAGAGGGCATGGCAAACTTCTGCCGGGTACTGACTGCTACCCTCTACATCTACCAATACCAGCGGGCTATCGAGAAGCTCGCGCAGCCTTTGACCTGCGATCATGTTCTCGATTGCGCTATTTACGGTGCTCGCTCGTTTGAGCGTTCTCACAACGTTTGACGGTAGAGAGTTCTTTTTCACTTGAGTACACAACGCCTGGTCGGCCAGTACTCGAGCGCATAGATCGTCGACCCATTTGGAATCTACCGGATCTACTTTGATCAAGGCTTCATGGTTACGGTTAAAGTGAATTTTCCAATCGTACCGGATGCCGGAAAACCAGGGTTCTGCTCCACGGGTAACGTTTTGCGATCCAAGCCATGCAAGGCCGTTGTGGGCAAACAATTTGATGTGGCATGCCGCGTGTAGGTATAGCTGGATATCCTCGCGAAGATTCTCCGTTATTTTTCTCAGTGCTTCCTGAAGAGTGTTATCGGCAGTCTTATCAATGTTGGCCAAGCCAATGATGAGCCGCGGTGAGGCACCCTTAGCACGAGCTATATAGGTTTTGTTCAAGTATCGAAAAAGCGCATTCAGGTTCGATGCGTCGGCATAGGTAATGATCGTCAAATCCCTGACTGACATGGGGGGCGAAGAGTTGAATGCACGCTCCCCGTAGTGGCGATGAAAAAGTGTTGCCGTAATCGTTGCGAGTGGCTTCATGGTTAGCCTTCTAGGCAAAAGAATTCTGAAGTTTACTAGTAGCCTGAAGCGGAGGACGAGTCATCCTGTAGTCAAAATCAGGCAAAATCCTGTTTCTTTGAGGTTCATAGGCTTGTGTTGACTGTTTGCCCATTGGTCCGAGCAGAACTGATATCGTCATATCTATCCTTTGTAATGCAAGAGGCTGAAATGCTGCGAATACTCGGCAAGGCATCGTCAATCAATGTAAGAAAAGTACTGTGGGTATGCACCGAAACAGAGCGGTCTTTTGAACGGGAAGACTGGGGGAGCGGTTTTCGGGCAACGGATACGCCCGA
>JAAIGE0101118009.1_pt1 | contig 23283 bp, 42 predicted proteins | sample 6487951 | NCBI WGS metagenome assembly JAAIGE01 (sample SAMN13974128, study PRJNA590717) | phyllosphere metagenome | biome: tomato field; feature: multiple bacterial spot infested tomato fields; material: tomato leaves; isolation source: leaves from tomato fields | host: Solanum lycopersicum ...
AACACCTTCGAGATCGTCGCGGGCCGATGGTTCGAGTTGAGCAGCGGGTGGTCGCTCGAAAAGCTCAACGAGTACCGGGACGCGAACGGCGGTAAGTGGTCGCACCGATCGGCCGATAAGTGGCGGGCGTCGCGTGCGCCCTGGTCAGACGTGCACAGTGCCGACGTGCTGACGAGCATCGAGCGCGACATCTTTCCGCAGATCGGCAATCTGCCGATCACGTCGATCAAGGCCCCCAAGCTGCTCGACGTGCTGCAAAAAGTCGAGAAGCGCGGCGCGATCGAGACGGCGCACCGCCTCCGCCAGCGCCTGTCTGCAATCTTCGTCTATGGTATTGGCGCCGGCTTGTGCGAAGCGGACCCGGCGGCGGGCCTCGGGGCAAACCTGAAGGACGTGCCCAAATCGAAGAAGCAGCCATCGATCATCGACGGTATCCGTGATCAGGACGCGCGCATTGCCGCCTTCCGCAAGATGATGGCGGATTGCGAAGCTGAGCGCTGCCGCGCCACCACGAAGCTGGCGCTGCGCTTCATCGCGCTGACGGCGGTGCGGCCGAACGAACTGCACGGCGCGCGCTGGGACGAGATGGAGGGCCTTGACGGTCCTGAGCCGACTTGGGTGATCCCGGCCGAGCGGATGAAGGGGGACGAGCATCGGAAGAGCGAAGAGGCTGGCGAGCATATCGTGCCCCTGTCACGCCAGGCAGTTGAAGTGCTCGCCGCCGTCCGTAAGCTGACCGGACGGTTGCAGCTGATCTTCCCGAGCGAACGCCACCTGCATAAGCCGATGAGCGAGAATACGCTTCGCGCGCTGCTGATTCGTGCCGGCTATTACCAGCGGCACGTGCCGCATGGCTTCCGTGCCGCGTACAGCACCATCATGAACGAGCGCGCCGATCGCGAGTGGCGCGAAAGCGGGCATAAGGGCGCGTCGCCCGATCGCGCGATCATCGATCTGATGCTGGCGCATGTCCCGAAGGACAAGGTTGAGGGGGCGTACAACCGCGCCGCCTACCTGCCTCGGCGGCGCGAGCTGGCGCAGGAGTGGGCGGATATCGCGCTTGCCGGTTGCTGCCCGGCCGACGAGCACCTCGGCCAGCCGATCCGCTATGCTGCCAATGGACCGGGCCGATGAACCGCACCTGGCTGTTTCGGTACGTTGACTTCAATGAGCGCGACGAGATGACAGAAGTCATTCGCGACTTGGCAGAGGCCGGCCATACCGTCGCAGTAGATGTGCGCAGTCCCGCAGGCGCGTTGCTCGTTCGCGGAGACCCTGTCGGGATCATGATGGCGAAGACAGCGCGCCCGGTCAGGTTTTGGCGTTAGGGCTGAGGCCAAGCAACCCGACGCTCGAAGTCCGAGTGATACAGTAACTCCGACGCGCAGCTATGGTTTGGGAAAGTGGCAAGTGCGACCTGCAAACCCGCCTTTCGGGCATACTTCATGGCAGGAACACAATCCGTATCGTTGCTGATCAGGATCAGCCTGTCGACGGCCTTGTTCTCTGAGAAGGTAGCGAAGTCGAGGCCGATCCGCATATCGACGCCCTTCTGTTCGAAGTTGGGCTTGAAGTCCGCGTCGGTGGGCGGTTGAGCCTGCAATGGGGACTGCTTCGGCACCCAGCCGCGGAACTTGATGACGCCGCGCCGCACAGCGAACAAATCCTTCTTCGCGAGGTTAAGCAGCCACGTGTCGTTGCCATTGAAGGTGGTGATGCCGCCGCTCACTGGAAGCGTCACATCTCCGTTGAATGGCGCGCAATCGTAGTAGAGTACGCGCAGGATATCCTCGCCCGGCAGAGCACACGCGTGAGCGACCTTCTCAATGTAATCTGGGTTGTAGGTGTACCCGTTCCGCCTCGCGAGTACACGAAGGTGCCCGCCATCAATCAGCACCGCGACCTTGGTCATATAGCAAGACCCCCGACACCGTGAGGCGCCGGGGGTCTAAGATAGTGCCCGCCTACGGGCGTCACGGATTTGATGACCGGTATGTATGGCTTGTTGACCAAGCCGTCAACGGAGTTCGTACACGTTCGTACTCGTCCGTACCGGTCCCTGTTTGATAACGCGTCATGCGTTAAAACGGTCCAAACACTGCATGTCGAACTCGGCCTTGGGGACGGCGAGCCGTTCGGACATATGCCCGTCAGGTGAACGCATCGCGGCTCCCTTCCTCAGCTATCTGGGGTCGTGCCACTTCAACCCGTTCCGAGCAAAACTCGCCTGTATTTCCGCCACCCTTTTGCGCTGCGGTGGGGTGAGCGCGGGCAGGACGCGGTTCAGCGCTGCAATTTTCATGGTGCGCAGCTGGCCGTAGTCGCTGTCGCGGCGAAGCCGAACCTTCCAGTCAGTGGGGCGATACTCCACTCCCGCTGATCCGAGCCGCCAGAATAGCATAGCGACTTGCTTCGGGGTGAAAGCGCCCTTGTCGTCGACGAAGTCCAAGAAAGACTTGGCCTCAAAATCTAGCACCTTCTGCTCAAGCCTTAGAAGGGCAGTCATCACCCGGCGCTTCCGCGCATCCTCTACTAAGCCGCGGCGGTGCCTATCCACCAGCTTCCCGGTCTCGTCGGCGGTGAGGCGTCGGCCCTGATCATCTACGCCGGTGATGTCGAAGCGTTTGATGCATTCTGAACCGACCAACAGCGTTGCGCCGGTTAGCCGGTTTTCGATCTCGAAATGGTATCGCAGTTCCTGCTGCCCGCAGAGTTCACACGTCCCGTCGGTGGCCTCCAAATCGAAGAAGCGGCCCGTATAGGCCCATTCCTTCAGCGCTGCGGCGAGAGACAACGCCTGACTATGCGGAAGGATCGCGGCCGCGGCACGTTCCGCCCAGGTCGTCACTCAGTCGTCCTTCCTGAGCGCGTCGGCGATCGTCTCGCCCGTCTCTTTGATCTGCATTATGAGCGCTTCGACAGCGCCATACGGTGATGCGGCGTCTGCAAATCCAAGGTCGCGCAACGCCCCCGCAGTGCGCTCTTGCGCGCGTGCCAGTTCAAGCAGCGCGAACGCCACGGCATAGGCGCCATCACCCTTTCGGGCCTTGTCTTCGCAGAGATCTTGAATGTGCTGCTGAGGCATCAATCGTCCCGTTCATGTTGAAATTGCTGGGGCAGGCAATCGCTCGCGAGCATATCGCGATATTCAGGGATCGCGAGCAGGCCTTCCCGCACCATCTCGATCGGCACGTCATAGAACGCCACGATGTGCCAGGCGTCGATCATCAACTGAAGCCGCTGGCCGCGCTCATCCATTTCGCGCCATTTCGTGAAACATGCGCCGACCTGGTAGGAATAGACGTCGTAGTCGGGGTAACCGAGCGGGCGCACAGCGAAGGCGGGCTTCCCGCCGTTTAAGCCGCTGTTCCAGAGCAGCAGCGCGCGCGAAAGTGGTACGTCTTGCATGCGAGATAATCCTTTCACCGCATCGAAGCAGCGTTCAGCGATTCGGGCTAGGGTTTGTCGAGCGGGCTGCGCGTCGTGCCGCACTCACCATCGCGTGATAATGCGGATCGGCAACCAGATCTCGACGGGCGCGCCAGTAGTTCGCCTTGCTCTTGTGGTAGATAGCCTCGTTCAAGAGGCCGGCAGCATCCGCCTCAGCCGCGCGCCGATCATGAAGGCCGATGCGCCGATCGACGGCGGCGGCGGCGTCTCGCGCTTGGCGCCTTCTAAGCTCCTTCAGCTGTCGCGACGTCATGCGCGTCATCCGCGCGCCTCGCGCTGTTGTTCACGCCAAGCCATCACCTCGCGGCGGCTCCACCGGCTGGCATAGCCGCCGGGCTTGAACCGCTTCGGGAAGTTGCCAGCGCGTTCGAGCCGGTAGATCATCGTCTTGCCGACGCCGGCAAGGCGCTTCACTTCCTCTAGCGCGATCAGGTCGTCGTCGGGTTCGCTCATGCCGCTGACCTCTGCACCGCTGCGGCGGCCCATTCTTCAGCGATCTCCGGATGTGCCAGATACTCGCCGCACCAGTGATGCTTCATCATTGGCGGGAAGACCTGCCAGCCATGCTCGCGCGATCGAGCTGGCCCCTGCGGAGCATGGCGGCGGCACATGCCGTCCGCGTCTGGGAAGGCAGGCGACGTACCCTCGTAGAAGTAGAGGCACGACAGGCAGCACGGTGGGAGGGCGCGCTCGCTCATCGGCGATAATCCTTTGCGAAGTCTTCAAGGCCCTTGCGTACGGCGCCTGGAACAGGGTCGGGCGAGTTGATCCAAAGAAGACCACTCGTCGCCCATCCAAGAAAGATCAGATAGATCCAGTCATCGTCTGGATATTGGAAGAGGGCGTAAACGAACATCGCCGTCATCCACGCTTGAGCGGATGCGCGCCAGAAACTCACGAAAGTGGCTCCGACGATCCGGTGAGAAAGCGCAGCGCGGCCCCTCCACCATCGAAGTTGACCGGCATGTCCGGATCCTCCTTGATGGGCAAGCCCGTTTGCGTCGACCAATCTCGCGCTCGCTCGCGCGCTCGCGCCAACGAACCGCACGGATAGTGATCGCGCCATTGATCATAATCCCCGGAGGGAAGCTCGACCCAGACGTTGAAGAAGCCACCTTGGAACGTGATGCGGATCGTTCCTTCGGGAGGCGTGTATCCGCTATTTGCGGGTTGAGGATCAGGGATCGAAATCCACCTGGACGGTTGCCAGATGTACCCGTCATCGTCGGCCCAGCCGCCATCGCAGCGGGTGACGATCACCCAAGGTTGAGTCCTCGCGGCGGGTCGTGGATCATCGCCGACATAGGCAAGGATCCAGCTTCCATCGCTTGGTGCAGTCGCGAGCGGTTGCGGCGTCATGCTGCTCGTCTCCGTCCATCGCGGCAGTAGCCACACCGGCCGTTCACCAGCCGAGGCATGTGCTCGCCGCAGTCATCACATTCGCCCGGCTCTCCGGCCGGCACCGGCGTGCGCGCCGCGGCAATGCTGCGCGCGAGCTGGGCGGCGGCGATCTCGTTCGCCTCGTCGACGGGGTCAGCCATGGGCGTTGACCCAATTCGCGTGCGCCTCGAACACGTGCGCCGGGCTGTCATCGACAGGGCGCGGCGGCTCGGGCACCATCCGCACCCGCGCCACCTCGTGGAGAATGTAGAAGGTTGATTCCGGGAAAAGCCCCAGCAGACGGCGCGCCTCCTTCTCGGCCGCGGCGAATGTGGGATGTTGCACGCGCGCCTTCCCGCGTCCGCCCTGCCGCTGCACGCGGTACAGGTGGGCGAACGCCGTGTCGGTCATGGGCTTACAAAGCGCAGTCACTTGCGTTGTCCTTTCAGTCGAGCAGGGAAGACCGGCACCCAGACGATCGCGAGCTTGCCGCTGGCGTTGCGGCGGCGCGCGCCGCCGTCCCGCACCTTCTTCAAGCGGGAGAGCTCGGTGATCCGGGGCCGGATGGAGAGGATGGAGATGCCCAGCTTGCCGGCCACTTCGTCGGCGGTGAGGCCGTTTGACCTTTCGAGGACGTCAAGCGCCATCTGACGGAGGACCGGCGCCGCGCGGGCGGTCGCCTCGGCGGCAGCTTGCGAGGTGTCGCGGTCCTGCGCGCCGGGCTGGTGCGGGTAGCGGAACAGGTCCGTCATGTCCGCGGCCTCTGTTCGCTGAGGAACAGCGCGCGCCACTCGTCCCAAAGGCGCACGACCTCCTGCCCCGCTCTCATCCGCGCAACGCGTTCGGCAGGGCTATCTTCCCGATCCATCTCGGCGGCGGCAGCGTAGAGGCTATGAAGCGCGATCGCGGCGGCGTCATACGCCGCCCAGGCAGCCTCAGCCGGCGTGTTGCTGGCAACGCAGGTCAGCATGGGATCACCGCGCGGCTCGGCTCGAACTTTCCGCACCATTCGGTCGCAAATGTGCTCGGGAACTTGCTTGCGGAGATCAGGTCGACCGTGTCCAAGTCGGGATCGACCTGCTGCCCGTATCGGAGCGGCGGCAGCATGTGCACCGCGACGCTTTCGACGATCGTTGGCGGATTGCGGCGGCACCAGCCGTAACCCCAGTTGACATCATTCGGATCACGGTGATCCATCTCCTCGCGCCAGAAGCGGCACTGGTTGCACTGGTCAGGCATCGGTGGCCTCCGTGTCGTTGGTGGGGATGGCGTCGAGGGCGCCCATGCCGAAGTGCGCCTGCGCCTCGCGGATCACCGCAGCGCAGAACTGGGGATCGGGCTCGGCACCTTCCGGTGAAATCTGGGCGATCAGCACCAGCCGGGCGATCACGTCGTCGGACGTCTGCGCCGGCATGCGCATCATCATGTTTTCTGCGGCGAGCGACCGAGCGAGATTGAAGTTCTGGTCGAACTCGTACCTCGCCGCGTTCGAGGCGGCTGCCGCTGCGTTGCGCTCGGCAAGAAGCCCCCGTTGCGACCCAGCGGGCCACGGCGAGGCAAGGCTTGCCGCTTCGGTCAGATCGCCGCGGGTCAGCGTGTCGTCGGCGAAGCGACGACAATCTGCCAGGATCATCGGCATGTACGCGTCTGCGTCACGGCCATTATCGAACGCGATCAGGATCTTGGTCGCGAGCTGGCAGGCATTGAGCGCGGGATGCGCGAAGACCGCATCTTCGAGCTTGCAGCGCCGATCCATCAGGCGCTCCATCTCGGTGTTGATGTCGTCGGACATCGCCGCTTCGTGCTCGTCGAATGCTGGCTGCCAGACGTCGCGGTCGTAGATCTCCTCTTCGCGCTTTGCTGCCGCCCACGGCTCGTAAGCCGCGGCCCAAGTGTCCGACGCGCTGCTCACGACGGGCGCCCGTCATTGGCGAACGATGCCAGGGCGATGAGCGACCGAAGGCCATCGACTGCACGACCCAGATGATAGGATCGTACCGCGTGATCCGTCTCCACGCCGTTAGCGTCGTTCATCAGGGCGGAGCTGATCAGGATGGTCAGCGAATAGGCCTGCCCCATGACACTGTCGGCGAGATCGGGCGCCGAAGTCCCGAAAGGAGTGGTGCTCTCGATCCGATAATCGCAGAGCAATTCGACTGCCTCGGCGTGCTTGGCGTGCCTCGCGCGCCAGTTCTCGGCGCTATGCGGCGCTGCTGTCTCGTCGGTCATGCTGCCGCTCCAGTCTTTGTTCGGGTTCCGGCATCGTCGATCGCGGCGAACGTGCGGCGCAGCTCGGCGAACTTCTCGTTCGCGACGGTCAGCAGCATCGCGAGCCGATAAGCCCGGGATGCGGGATGTTGGGGCAAGTCCGCCTCAACGAGATCTTCGAAGATCGCGCTGGCGATCTCCGCGTACAGCGCCTCCACTCGCTCCATGCTGCTCTCGAAGTCGTCGAATGCGCAGAAGAGATCGTTGATGATCGGCGGCTGATGCTCGATCGACTCCTTTCGCGGGTCAGACATGGACCGTCTCCCCGCGCAGGGCGGCGAGCGCGCCGACGATCAGCTTCACGTCCCAATCGAGCAGAGCGAAGTTCTTCTTAAGCGCTTCGAAATCCCGCTCATGTGCCGCTTGGTCGGCCTCGCCGGCGACACCAGGATGATGGACAAGCGCCAGCCACAGCCGCATCTCAGCCGCACGTGGCCCGGTTACTTCCGACCCGAGGATCGCGTACTCAGTGACCGCAAGCACCTCGTCAAAGTCCTCGTTCCCGCGCAGGGCAGCGCGCTGGTTCCAAAGATCTTCAAGGGCGCGCTCACTAACGAGAGACTGTGCAAATGCAGCCAAGCTGCCGGCAGCTGCAGCAAGCCGCGGCGCTGCTTTCATGTGGCGCGAGATCACGGGCGCACCGCCTTCGGCGTGCGGCCGATGAACAGGATCAGGGTAATGCCAAAGCCTTCGAACGCGATTGCCTTGGCCGGCCCCTCCGCTGTGGCCGCCCAGTTCTCGACAAAGCTGTCGTGAGCGTCGAAACCCGGCTCAATCCGGCGCCAGAAAGCCGCTAGGGCTTGGGCAAAGCTCGACCGTTCGCGCCGAAGGGGCGCGTTTGATGAATTGGTGACCATTGGTCAGCCTCCTGCATGGTGGTGCAGGCGGTTGGCGGAGGCTGGCCCCATATCGCTGGCGGCCGAGCACGCTTTCCCTATCCTGCGTCGCCGCAGGGGGCTGCTGCCTTTCGGTGCATTACCCCGCGACGCCGCTAAAGATGTTCGGAAAATCCGAAGTCGTCAACAGGGGTGGTTAAAGAAATTTAGAACCTCTGCATTCCGAAGGTGACCCGGCCGATCACCTGGAAGTCGAAGCTGCCGATCGAGAAGGGTTCGAAACTCGCGTCGTCGGACACCGGCTCGAAGCGGGCAGGATCGGCGCGGTAGCGCTTGATCGTCGCCTCGCCTTCGGAGTTGCGCAGCAGGTAGAGCTTGCCAGCAAACAGGTCGCGGTCGTCCGGATCGACGACGGCGAAAGAACCCTCTGGCAGGAGCAGGTTCATGCTTTGGCCGACCACCTCAACGACGAACTTTCCGTTGGCCTCGCGAGGAGCCCAGACCTGATCGTCGGCGCGTTCGATCGCCTCAAGCCAATTGCCCGCGCCTGCCATGCCAATGACCGGCAATTCACGCCCACGCGCAGAGGCGGGCACCAGGTTCATCAGCGCCACCGCCTCATCGTGCTTCAGCTGGCGCCTGCCAGCGTAGAGGTCTGACACCGCCGACGGCTGAACAAGGATCGTGCTCGCGATGATCCGCTTGGGCACACCAGCGTCTTCAAGACGCTTCAGAAGATCGGCGGACGGAGTGTTTCGGCTCATGGCTCGAATTAGCAATGGTCGAGTCGCTGCGCTATTCGGAAAATCCGAAGAAGATGGTTGATATCGAGTAACGGTTGTCCGAAGATGAGACGGATGACCGAGGTTGATGTGCTGCTAGGGCCGCGGAAGCAGGTGGCCGCAATCGCGCAGGAGATGCGTACCCCTTACGCGACCGTGTGGTCGTGGAAGAAGAGCGGGTCCATCCCCGATTGGCGGCGCCCTTACGTGCTTGATGCAGTTCGTCGACTGAAGCTCGATCTGCCGGCGGAAGTGATCGCCTACCTCGCACGGGCGGCATAGGCGATGGCCCGGGGGCGCCGATCGGCTGTTGATGACGCTGCGTTCCGCCGCGCTGTCGAGGAAGCCAAGGAACAGCACAACATCAGCGACGTGGTCGCGCGCTGGTCGAAGATCCGGCGCGTCGGCCGCGAGCACGAGGCGCTTTGCCTGTTCCACCAGGAGCGATCGCCATCACTGCGGCTGAATGACGCGAAGGGCACTTTCCACTGCTTCGGCTGCGGCGCTTCGGGCGACATCGTCACGCTGGTGATGCGGCATGAAGGTCTCGGCTTCATGGAGGCCATGCGGTGGCTGGGCGCCGCGGACCTGCCCACTGTTGATCCGGCCGAACGGGTTAAGGCTGCGGCAGAAGACGCGGCGGAGCGCGCAGCCGCGGTCGAAGATGCGCGCATGATGTGGGCGCTTTGCGACGATCCCATCGGCACGCCCGCGGAGACATACCTGCGGCAATGCCGCGGCATCAGCATGGACTTGCCCCCAGCGGTTCGCTTCGGCCGGGTGCCGACGTCCCGTGACGAGAACGGAAACTGGAAGCGGCCCTACCCCGCGCTGGTGCTGTCGGTGATCGACGGCAACGGTGAGGTCGTGGGGCTTCAACGCGTGTTCCTGCGCGATGACGGGCGCGATAAGCGCTGGGGTAAGCGATCGAAACTGAGCCTCGGCCGTCCACGTGGTGCCGCCGTTCGGCTTCAAGCCGGTCGCAGCGGCGAGGTGATCATGTGCGAGGGGCCGGAGGATGGCCTCTCGCTCGCGCAGGAGCTTCCGCTCTGCACTGTATGGGTTGCTCTCGGCACGGCCATGATGCCGGAGATTGCGCTACCGCCCAGCCTGCGCGCAATCACCATCGCTGGTCAGAATGACCGACCGGGCCGCGCCGCCGTCGAAGCCGCTCGCGCGCGCTTCGTCGAGCAGGGCATCGCGGTGCGCCTGATGTTCCCGGCGGACGGCTTCAAGGACTGGAACGACCAGTTGCGTGGTGTCCGGTCATGAGCGGCATGTTCGACGATCGATTCGGCGAGGCAGAGCCGGCGGCGCCGCAGCCGCTCGACATCAAAGCCACGATCGCTGACGCTGCGGAGTTCCCGATCGAGGCGCTGCCACCGCTGCTACGCGACGCAATCTTGGCCATCGAGGCGATTGCGCAGGTGCCGGTGTCACTCGCCGCGCAATCGGTTTTGTCGGCTGCCTCACTGGCGGCTCAGGGCTTCATCAACGTGGAGACGATCACCGGGCAGTTCGTGCCGGTATCGCTGTTCCTGTTTACGATCGCCGCGTCCGGTGATCGCAAGTCCACCTCGGACCGGCTTGCCATCCAGCCCGTGAAGGATCGCGAGGAACATCTCGCCGTGCGGTACGAGACCGAAAAGCTGAACTTCTCGATCGCCGAGGCCGCGCATAAGGCGGCGACGCAGAAGGCCAAGACGCAGGCCAAAGGCGTGCAGGCGATCAAGGAGGCGCTTGAGGATTGCGGCAAGCCGCCGATCCCTCCGGTGCAGCCGCTGCTCACTGCCGACGAGCCCACCGGGCCGGGGCTGCAGCGCCTGTTTGCCGAGGCGATGTCATCGCTGGGGCTGTTCTCCGACGAAGGAGCCACCTTCCTTGGTGGCTGGGCGATGCAGGAAGAGAACCAGGCGGCGACCGGCGGCATGCTGTCGAAGCTGTGGGATGGATCGGCCATCAAGCGCATCCGTGCCGACAAGGAGAACGGCACCCAGATCCTGTACGGCCGGCGGCTGTCCCTTCACCTGATGGTTCAGCCCGATATCGCTGGCAAACTGCTGGGCAATAAAGCGGTTCGCAGTCAGGGGCTGTTGAGCCGCATCCTGCCGGTCGCCCCGAAGAGCTTGAAGGGCTCGCGCTTCTACCGTGAACCCAGCGAGGAGCGCCGCACCCAGCTGCGCGCGTACCAAAGCCGCCTTGGCCGCATGTTAGAGCAGGAGTTCAACTATCGCGACCCCACCTCGCGTGCGCTCGACCTTGCGATCGTCAACCTCACGCCGGAGGCGCGTGCCAAACTGATCGCGTTCAGCGATCACTGCGAGCGCCATATCGGCCCCGGCGGCAAGTACGAGCAGATCAGCGACTTCGCATCCAAGATGACGGAAAACGCTGCCCGGCTGGCCGCCGTCATCTCCTTCTTCGTCGGCGGGCGGTCGGTGATCACCGAAGGTCTAAGCGAGCGCGCGGTGTCATGTGGCATTGCGCTGGTGGAGTTCTACGCCAGCGAGGCATCGCGGCTATACGGCACGCCCTCGGTGGATGATGACACCGCCAACGCCGCCGCGCTGATCGACTGGATCAGGAAGCGCGAGCTGACCCATGTCGGCAAGCAATTCCTCAACCGCCATGGCCCGACGCAGGTCCGGAACGCAGCGCACCTGAGCCGCGCAATCGAGATCCTCGAAGAGTTCAACCACCTCGTGAAGGTCAAGGGAGGCATGTCGCTCGATCTGAACGGGCGAGGCACGAAGTTCTACAAGGACGCCTACTCCGTCGTGCCGCTCGAGGCCGAGTGATGGACGATCTGTTCAGCACCGGCTTTGCCTGGGGCGACGTTGCTGTCGCAAGCGATGCGACAGCTGTCGCGACACGCCCCGGCGCGATGCGCGATGTCGCCACGCCTGTCGTCTCTGCAAGTTCGCAGGCACCTGTCGCAAACGCTGCGACACCTCGTGCGACGGGCGATATCGGTATTTCGGCATCCGAAAAGGTTGGAAAATCTGACCTTTTAAGCGGGAGTGTCGCATCTGTCGCAACTGTCGCAGAAACTGAGGGCAAGCGCCTAGAGAGGCTTCTGTCGCAGCCGATTGTCGCGGTACCTGCGACACGCGTTGCGACAGCAGAAATCGCTGATTTCTGCGAGGTTGAGGGTGGTGCGCGCGCTGCTGTCGCACCTATCGCATCTGTCGCAAATTGGTTGGCGGGCGTCGAAGCGCTGAAGCGCGCCCGGCCAGCGCCAGCGCCGTACCACTCGCCCTGGCGCACGGTTGTCCGCGACGCTGCGAACTTCGTGGCTCTGTGGGGCGATGACGCGATCCGCATGGGCTGGAGCACGCTCGACGTGTTCGGCGTCAATCCCGACCCGGCAGCGGGCCGCTATGACCGGCTCGGGCTGGTGATCCTGCTCAATGGACGGCCCGTTCAATGCCTGGAGGAGCATGCGGCGCACGTCGGCCGCGACAGCAAGCCGACGGTTTTCCGCCGCGCGCTGCGCGCCGATGGCGCCGTTCCGATCTGGCAGTGGGTGGAAGGGGTCGCGCAGTGAACGGGGGCGAGGCCGGTAGAGGGGTTCAGGGGTTGCGCGCTAACGCGCTTACCCCTGTCCCACCCCGTCTGTCAACGGCCGTGTGGGGGGGGGGTGGGCGATGAAGCCTCGAATTTGGACAAGACAATGATGATCGCGCTGTTTGCAACCGAGCCGCCGCTGGGAACGCGCATTCTGCTCGACGATCAGCCGTACGAGCTGGTGGAGGCTGAGCCCTACACGCGAAAGAGCGACGGCAAGCCATCGCGCTTGCTGACCTGGGAAACTTGCTGCCCGACGGAAGGCTGCGGCACGTCCTTTCGCGTCACGACGGGACTGTCGGTCACGACGCTCAACCGGCGGTGCGAAGGACATCGGTTCACGGCGCTGAGGACCAAGCCGGTGAAGGGGCGCCGCGGGCGCAAGGTTCGGGTGCGGGTGGAATTGCCATGATGGAAATGACGATGAACGAGAGCCAAGTGACGACGATTGGCCGCTGGTGCATTCTCCGGACCAGCGGGCCGCGGACGCTTGCCGTAGCTGCCTCACTGGTGGCTGCGGGGGTGGAGGCGTGGACGCCGAAGCGCACCTTCAAGCGGGTGAAGCCGGGCAAGCTACGCGACGAGCACGGTCGCCGGTTCACGGTCGAGGTCGACGCCGCGATCCTGCCGACGTTCGTGTTCGCCAGAGAGCATCACCTGCGCACGCTGGTGGCCCTGTGGAAGGATCCAACATCGGCGCTCCCGCCCTTCTCGGTGTTTCAGTACGGCGGCCGCTTCCCCCTGGTCAGCGATATGGACGTCGCGGGGCTCCGTGACGCTGAGCGCGAGGCGGCGGAAGCGCTTGAGGCACAGCGTAATGCCGAGACGCGGGAGGAGGCGGAGCGCATCCGTATTGCCGCCCTCCGCACTGCACAAGCCCGCATGAAGGCGCAGCGCATGGCCGAGGCTGAACGACGCAAGGCGCTACGGGCCGAGCGTCGGGACTTCGCTCAGGGGCAGAGCGTGGTGGTGGATGACACCCCTGCCCTCACCGGTGTCACCGGCGTGGTGGTGAGCAGCGACGGGCGCACCGCGCTGGTGGACTTCGGCGGATCGCTGACGATGAAGATCGAGGCTTGGCGGCTGGCTCACGATCCTGTACAGGCGGCTCAGTCCTGATGCAGGGCGCCGCCGCCATAAGCGGCTTGGGGCTAGACGATCTGGAGCTACGGGCTCTTGCGCTCCCCGGTATCAACGCGGAAGCATGCGCTTCCGGCGTTGTCCTACGGCATGGAAGATTTGACACGTTCCCGCTCTGCCTCGGCATCGGGCTTGAAGACTGCCCGCCGGCGGGCAGCATCGCGGGTGCCGCTGACGGCACGGTTGGTGTCGAGCCGCACCCGCACCGCTGATTAGGGTCACCTCACCCGGAGCGCGCCATGGTATGGCCCACCACCAGCCGCCATGAGCGCGGGTACGGCACCGAGCATGAGAAGATGCGGGCGTTGCTCTTGCGCGAAGTGGTGACCTGCGAAGAGTGCGCGCGCAACGGCATGGAGACGCCGGGCACGATCGCCGACCACATCAAGCCGCTGGCACAGGGCGGCACGGGTGAGCGCTCCAACTATCAGCTGCTCTGCAAGCAATGCTCCGACGCCAAGACGCTTGCCGACAAGGGCGTGCGGTCACCGGTGGGTTGCGACGCTGATGGGTGGCCGGTGGGCAGCGCGAACGAAGGGGCTCGATGATGGCGCAGACTGAGGCGAAGCTTCGGCTCACCAGGCGGTGGTTCTTCGCGCCCGCGCTTTTGACCATCGTGCTGCTCGGGCGCATCGGGATACTGCGCGACGAGCATAGGGCAGCCAAGTGGCTGGCCGACCACGCCATGACGATCGAGGTCGCCTGACCCACCCCCGGGTCGAAAGTCTGAGGGGCCGAGGGCACCGTACCGACCACCGCCACAAACGTGTGTTTCCACAATTCAGGATATAGGGGGTCTGTGTGGCCAAGCCTCGGCTACCGGCGATGGTGGCGACCGTGACCGGAGCCGCCGCGAAGAACCCCGGCCGATTCAAAGGCCGCGCCAATCCCAAGGTGAAGCCCGTCGGGGCGCCACCGGAGCACCTGTCGCCAACCGGGAAGCGCGCCTGGCGCATGTTCGTGAGCCGCATGCCGTGGCTGACTGCCTCCGACGAGCCGATGCTTGAGTTGGCGTCAATGATCCGCGGCCAGATACTCGCTCGCGAGGACGTCGGCGTTCAGAAGCTGGGCTTGTACGCCACGACGCTGAGCAAGCTGGGCGCAACTCCGACCGATCGTTCGAAGGTGGCAATGCCGGATGACGACGAGGAAGAGGAGGACGAGTTCTTCGGCCCCCATTGAGGCCGCAACGATCGAAACCGACCGCGCGACCGCATATGCGGTCGCGGTCACCTCGGGAGAGATCATCGCTGGCCCGCATGTGCGGAACGCCTGCCGCCGGCACTTGGATGACCTTGAGCACGGCCACGAGCGCGGACTGTACTTCGACCCGGCTGAGGCCGCGAAGGTTATCCGCTTCTTCGAGACGCGGCTAAAGCTCAGCGAGGGCCAGTTCGAGGGCATGCCGCTGCTGCTGCATTGCAGTCAGGCCTTCAAGGTCGGCTCGATCTTCGGCTGGAAGCGCGCTGATGGCACCCGCCGCTTTCGCCGCGCCTATGTCGAAGAGGGCAAGGGCAACGGCAAGTCGCCGATCGCCGGCGGCATCGGCCTCTACGGCATGATGGCGGACGCGGAATCAGGTGCGCAGATCTACGCCGCGGGCGCCACCAAGGACCAAGCAGGCATTCTGTTCCGCGACGCGGTCAACATGGTGGAGAAGTCGCCCGAGCTGGCGAAGCGTGTGAAGAATAGCGGCGGCCCCGGTCGCGTCTTCAACATGGCGCACCTCGCAAGCGGCTCATTCTTTCGACCGATCAGCCGGGAAACGAAGAAGACCGGCTCGGGACCGCGCCCGCACTTCGCGCTCTGCGACGAGGTGCACGAGCATCCTGATCGCGGCGTGATGGAGATGCTGGAGCGCGGCTTCAAGTTTCGCCGCCAGCCGCTCCTGTTCATGATCACGAACAGCGGGTCGGACCGTAACTCGATCTGCTGGGAAGAGCATGAGCATGCGGTGAAGGTCGCCGCGGGCAACTACGACGCCAAGGAGGGAGAGGCCGATTATCTCGGCCACGTCATCGATGACACGACGTTCAGTTACGTCTGCGCGCTCGATCCCGACGACGATCCACTTGAAGATCCCAGTTGCTGGGTGAAGGCGAACCCGCTGCTCGGTGTCACCATCACGGAGGAGTATCTCGCCGGTGTCGTGAAGCAGGCGAAGGACATGCCCGGCAAACTGGCCGGAATCCTGCGCCTTCACTTCTGCGTGTGGACCGACGCCGAGGCGGCGTGGATGTCGCGCAAGCTGCTGGAGCCCTGCCTTGCCAGCTTCGACCCAGCCGCCCACACCGGCGCGCGCGTCGCGCTTGGTCTCGATCTGTCGCAGACGCGGGATATCACGGCCAAGGCCTGCATCGTTGAGACCGGCACAAAGCTGATCGAGATCGAGCAGAACGGTAAGACGACGACGGTTGAAAAGCCGACCTACGACGCGTGGATCGAGGCATGGACCCCCGGCGATACGCTCGCTGCTCGCGCGCTGCTGGACAAGCAGCCCTACGAATTGTGGAGGCAGGCAGGCCATCTTCAGGCGCCGAAGGGCGCCGTCATAGCCTACGAGCATGTCGCCCAGGCGGTGGCGGAAGACGCGCACCGCTTCAGCGTGATCGCGCTCGGCTATGACCGCTATGCCTATCGATCGCTGTTTGAGCCGGAGTTGAACCGGCTTGGCGTCGCGATCGAGGTGGTCGAGCACCCGCAGGGCGGCACGAAGAAGGGCAAGCCCACCGACGCGATGGTCGCCGCTGCCAAGGCGGCGAAGAAGGAGCCTGAGGGGCTTTGGATGCCTTCCTCCGTGAAGGCGCTGGAATCGATGATCCTCGAACAGCGGATCCGGCTGCTGAACAATCCGGTGCTCGTGTCGGCAATCATGTCGTCGGTCACCGACGAGGACCGCTGGGGCAATTACTGGCTCGCGAAAGAGCGCGCCACGAACAAGATCGACGCCGCTGTCGCGCTTTGCATGGCCGTCGGTGTGATCATGGCGGCTCCGCCTGAGAAGAAGAAATCGGTGTACGCCTCCCGAGGCGTGATCCGCCTGGGCAGAGCCTGAAGGAGGGCGCATGGCATTGTCGCCCGACGATTACCGCCGCGCTGCTGGCGGGCGCCGTTCCTACGCTCCCCGCGCCGTGGCGCGACCGGAGCTTTCTGGCCCGATCGTCGCCTATCAAGGGTACGATCTGACTGACCCGGCGCTGCTCGAGATGATGCGCGGAGACGGTGGCCGCCTTGGCGTCACCGGCGTGTCGGTCAACGAGCGGATGGCGTTGCGCAACAGCGCGTTTCATCGGGCCTTGTCTCTCCAGTGCGGATCAATGGGCATGCTGCCCCTTCATCTCCGCCGCCGGAACGGCCGGAACACAGAAAAGGCTTCCGACCACCCGCTGTTCAACGTCTTGCACCGCAAGCCGAACGATTATCAGACGGCGTCGCGGTTCAAATCCTACATGCAGCTCTGCGCCCTGCTCGACGGCAACGCCTACGCGCTGAAGATCAAGTCGCGCGGCGCTATCCGGCAACTGGTTCCGCTGCCGCGCCGGCGCGTCAAGCCGCGGATCACCGACTCCTTCAGCCTGGTCTTCGACTATGACCGCCCTTCCGGCGGCAAGGTCGTGCTGCCGGCCGACGACGTCTTTCACTTCGGCACGCCGCTGACCCTCGACGGCATCAACGGCATCTCGCTGCTGGATGTCGCGGCCGATTCGCTCGGGATAGCCGTTACCGCTCAGCAAGCCGCCGCCAGGCTGCTCACCAAGGGCACCATGGCTTCCGGCGCGCTGGAGACCGATCAGACCCTCGGCGATGAGGCGATTGCCAACCTCAAGCAGTCGCTCCGGGAGAACCATTCCGGCGTCGGCGCCGAAGATGATTGGATGATCCTCGAAGAGGGGCTGAAGGCCAAGACGTTCGGCGGCACCGCCAAAGATGCCGAACTGGTGGCGATCATGCGCCGGGCGGCCGAAGACGTTGCCCGCTTCACCGGCGTCCCGCGTCCGCTCCTGATGTTCGACGAGACCAGCTGGGGCAGCGGCATCGAGCAACTGAGCCTGTTCTTCATCACTTACTGCCTCATGCCGTGGTTTGTGATCTGGGAAGAGGCGGTTTGGACTTGGCTGCTCACCCCGACCGAGCAGCATACGCTGTATGCCAAGTTCAACGAGGGCGCGCTGTTGCGCGGCTCGATGAAGGACCAGTCCGAGTTTCTGAAGGCCGCGCTCGGCCCAAACGTGGGCTATCTCATGCAGAACGAGGCCCGCGAGTACATGGATCGCAACCCGGTGGACGGCGGCGACGACCTACCACGCCCCGGCACCACCGCCGCAGCCATCATGGAAGAGGAACCCGCCGATGAGGCGTAATCCCTTGTTCGCCGTGCGTGCCGAACGACCGCCGGCGATGCCCGATCTGGGCAGCGGCAACGACTGGCAGTTCGAGACGAAGGCGCTCGATCCCGGCTTCGCTGCCTTCGAAGTGAAGGCGCTTGCTTCCGATAAGCCGACGATCTCGATCTTCGATCGTATCGGCGCCGACTACGAGGGCAATGGCGTCACGGCTGCGCGCGTCGCCGCCGCTTTCCGCTCGATCGGCAACAAAGCCGCCACCGTCGAGATCAACTCGCCAGGTGGCAATTACTTCGAAGGCGTCGCGATCTATAACCTGATCCGGCGGCATCCCCAGCCGATCGACGTCCAAATCCTCGGCATTGCTGCTTCGGCCGCGTCGATCATCGCTATGGCCGGCGACACCATCGCGATCGCGCACAATGCAGAGATCATGATCCACCAGGCGCAGGGCGTGTTCTTCGGCAATGCCGACGACATGGAGGCCGCTATCCCGGTGCTGCGTAAGCTCGATGCCGCGATGGTCGACGTGTACGCCGCCCGCACCGGCAAAAGCGGTGATGAGCTGCTGGAGATGATGCGCGCGGAGACGTACATCGGGGGGCGTGACGCCGTCGCGGCGGGTTTTGCGGATACCCTGATGGACCGCGACGCCCAGATGCCGGTCTATGCCTCGGCTGATCTGCCGAAAGACAAGGCGTCTCTCGACAAGTTTCTCGCGACGAAGGGAGTGTCGCGATCCGAGCGGCGCGATCTTTATCGCGCGATGGGGATCAGCACGCCGCGCGCTGCTGGTTCCGACCCAGCCACGCCTCGCGCTGGCGATGAACCGGACGCGGGCTTCGCTCGCCTCCTCCAGGCCATGTCGGCCTAACCCCAGCAAGGAAAAGCACCCATGTTCATGCAGAACACCGTGCGGACCGCCGGTCCGCGCGCCCGGGGTCTCATCGCCGTGCGCGCCGAGGCTCCGCCCACCATCGAAACCGTTGCTCGTGGCTTCGAAGCGTTCAAGGAGCTGCACACGCGGCAGCTCGACGAGGTCAAGAAGGGCCTCGAAGACGTCGTCACTGCCGAGCAGTTGGAGAAGATCAACGCTGCGCTCACCGAGCTGCAGGCCGCTGTCGATGATCAGGCAAAGATCCAGGCGGCGGCAAAGCTCGGCAATGGCGGCATCATCGGCGACATTCAGGCCGACCCGGAATACACCGCGGCGTTCAAGGCGCATATGCGCAAGGGCGACAAGGCTCCGGCCGATCTGCAAGCCGCCATGACCAAGGGCACCGACGCCGACGGTGGCTATCTCGCTCCAATCGAGTGGGATCGCACTATCGGCGAGAAGCTAAAGCGCATCAGCCCGATGCGTGCGGAAAGCCGGATCATCACGATCAGCGTCGCAGGCTTCAAGAAGTACTTCTCCGATCGCAACGTCGGCTCGGGTTGGGTCGGCGAGACGGCCAGCCGTCCTGCCACCTCCACGCCGCAGATCGGCGTGCTCGATTTCACCCCGGGCGAGCTTTACGCGAACCCCGCGATCAGCCAGCAGCTGCTGGACGATGCGGCGGTAGATCTTGAGCAGTGGCTCGGGTCCGAGGTCGACACCGAGTTCGCCCGTCAGGAGGGTATCGGCTTCACCTCCGGCGACGGTGTGAACAAGCCCTACGGCGTTCTCACCTACGTCACAGGCGAAGCAAGCGCCGCCCGCCACCCCTATGGCGCTATCAAGGCCATGGCCTCGGGCGCCGCGGCGGCGATCACGGGCGATAGCCTGCTCGACGTCATGTACGATCTCCCGAGCGAGTTCGCTGCAAATGCGAAGTGGCACCTCAATCGCCTCTCGGTCGGACAGGTCCGCAAGCTCAAGGATGGCCAGGGCAACTATCTCTGGCAGCCGTCCTATGCGTCGGGGCAGCCGCAGACGCTGGCTGGTGCGCCCATCGTCGAGCACCCGGACTTTCCGCTTGTTGCGGCCGGCAACATCGCGGCGCTGTTCGGTGACATGGAGGCGACCTACCTGATCGTCGATCGCGTCGGCATCCGTGTGTTGCGCGACCCGTTCACCAACAAGCCGTTCGTGCACTTCTACACCACGAAGCGCGTCGGCGGCGGCGTCCACAATCCGGAGCCGATGCGCGCCGTGAAGATCGGCGCAGCCTGACCATAACCCTCTCCGCCGGGGCGGCCTCGCGCTGCCCCGGTTCTCCGAAGCCCCGTCCGCGTGGCTTCGGTGAACCAGGAGGCTACCATGGACAAGCAGACCACCACCAAGTCGAAGGGCAATGGCGTTCCCGCGGCTACCGAGATCGACACGTCGGGCGCTCCGCAGCAGATCGTTCCCGACGTTGATCTCGATCATCCCGCGGTGGACAACGACCCGCGCGCGAACACCACCGAGCAGCAGAACCGCATCGACTTCAACGATCCGTCGATCGAGGGACACGAGGCGGTCGAAAAGAACCTGAAGGGTCAGGCTGACGCCTGATCGCTTGGCGCGCTGCGCCTAGTTCAACACGAGGCGGGAGGAACCGCATGGCTATTCCCGTCTCGCCCGTTGATGCGCGGCGTCAGCTGCGCATGGAGATCGATGACGACAGCCGCGACGATGATATCGCCGGCTGGATCGATGACGCTGCCGGTTGGGTCGAGAATTACACCGGCCATGTGCTCGTCGCGCGGGATGTGACCGAGACCTTCTATGGCTTCGGAGCTATCCGGCCGCGCGCGTGGCCGATCGCTTCCAATGCTGCCGTTTCAGTATCATACCCGGGCACGCCCGACCCGATCGTCGTCGCTGGCGCTCGCGTGGAGATCAGCAGCCGTCCTGCGCGCATCATGCCCGCAATCGGCGCCCGCTGGCCCAGTGTTGCGGCCGGAACCCCGGTTACGGTCACCTACCGCGCCGGCTATGAAGATGGCGACGAGGTGCCGCGCAACATTCGCCGGGCTATGCTGCTGCTGATCAGCGCTTACGACGAAGATCGTGAGGGCGGCGACATATTCGCCAAGGCAGAGGCGGCGGCGCGCCGGCTTTGCGGCTCACTCCGGGTTCGCCGCCTGTGAAGAAGGGCGCGCTCCGCGACCGCATCCGCATAGAGCGGCCCATCGCTGACGAATCGTTCGCGGGCGCCGGCTCTGGCACCTGGCAGAAGGTCGCCGAGGCTTGGGCCGAAGTTCAGGACGTTCTGCCCAGCCGCGGCGAGCGGGTGGCGAACGGCATCAATCTGGCCACACGGCCCGCGCGTGTCCGCATGAGCCATCGCACCGATATCACGCCCGACATGCGGTTTCTGCTGCTGCGGCGCCGTGCTGGCGACTGGATCGTGGAGCGCGTCATGCAGATCATCGCCGGCCCCGCCACCATCCGCCAGCCTTACGGCGTCGAGTTTATGGTGGAGGACTATTCCACCGCTGGTGATGGCGCATGAGCGCGTCGCTGAAGGGCGGCAATGCCCTGAAAGACTTCCTTGCCTCGCTTCCAGCCAACCTCGAGCGGAATGTTCTCCGCGGTGCGTTGAAGGCCGGCGCAGATGAGATCGCAGAGGGCGCGCGGGAAGGCTGCCGATCGCCTGAGGTTCGCGCCACGATCAAGACCATGTCGCGCTCCGAGAATGGGGTGGTAGTCGCCAAGGTGCAGACGAAGGGTGACGGCGCCTTCAAGGCTCCTTGGCTGGAGCATGGCACCGACCCCCACTTCATCAGCGTCGATGCAGAGCAGAGCGGCGGCCGCACGATCGGCCGCATCAATCGCCTCGCCAAGGGCGCCGACAGTAATCATTCCCTCGTGATCGGCGGCAAGTTCGTCGGTGACACCGTGCTTCATCCAGGCGCCAAGCCTTACCCCTTCATGCGCCCGGCGCTCGACCAGCGGCAGGCAGCCGCGATCACCGCGATCGGCGCTCATATCGGGCTGAAGATGACCAAGGCCGGCTTGGAGACCCCGAATCCGTCGGACGATGAAGAATGAGCGGGGTTCGCATCGTCGGATCCCTCCTGACGAGCTTCGCCCCTCTGGTCGCCGAGGTGCCCGCCGCCCAGATCAAGGCGTGGAAGCTTGCGCAGGGGGCGCCATTGCCCTCCATCCTCGTTACGCGGGTCAGCCGGACCAAGTTGCAGTTCCTCGCCGCGGAAGCGGTGTGGCTGGTGACGGAGCGGGTGCAAGTGACCGTGCGCGCCGGCAATGGCCTGCAACGGGAAGCCCTCCTTCGCCTCGCCGAGCGCGCCTGCGCCGACAAGATCGGCACGATTGCCGACTTTGCCAACGTGGCGGTTCTGTCCGCCGGCGGCGGCCCTGACTTCATGGATGACGCGGCCTCGATCTTCATGGCCAGCAGCGACTTCCGCGTCAGCTTCAACGAGCCCGCCTGACCTTCCCCGGAGACGAACATGAAGAAGAACGCAGTGGCGCTGCGCGCCATCACGCATGCCGAAGAGAGCTTCGCCGTTGGTGACGTAATCCTCGGCCTCCCCGTCGGCCAGTTCAACGATTGGTCCGCCCCCGGCGTCGAGATCGTCCGGGAAGCGAGCGCGGCAGAGGTCGCGCGCGCCAAGGGCGAAACGGCGCCGCCAAAGGCCAAGGCAAAGCCCGCGCGCAAGCCGCGGGCGCCGGTCACTAAGCCGGCTGCGGAGGCTCAAGCGCCGGCCGCTGAGCCGGCCCGGCCGCCCATCGCCGACGCCTAACCCCTTTCCGCCCGCCGGGCAGAAAACCCCCGCTGACGCGGGTCCACACCCAGGAGAAAGACGATGACCTCTTCGACATCGGCGGGCACGACGATCGGCATCTCTGCCGCGGTGCCCACCACCCACGACAAGACCGGTTTCGCCGCGCTGACCCACACCACGATCGGCGGCATCGAAAGCATCCCCGCTTTCGGCGCGCAGGTGGCCGTGAACAGCTTCCAGCCGCTCAATGGGCCGCAGGACAAGCACAAGGGACCAGTCAACTACGGCTCGCTGCAGTTGCCTTATGCGATCGACAAGGCGGACGCCGGCCAAATCCTGCTGAACACGGCGGCCGAACCCACGAACAACGCGCTGTATTCGTTCGTCGTCACGTTCCCGAACGGCGACAAGCGATACTTCCGCGGCCGGGTCTTCGGCGCCCCGGAGACCGTCGGCAGCGCGACGAACGTGCTGATGGGCAACGCGACCGTCGAGATCACGTCCACGGTCGTGAAGGACGACGCCGCCTGACCTTACCAGTTCCGGCGCCCGCGACGCCGGCTTCTCCATGCGTCGGCTCGGCTCGCTTGTCGCGGGCTGCTGCCGGGTCGGCGCACCAAGCCTCCCGCGAAGGACCATCCATGTTCGACATCACGAGTTTCGACAGCACCGACACCTCGTTCATGCACCTCAAAAGTCCGATCGACGAAGAGCCGATCATGGTGAAGGTGGGTGACGTGAAGCAGCCCGTCGGCATCACCTTCCATAGCCCCGGCAGCCCGGCCTACGAGGCGGCTGTCTCTCGCCGGACCAACCGCGCTCTGCACCGCAGCAAGCGCAAGATCGACGTCACGGCGGACC
>JAAIGE0100101962.1_pt1 | contig 23281 bp, 19 predicted proteins | sample 6487951 | NCBI WGS metagenome assembly JAAIGE01 (sample SAMN13974128, study PRJNA590717) | phyllosphere metagenome | biome: tomato field; feature: multiple bacterial spot infested tomato fields; material: tomato leaves; isolation source: leaves from tomato fields | host: Solanum lycopersicum ...
CCTCGCAGGCCATGGCCGGTTGGCCGTGGCGCAGCAGGTCATCGCCGCACAGCAATTCAATGGCCTGGCGATAACCCACGGGGTTCAGGCGCGCCATGTTCCAACGCACCCAGGCCAGGGCCTGGGGCGTGGCGCGGGGCGACAACATGTGGGCGCTGCGTTGTTCGGCCAGGCCAGCGATGCCCAGGCGTTGCAGGTTGTCCAGGCGTTGCTGACGTACTTGTTGGCGCTGTTGGCCAAGGGCTGGTGCGCCGTAGCCGCGCGCCGGGCTGATCAGCACCAGCCGGTTGACGCGATGGGCTTGTGAACTGCGGGCGAACGCCAGGGCGGTGAGGGCGCCAAGGGAATGGCCGACCAGCACACATTCCTCGACACCCAATGCATCCAGCATCTGCGCCAGGCGGGCTGCGTACTGTTCGGCCTTGGGCGCATCCGACTCCAGCGGGCTGGAGTCGCCGTAGCCGGGAGCGTCCCAGGCGATGACCCGGGCCTGGGGCGCCAGTTGCCGCGCCACTTGCAGCCAGGACGCCGCTCCGGAGCCGATACCGTGCAGCAGCACCACCACCGGCCCCGCGCCACATTCACGCAATGCCTGTTGCCCGCCGGCCGAGGCCACCAGGCGTTGGGTGAAATCACGCTCCAGTTGGGCTAGCAGATCGGCCGGCGGCGCGGCTTGAGAGAGTCCTGGCAGCATGGGCTTATCCGCGCTTGATCGAGGCCAGAGGGTGCTCTGGCGGGTAGGTCGGCGTGATGGGTTTTTTCGCGCCGAGCATCACGCACATCAGCGCGTCTTCATCGCCGATGTTGATCTCTTCGCGGTACACGCCCGGTGGCACGGAAATCACGTCGCGGTCGGTGAGGATGGTCTCGAAGCGCTCGCCGTCTTTTTCCAGCACCACTTTGAGCTTGCCGCGCAGCACGAAGAACACTTCTTCGACATCGATGTGCAGGTGCGGCGGGCCTTCGTGGCCGGCCGGGATCACCATGGTGGAGAAGGTGAAATGCTCCGACGGGATGGTGTTCATGTCGGTGCTGATGCCGGTGCCGCCAGTGCCGATGTAGCGCATCTGGGCGCGGCGGAACTTGGGGTCGTAGTCGGCCTGGAACTTCAGCGCATCCCAGTCGTACTTGCGCGTTTCGTAACGGGCGATACGGGTGTTCATCCAGCTTTCCAGGCTGGCGCCGGTCGGGCGATCCCAGCTTTTCGGGGTGTCGTTTTGGGCAGATAGATCAGTCATGACAGTCTCCAGATCAAGGCATGACGAACCCGCCGTTGACCGGCAGGGTTTGTCCAGTGATGAAGCGGGCAAGGTCGGACAGCGCGAACAGCACGGCGCCGCTGACGTCTTCGGGCAATTGCGGGCGTTGAATCGCCCGCTGGTCGTTGTACAAACGGTGGCGTGCCTCGGGCACGTAGGCGGTGGCTTCCACCAGCACCAGGCCAGGGGCGATGGCGTTGACCGTGATGTTGTCGGCGCCCAGCTCGCGGGCCAGGCTGCGGGTCATGGCGATGATTGCGCCCTTGCTGGCAACGTAGGCCAACAGGTTCGGCGCGCCCCACAGGGGCGTGTCGGAGGCCAGGTTGACGATGGCGCCGTGGCCGCTGGCTCGCAGCGCCGGCAGGCAGGCGGTAGTCATCAGCCAGGTGCCGCGCACGTTGACCTGCATCACCTGATCCCAGGTGTCGATGCTCAGGTCTTCGCAGCCTTTGCCACCGGAGTTGGTGATGGAGGCGTTGTTCACCAGGCCATCGAGGCCGCCCAGCACATCGAGTGTCGCGGCGATGCATGCCTGGATCGACTCAGGCTGGGCCAGGTCGACAGTGACAGCGTGAACGTCCAGGCCCAGGGCCTGCAGTTCACAGGCTGCCTGTTGCACACGGTCTTGCAGCACATCGGCAATCACCACGCGCGCACCGGCCTGGCCGATGGCTTGGGCGAACCCGTAACCCAGGCCACGGGCACCGCCGGTTACCAGTACGCGACGACCTTCGAGCAAACGGTTTTGATTGTTCATCATTGCGTGCTCAACATGGCTTTGGGCATGTAGTGCAGGACGCGTTTTTCTGCCCACACCACGGCGCCGTAGGCGACCACCCCAATCAGGGTGAGCATGACGATGGCGACGAATACCCCGGCCGTGTTGCCTTGGCCCTCGGCGTCCACCAACAGGAAGCCCAGGCCCTGGTTACCGCCGACCAGCTCGCCGACGGTGACGCCGATCACCGCCAGGGTAGAGGCGATGCGCAGGCCGGAAAACAGCGCGGCCATGGCGGAGGGGAATTCCACCAGGCGAAAGATCTGCCAGCGGCTGGCGTTCATGGTGCGCACCAGGTTGATCATGTCCGGGTCGACCGTGCGGATCGCCGAGAGCACGTTGATCATCACCGGGAAAAACACGATCAGGATCGCGATCAGAATCTTCGGGTAGATGGTGTAGCCCAGCCACATCACGAACAGCGGCGCAAAGGCGACCTTCGGTGCAATCTGCAACGCCAGGATATAGGGCGACAGCATCGCTTCAGCCGCGGGCGACAGGCCCAGGGACACCCCAATCATCACGCCCAGCAAGGCGCCCAGGGCAAAGCCGACGACGATCTCCATGGCGGTGATCAGAGTGTGTTCCAGTAGGCCGCCGCTGTGCCACATCACCAGGCTTTCCTGGGCCACGCGGCTGAGTTTGGGCATGACGAACTCGGGCATGCCGAGCAGCCCGGGGCCCCATTGCCAGAGCGCCAGGAACAGGATCAGCAGCGCCACGCTACCGAGCACGGAGGGGTTCAGGTTTTTCATCGTATGCGTACCTTGTTGTCCGGTGCGTTATTGCGCGGCGACCGGGCTGTCGACGAATTGGTTGGTGAACAGCTCATCCAGCGGGGTTTCCCGGGGGACGATGCCTTCGCTCACGTAGAACTGACGCACCTTGTCCAGACGCTCGGGGTCGATGTGCCCCAGCACGCGCTGGTTGGCGTAGACGTGCTCGACATAGAGCTTGAAGATCTTCTCCAGCGAGTCTTCCTTGCCGGCGTAGGTCGGGACCGCCTTGGCAAAGGTGACGGCGGCGGCGCGCGGGTCTTGGATAATGTCGTGCATGCCTTTGAGGGTGGCCTGGACCACGCCGCGTACCACCTGGGGGTGATTCTTGATGGCGTCATCCGAGGCGAGGATGGCCTGGGCCATGCTTTCGAAAATCTGCTCCTGGGGGATCAGCTTGATCTGCGCGCCGGCTTCTTCGGCGGTGACCATCCAGTCCGGCACGCCGGCCATGGCCTGGGCCTTGTTGGCCGTAAACAACTGCCAGACCCCGGCAGGCCCAGCGGCCTGAATGTCCACGTCGTTCTTGCCAAGGCCGGCCTTGCGCAACGAAGCGAGCAGCGCGTAGTAGGTGGTGTCCGAATACGACATCACCGTCATGGTCTTGCCCTTGAGGTCGCTGACGTTATTGATGTTGTCCTTGGAATGGGTGGCGATCATGGTCACGCCGCCCGCGCCCAGCACCGCCACGGCGCGCACCGGGATACCGTTGCCGCGCACCATGATCGGCGTGTCGCCGATGGCACCGCCGAGCAGGGCATTGCCGGCGCCGATCTGCTTGGCCACATCCACACCACCTTTGGCGGCAATGAACGTGAGGTTCAGGTCCTGGGCCGCGTAATAGCCTTTTTCCTTGGCGATGATCCACGGTGCAAAGGCTGGCAAGTTGGGCGGGGCCGGCAGCAGGTAGGTGACGTCGGTTGGCTGCGCCTGGGCCGCGCAGGTCAGGCCGAGGCCAAGGCTGAGCGCGCAAAAACGTTGGAACAGAGACTTGAGCATGGGAACTCCTGAATCGGTTGGGGGCCGCAAGCGCGGTAATCAGTGCAGTTCGGTGTCGGCGCCGACGTGCAGCAGCTCCATCAGGCGACCGACCAGCGGGCCGATCTCCGGTAGCTTGCGGCGCTCCAGCGGGTTGTCGCGAAACGGCAGGTCGATGCTGATTTCTTCGATGATGGTGCCGGGGCGGGCGCTCATGACCAGCAACCGGTCGGACATGGCGATGCCCTCGATCAGGTCGTGGGTGATGAACAGCGCAGTCTTCTTTTCATCGAACAGCATCCGCGCCATGTCCTGTTGCAGGATCATCTTGGTCTGGGCGTCGAGGGCGGAAAACGGCTCATCGAGGAACAGCACCTGGGGGTCGATGGCCAGGGTGCGTGCCAGGGCGGCGCGTTGGCGCATGCCGCCAGAGAGCTGGAACGGGTAGTGGTCGGCGAAGCCGTTGAGGTGGCAACGGTCTAGCAAGTCCAGGGCTACCTTCTGCCGGGTCGCGCTGGGCACGCCTTGAATCTCCAGGCCCAGTTCGACGTTGCGGCGAATGCTGCGCCAGGGCATCAGCAAATCTTTTTGCAGCATGAACGCGACTTGCGGCACAGGCCCGGTCACCGGCTCGCCGCCCACGAAGACTTCACCTTCAGTGGGCCGATACAGGCCAGAACCCATATTGAGGATGGTGCTCTTGCCACAGCCGGACGGACCGATGATCGACACGACCTCGCCGCGACGAATCTTGAAGTTCACATCGCGAATGGCAAAGGGCGCTTCTGTTTTACCTTTGGCTGGGAAACATTTACCGACATTACGGAATTCAATTTCAGTCGGCTCCAGCTCTTCCTTAAGTGCGGGCGTATTCCATTGGGGCGTCACGGCGTACATCTCTTTCACAGCCATCAGGAAGGTAATCTGGTCTGTTTTATAGGTGATACGCCGTTTAGTGCATGAACAATGCCAGTGAGTTAATTCCTACAAATTTTTGTTGAATTCCCTTTTAAATTAATTAGTTGCGAGACTAAGGTTGCTTATTCAGCGTTTCATATATGAAACCATTGTTTTTATATGGCACGAAACTGCACACCGTTTGTGCACGCAATGGGAACTTGCATGAATCAATGCTTTTTCAAGTAACGCCGTAGGCGTGATGTTTTATAGGTGAAACGCATTAACAGCGCTTTATATAAGGAGAGGAATTACGGGCAAAAAAAAGGGCCTGAAGAACGAGTCTTCAAGCCCTCAAAAGGTGAAGGGTGTCTAGTCCCTCAGCCTGGTGAGCGGTGCAACAAACGCTTAGGCCTTCAGCGGGACCAAGCGTGGGGCAATCATGTTTTCCGGGCGCAGGATGTCGTCGAGCATGGCGTCGTCGAGCAAACCTTCTTCACGCACCAGTTCCAGCACGCCGCGCCCGCTTTCAAGCGCGATACGCGCAATGCGGGTGGCGTTTTCATAGCCGATGTACGGGTTCAGCGCGGTGACCAGGCCGATGGAGTGTTCCACCAGTTCGCGGCAGCGGGCTTCGTTGGCGGTGATGCCGACGATGCAGTGCTCGCGCAGCATGTCCATGGCGCGTTGCAGCAGGCGGATCGAGTCGAAGATCTTGAAGGCGATCAGCGGCTCCATCACGTTCAACTGCAGTTGGCCGCCTTCGGCTGCCATGGTCAGGGCCAGGTCGTTACCGATGACCTGGAACGCTACCTGGTTGACCGCTTCCGGGATCACCGGGTTGACCTTGCCGGGCATGATCGAGCTGCCTGGCTGGCGAGCCGGCAGGTTGATCTCGTTGATGCCGGTGCGTGGGCCGCTGGACAGCAGGCGCAGGTCGTTGCAGATCTTCGACAGCTTCACGGCGGTACGCTTGAGCATGCCGGAGAACAGTACGAAGGCGCCCATGTCGGAGGTGGCTTCGATCAGGTCGGCCGCCGGTACCAGCGGCTGGCCGCTGATGGTGGCCAGGCGTTGTACGGCCAGGGCCTGGTAGCGCGGGTCGGCGTTGATGCCGGTACCGATCGCGGTGCCGCCCAGGTTCACTTCGGTCAGCAGCTCTGGCGCCAGGGTTTTCAGGCGGGCCAGGTCTTCACCCAGGGTGGTGGCGAACGCGCGGAATTCCTGGCCGAGGGTCATCGGCACGGCGTCTTGCAATTGGGTGCGGCCCATTTTCAGCACATGGCTGAACTCGGCGCCTTTGGCGGCGAACGCCTGGATCAGGCTGTCGAGGCTGGCCAGCAGCGCGTCATGGCCCAGCAGCAGACCCAGGCGGATCGCGGTCGGGTAGGCGTCGTTGGTCGACTGCGCCATGTTCACGTCGTTGTTGGGGTGCAGGTACTGGTACTCACCCTTCTGGTGACCCATGGCCTCCAGCGCGATGTTGGCGATGACTTCGTTGGCATTCATGTTGGTTGAAGTGCCAGCGCCGCCTTGAATCATGTCCACCACGAACTCTTCGTGGAAATCGCCGCGGATCAGACGAGCACAGGCTTCGCTGATGGCAGCGTGCTTGGCTTCGCTGAGCTGGCCCAACTCGCGGTTGGCGTCAGCCGCTGCTTGCTTGACCATTGCCAGACCGACCACCAATTTCGGGTAATGCGAAATCGGAACGCCCGAGAGACGGAAGTTATTCACCGCTCGCAGGGTCTGGATGCCGTAATACGCTTGAGCCGGTACTTCGAGTACGCCAAGCAGGTCTTTTTCGGTACGGAAAGATGCAGCAGAGGACATGACGGAAATCATCTCAATATGGACCCGGGACTGGCCGGAACGCTGCGAATGCTAGGCTTGTAGAACTTTTTGGGCCAATGCTGTTAAACACTGGCCTATGCACAAACGGCATAATGTGGATGTGACCCGGTTATCTTGGCGGGCGTGTGTGCCAAAATGGTGCATTCCGTGGGAGGCAGTGATGAACCTTGAGAGCAAGTGGTTGGAAGACTTCAGCGCCCTGGCGGCGACGCGTAGTTTTTCCCAGGCGGCTGAGCGGCGCTTTGTCACCCAGCCGGCGTTCAGTCGGCGTATCCGCAGCCTGGAAGCTGCGTTGGGGCTGACGCTGGTCAACCGTTCCCGCACGCCGGTGGAGCTGACAGCGGCCGGGCAGTTGTTTCTGGTGACGGCGCGCACCGTGGTCGAACAGCTGGGCGAAGTGCTGCGCCATTTGCATCACCTGGAAGGTGGGCAGGGCGAAGTCATGCAAGTGGCGGCCGCCCACTCCCTGGCCTTGGGGTTCTTCCCGCGGTGGATCGCGCAGTTGCGCAACGAAGGGCTGAACATCGCCACGCGATTGGTCGCTACTAACGTCGGCGACGCGGTACATGCCCTGCGCGAAGGCGGCTGCGACCTGATGCTGGCGTTCTACGACCCGGACGCGGCGATGCAAATGGATGCCGAGATTTTCCCGTCGCTGCACCTGGGCAACACCGAAATGCTCCCGGTGTGCGCCGCCGATGCCGATGGCAAGCCGCTGTTCGACCTGGAGGGTGAGGGCAGCGTACCGCTGCTGGCCTACAGCGCCGGCGCGTTCCTGGGCCGCTCGGTGAATTTGCTACTGCGCCAGCGGGCCCTGCGCTTTACGACCATTTACGAAACCGCCATGGCCGACAGCCTCAAGAGCATGGCGCTGGAAGGCTTGGGTATCGCCTGGGTGCCGCAGTTGAGCGTACGTGCAGAGCTGGCGCGCGGCGAACTGGTGGTGTGCGGCGGGCCGCAATGGCATGTGCCGCTGGAGATTCGCTTGTATCGCTGCGCGTTGGTGCGCAAGGCGAATGTGCGGTTGTTGTGGCGCAAGCTCGAGAGTGGCATCGCAGTGAGTTCCTCCGCATGAGCGGAGGCAGGTCAGTGATTGTTCGAACTGATGGAAGTGAAGCGGTAAAAGCGCAGTTGGTATTAATCTTTACTGGCCAGATAATTCTTAATATTTTGCCGATTGGAGGGGCTGAAAGTGTAAGTGGTGGAACTGCTACTGTGGGGTGCCATATAGGTATAAGTCTTAATGTCCTCGTACCAGCTTCCGAATAGCCGCCAAGCCTCAAGGAGCTTAATACCACTGGCCCAGCGGCGCTTGATATGCACTTCAGAGTCGTCATGTTTGGCCCCTAGTAAATGACCGATCTCATGCGCGACGACTTCTGGCGAGACCAATGAAGCGATGGCGAATGTTCCGCCTTTGCTTTCCCCATATGTCCTCGCGGCGCCTAAGACTCTATCGTTTAATTTGTCGTTGGTAACGAGAACGACTTTGGTCAAATCATTGGTTTTTAAGCCGTTTTTAGTCATTTCGTCGAGAATTTTAGCGCCGAGAGTTGTCCAGCGTGTTGCAGCGTCATCAAAATCATCACCTTTGTATTCCATGCTGCTTTGGGGCTCGCCCTGCGCGAAGACGACATTGATTTTCCGCTCTGCGAAGCTCTCCAGCTCTTTTACGACGGCGTGAAAATAATCAGCGTAAATGGTTTTTCGTTTGGACTGTGCCACGTCATTATGAATAACAGCGATAATGGTAATGTCTTTTTTGGATGTACCTTCGATTGTCTGAGTCATCCTTTAATCCTTCAAGAAGTTAAAAGTAATTGATAGTGAATCAGGATGCCGGTGAGTTTATTGAATGAGGGCGTTCCCTCTGGCGGTAATTAATTCTCGACGGTACGTCGGTTTGGCGAGCGGACGTGAGTGTCGTGCTTTGGGTGCGTTAGAGGCTGACCTTAGAGTCAATAAATCGCTCGGTAGCTAGGAATGACAGATGGTCATCCCAGGGGCTGTTTATCTGGATTATTACGGTATACTGCGCGGCCTTCGGCCGGTCCAACCGGCCTTAATTCGTACACCAAGCCACGCCGGATTTCCTGCGTGGCTTGTTGTTTTTTGACGCGCCTGCGGGCGCCCAGAGAGAAGAGGCACGACGATGAGTGCATTGGTTGGCGTGATCATGGGCTCCAAGTCCGATTGGTCCACCCTTAGCCACACCGCCGATATGCTGGAAAAACTCGGCATTCCGTACGAAGTGAAGGTGGTCTCCGCCCACCGCACCCCGGATTTGCTGTTCCAGTATGCCGATGAAGCAGAATCCCGTGGCATCGAGGTGATCATCGCCGGTGCCGGCGGCGCGGCGCACTTGCCTGGCATGTGTGCGGCCAAGACTCACCTGCCCGTGCTTGGCGTGCCGGTGCAGTCTTCGATGCTCTCGGGCGTGGATTCGCTGTTGTCCATCGTGCAGATGCCGGCCGGCATCCCGGTGGCAACCCTGGCGATCGGCAAGGCCGGCGCGATCAACGCAGCCTTGCTGTCGGCCAGCATCCTGGGCGCCAAGCATCCGCAGTTTCATGCGGTGCTGAAAAAATTCCGTGCTGAGCAGACAGACAGCGTGCTGGACAATCCAGACCCACGCATTGCCTGAGGTTGTTATTGATGAAGATCGGTGTAATCGGTGGCGGCCAACTGGGCCGCATGCTGGCTTTGGCGGGTACGCCGCTGGGGATGAACTTCGCTTTCCTGGACCCGGCGCCTGACGCCTGCGCTGCGGCCCTGGGTGAACACCTGCGCGCTGACTACAGCGACCCGGATCACCTGCGCCAACTGGCTGATGAAGTTGACCTGGTGACCTTCGAATTCGAAAGCGTCCCGGCTGAAACCGTGGCCTTCCTGTCGCAGTTCGTGCCGGTGTACCCAAGCGCCGAAGCCTTGCGCATCGCTCGCGACCGCTGGTTCGAAAAGAGCATGTTCAAGGACCTGGGCATTCCGACCCCGGCTTTCGCCGATATTCAGTCCCAGGCCGACCTGGACGCTGCGGTTGCCAGCATCGGCCTGCCGGCGGTGTTGAAAACCCGCACCCTGGGTTACGACGGCAAGGGCCAGAAAGTCCTGCGCACCGCCGCCGATGTGGTCGGTACCTTTGCCGAGCTGGGCAGCGTCGCCTGCCTGCTGGAAGGCTTTGTGCCGTTCACCGGCGAAGTCTCGCTGATCGCCGTGCGTGCCCGCGATGGCGAAACACGCTTTTACCCGTTGGTGCACAACACCCACGTCAACGGCATCCTGAAGGTGTCGGTAGCCAGCACTGACCACCCGCTGCAGGCCCTGGCCGAAGATTATTCCAGCCGCGTCCTCAAGCAACTGGATTATGTCGGCGTGATGGCGTTCGAGTTCTTTGAAGTCGACGGTGGCCTGAAGGCCAACGAAATCGCCCCGCGTGTGCACAACTCCGGGCACTGGACCACCGAAGGCGCCGAGTGCAGCCAGTTCGAAAACCACCTGCGGGCGGTGGCGGGCTTGCCGTTGGGCTCCACGGCCAAGATCGGCGAGAGCGCCATGCTCAACTTCATCGGTTCTGTGCCGCCGGTAGAGCGCGTGATGGCGATCAAGGATTGCCATGTGCATCACTACGGCAAGGCCTTCAAGGCTGGGCGCAAGGTCGGCCACGCCAACCTGCGTTGCAAGGACCGTGCGACGTTGCAGGCGCAGATCCTCAAGGTTGAAGCGCTGATCGCCGAACAATAAGCCTGGCCCTGGCGGGAACCATTGGGGTTCTGCGTCTCTCTGATTGCAGGATGCCAAAGCCTGACTAGGCTTTGGCATGACTCATACCAATCAGAGGGAAATGCCATGGGTATCATCGGAACCATCTTTATCGGCTTGATCGTCGGCCTCCTGGCGCGCTTCCTCAAGCCTGGCGACGACAGCATGGGCTGGATCATGACCATCCTGCTGGGTATCGCCGGTTCCCTGGCCGCGACCTACGGCGGTCAGGCCCTGGGGATCTACCAGGCAGGCCAGGGCGCAGGCTTCATCGGCGCGCTGGTAGGTGCCATCGTGTTGCTGGTGATCTACGGCCTGGTCAAAAAGAAGTAATCAGCCGACAAAGTCCTCTGCGCTGCGCAGGCGCAGAGGGCTAGAATGCTCGGCACTTGTATTTGCCGAGCCTCTCCATGCGCCGTCTTCTGTTAACGCTTCTTCTGCTGGGCTCTGGCCTGGCGCACGCTGGCGAACTGCCGGAAACCGACTGGCTCGACCTGATGCCGCTGTCGGATCAGAAAGCCCTCGAGGCCATGCCCGAGATCGATCACAACTCCCCCGAAGCCCAAGGCACCTTCACCGAAAAGGGTGGCTTGAAGCAGAGCAAGGGCCTGCCTGCGGTGATGTATTCCACCAAGACCGTAGCGGCCATGAACGGTAAGAATATCCGCATTGGTGGGTATCCGGTGCCGCTTGAAACGGACGCCAAGGGCCGCAGCACGCTGTTCTTCCTAGTGCCTTACCCTGGCGCATGTATCCATGTGCCGCCACCGCCGCCCAATCAATTGGTGCTGGTGCGCTATCCCAAGGGGCTGAAGCTGGATGATATCTACACGCCGCTGTGGGTCACGGGCACGCTGAAGGTGGAGAAGGTCAATAACGACTTGGCGGATGCTGCGTATGCGCTGGAGGCGGGGAAGGTGCGGGTAGTAAAGGAATCTGATCTCTAAAGCCCAATACATAACCAATGTTGGAGGGCCCTGAACTCTGTAGGAGCGAGCTTGCTCGCGAAAAACGTCAACGATAACGCGTGTTTCCTGAATAAACACGGCGTCTGTGGGTTTTTCGCGAGCAAGCTCGCTCCTACAATTTACTACAGGGTGATAGCGGTGATGCTTACGCCCAGAGTGTGGCTTTCACCGGGTGCCAAAGCCACCACATCATCCAGCACATTCGCTGTCTCGATGCACAACATACCCTGCCAGCCGTCATCGGCCATATCGTCGAAAGCCTTGGCGCGTTCGGTCCAGGGGTTCCAGACCACGGTGGATTTGGAGCCTTCGCTGGTGAGCTGGATACGGCGCTGCCAGTCGCTATCAACGATATTCAACTGTGCAGGCGTATTCAGGTAAATGCGGTCTGTCTCGGCGCAAAAGTGCAGCAGCCCGGCTTGCTGCTTCTCGGCCCACCCATCGGCGGTATCGATGTAAGCCACGCCATCCAGGCCCTCGACCTGCACCTTGCGCACATCGCTCACGGCGAAGTAAGTGTGCAGTGCCTGGCTGAGGGTCACGGTGTCGGTGCCACGGTTGTGGCTGGTCAGGCGGATATGCAGGTGATCGTCCAGCAGCAGGCTCAGGGTCAGGTCTACCTGATGGGGCCAGCCTGGAAAGCCGCCCGCCGGCACCGGCAATACCAGGTCGACTCGCAGCGTCTGGCCGTCGAGTTCGGTGGTGGCCAGCTCCCAACGCGCGGTGCGCACAAAACCGTGGGCGCCGGCAGGCTGATCGCTCTGGCGCATGGCTTTGACGCTTTGCGGGTTGCGGTCGAACACCCCAAACCACGGCCAGCACACCGGTACGCCGGTACGAATGCCTTTGCCCTGCTTGAACACGGCCTCAGGGTTCGGCCAGATCAGCGGCTGTTCGCCCTCGCGCTGGTAACTGAAGATATGCGCACCCTGTTGGGCCACCATCAACTCGGCGCCGTTGTGGCGGATGCGCCAGCAGTCCAGCTCGTCGATTTTTACCGTCTCAACGTGGGGCGTAGGCATGACAAAGCTCTCTTAGTGGCAGGCAATGGGGCAATTGACCGTTAAAACCCGGCGAGGTTTAACGCGCCCGTGACGGTACCGAGCGCGTGCGGCCGCTGCCATCGATGGCGACGAACACAAATACGGCTTCGGTCACCTTGCGCCATTCGCTGGACAACGGATCGTCGCTCCACACTTCGACCATCATCTGGATCGAGCTGCGGCCGATTTCCAGGGCTTGGGTATAGAAGGAAAGCTGCGCGCCCACGGCCACCGGCACCAGGAACGCCATGCGATCAATGGCCACGGTGGCCACGCGCCCACCGGCGACCTTGCTGGCCATTGCCGTGCCCGCCAGGTCCATCTGTGCGACCAACCAGCCGCCGAAGATATCGCCAAAGCCGTTGGTTTCACGCGGAAGCGCGGTGATTTGCAGGGCGAGATCGCCTTGCGGGATAGGATCTTCTTGTTCGAGTTCGATCATGCCGGGGGTGCCTCTGACCCGTGACTCTTGGACTATGTAATCGGTGAATAGCCGTCTTGGAAAAACGATTCAGCCCCGAACATACTACGTTCGTCACGTTTTTCGAAAGGCGCCTTGAGGGAAACTCTGCGAAATCGGCTGGCCGGTGCCAACGACGGTTTCGCGCAACTTCCACGCAATAGACAGGTGCAGGGCTGGGAGTATATCGGTCGATAGCCTGCGCGACGACCATCTGCTCCTGATTTTGTGCATCTATATAGACGAGTTTCCAGGCGTCAAAAAATTGGCCAAAACGGTCATTCAAGTTGAGGGGTTTGACCATTGTTTCTTTTTAGCGCTGGCCGTCAGTATTTGATGGCGTTTTCGGCCCCCCATAATAATTCGGGAAGGGAATAAGTCGCTTCGCAAGTGGGGATGCTTGCGAGGTGGCGCTGATGCGGCGCAAGGGTTTGGACTGTGCTTTTCCGGGCAATTTGCTATCGTGCCGGACCTGCCAGGCGCAAACCCACGCTGTTGCGGATTCCTGATCTGACTAATAAGAGAAGCCTTGCCATGACCACAGTGCCTTCAAGCATTGCGCCGCCCGCACGACCACTTAACCGCAACGACTACAAAACCCTGTCGCTGTCTGCCCTGGGTGGGGCGCTGGAGTTCTACGACTTCATCATCTTCGTGTTTTTCGCCACCGTGGTCGGGAAACTGTTCTTCCCGGTCGACATGCCCGAATGGCTGCGCATGATGCAGACTTTCGGCATCTTCGCGGCCGGCTACCTGGCGCGCCCGCTGGGCGGCATCATCATGGCGCACTTCGGTGACCTGCTGGGCCGCAAGAAGATGTTCACCCTGAGCATCTTCATGATGGCCGTGCCAACCCTGATCATGGGCCTGCTGCCGACCTATGCACAGATCGGCCTGTGGGCGCCGCTGCTGCTGCTGTTGATGCGCGTGATCCAGGGCGCAGCGATTGGCGGCGAAGTACCGGGCGCTTGGGTGTTCGTCTCCGAGCACGTCCCGCCGCGCCACATCGGCTACGCCTGCGGCACCCTGACCAGCGGCCTCACCGCCGGTATTTTGCTCGGCTCGCTGGTAGCCACCGCTATTAATACGGCCTATACACCGGAACAGGTCTCTGATTACGCCTGGCGTATCCCGTTCCTGCTCGGTGGCGTATTCGGCCTGCTGTCGGTGTACCTGCGTCGCTGGCTGCATGAAACCCCGATCTTCGCCGAGATGCAGCAACGCAAGAGCCTGGCCGCTGAACTGCCGTTGCGCGCCGTGTTGCGCGATCACCGTGGCGCCATTGTGCTGTCGATGCTGCTGACCTGGCTGCTGTCGGCCGGCGTGGTGGTGGTGATCCTGATGACCCCGACCGTGCTGCAAACCATCTACCACTTCAGCCCTACGGTTGCGCTGCAAGCCAACAGCCTGGCCATCGTGACCCTGAGCCTGGGCTGCATCGCCTCGGGTGCCCTGGCCGACCGTTTTGGCGCCGGCCGCGTGCTGGTAACCGGTTGCGCACTGCTGCTGGCAACTTCCTGGACGCTGTATCACAGCCTGATGGCCCACCCGGACTGGCTGTTCCCGTTGTATGCCTTGACTGGCCTGTTTGTCGGCACCATCGGTGTGGTGCCCTACGTGATGGTCAAAGCCTTCCCGCCGGTGGTGCGCTTCAGCGGTCTGTCGTTCTCCTACAACGTTGCTTATGCCGTGTTCGGCGGGTTGACGCCATTGGCGGTGTCGCTGCTGATGAAGGAGAGCCCGATGGGCCCGGCTTACTACGTGGCTGTCCTGTGTGTGATGGGGATGCTGGTGGGCGGGTATCTGTGGAAACGCGGCCGCTGAAGCCTGCACATTCAGATAGTGGCCTTTCATCTAATTGTCATATTTCAGACATAGAGTGTTCACACGGCCTGCCGATACTTGGCCCCGATCCAATTATCCCTATCTGCTAGGAGCAAGGCATGAAACTGAAACGTTTGATGGCGGCAATGACTTTTGTCGCTGCTGGCGTTGCGACCGCCAACGCGGTGGCCGCTGGTGTTGATCCGGCAATCCCGGCTTACGTCAAGACCACTGGTGTGTCGGGCAACCTGTCCAGCGTCGGCTCCGATACCCTGGCTAACCTGATGACCCTGTGGGCCGAGGGTTACAAAAAGGAATACCCGAACGTCAACATCCAGATTCAAGCTGCCGGCTCTGCCACTGCGCCACCTGCGTTGACTGAAGGCACCTCCAACCTGGGCCCGATGAGCCGCAAGATGAAGGACACCGAATTGGCGGCCTTCGAGCAGAAGTACGGCTACAAGCCAACCGCTATCCCGGTTGCCGTGGATGCCCTGGCGGTATTTGTGCACAAGGACAACCCGATCCAGCACCTGACCATGGAACAGGTCGACGCCATCTTCTCGTCGACGCGTCTGTGCGGCGCCAAAGCCGACGTGAAAACCTGGGGCGACCTGGGCGTGACCGGCGACCTGGCCAACAAGCCAGTGCAACTGTTCGGGCGTAACTCGGTATCCGGCACCTACGGCTACTTCAAGGAAGAAGCACTGTGCAAAGGCGACTACAAGCCAAACGTGAACGAACAACCGGGCTCGGCTTCGGTCGTGCAGTCGATCAGCTCCTCGCTGAACGGTATCGGTTACTCGGGCATCGGCTACAAGACCGCCAGCGTGAAGACCGTGCCACTGGCCAAGAAAGGCAGCACTGACTACATCGAAGACTCCGAAGAAAACGCCCTGAACGGCAAGTATCCGCTGTCGCGTTTCCTCTACGTGTACGTCAACAAAGCCCCGAACAAGCCACTGGCGCCGCTGGAAGCTGAGTTCGTGAAACTGGTGCTGTCCAAGCAGGGCCAGGAAGTCGTGGTCAAAGACGGCTACATCCCACTGCCAGCCAAAGTCGCCGCCAAGGCCCTGGCTGACCTGGGGCTGAAAGAAGGCAACTAAGTAGCTGGGCTGGGTAAAACCGGCCCTTCTGTAGGAGCGAGCTTGCTCGCGAAAGACGATAGGGCACCGCGTTTATTCAGAAATGGCGCGTTATCGTTGACGATCTTCGCGAGCAAGCTCGCTCCTACAGAGACTCCTAATTTTTTATCCGCTGCCAGCCCTGCTTCGCGGCGGATTTGTTGCGTCACTGCACTGTCATCTTTCTGTCATACAGGATCGCTAGGGTGTGCGCATGAATGATCTGGCCAATTCCACCATGACGACGACTTCCCCTCCCAAGCGCATTGATTTCAATACGCCTGAGCTGCAACGCAAGCGCCGCATCCGCGCGCTCAAGGATCGCTTCACCCGTTGGTATGTGCTGGTCGGCGGCCTCGCCGTGCTGGCGGCCATTACCCTGATCTTCTTCTTCCTCGCCTACGTGGTCGCGCCCCTGTTCCAGGGCGCCTCGTTGACCAAGGAAGACGCGTTGACGCCCGCCTGGATGCAGGACGCCGGCAAGCCGTTGATGATCTCCCTCGAAGAACAGAACCAAGTCGCCATGCGGGTCTCCGACACGGGCCAAGCGCTGTTCTTTGCCGTGGACACCGGTGCCGAGCTCAAGCGTGTCGACCTGCCGCTTCCGGCGGGTACCAGCGTTGCTTCCATTGGTGAAGACCAGCCGGGCAGCCCGCTGGTGATCCTCGGCTTGTCCAATGGCCAATCTTTGGTGTTCCGCCACACCTATAAGGTGTCGTACCCGGACGGCAAGAAAACCATCAGCCCAGCGATCGAATACCCCTACGGCGAGACGCCGATCGTGCTGGATGACGCCGGCCGCCCGCTGGAACACGTTGCGCTCAACGCCACCGACACCTCCCTGGTGGTGGCAGGTTCCGCTGGTTCGCACTTGAACGTGCTGACCCTGAGCCGCGAAGAAAACATGATGACCGGTGAAGTCACCAGCGAGCAGAAGCGTGTCGAGCTGCCGCAGATGACCGAGCCGGTGAAAGCGATCTTCATCGACCCACGCCAGCAGTGGCTGTATGTCATCAACGGCCGTGCCCTGGCCGACGTGTTCAGCCTGCGCGACAAGAGCCTCAACGGTCGCTACAAACTGCTGGAAGACGCCGACACGGAAATCACCGCCAGCACCCAGTTGGTTGGCGGCATCTCGCTGATCCTGGGTAACTCCAAAGGCGGCCTGGCCCAGTGGTTCATGGCCCGAGATGCGGATGGCGAACAGCGCCTGAAACAGATCCGCACCTTCCAGATGGGCACCGCGCCCATCGTCGAAATCAGCGCTGAAGAGCGCCGCAAAGGCTTCACCGCCCTGGATGCTGCTGGCCAGTTCGGCGTGTTCCACAGCACCGCCCACCGCACCTTGCTGGTGGACCCGGTGGTCGACGGCCAGGGCTTGTTCGGCATGTCGCCACGGGCCAACCGTGTGATCGTCGAGGCGGGTGGCAAGCTGCAACCGCTGTTGCTCGATAACCCGCACCCGGAAGTGTCGTGGAGCGCGTTGTGGAGCAAGGTCTGGTACGAAAACTACGACGAGCCTAAATACGTCTGGCAGTCCACGGCCGCCAACACCGACTTCGAACCCAAGATGAGCCTCGCCCCGCTGACCTTCGGTACCTTGAAGGCTGCGTTCTACGCCATGCTGCTGGCGGCGCCACTGGCGGTTGCTGCGGCGATCTACACCGCTTACTTCATGGCACCGAGCCTGCGCCGCAAGGTCAAGCCGGTGATCGAGCTGATGGAAGCCATGCCGACGGTGATCCTCGGCTTCTTCGCCGGCCTGTTCCTGGCACCGTATGTGGAAGGGCACCTGCCGGGCATTTTCAGCCTGTTGATGCTGTTGCCGATTGGCATCCTGGTGGCGGGTTTTGTCTTCAGCCGCTTGCCTGAGTCGATCCGCCTGCGCGTTCCCGATGGTTGGGAAAGCGCGATCCTGATCCCGGTGATCCTGTTCGTGGGCTGGCTCTCGCTGTACATGAGCCCGTACCTGGAAACCTGGTTCTTCGGCGGTGACATGCGCATGTGGATCTCCCACGATCTGGGCATTACCTACGACCAGCGCAACGCCTTGGTGGTCGGCCTGGCCATGGGTTTTGCGGTGATCCCGAACATCTACTCCATCGCCGAAGACGCCGTGTTCAGCGTGCCGCGCGGCCTGACCCTGGGCTCCCTGGCCCTGGGTGCCACGCCGTGGCAGACCATGACCCGCGTGGTCATCCTCACTGCCAGCCCGGGCATCTTCTCGGCGCTGATGATCGGCATGGGCCGCGCCGTGGGCGAGACCATGATCGTGCTGATGGCCACCGGCAACACCCCGGTGATGGAGATGAACCTGTTCGAGGGCCTGCGCACCCTGGCGGCCAACGTTGCGGTGGAGATGCCCGAGTCGGAAGTGGGCGGCAGTCATTACCGCGTGCTGTTCCTCTCGGCGCTGGTGCTGCTGTTGTTCACCTTCATCATGAACACCCTCGCCGAGCTGATTCGTCAGCGTCTGCGCAAGAAATACTCGTCGCTTTAAGAAAGGTAGAAGTCTGTGAAACAGAACTCCCTGAATGGATGGTTCAAGAGCGGCGCTCCCGGCGTCTGGATCAGCGGTGGCGCGGTGTCCATCGCGGTCATCATGACCATTGGTTTGCTGGCTGTGATTGCGGTGCGGGGCCTGGGCCATTTCTGGCCGGCCGACCTGATCCAGGCCAACTACAACGTGCCTGGCCAGGCCAACCACATCGTGATCGGCGAAGTGGTGCAGAAAGAAGAAGTGCCGCGTGAGCGCCTGAAAAGCGCGGGCCTGCCGGTGCCGGACCAAGGCCCGGAATTCATGACCCGTGAGCTGATCAAGGTCGGCAACCGCGACCTGAACGGCAACGACTTCACCTGGATCGTCGGCGAGTGGCTGAAGGACCAGACCAAGCCTGCGAACCTGATGGCCATCGAGCGTCGTGAGTGGGGCAACTTCTACGGCACCCTGGTCAACGTCAAGCAGGACGGCAAGGTGATTGCCGAAGGCGAGGCCGCGTGGCCGGAGCTGCAAGCCCGCGTGGACCGCGTGAACAAGCTCGCCGCTCAGCTCAAGACCTTGGAAAAATCCGATATCGGCGCGATCAACGCAGGCCTGGAGCGCATCCGCCTGCACGGTCGCAAACTGGAACTGGAAGGCAAGCTCGACGCAGCCGCCCAGGCCGACATGGACGCCGACCGCGCTGAGCTGAACGCCCGCTACCAGGACATCGAGGCGCGCCTGGCTGACCTGCACGCACAGTTCAACCGCGACGCCCTCACCGCACGTGACGGCAACGGTAAGGAAGTGGAAATCGGCATCGGCAAAGTGGTGCACGCCTACCAGCCGAACGCCATGGGCACCATGACCAAGATCGGCTTCTACTTCAGCAAGGTCTGGGAATTTCTCAGCGATGACCCACGGGAAGCCAACACCGAAGGCGGGATCTTCCCGGCCATCTTCGGTACCGTGATGATGACCCTGATCATGGCAATGATCGTGACTCCGTTTGGCGTACTGGCCGCGGTGTACCTGCGTGAATATGCCAAGCAGAACACCTTGACCCGCATCATCCGCATCGCCGTGAACAACCTGGCCGGTGTACCGGCCATCGTCTACGGCGTGTTCGGTCTGGGCTTCTTCGTGTATGTATTAGGGGGCTCGGTCGACCGTCTGTTCTTCGCTGAAGCCCTGCCGGCGCCGACCTTCGGCACGCCGGGGCTGCTCTGGGCCTCGCTGACTCTGGCGCTGCTGGCGGTGCCGGTGGTGATCGTGGCCACCGAAGAAGGCTTGGCGCGCATTCCCCGCACCGTGCGTGAAGGCTCTCTGGCACTTGGCGCGACCAAGGCGGAAACGCTGTGGAAGATCGTGCTGCCGATGGCCAGCCCGGCAATGATGACCGGCATGATCCTCGCCGTGGCGCGTGCCGCCGGTGAGGTGGCACCATTGATGTTGGTGGGTGTAGTGAAGCTGGCGCCGTCGCTGCCGCTGGACGGTAACTATCCGTACCTGCACCTGGACCAGAAGATCATGCACCTGGGCTTCCATATTTATGACGTCGGCTTCCAGAGCCCCAACGTCGAAGCCGCACGGCCACTGGTGTACGCCACTGCCTTGCTGCTGGTACTGGTGATCGCCACGCTCAACCTGTCGGCGGTGTGGATTCGTAACCACCTGCGCGAGAAGTACAAGGCGTTGGACAGTTAATTGAAGTGAGCGCGAATTAAATGTGGGAGCGGGCTTGCTCGCGAAAGCGGTGTGTCATTCAACACACCTGGCGACTGATACGACGCCTTCGCGAGCAAGCCCGCTCCCACACAATGAATTGGTAGCACAGGGAGCATCCCATGCAACACGAAACCCAATCCCACGGCATCAACATGTCTGCCCTGGGTCGCGACAAGCAGAGCCTGAGCCTGGCCCAGGAAACCGTGGCCATCGAAGTCCCTGGCCTGAGCCTGTACTACGGCGACAAGCAGGCGTTGTTCGACGTCAGCATGAACATTCCCAAGCAACGCGTGACCGCCTTCATCGGCCCGTCGGGCTGCGGCAAGTCCACGTTGTTGCGTACCTTCAACCGCATGAATGACCTGGTGGACGGTTGCCGTGTAGAAGGTGCAATCAACCTCTACGGCACCAATATCTACCGCAAGGGCGAAGACGTGGCCGAGCTGCGTCGCCGCGTGGGCATGGTGTTCCAGAAGCCCAACCCGTTCCCCAAGACCATCTACGAAAACGTGGTCTACGGCCTGCGTATCCAGGGCATCAACAAGAAACGCATCCTCGACGAAGCGGTTGAATGGGCGCTCAAGGGCGCGGCATTGTGGGACGAGGTCAAGGACCGCCTGCACGAATCGGCACTCGGCTTGTCCGGCGGCCAGCAGCAGCGTCTGGTGATCGCCCGTACCATCGCCGTAGAGCCGGAAGTGTTGCTGCTCGACGAACCGTGCTCGGCCCTCGACCCGATCTCCACGTTGAAAGTCGAAGAGCTGATCTACGAGCTCAAGTCCAAGTTCACCATCGTCATCGTGACCCACAACATGCAACAGGCGGCGCGGGTTTCCGACTACACCGCGTTCATGTACATGGGCAAGCTGGTGGAGTTCGGCGATACCGATACCCTGTTCACCAATCCGGCGAAGAAGCAGACCGAAGACTACATCACCGGTCGCTACGGCTAGGAAGCTGTGGTTCTGATTGTACTGACGCTGCGGTTCTCCGCACCTTACCGGACGCTCCAAGGACGCCAACATGATTAGCAAAGAAGGCCTTACCCACCACATCTCCGCGCAGTTCAATGCCGAGCTTGAGGAAGTGCGCAGCCACCTCCTGGCGATGGGCGGGCTGGTGGAGAAGCAAGTCAACGATGCGGTCACCGCGCTGATCGAGGCCGACTCGGGCCTGGCCCAGCAGGTGCGTGAGATTGACGAGCAGATCAACCAGATGGAACGCAATATCGACGAAGAGTGCCTGCGCATTCTTGCCCGCCGCCAGCCGGCGGCCTCGGACCTGCGTTTGATCATCAGCATTTCCAAGTCGGTGATCGACCTGGAGCGCATCGGTGACGAAGCCACCAAGATTGCCCGCCGCGCCATCCAGCTGTGCGAAGAGGGTGAGGCGCCCCGTGGCTACGTGGAAGTGCGCCATATCGGTGATCAGGTGCGCAACATGGTGCGTGATGCCCTCGACGCCTTCGCCCGCTTTGACGCCGAACTGGCGTTGTCGGTGGCCCAGTACGACAAGATCATCGACCGCGAATACAAGACCGCGCTGCGTGAGCTGGCCACTTACATGATGGAAGATCCGCGCTCGATCTCGCGGGTCTTGAACATCATTTGGGTGCTGCGTTCCCTGGAGCGTATCGGCGACCATGCGCGCAATATCTCGGAGCTGGTGATTTATCTGGTGCGCGGCACCGACGTGCGGCACATGGGCCTCAAGCGCATGAAGGCCGAAGTTGAAGGCACTGCTGATCTAATCCCTAATGTTTCGGGCGAATCTGACGATAAGTAAGGTTGCCCGAGAAATTAACGCCCGGCCTCTGGCCGGGCGTTTTCGTTTGTGGCATCTGAATTTTTTGCACAGCAGGCGCCATAAAGTCCTTCTGTGACCCGCGAGTTTTGGCAAAATGCCATCAGTCAGGCGTTTTGCAGACGTTTTTATAGGATGAAGGGTCGATGAGTAAAGTCAGTGTGTTGGTGGTGGATGACGCCTCGTTTATTCGCGACCTGGTGAAGAAGTGCCTGCGCAATTACTTCCCCGGAATCAAGATCGAAGATGCGGTGAACGGCAAAAAGGCGCAATCCATCCTGATGCGCGAAACCTTCGACCTGGTGCTGTGTGACTGGGAAATGCCGGAAATGTCCGGTATTGAGCTATTGACCTGGTGCCGCGAGCAAGCGCACCTGAAGGCCATGCCGTTCGTGATGGTGACCAGCCGTGGCGACAAGGAAAACGTGGTGCAGGCGATTCAGGCGGGCGTTTCCGGCTACGTGAGCAAGCCGTTCACCAACGAGCAGTTGCTGAACAAGGTCAAGCAGGCCCTGCACAAGATCGGTCGCCTCGATGCGCTGATTGCCAGCGCGCCGACCAAGATGAACTCAGCCTTCGGCAACGACTCCCTGAGCGCCCTGACCGGCGGCAAACCCGAAGCGGTCAAGCCGGCCCCGGTGGCGGCGCCCAGCAAAGGCCTGCTCAACACCCCACCCGTGAAGGCCCCCGCAGCAGCGGCGCCGGCTGGCAGTCGCGGTCAGGGCCAGTTGCGCCTCGCAAGCGGCACCCAGCAATGCGTGATCAAGGCCCTGAGCATCAAGGAAGCGTTGCTGGTGGTAAAGCGTGGCGAGGTCCTGCCTCAGGTACTGGAAAGCGCCGTGCTCGACCTTGAGCAGGGCGACAACGCCGAAGTCGCACGGCTCAACGGCTACCTGCACGCCATCGTCGCCTACGAGCCCAAGCCCGACAGCGACTGGCTGCAACTGACCTTCCGCTTTATCGACCAGGATGCGCAGAAGCTGGACTACATATCCCGCCTGATCGCCCGTGGCACGGCGCAGAAGCACTTCGTGCCGGGGGCGTAAAGCGCTGCCCCCTGTAGGAGCGAGCTTGCTCGCGAAAAACGTCAACGATAACGCGTGCGTCCTGAATAAACGCGGCGCCTGTGCGTTTTTCGCGAGCAAGCTCGCTCCTACAGGAGGCGCCCGGTTCTACAGTCAGTCCAGCAACAGCACCTTGGCCAACACGATCTTCGGCCCTTTCATCTTCTTGATGATGATCCGCAAGCCTTCAACTTCCAGCACTTCTTCCTCTTCCGGCACGCGCTTGAGCGTGTCGTAGATCAGGCCGGCCAGGGTTTCGGCTTCGATGTGGTCCAGGTCGACGCCCAGCAGGCGTTCCACCTTGAACAACGGCGTGTCGCCACGTACCAGCAATTTGCCGGGCTGGTAGGCGAGGATGCCGCCCTCGAGCTGACGCGCGTCGATCCCGTCCTCGCGGAGGACGAGCGCGGCCTTCTCGCACCGGATGCCGCCGGTGCAGAAGCTGACGACGGTCTTGCCGACGAGCTCGTCCCGGTGCGCGGCGGCG
>JAAIGE0100815192.1_pt1 | contig 23274 bp, 31 predicted proteins | sample 6487951 | NCBI WGS metagenome assembly JAAIGE01 (sample SAMN13974128, study PRJNA590717) | phyllosphere metagenome | biome: tomato field; feature: multiple bacterial spot infested tomato fields; material: tomato leaves; isolation source: leaves from tomato fields | host: Solanum lycopersicum ...
ACCACGATGCATTGCGAGCCGAAGTGCTGCGCGGCTTCGCCGACAAACTCGGGGTTGAACACCGCGGCGGTGTTGATCGAGACCTTGTCGGCACCGGCGACTGGCACGTCGGCGAGCGCGCCGACCACCGCACCCTCGCGGCTCTCGAGCGCCTGGGCTACGACGGCTCCTCGCACCGCGCCCGGCAGTTCCAGTACGCCGACTTCGAGCGCAACGACCTCGTCGTCGCCCTCGACCGCAGCCACGAGCGCGTGCTGCGCGGGTGGGCGCGCGACGAAGACGACGCCGACAAGATCGCCCTGCTGCAGTCCTTCCTTCCGGATGCGATCCCATGCAGAGCACGGACGAGACGTTCATGACGACCTCGAAATCTCTCCAGCAGCAGGTTGCCGAGGCCATCGAGGACAGGGCGCTGCCGATCAGCCGGCTCCTGCATCTAGCAAAGCAATGTGTGAGAGCAACAGCAATCAGATCGACCACACTGAGGAAAAGACCCCGATGAACAGCTATGAAGCCAAGTTGGAAGCCCGCCGTGAACGCCTGCTGACCCGTGCCCAGGAAGCGAACAAGAACGCCGACAGCCTGCACAAGAAAGCCCGTTCGATGGCCGGTGCGATCCCGTTCGGGCAGCCCATCCTCGTTGGGCATCACAGCGAAAGCCGGGACCGTAATTATCGCGAGCGCATACACAAGACGTTCGGCAAGGCGTTTGCCGAGATGGACAACGCCCAGCACTACGCGAGCAAGGCGGCGGCCGTCGGAACGGGGGGGGTCTCCAGCGATGACCCGGATGCGGTCGCCAAGCTGCGCAAGGAGCTGCAAGCGATGGAAGCATCACAGGAGCGGATGAAGGCCGCGAACAAGGTCATTCGGACGAAGAAGACGCCGGAGGAACGCGAAGCCGCATTGATCTCCCAGGGGTTCACGGCTGCGGTGGCCGCCGACATTCTGAAGCCGGATTTCTGCGGCCGCGTCGGCTTCCCGAGCTACGCGCTCAGCAACAACACCGCGAACATGCGACGGGTGCGGTTGCGCATCGATGAGCTGGAGAAGCGCAAGGCCTCGGCTGACGTGGAGCGGCGTGGGGACGGTTTCACGTACCGCGAGGACGTAGCGGAAAACCGGGTGATGTTCCTTTTCGACGCCAAGCCGGACCAGGCGACGCGCACGCTGCTCAAGCGTTACGGGTTCAAGTGGAGCCCGAGCCGCGATGGTCAACCGTGGGTTCGGCAACTGAACAACGCCGGTATCTACAACGGCAGACAGGTATTCGACGCCCTCAATTCTTCCAATATTGGTGACATTTGATCGCCAATATGAGGTACATTGGAAACACAGGATTACCAACTTGGAGTCCCCTACGGGGGCTCCCACTACCCAGGAGGGTGCCCGTGAAAATCTTCCGGTTTCTGGACGACTTCATTGTCGTGATCGCCAAGGCTGTTATCCGCGCTGTATTCGCCGTCGGGACAGGCCTGGTCTACATCCAGTTTATTGGCGGCCTGCTGCTGACGCTCGCTTTCGGTACGAGTGCGCTGGTCCTGGTGCTTGCTGCCGTGCGTCGTGCCGTCCTCGGAGCCTGATATGACAAAGACCACCAAGCGAGCTACGGCGCACCTTGCCGCGCTTGTCGACGAGTTGCCAAACCTGATTACCGGCCTTGACCAAGAAATTCAGTCAATCACCGAGACGATGGCCGGGCTTAAAAGGCAGGGCTTAGTGTACGCCTCGCCATTCTGGAAACGCGACAAGTCCGGACAGCCCAAATATTTCTACCTGCTGCATACCCAGCGCAAAGGCGAGCCGCGTAACCGCGAATATATCGGATGCGATGCCAACCGCATTGCTCGCGCAAATGCCGCGATCGAGCGAGCCAAGCAGTACGACAACTTGAACCAGCGTCTGACCCAGCTTCAGAGCCAGGCCGAACAAGGCGTGCGCGTGCTTGCTGATGCAAAACGCGTCCTGACCGGCAACGGTCGGACGTGGTGAGCTTCAATTTCCGAGCAGGTGACGACGTGAACGAAGATCAAACCCAGTTCGCCCCGACCGCGATCGATGCTGCGATCGATGCGCTGGACGAGCTATCCAAGGGGCATCAATTCTGCGGCGATGACCTGATCGCCGCGGCCTACGCGCTCGACTACCTTGCGATGCAGAGCGGCGATCTCCGGCGCATTGCGAGCGATCCCGGCTTCGCTGGCTCAATGCAGGGGACGGAGACGGCCGAACGAGTCGCGCGGCTGCTGCGCGAAGTGCGGCGGCACATCATGCCTGCAGCATTGGCGACGCTGCACTGATCGACCGCGCGTGAGCGTCTACAGCTACGCTCAACGGAGCGCAGATGATGGCGCTGCTGGCATCTTAAGGCCCGAGCGCCGATACTTGGCAGCGATATGACAACGCGGGTGGGCTAGCTGCTAGCGCAGTAGACCCCCAAAAACGAAAAAACCGCCTTTGGCGAGGCGGTTTTTTCATCACTGGACTGGCGGGAACACCAGACCAATGGGGCAGTAACGTACCCCCATCCTAATCCCGCCGGCGAAGCCGTGCAAGAGGGAAAAGGATGCAAAGGCATAAACGCCGACCACCTTGCCCCGCTGCCGTTCATCGGCGCGGGACATGCCAGCAGTAGACACAGGCCCACACGCTCAAGGCCCCAAACCGACCGCACCCAGCGGCCGGCCGCACAAGCGTGTGCACTGGCGTCAGCCCAAGCCGCTGGCCGGCAAGAAGCGCCGGCCGGGCGTACTGGACGCTACTCGCCATGGACTGGTGCGCGCCCTGGAAGAACGGAAAGGCGCGTGGAAGCGGATTCGCCACAACGTCATCGTGGCTGGTTATGCCCTGGACAAGGCGCTGACGCGGGTGCGCGGACTGCGCAAGGATGGGGCCGACTCGTTGTTGGCCATGGCCGTGGCGCTGCTCTACCTGGCTGACGTGCGCACCGGCTTTGTGGGCAAGCCGCGCCAGGGCGGCGGCCCCTGGCAGCGCTACACGCTGCCCGACCTCGCCCAGCTCGCCTATGGCGGACAGAGCGACGCCGAGCAGCGGCGCGCACGGCGCTCGCTCGACATGATGGTGAGCCTTGGCTGGGCATTCCCCACTAAACAGGTGCGCCGGCACACCAAAGACGCCGATGGCGGTGACCTGTGGTGCAGCGAGGCGGGCGTACGCCGGCTCAACTTCCAGCGGCTGTGCAAGATGGTGGGGACCAGCAGGTTGCTCAAGCGCGATCGCAAGCACGCCGACCAGGCACGCGGCACAGGCGTTGCGTCCTTCACGCAGGCGCAAGCACGCCGTCAGCCGGCCCAGGAGCCGCGCACCACGCCGCGCAAGGGCGATGCCCGTCCTGCGGCGCACCGTGCCACGGGCGACCCGCCAGGCGACGTACAGAGCGCCGTGCGGCACATTTCCGACATCCTCGCCCTGTTCAACTAGCCGTCGCCGGCAGGCTAGCCCCTGCCCGACGCCGCAAAAAACAGGCATCCACGCCGGCAAGTCTGCCGCGAAAAGGCGAGCCGCACCGCCTGCGGCGACCTCGATCACCGAGCCGTCCCCCTCAACGCCATGCCGCGCGCCAAGTTATCCACCGTGGCGGGGGATAAGCCTGTGGAGAAATGGCGTTATTTGTCCTATTTATTTGGCAGGCCATCCAGTCAACCTTTGGTTGAAAGCACAGTCAGTACGAGCTCAACAGCAAACGGGCGTCGCCGCCGCTACGCGACGCCGACAACGTTAGAAGCTCGATAGAGGGGCTGCGCCCCTCCCACCGCCACTGCGCATCAGCCAGATCGGGGAACCAAACCCGATGAGAGCGCAGTGGCGGCGGTTCCCTCCCGCAAAGAGCAACAGCGGGTCAGCAGGGAGTGATTAACCGGACTTCGAGGCAGGGCATGACCCTGGAACCGCTGCCGGCTTCGGGTGGTCTGCGTTTAAGAGCGGTCGCCGTGCGCTACGCGCACAACAGCGCGTCGCATCCGCAGTGCATACCCTCTTTCTGAGACCCGCAGGGCATTTTGATAACATCCAGTGCTAGCGCCGACTGGCCAAAACGGTGGTGCCATGTTCTATCCACCACAGAGGTACTGCACCGAATGCCAGGCCGACCGCGTGCTGCTGACAGCCACCAAGATCCCAAGCCTGTGCCCGTGGAGAGGCTGATTTTTGCACGCAATTTCTGCCAAGCACGGAAGGCAGCGAAGCTCAGTCAACGTGGCATAAGAGATAGGACAGGGTTCGCGCAAGGGTGGATAAGCGCAGTAGAAACAGGGAAATCAGCGCCCAACCTCGACAGCATGGCCGTCCTTGCTGAGTGCGTAGGTGTCCCGCTGTGGAAGCTTCTCGTACCGTAGTGCTCGTCACAGTTTAAATAGCCGGGCGAGGGTTATCTGAAATACGGGTGATAATATTGAGTGTGTCACCTGCATCTCTAGAATATCCAGCCCGTGAATGCATCCGTCTCCCCACCCACCACCCGCCATAGCCGGCTGCTGGACATGATGAAGTCCGCGCTCGGCGGTGCCATCGGCGAGCTGCTGGACGATCCAGACGTTGAAGAAGTGCGCGCCAACCCCGATGGCCGGCTGTGGTATGTGAAGGATGGCCGCCGAATTTGCCACGAACACACCCTGAATGTGAACACGCGGGCGCGTGTCATCAAGATCGTGGCCGATCACGTCGGCGAGATTGCCGACAAAGACAATCCCAGCTTCCCGGCCGAGCTGCCGGAATCGGGCTACCGGTTCCACGCGATCCTGCCACCCGAATCGCCCGATGGCCCCACGTTCGTGATTCGCAAGAAATCAAACCTGCGCCTGACGCTGGACGACTACGTGACCAATGGGCAGCTGACACAGCGCCAGCGCGACATCATCGTGACGGCCGTGCATGACCGCGACAACATCGTGATCGTCGGTGGTGCCCACACCGGAAAAACCACCTTCGCCAATGCGGTCCTGTACGAAATGGGCCGGGTCACGGGCCGCGTCATTACGCTTGAGGACACGCTAGAACTGCGCGTGGAAGCTGACGAGGTGGTGCGCTTGCGCACCGTGCGTAACCGCGACCAGATCACCCGGAGCATGACCCACCTGTTGCGCGACACGCTGCGCCTCACTCCGGACCGCCTCATCGTCGGCGAGGTGCGCGGGCCGGAAGTGATGGACATGCTCGATGCCTGGAACACCGGCCATCCCGGTGGGCTATGCACCATCCACGCCAACAGCGCCAATGAAGCATTGGAGCGCATCGAGGATTTGCTAGTGCAGGGCGGGTTCCTGCCCGTTCCGCGCAAGATCGCCCGCACGGTGCAGCTCATCGTGAGCATCGGTTTCGAGACGGTAGACGACGATGAGGGCCGCAAGGCGGTGCGGCGCGTGCGTGAAGTGCTGCGCGTCAAGGGCGTCGAGCAGACGCCAGAAGGGCACGTCTACAAGCTTCTGTCAGCCGAATGACCGGGCCGCTGCTTGGTGTGCTAGATGTATACACACTACGTAAAAACAAAGAACTTTCCCCCCCAACGCAGGATATGACGATGAAGCTCCGCAACACTTGCACGCTCCAGCTGCTGACGCTGGCGTTTCTCTTGTTGCCGGCTGCCGCCTACGCAAGCGGCACCGGCATGCCGTGGGAAGACTGGCTAGATAAGATTTTGAATAGCATCACCGGTCCCGTCGCTAAGGCGATTGGGGTGATCTCAATCGTTGTCTGTGGTCTTGGGATGGCGAACTCTCAAGGAGGCACCGGTATGAAACAACTGATGATGGTCCTACTCGGCTTGTCGATTGCCTTCACCGCAAGCACGTTCTTCCTCAGCTTCCTTGGCTTCGGCGGCGGCGCGGTGTTCTGATCGTGCACGAACAAACCAACCCAGATGGCTACGAAGTGCCCGTGCATCGCGCCCTGTCCACGCCCCGGCTCATTGCTGGAATCCCTCGCGATATGGCTGTTGTGTCGTTGACGATGGCGGCGGCGTTGATATTGGGCCTGCAATCGTGGTGGAGCTTGCCGCTCTATCTCGTGATCCATATCGGCCTGGTCCTGATGACCAAGTACGACACGCAATGGCCGGAAGCGTTGAAACGCGCACTCCATTTGAAAAACCACTACCGCGCATAGCGGGCTACCGTGCAGTGGTCCGCTACGGCGGATCACTGCACGGTGGCGCTCAGTGAGGGCCAACCCATGCAGCGACTTCCGAAATACAGCAACGAACCTACCGACATTGGCGATGTGCTGCCGTGGGCGTACCTGGTCGCCCCCGGTGTGGTGCTGAACCGCAATGCGTCGTTAATCACGACGCTGCGCTATCGCGGTCCAGACCTGGACTCGGCGACCAAGCATGAGCTGATTGCCGTGTCGGCTCAGATGAACAACCTGTTCCGCCGCCTTGGCGACGGCTGGTATTTCCAGATCGACGCACAACGCGCCCCCAGCACCAACTACCCCAGCGGCGAACACTTCCCCGATCCGATGTCCTATCTGATCGACGAAGAGCGCCGCACCATCGCCGAGACTGGGGTGCATTTCGAGACGACGTATTACTTCACGCTCGGATGGCTGCCACCCAAGGCGCGCGAGAGCGCCGCCCGTGCCTGGTTCTTCACCGACCCGGACGGTCAACGCAAGAGCGCTGCCAATCGGGATCGTCAGACTATCAACGATTGGCTCGAAAAATTCGTGGTCGAGCGCGTGCGGCTGCTGGAAGCCTTCTCGGCCATTCTGCCCGAGGTCCACGCGCTCGATGACACGGAGCTGCTGACCTACCTGCACGACACCGTCAGCACCAAGCGGCACCCGGTGGTGCCAGGTGACGTATCGCAGGAGCTGTGCCGCGTGCTGCCCGATACCCCGCTGATCGGCGGCAAGGAGCCGAAGCTGGGCAAGCACCACATGGGCATCATCACCGTGCGCCAGTTCCCGACGCAGACCACGCCCGGAATCCTGGACCGCTTGAACCGGATGGGCATGGCTTACAGGTGGGTGACGCGCTGGGTGGCCCTGGACAAGGCTACGGCCGACAAGGAAATGAAGAAGATCCAGCGCGAGTGGTTCAGCGGCCGCAAGTCCTTCATGGTCATCTTGAAGGAGCTGCTGAGCAAGTCAGAGTCCGCGCTGGAAAACCCCGAAGCGCTCGCCAATGCGGCCGACGCCAATGCAGCCATGCAGGAAATTGCCGCCCAGGCGGTGGGCTACGGCTACTTCACGCAATCGCTGATCGTGCTGGATACCGATCCGCGCCGGCTGGAAACCAAGCTGCGCGCGGTCGAGCGCGAAATCAATGGTCTAGGCTTTGTGACCATTGACGAAGCCCGCGACGGCAACGCCATCGATGCGTTTCTCGGTGCAGTGCCAGGCAACGCCCAGCACAACATCCGCCGGCCGATGGTGTCCACGCTCAACCTCGCCCACGCCATGCCAAGTTCCAGCGTGTGGGCGGGGCCGCGCTATTGCCAGAACGATCTATTCCCAGGCAATGCGCGCCTGGACCACTCCCCGCCGCACATGTTCGTGGTCACCGGAGAGACCACGCCTTTCCGATTCAGTACGTATGTCGGTGACGTTGGGCACGCGATGGTCATCGGCCCGACCGGTGCCGGCAAGTCGTTGTTTCTCAACCTTGCCGAAACACAGTTCCGCCGCTACGAGTCGGCGCAGGTTTACATCTTCGACAAGGGCGGCAGCTCCCGGATCACCACCGACCATGTGGGGGGGCGCTTCTACGACCTAGGCGGTGACAGCAGCCCGGCGTTTCAGCCGCTGGCCCACGTGGACAACGACCAGGAGCGGGCGTGGGCGCAAGAATGGCTCATTGACATCATCGTAGGCGAAGGCGTCGAAATGACGCCGCAGCGTAAGCGCGCCATCTGGGATGCGCTCAACGAGTTGGGCGCAGACGACAGCCCGGTCGAGCAGCGCACCATTACGGGCTTTACCGTGCTGGTGCAAGATCCAGTCATCAAGGAGGCCTTGCACCCCTTCACCGCGGATGGGGCGCATAAGAAACTGCTGGATGCGTCGCACGATGACGTGTCGCTGGGCAGCTGGCTCGCGTTTGAGATGGAAGAATTGATGAACACCCCCCAGGTGGTCATGCCGGTGCTGACCTACCTGTTCCACCGCTTGGAGCAGCGCTTCGACGCGAAGCGGCCGAGCCTCCTGGTGCTCGATGAAGCATGGCTGTTCCTCGACCACCCAGCGTTTTCGGCCAAGATCCGCGAATGGCTCAAGGTGCTCCGTAAGGCCAACGTCGCTGTGTGGTTCGCCACGCAGAGTCTTGCCGACGTGGCGCAATCCAAAATCATGCCGACGCTGATCGAGGCATGCATGACCAAGATCTTCCTGCCCAACAGCAGCGCCCGAAACGACGAGGTAGCCAAGTTCTACCGGATGTTCGGATTGAACGATAAGCAGCTCGACATCCTCGCCAGCAGCACGCCAAAGCGCGACTACTACCTGACCAGCCCGCAGGGCAACCGGCTGTTCTCGCTGGGCTTGGGGCCGCTGGCACTGGCCGTATGTGGTGCAACCGGCAAAGAGGCCCAGCGAGACGCCATCGCCATCCGCAAGACCACCAACTCCCCCGTGCAGTTCAACGAAGCGTACCTGTCGCACCTGGTCAACAAGCACGACCAGGCGCAGGCGTCCAAGCCAGAAAGTCAGCGCACGCAATCCCCCCTGCAATGGGCGCTCGACTTCGTGCGCTCCGTTGATAGCAGCCCCGCAGCGCCCAGCAACGCCACCGTCGAAGCCTAACCCCGCATGGAGAACGCTATGACCATTCGTCGCGTCACCGCAGTCCTCACCGTTGCCATCGGCATTGCCGTTGCCGGCGGCTCCGCCGTCTATGCGCCCCCCGCGCAAGCGATTGTGTGTGCCAATTGCAGCAACCTGGTGACCCAGCTGTTGCAGCAGAGCAAGGAAATCAGCGCCTACGCTAAGCAGGTGCAGCAGTACAAAACCCAGCTGGATCAATTGAACTTGCAGATTCAGCAAGTCGCCAACGAGGGCCGCAATCTAGCCTCACTTCCGCGCAATGTGTTCGGCGAGTACCAGCAGGTCTACAACTCTTATAAGCAGAGCATTTCCCAGTTGCGTGGGAGCATGGCGAACCTACAAAACACGCGCGATATGTTCGCCCAGCGCTACCCCGAGGTGACGAACGACACCACCTTCCAGCAGCTTTCCGCGATGGTCGATCAGTGGCAATCGCAAGGCCGCGAGAACGTGGAGGATGCCCTGTACAGCGGCGCGGCCGTCCTGGACACACTGGATAGCACCAACCAGCAGTTTGAGACGATGGGCCAGGCCTCGCAGTCAGCGACCGGTGCCTTAGCTGCTACGCAGGCCGGCAACCAGATCAACATGCTGGTCGGCCAGGAACTGATGAAGCTCAACGCACAAACCGCTGCGATGAACCAGGCCGTGCTTGAGGAACAAGCTCGGCAGCTGGCGGGCGATCGCGTAACGCAGCAGAACATCGATAACGCCCATCGCAACGAAAAAGCCTTCCAGAAATCTACCCAACCAGCTGCAAAGCCAATTGGAGAGTGGTGGTGAGCGCCCGCGTCCTAGCCGCCCTCGTGCTTGCTGCTGTCAGCCTTGCAGGCTGCACAGCGCAACCTGCGGGAAAATCCTGCGAACAGACTTTGACCTGTGAAGCTCCAGAAGTCCTCCCTAAGAGCGTACCGGCCAAATGCGGATGCGCTTTGCTGTTTGATGAGGAATGCAGGGCGTTGATCGACCGCACCTACGGGAAGAGCGCAGCCGCCAATTTGCAGACTCGGCTGAACATAGCGAGGGCTTATGGAGACGCGGCTCAACGTGCATGCCCTCCTGCACCAGGCCAGCCCGCCGGCAAACAAAAGCGTTCCGACGCTTTCGCGCCATCGACTGTGAAGCCGGCCAAGCCAATTGGGGAGTGGTGGTGAACGGTCGCGTTCGTGCCTCCCTCGTGCTTGCTACTGCGGCCCTCGCCGGCTGCGGCGGCGATCGTACCGCTCAAGTTCCTGGCAGTGTCTTCGCTACAGCCACGATTCCCGGCGATCAACCAATTCCGATCGTCGAGAAATTAGGTTTGCCGGACAAGTGCAAGAGACTCGAGACTTTTGACCAGGCATGTTCAGAACAGATCGATGTCGCATACGGCAAGGGTGCGGGCGGCGATGCAAGGAGCAAGTTGGGGACTTGCAGCGCGTATGGAAATTGCGTCGGGATGCCGCGCAGTCGTGCCTACGAGAAGTCCACTGTGCCTCCCGCCAAGGTCGATTTCCTCAAGTGAGCAGGGGTCCACTGTGCCTGCTGCAAAGACGAGCTTCTAGCCTTAAAAGGAGGCAGTAATGGACCCGACCACCACCGGATTCCTGACCGCGCTACTCAACAATTTCGTAGCTGTGTTTTCAAACGGTTTCGGCATTATTACGCCGCGCGCGTCGGCAATCCTGGGTACCTTAGCCGCCATAGAGGTTGCGCTGGCGTCGCTGTTCTGGGCATTGCGCGGTGAGGACTTCACCGCGCCATTCCTTCGCAAACTATTGCGGATCGGCTTCTTTGCCTTCTTGGTGGCGTCGTGGCCGACATTGACGGAAGGCGTCGCTAGCGGCCTCGCACAAATCGGCTCCCTCGCTGGCGGTGGCTCAGGCGCGCCATTGGTCAAAGATCCTAGCCGCATCCTCGAGCAGGCAATGGCTGTCATCAAGCCAATCGAGGACGAAATGACGCGCATCCAACACGGGTCGTGGTACCAGAAAATTGCCGTATTGGCGGTGGTGATCCAATACACGATTGCGGAGCTGTGTGTGCTGGTCGCGTTCTTCATCTTGGCGATCACCTGTTTGCTCACACAAATTGAGTTCGCGCTGGTGGCGGTATTAGGCCTCATCCTGGTGCCGTGGGGAGTGAGCAACCACACCGCGTTTCTTGCGGAAAAAGCTATCGGCGCAGTGATTGCCCAGGGCGTCAAACTCATGGTGCTGAGCTTCATCATTGCTGTCTACGGCGGGGTACTCAACACATTCGCCCTAAGCCCAGCGCCATCGCCAATGGATACCTGGCTGTTGGCGGGCTCTGCGTTCGTTATGGCTATCATCGCGGTGCATGCCCCAGCAGTGGCGGGCGGGTTGCTCTCTGGCTCGCCGTCGTTGACAGCCGGCAGTGCGGCTGGGGTGGCAATTGGTGCCGGCGCAGCCGCCATCGGTGCCGGTGTCGGCGCCGCTGCGCTTGGCCGGATGGGCGCCGCCAGTGCGGCTAAGACCATCACGGCTGCCGGGCAGATCCACGGCGCCGGCAGTGCAGCTGCCGCGAACAGCACCGGGGCCGGTGCGGCTGCACTGAGCAATCCCGGTGTCCGTGGCAGCGTCATTGGTGGGCTGATGGCTGCAAGCACGACACCAGCCGGCCAGGCCGTTGCAGCCGGCGTTCAACGCGCTGCAAGCACCCGGCTCGGCCAGGCCGCAATCAAGTTCGGATCGGCCGCCGCTGCCAACATTGATCGCGGCGTCTCAGCAGGCGCCAGCTACGCGGCCGCTGGTGCGTCGGAAGTCGGCCGGATGGCCGCTGCACCGGTCACCAATGCCGGCGCGGCGGTGAAAGATGCCTGGTCCCAGGGCGTTGCGATGGGCAGCGGTGTACCGCCTGCAGCTGCGCCGGCACCGCCTGCGACACCTACCCCGTCTCCGGAACGTCTGGAAGCCGGCAGACAGCGATTCAGCGACGCAGCCACCGTCGCCAAAGCAACAACGACAGCGATCAAAGGAGCCACGACCACCAGCGGTGGCGGCAGTGGAAACCCGACGATTGCCCCCACCAACGACGAGAGCTAACCACGCATGAGCAGCACCAACGACTTACTGCAAACGCCCGTCGGCCAGCGTCCCAGCTCGCCGCCGATGTCGCCCCACCACGATTCAGCGCGCAAAGGCTGGACAGACAAACTCGAAAAATCGGAGAGCGACAAGCGCGCATGGCGCTGGGCAGCCGTTGGCGGCTACGCCTTGTCGGTGCTACTGACCGGTGGCTTGATTGCCGTCAGCAATCGGCCGCCACCGAAGCCGCTCATTGCCCGCATCAACGTCGATGGTGCCCCGCAGGTTGTGGGGTACGCCAGTCCCAACTACACGCCGGGGCAGGCAGAGATTCGCTACTTCCTCAAACATTGGGTGGAGCTGGTGCGCACCGTGCCGCTCGACCCGGTAGTGGTGAAGTCGGCATGGAATGAGGCCTACAGCTTCATGAGCCCTGCGTCGGCGAACAAGCTCAATGTCGAAGCTCGCGCGCCTGGCTCGACCATGAGCAAGGTCGGCACCGAAACGGTCACCACGCAAGTCACCTCAGTGGTTCCCGTGTCGGCCGACAGCTACCAGGTGCGGTGGGTGGAAACCAGCTTCACCGACCAGGGCCAGGTCAAGGAGCGGGCGACGTGGACATCCACGTTCACCGTCAAGCAAAGCACCCCCGATCCCAAGGTGGAGCTGGTGAACCCGCTCGGCCTGTTCATCACGGACTTCAACTGGCAGCGCGACATCGGTAGCACCCCCTAATTTTTTCGCCTAAGAGTGCAAACACTATGCAAACCATGAAGACGTCCCTTCTGCCCTTGCTGTTGTTGTCCGCCGGCATTGCCAATGCGCAGACCACGCCACAGGTGCCCGCGATCACCAGCGCGCTCAACGACAACACCACGGCGGCCGCCAATGCGACGACGCAAGCCAACAACGCCCCCGCGCCCGCACCGGCCTATGTGGCGCCGCCTGTGCCGCCGGAGCATGTCTCCCCGCGCGTCGCCAAAGCGCGGTCTAACTTCGACAGCAAGCAGCGCGCCCAGGTGGCCGAGTACGTCGGCCAGGCACGGCAAGTGCCAACAAGCGCCAGCACCGCCAATGTGGGCGGACAGACGATCTTTACCTATCGGCCTGGTGCGCTCTACACGATCTATGTCGGCGCAGGCCGTCAGACCGTTATCGACTTCCAACCCGGCGAGCAGCTGACGGGCGAGGTCAACGGGTCCGATACGGTGCGGTGGCTGATTAGCCAGGTCACCAGCGGCACCGATGCCGGCGAGCAAGTGCACCTGGTGCTCAAGGCGGTGGAGCCAGGCCTGACCAACGACCTGTTCATTGCCACCAATCGGCGCACCTACATGGTCACCGCGCGCAGCGTGGCCGATTGGAGCATGCCCAGCGTCACGTGGCAGTACCCGCTCGACACCTGGAAGGCCCAGCAAGCCGTGGCGGCCAAGCGCGAGGCCGTCCAGCCGGTGGCTGTTGCCCCTGATGCGCTGCACTTCAACTACGACATCAAGGGCGGCCGGTACTCCTGGAAGCCCATGCAAGTCTTTGACGATGGCGCGCAGACCTATATCCGCATGCCGGCCATGCTCAACGCAACCGATGCCCCGGCACTGTTCCTGATCGAGAAGGGTGAACCACTGCTGGTGAACTACCGCGTCAAAGGCGTAGCGAACGGCACCAGCGGCCCGACCTACATCGTGGACCGCGTGTTTGATCGTGCCGAGCTGCGCGTCGGCGCCAAGCAAACCATCACGATCCGCCGTCGCTAATTACAGAGGTGCCGCATGCAGACCACGAACGGAACCCCGGCTGACGACGAACGCGACCCGGTGACGGGCGAGTCGGCCAGCGAAGGCTATACGCCGCCGCAGGACGCGCCGATTCCCTTGGCAACGCCCAGGCCGAAGATCAAGACCCTGGACAAAAAGAAGGTCGGCATCATCGCCGGCATCGCGGGTGTGTTGATTGCCTTCGCCTTCGTCCAGGCCTTCATGCAGAAGCCGAACCAGAACAAGCCCAAAGAGCAGCCGCCCACCGCCAACATGTCCACCAAGCCCGAGGCGTTCAATGCCTTGCCCGGCGACTACGCGACGGCCGCCCAGCAGCGCGCAGAGCGCGCTCCGAAGCTCGGGCCACCGATGCCGGGGGAAGTGGGGCAAATGCAGTACGCGGCCCAGCAGCAGGCCAGCACGCGCGCCTACGGCGGCGGTGCGCAACCGCAGACAGCGGCCCAGCAGTTCGCCGCCCAGCAGGATCTACAGCGCATGCAGCAAGCCGCCAATGCCCGCTACGCGAAAACCAGCTTCCAGCAAAGTGCAGGAGCTGGTGGAACAAGCAACCAGAGCCAGTTCGGCGGGCAGCCGGGATTCGGTGGGATGCCGCCGGACTCACCCGAGGCGGTGCAGCAGCAGATGCTTGCGCAGGCCGCTGCCGCTGCCGCTGGTGCTGGTGGGCCAGACAAGACCGCTCGCGACGATGCCAACCGCCAGGACGACAAGCGCCACTTCATGGATGAAAAGCGCGACACCGGCACGCTGCAATCGCGCCTGACTCCGCCAGCCACGCCGACCGTCGTGAGCGCCGGCACGCTCATCCCTGCCCTGTTTCTGACCGGGATCAACAGCGACCTACCCGGCCAGATCACCGCGCAGGTCTCACAGCCGGTCTATGACACCCCGACCGGCCGCTACGTCATCATCCCGCAAGGCTCGGTGCTGATCGGTGCTTACGACTCGCGCGTGACCTTCGGGCAGAACCGCGTGTTGCTGGTGTGGCAGCGCCTGCGCTTTCCGAACGGGTCCAGTCTGGACCTTGAAGGCATGCCCGGTGTGGACCTGTCCGGCTATGCCGGCGTGAGCGATAAGGTCAACAACCATTGGGGCAAAGTTCTGTCGAGCGTGCTGCTGTCCAGTACGGTTGCGGCGGCGGTGGCCACCGCCGAAGGAGATAGCTTTTCATCCTTCCAGCGTGACGCCGGTCAGGCCGCATCCCAGGGCGCGGCGCAACAGATCAACCAGGCCGGCGCACAGCTGCTTCAACGCAGCATCAACGTGCAACCCACGCTGGAAATCCGGCCTGGTCAACGGGTTGCGGTCATGGTCAATAAAGACTTGGCGCTGTCGCCCTATGGCCCGTGACCGTGATCTAACGTGTGCAATATCGATAAACTCCGGGGGCTTTACCCACCACCCAACGGAGCCAAAAGCTATGCCTGCAAAAGCCGCTCGGCGACAAGTTGTCGCGAACGTGGCCCCTAAGCAGATGAAAGCGATTGACCGCGATGCACAACGCGCCGGACTCAGCCGGCGCATGTTTATGCAACACCTCATGGAAGAATTTCTGCTTCAACCCACCACACTGGTGGCCGGCGGCATCTATCGCAAGCTAGACCGCGAACGCCTCCGCTTCCACCTATCCGTGCCCTTGCACAACGCTGTCAGCAAGTACGCCAAGAAGCTGGGCGTCACGATCAGCGTCGTGATCACCACCGCCGTAGCCAATCGCTACCCGCTATAGGAACAACTACATGGCCCGCAAACCATCTGCACTGCCGAAGATCCCCGTCAAAACCGAACGCGTCACCAAGCGCTTGCAGTTCGATCCCGCGCTCATCAAGCGCGTGGAAGCCTTCTGCGACTTCTACGCGCACACTGTGGGCGCAAAGCCCGACTGGAACGATGCCGCCGTTGCCCTGATCGAGCATGCGCTCGATGGCAACCGTGACTTCACCAAGTACCTTGCCGAGCAGAACAAGCCAGCTGCATGACCACACCGTGACGCCCTGAGCCTGTGCGGCCCCCATTGCGTGGCCGCATTGGACAACCGCCGGAGTTAGCTCATGAACGCACCCGAACGAAGCCTGGGATACCGCATCGGCGAAATGCTCTACGCCATGTCGCAGTGGTCACGCCCAGCCCGCGCCAGTATCGTGATCGTCGGCATGCTCGCCGCCATCGTGTTTTTCTGGCTCTCCATACCCGCTGCCGCCGTCGCCATCGGCTTTGTCTCGCTGGCGACATTCTGGCTGCTGCTGCCCACCGACACGCCGGCCGATCCGAACACCGCCGCCAACGACCCGGAGCGCTGACATGCGTCTATGGATCTGCGAGAAGCGCGACCAGGCCCAAAACATTGCGCCACTGCTGGGCAACCCGAAGCCTGGTCAGGGCTACATCGATACCGACGATGGCCGGGTGACGTGGGCACGTGGCCACCTCTTGGAACAGGTCGGTCCACCGGGCTACGACAAGGCATGGGAGGCCTGGAATTTCGATGTGCTGCCCATGATCCCAAGCGTGTGGAAGCACCAACCCACCCCCGACAAGGAACGCGAGCTGGCCGTGCTGCTGGCCAATATTCCCAAGGCGACGGAAATCATCATCGCCACTGACTGCGGAGCCGAAGGCGAAGCGATCGCCCGTGAGCTGCTGGACCATGCAGGCTATCGCGGGGCGGTGCGCCGGCTGTGGTACTCCGCGCTTGATGCGGCAAGTCTCACCAAGGCCATCGCCAGTCTGCGACCAGGTGAAAGCAGCGAACCGCTGTATTGGGCCAGTCAAGCCCGCTCGCGCGCCGACTGGCTGATGGGCATGAATCTAAGCCGCGCCTACACGCTGCGATCCCGCGCCGCTGGCGGCAAAGGGCCGCGCCATGTAGGACGGGTGATGTCCCCCACCCTCGCCCTGGTCGTGCGTCGGGATGCTGAAATCGCCGCGTTCCGCGAAGTCACCTATTACGAGCTGGAAATCACCGCTCAGACCGCACTCGGGGCAAGCGTCGTGCTGACGCACGCCCCGGCGGATGCGGGGCGGATCTTCGCTCGCGCCGACGCCGAAGCCATCCTCGCAGCGGCCACCGGAGCCAGTGGACCGCTCGCGGTCACGCACGAAAGCAAGGCGCAGAAGCCACCGGCCCTGATGACGCTTTCGCGCTTCCAGCAGCTTGCCTCGCGGCGATTCGGATGGAGTGCCAAAAAGACACTCGACATCGCGCAAAGCCTGTACGACAAGGAGCTGACCAGTTACCCACGCACGCCGTGCATGGTGTTACCCAATGAGCAGGAAGCCGAAATTCCCCGTGTGCTGGAAACGCTTGGCCAGGTGCCAGGCTTGGCGCGGCACGTAGCAGCGCTAACCGTCCACAAACCAACCATCCGCCCCACTGTGTTCAACAGCGCCAAGATGGCGAAAGACAACGCAGAACACCATGCCATCGTGCCCACAGGTGTGCCGCTCGCCAGCCGCACGCTCAGCGATGACGAGCAAACCGCCTTTCTGCTGATCGCGCAGCACTATCTTGCTGCGCTGATGCCCGACTACACGTTCAACGAAACCCGCATGACGCTGGAAGCCGGCGGCGTGCCGTTTACTGTCACTGGCCGCGTCCCCATCGCCCAAGGCTGGAAATCCGTCTTTGGCACGGACCCGGACAGCGAGGACGAGGACGACACGGCGACCCCTGCGCTGCCTGACATCCAGGACGGCACGCGCTGCACCGTCGCTGCGGCCGCTCTACGGCCGAAGAAGACGCGACCGCCCAAGCGCTATACAGAAGGCGACTTGATCGCCGACATGCTCGATGTCGGCAAATTCGCCACCAACCCCGAGGTGCGCAAGCGACTGAAAGAAAATGCCGGCATCGGCACCGAGGCTACGCGCGGGACCATCATCGAGAACTTGCGCGAGCGCGGCTACCTGGAGCCGCAAGGCAAATTCATCGTCAGCACGCCACTGGCGCGTGAGCTCATTGCAATGCTGCCTGCCCCGATCACCGATGCCGCGACGACGGCGCTGTGGGAGGAAAAGCTGGACGAGCTGCGCCGCGGCCTGGTGCCGGTGGAGGCACGCGACGAGTTCGTCAATAAGGTCGCGGCGAACGTCACCCGGATCATCAATGCGGTGCGGGATGATGCCGCCAAAGCGGCCGCCACGCGCGCGCCCAGTGAGGGCCAGTTACGCTATGCCCAAGCCATTGCCGTGGCGCTCGGCGTGCCATTGCCGGCCAATGCGGACAGCTCGCACACGGCCGTGCAGGCGTTCCTGGACGCCCATGGCGATGCCTACGGCAATCTGCCGCCGAGCGACAAGCAGCTGGCCTACGCCGAGAAGTTAGCCACCGAGAAGGGTGCCACCTTGTCCGATGAGCAGCGCCGCTCGCGTGCCGCGCTGGGTGCGTGGCTGGACCTACATGCCGACAAGAAGGCAGCCCCAGCGAAGAAGGTCACAGGCAAGACCACGGCAGCGAAGACCACGCGGAAGCGCAAGGTCAAGGTGTAAATGCATGCGTGCATGCTTGCATGCACGCATGCATTTGGGTACTATGGGGCTGTGCAACACCATTGCACACCATAAAGTGCAGGAGATCCGCATGAAAGCTATCCGTTGGCTCCGCAGTTCGGGCAGCTTGACCATTCTGGTGGCGATGGCCGTCCTCGCCGTGGCGTCCTGGTCGCATTCGCAACTCGGCATCCTCATTGGATGGGTCTGCCTCGGCATCGGCACGCTGTATGTCATGTTTGCGGCCCCCGACGCCACGGGGCGTGACTCGTGATACGCCCAAAGTTCCTACGCCACCCTGTGGTGGCGTTGGTCAATGGCATGCTCGCCGCCGTGGGCTGCTGGCTTGCACCGCTGCCGTTGGTCTATCCAATGGTGACTATGGGCGAGTGGTCAGTGAGCCGCGTGCTATTCGCCCTGCTGTTTGCAGTGCTTGGCCCCTTGACCGGGCGCGTGATCGCTCGTGCCACGCTGACTCGCTGGCGCAGCCGCCAGGCCAGCGCACCCACTGCTGTCTGACTTGGAGATTCCAACATGAAGGATGAGCCGAGCTGCGTTCCGATCCAATCAATGCCCAGCGGCTATTACTGGTTCCTCGACAATTGCGGCTCGCCGCCCGAAATCGTCGAGGTGGACGTGGAAGAAGGGTTTGTGCACCTCATCGCGCGCGATTCGCCGCTGTATTTCCCAGCAGCAGACACATTGCCAACGACCGACCGCGTTGCATTCGGTACCTACATCGGGCCGCTGGCATATCAAAACGCCCTGTCAGACGCCAGCCTGATGCGGTTCAAGTTTGAGCAAGAAGCCTAGGAGCAAAGCAATGCCCGAAGACATCCACAACGTTGCTGCATTCATAGGTTCCTCTGGGATGCCCATTTCGGACGCCTTGGCGCGGGCGGCGCCGTTCCTGGTATCGAACGGGGAAGTAAGTTGGGGACGGTATCTATCGCTTCTGTTGGTCCTGTTGCTGGGGGCGGTCATCACGATAGTCGTGGTGTCCATGTTCACAGGGAAAAGCAAGCAGGATGCAATGCGCAATGCAGGCATCTTCCTGCTGGGTGTTCCGTTCGCACTGACCCCGCTCACCGTGCCGGTCACCTTCGTGTTGTTTGCCTATGCCGCGTGGCGTTCGTTCCGCCCAGCCGCGCGCGCCCACCAATGAGGAACCACATGCAAGGACACCTATGAACACCGAGATTGAATATCAGCGCTATGTAGATGCTTTTAGTCCCTTCTTCGATGCTGTTCTGGCGCATGTAGAAGCCCTTCCGCTGCCCGAGTGGCAGCGCTACCGCACTCCGCGTCCGCACGCGCCTCAAGATGGCCCACAACTGCCAAAAAATGCTACGCGAGAGGACTTGCTAAACGAATCCGCAAGCCTATTGCCTCTCACACGTCAGAACGTGATTGCAGAGTACCGTGACATTGAAAGCGACCTCGTGCAGGTTGCAGTGGTCAAAGATCACCCGCTCTTTTTCTCATCCCACTATGGCGTCTATTGCTGGTTCGGCACTGACGCAGGGTGGAGTCTAGCCGCGTCGCTGACTTATCCGGCAAGCCCTATTGATCACAATGGCTGTACCTGTGGTGATCCCGGTTGCCACCGTCTTCGTTGCTCTCCAAGCGCAGAAATTTCGACATTGCAGGCGGGGGCGTGACCGCACGCGGTCACCGGCTTGGGGTGCTGCGCACCGATGCCGCGTGCCGCGTCATCGCCAGTCGGCCCTAATCCTCGCCCCTGCGCGCTCCGCTTGCAGAAGCCACCGCGCCACACAGCCACATGCCACTGAGGACGCACGACGCCCGACAGATCCACAACAGCGGGTCAGCAGGGAGTGATGTGTGGAGCTGGTGGTGTGCGCAGCCCTTGGGGCGGTGGCTGGCTTCGGAGGCGACCAGGGGTAGAGCGTTGCCGGGGACCAGGCGCAGCGATCGACCAGGTGCAACAACCCCCGGTATTCCCGCGAGTGTTCCAAGGGTAGGATGCGCAGTTGCATGCATGACAGCTTGAATGCTTGCATGCAAGCATGCAGATCGGTATTATGTAGGTGTGCCAAGACACTGCACACCACATCCGGAGAAATGCCATGCATCACCCAGACCAAACGCATGAAAAGCAGCCCGCAAGTTGGCTAGATGCCGAGCCTGATGAGCGTCAATTGATGGCCGAGGCGGACGACGCAGAGGGTTGGGAGCTGGTCTCACTTCGCGCCGTCGGTGTGACAGAGTTCTTGGACTTGGACGATGAGCCTGCCGTCCGTGACACCCCTGCCGGCACTGAGCCGGATTGGTGGATCATCCGCAAGACCTATAAGAACGGTCGGGAGAGGGACGATTTTTACCTGTATCGCACCCGTGAAGCTGCCGAGTACGACATCGAAAACTAAGACTGGCACTGGGCGGGGCCGCGGCCCCGTCTATTCACAGCAATAAGCCTAGGAGCCACGCCATGCACGACGACGACATGCAAAAGCAATCATCCCAACGCTACCGCTGCCACATGCGCACTCGCAGCGGTATGTTTGCGCAATACGATGGCTATGTGGACGTGGTTAGTGCGTCTGACGATCCGCACGAACTGCACCGTGCAGCAGTGGCCGAATTGCGACGCACCGCATTTCCAGACTATTCCGCCTCGATGTGGCAGCTCGAAAAAGCCGAACCGATCAACAGGCACTAAGGATGCTGCTTGCCTGGTCATCCAGCGGGCCGTCCTCTCAGGTGTTGAGACGACAGCCAGCTAAACAAGCGACACCATGAAACTTCTCTACTGGCTGCGCAGCTCGGGCATGTGGGCCTGCCTGCTGGCCGCTGCGGTGGCGATGTTGGCCACCATCGCTAAGTCGCCGGCCATGCTCGCCATTGGCTGGGCGGGCATGATCGTGGCAGGGGTCTATGCCGCGTGGTACTCCCCCGATGCCAAGCGCGCCAAAGTGCTGCAAGCGAACGCACAGCGCGCTAAAGCGGCACCGCACATCAACACGCAGGAGCCCGCATGAATCTATATTCCGTCCTGGTGTGGCTCACGGCCGCGTGTTTTACCGTTGCCGTGGTCAACATCATCGTCTCGCGCCACGCTGTCACACTTGGCCTACTGACGCCGTTCGAGTACCGCAAGCGGGTCGCCATCATGGTGTTTGGACTGCTTACCCTTTGCATGGGCTTGTGGTGGCTGAAAACGTAGTCATCACTGCCGCCGGCCTGTGCATCAAGCCCCGTCCCCCGGCTTTTAGGCGATCAACGGCGAGGTGACATCTCGCCGCGATCTTCCAACCAGGTGCGGACCATTTCGCCGGCGAGCTTGCTCAACGCGTGCACCGCAGCCAGGCCAACCAGCCACGGTGCAGCCATGTCGGCCATCCGCTCGGTGGACGCGCTCGCGTGCGGATCGTGCAGCACGAACAACAGCATGGCGAACAGAAAGTACAGCGCAAACACAACGCCGAAGCCGACCAGGCCAGCGCGTGACAAGCCACGCAAAAGCGGCAGCAGCTGAGCGCGCAGAAACGTATTCATGGCGGAACTCCATCGAAGGACTGACAAACTCTAGCACTGCTGTCGCAGCTACTTCTCACCAATGCCCCGGCTTATCGATTGGCTTGCCGGGCTTGCGAACCCGCTCGGGAAGCTGAGCCGCGGCCAGCTCACCATCCAAAATGTAGTGACGTGTCCAGTCGGCGCGGCTCGACAGCGAGACGCTGACTATTCTGTCCGATTCACCATCGACAGGTGGATTGCGTGGCGTGACGACGCCTAGAACGACGCTCGGGAAGTCCTCGCGGATAGCCACAAGGGCCGGCTCGATATCGCTATCGTTGGAGCACACAACCAGCTGCTGATAGCGTGCCGAGGCGGCATCGCGATACATGGTCAGCGCCAGGTTCACATCGGTCTGTTTCTCTTCGAGCTTCCAGACCCGGACCCGGCGCGCCCGATCATACGGCTGGCCGCTGACAAACTCCGGCAGAAGGGTTCCGCCTTTGTCCCAGCTGTGTTTGCCTAATGTCGTGGTGAATCGTTGCGGGTGAGTGTGTGCTAACGCGCGCAAGTACGCTGCTTGCGTTTCCGAGGCCTGCTTGTGGGTCGCAAACCTGCCCAGCGCCGGCGCTGTGAAATACCGGACATGCAGCAAATCGGTGGTCGGATCTTGGTCATGCAGGAGGCGATCAAACAGTGCAACGACATCAAGCCATTTGAATGCGGTCCCACGGATGCGCCCGTAGTACAAGTTGTAGCCATCGATGTAGACGGCGGTCGCTTTGGCGATGGTCACAAGGAGCTTCCTGCAGACATGAAAAAACCGCCTTGCGGCGGTTTTTTCGTCCCAAGCCGTTACCCAACTGAATGGGGCGACAAAGGAGGAGTGGTGTGTCTACCTTAATAGACTCGCCCGGGCGATGCAACAACTGGACTACTTTGGGTTCATGTGCGGAAGAAGCCCTACCCACTGCGTGCAATCTCGCGTTATGTGCGCATCCGGCCTCGCCGCGATAGTGCTTGCACGGCAGGGTCAAATGATTGAGCATCAAACATCGAAGTTTGATAGGTCGATCATGACATCACCCATTTCCATCACCACCCTGTCCGCCCTTGCCAGTGCCGGGGTGCTGCGCACCGTGCAGCTGGTCGGCCAGGTCGGCGGCTATACGGTCATGGTGCGCGTGGGCCAGGTCGAGAAGCAACTGACCGGCCAGCGTGGCGAACCGCGCGTTCAGTGCCGGCTCCACATCGACGCCCATCGCTGTCACCGGCGCAGCGGCGGACGTTTCCGGACGAGCAGCAGGCTTCCCTACCGGTGCAGGTTTCCGCGTACTCGTGCGACGGCGTGAGGGTGTCGTCACAGCGGGGTCGACCGCGCCCGCTGCCTCGGCGACAGCGGATTGGGGGCCGTCCTCGATAGCGGCCACACCCTCGTCGGTCGCGGTGCTTTCGGCAACGAGCCCGACCTCATCGACGAGGCGAAGCTCAGGCGTGGATTTCCCCGCCGCCGGCTTGTTCGCGTTCAGCGGCGTCACGGCGCCAGCCAGCGCCTTCCGCATATCGAGCTTGGCCATCAGGCGGTCTTCCTCTCGCGTGTCCACAAGTTCATCAGCTCGAGTGCCACAGAGGTGTAGTCGCTGATCGCGGCGCGGCTGTTGCGGGTATCGGTGTAGTCAGTGATGACCGTGCCCTGCAGCGGCATCATCTTCATCACCTTGGCCTGACGG
>JAAIGE0100190953.1_pt1 | contig 23273 bp, 18 predicted proteins | sample 6487951 | NCBI WGS metagenome assembly JAAIGE01 (sample SAMN13974128, study PRJNA590717) | phyllosphere metagenome | biome: tomato field; feature: multiple bacterial spot infested tomato fields; material: tomato leaves; isolation source: leaves from tomato fields | host: Solanum lycopersicum ...
CCACCAGCCCGCCGGCGCCAGCGCAATGGCCGCGAAGGCGAACACGAAGCCATAGCCGATCAGCACCACCGCCACCCACGAGATGAAACGCACCCCGCGGCTGCCGAAGAACTCGTTGATGGTGTCGGTCATGATGAACACGATCGGCCACAGCAAGGTGCCGGCGGTGAAGCTGAGCGAGCCGCGCTGGCCGAACAGATTCCAGTTCAGTGGCGCAATGCCGAGCGTGTCTTCCAACGCGAAGATCTTGACGCCAATGAACTCGGCCAGCGCCGCGTTGACGCAGAAGAAGGCCGCCAGTGCGATGAACAGGCGGACCGCACGATCGTCGAGGGTGCGCACATGGGACATGGTGTCAGCGATCCGCAGTCCGGGTGAAGGGAACCGATTCGGGCGCCACGGCGCCACCGGAAATGATGAAGCTCATTGCCTGATCCACGCTCCAGTCGGTGGGCGTGAGCAGTTCCACCGGCACGATTTCCAGGTAGCCGGAGGTGGGGTTGGGCGTGGTGGGCACGTAGACCGCGGCCAGCTCGCGGCCGGTGCCCTGTTCCTTGATCACGCGGGTGACCAGGCCCACCGATTTCATGTCGCGATGTGGGAAATCGATCAGCACCACGCGCTGGGTGCTGCCGGGCTGGGTCTGCAAAATGTCCAGCAGCTTGCGCGCGCTGTCGTAGACCACGCTGGCCAGCGGAATGCGCCGCATGATGGCCTCGAACCAGCGCAGCAAGCGCTGGCCGATCACGCGCCGGCTCAGGATCCCGACGAACAGGATGACTGCCACCGTGGCGATCAACGCGATGGTGTTCTGCACCCACAGCGCCTTGAACCAGCCCAGGTAATCGGGGAACGAGGCAGCGATGCGTTCGGACAGCGGCACCACCCACGGGCTGCTGATGCCCGAAAGCAGCGAGAAAACGAACTTCACCACCACCCAGGTCAACCAGACCGGCAGCAAGGTGAGCAACCCGGTCAGAAAGACCCGTTGCAGGGAAGGGCGGACGTGGGGAGTGGGGGATTCGGACATCGCCATAGTGTAGGCATTCGGCCACGCTCGGTGGAGCTGGGGGCGCGGTTTGGCAGCTGGCATTCGCGATTGGCAAGAGTGTTTCGCGTGCCGCGATCCGCTGCAATCCCATGATTCCTGTACTTATCCCGACCCAGACCTGGCGGCACCCGCAGCCCAGCGGCGGATGAAGGGTGGGGCGACGTCTGCCAGCACCCGGATTCTTTCAACCACTTACCGAGACCACCGCCCATCGCCAGCGCGCGGTGTCGTTGCCCAACGTTGCGCGGGCCGCCAGACACACGGTTGCCGATGGCCTGTAGCCCCAAGGCACGCGATGCGTCTATGCCCATCGCAGGCCTGCGCAGATGGCACTAAGATGCGCAGCTCCCAGGGATGGATCTTTCGCACGTGCTCGCCAAATTTCTCAAAGCCGCCTTGCTCGGTGTCTGCATCCTGATCGCCGCGGTGCTGTCGCTGTATACGGTCTCCAGGCATTGGCCGATTCCCGAATCGCAGCGTGAGGCGTTGGCGCAGCTGCGCCAGCCGCTTCCACCGTTGCGCGGGAGCAACATGTTCGGGGCGCTGTGGTCGTTGTCGTACGCGATTCCCGAGGCGCAGCGCGAGACAGTGCTGGCGCAAGACCTCGCGCGATTCAATCGGTTGCCGGAGCATGCGGCATTCCAAAGCGCCGCTGCAGGCTATCGGCGCTTGCCAGGTTGGCCATCCGGCGCGCCTGCGCTATGCATGGCCAGCGCTGGCGGATGCTTGCAGCGCGTGCGCGAACAACCGCAGGCCTATGCCGCTGCGCTGGCCGCACAGGCACCGATGCTGGCGCGGATGCGGGCGTTGGCGCAACACGCCGACTACCGCAGCCCGTTCCGTCCACGCGCCGATACGCCGTTGCCCGAACTGCCGCGCATGTCCTTGTCGATGACGGCCAGCGCCTTGGACTTTGTCCAGGGGCGCACCACCCAGGCCTTGTCCGGTGTCTGCACCGATGCGCAGGTGGCCCGTGTCCTGATGCGCAGTAGCGACAATCTGGCGATCACGATGATCGGCGCGGCGATGTTGCGCGGCAATGCGCACCTGTTTGCCGACATGCTGGCCGAATTGCCGGCGCAGCATCCGCTGCCCGCGCAATGCGCCGCTGCCTTTGCGCCGCTGCCGGTGGATGAGATCGCGCTGTGTCACGCATTGCACGGTGAATCGCGGATGGTGTTTGCGATGCTGCAGGAGGATGCGTTGACGCAAGGCAGCCAATCGTCCTGGCAAGACCGCTTCCCGTTGCGGTTGCTGGACGACGAACGCACCCAGGCCTTGCTGGCGCCCACCTTTACCTGGGCCTGCAGCGCGCCGGTGCGGACCTTGCTGGCGCAGGATCGGCCGGTTCCGCAAACGCTGATCCCGCTGCCCCAGACCGCATCGGTGGCCTGCATCGCCAATGCAACCGGGTGTTTGCTGGCGAGCGTGTCGCATCCGGACTACGTCAACTATCAGCACAAGATGCAGGACACCGCCGCTGCATTGCGCGCGCTGTCGGCGCTGCAGTGGTTGCGCGACCATCCTGCGCCGACAACGCCGCTGGCGCAGCAGATCGCCGCGCTACCGCCTGCGTTGCGTGGACAGGTGCGCCCGCTAGGCACCGGAAACGACGGCAAGAGCCTGACGCTTCGGCAGTACGCACGACCGGAGGGCGTGGCGGGCAATGATCGCTGGCCGTTGCCAGGCAGTGCGATCGCGGCCACACAGGCAGCCTCAGCGGCTCACTAAAACAAGACGCCTTCCGCATCGCCAGGCGCAGGTCGCAGCGCTGGTGCAGGCGGTCTGCGCTTGCATGCGCAATGCTTGCATCCGCAGCGGCTGCCTGGCGACCTCCGACGGATAGCAGTCAATCGGATCGAGCAGTCGCCAGGTGCGCTCGGAGGCGCGCATGTATCAGCGTGCGTGGCAATGCCGATGCGAAGCATCCGCCACGCCTGCCTGGTATCTGCGCAGTGGTGCGTTGGTTGCCTGAAGCGGCCGGAGGTCAGGACGACCTTACGCCTTGAATGCAGCGCGCGCGTCTGTGTCTGCCTTGTTCGCTGTCATCGGCATGCCCGCACGTAAAAAACAACATGCCGCGTCCTTGCGGGACGCGGCATGTGATGACGCCACTGCCTATTGGGGATGCATGACGCACCCAACGGCTGTGGTCAGAAGCGGAAGTTCAACCAGCCCATCACAAAGGTCGAATCGCCGTAGCCGGCCTTCTCCAACGCCGGCCCGGCCATCAGATGTTCGGCGCGGAAGGTCACCGACCAGTTCGGGTCGATGTTCCAGGTGGCGTTGATGCGCGGCATGGTGCCGATGCGGCGCTCGCCGGTGTTCTGGGTGCGTGCGTAGGCGCGTGCCTGGTTGTTGTAGATCGCATCGCTGGTGGTCTGGCGCCACAGCGTTTCCCACTCCAGGTTCACGGTGAGCTTGGAGGTCGGCGAGAACGTCAACGTCGGTGCAGCCGTGACCAGGTTTACCGGGCCGAAGAACGTGGCCCAGCTGAAGTAGATCGTGTTGCCGTACAGGAAGTTGTTGTTGCGCAACGTGCCGGTGCCGGAGGTGCCGCCGCCACCAGAGGCGATTTCGCTATGGAAGCCCAGGCGCGGCTTCCAGCCCGATTCGCTCAACGACCAGGCATTGGAGGTACTGGCCATGTAGGCGCGCAGGTCGCGTCCACCGAAGCTGCCGCGCTGCACGGTCACGAACGAATCGGTGCGCAGCTTGCCCACATTGCCCCACAGGCGCAGGCCGTAGTAATTGCGGTTTTCTTCCGCGGTCTGGCGTCCCCACACCTGGTTGTCGTTGCGGAACTGATAGAAGAACGGCTCCAGGTACATCGGCTTGGCAGTCGCCAGGCGGTAGCCACCGACCACGCCGCGGAAGTGCCGCGAGCGGTCGATGCGATCATCGCCGAGGCCTTCGGTGCCATCGATGTTGAAATTGAAATCGAACAGGTCAACACGTGTCCTGTCGCCAATTGCCCAGGCGCGCGCGCCGTTGAAGGTCACGAAGATATCGGTGTTGTCGCGCAGCGCCATCAGCGTGGTCGGGCCATCGACGAACACCTGGCGGCCGACGCGCAAGCCGGTGTCGGCGCTGCCGATCCGGCCTTTCACGTCGAAGAACACCTGCTGCAGGATCGCGTTGTTTTCCTGGGTGCCGGTCTTGGTGCCTTCGTTGCGCCCGTCCAGGCTGCCATGCGCCAATTCCGTGTACAGACGGAAGTGCTCGCCCACATGGAAGTCGGCGCCGAAGAAGGCGCGCAGCAGATATTGCTGCTGAGAATGGCTGCCGGGAATCAGTCCCGGATTGGTGATGGTATTGCTGCGCACGCGCAACTCGTTGCTGAGCGACACGTACACATCGCCGTCGTCGTTGAGCGGGATGTACTTGAGCGGATCGAACGGACTCTTGCGCTTGGACGGGTCCTTCAGATACGACCAATCTTCGGCCCAGCGCACCTGCCACATGTTGCCGCCTTGTTTGGCACCCCAACCCTGCGCTTCGAGCGGATAGCCCTTGGCGGTTGCCGGTGCGGCGGTGACCGGCGCTTTGGCCGGCTCGGCGACCGCCTGCTCGGCATTGGTCGGCGCCGGCTGCACCTGCGCCAGGCCAAGGCCCGGCAGCGCCAACCCGATCGCAAGGCACAGGCGCCGTGTGGCACCAAAGGAAGTATCAGCCATGGCCGGCTGCGCCAAGCGTGTCATTTGCATCGTATTCCCCGTCGAAAGTGAAAACCCCTAGGCGAAAGGTATCGGCAGGGGGGACACCGACTGTAGTAAAGCCGTGCCAGAAAGGCAGTAACCCAAAGGTTCTAAGCTCATGAACGCACTGGGTTTACGCAGGCGGGCGCGACATGGAAAGGGAATCGGGAATCGGGAATCGGGAATCGCGACGGCAGTGGCTGCTCCCCGTGCTCGCGCGATTCCCTATTCCCAATTCCCCATTCGCATGACTACCGGCACATTCACTATAGCTAGGTTCTACATAGCATCACCTTCAACCTAGCGGAGATGCCCGATGAGCGAGCCGGATATCCACCTACGCAAATTTCAGAAGGAACTGAGTGCGGGCACCGTGTCGCTGGCCTTGCTGGCTGTCCTGGCGCAGGCCGATGCACCGCTGTACGGCTACCTCATTGCCAAGCGGCTCGAGCGTCTGGAGGGCGTGCTCAGCGGCAAGCAGAGTGCCCTGTACCCGGTGCTGCGCAATCTGGAGGGGGCCGGGTTGCTGCACAGCCATGTCGAACCCTCGGCCTCCGGGCCGCCGCGGCGGTATTACCGCATCACCGACAGCGGGCGTGACTGCCTGCGCGACTGGACCGCCGCCTGGCGTGCCACCCGAGATTCCGTTGATTCCGTGCTGGAGGGGACCCACTCATGAACACGATTGCACAGGCCCACCCGTTGCCGACCACCATTGGCGATTATCTGCTGCAGCTGCGCCAGGCGCTGTCCGGGGCAGATCCGGCAATGATCCAGGACGCGCTTTACGACGCCGAAGAATATCTGCGTGCCGAACTGGCAGAACAGCAGGGCAAGAGCGAGGCCGAGGTCATTGCCGGCGTGGCCAGCAGCTACGGCGCCCCGGAGGAAGTGGCAGAGATCTACCGCGAAACCGAAGTGACCGTGGCACGCGCACTGCGTCCCCCGGTGCCACCGCAGCGGGCATCGTGGATCGGCACGTTCTTCGGTGTGGCTGCCGACCCGCGCACCTATGGCGCATTGTTCTACATGCTGCTGTCACTGCTCACCGGGGTGTTCTATTTCACCTGGGTCGTGACCGGCGCCAGCCTGTCGGTGGGGATGCTGATCCTGATCATCGGCGTGCCGCTGCTGGTGTTGTTCTTCGGCTCGGTGCGGGTGTTGTCGCTGGTGGAAGGCCGCGTGGTCGAGACGTTGCTGGGTGTGCGCATGCCGCGTCGCCCGCAACACCCGGGCCTGCAAGGCGGTTGGCTGCAGCGCATCGGCGCGATGTTCACCGACGCGCGGACCTGGAGCACGATGCTGTACTTCCTGCTGATGCTGCCGCTTGGCATTGTGTATTTCACCGTGTTTTGCACGCTGCTATCGCTGTCGTTGGGCCTGGCCGCTTCACCGATCGCGGCGTTGTTCGACCAGGTCGCTGTGCTGACCTGGGATGGCGTGGACATCACCAGCGCCTGGCTGACGCTGCCGTTGTTCGCGGTGGGCGTGCTGTTGTTGTTCGTTACGCTGCATCTGGCACGCGCGTTCGGCAAGCTGCACGGCATGTTCGCCAAGCAACTGCTGGTCAGGAGCGGAGAGGCGGCTGCGTGATGCGACTGGCCTAGATGTCAGCGTGCGCAGGTCGATGGTGCTGCTTGCCGCTGGCATGACGCGCTGTGGCGGTTGCACGCAGATCGAGATGAAAATCCCCGGCATTGCCGGGGATTTTCTTGGGTAGCTCAGGCGCGTTTGCCGCGCTTGCGGATCGGGGTCACGGTGGCCAGGTCGCGGCTACCGACCGGATCCGCATCGTAGCGCGCGATGAATTCGCGCACCTGCGGATACACCACCTCGCGCCAGCGGCGGCCGCTGAAAATGCCGTAATGACCGGCGCCTTCCACGACCAGGTGACGACGATGCGCCGCATCGATGCCGGTGCACAGATCGTGCACCGCCTCGGTCTGGCCGAGGCCGGCGATGTCGTCCAGTTCGCCTTCGATGCTCAGCAGCGCGGTATTGCGGATCGCCGATGGCTTGACCAGTTGGCCGTCCACTTTCCACTTGCCCTGGGGCAGCAAAAACTCCTGAAACACCACGCGGATGGTGTCCAGGTAATACTCGGCCGGCATGTCGAGCACGGCGTTGTATTCGTCGTAGAACTGCCGGTGCGCTTGCGCATCCTGCAGGTCGCCCTTGACCAGGTCGGTGTAGAAATCCCAGTGCGACATCACGTGCCGGTTGGGGTTCATCGACAGGAAGCCGGCATGCTGCAGGAAGCCCGGATACACCTGGCGGCCATGGCCCGGATACGGGAACGGCACCGTGTGGATCAGGTTGTTCTGGAACCACTCGATGCCGTTTTCCGTGGCCAGGTTGTTGACCTGGGTGGGGCTACGACGCGCATCGATCGGACCGCCCATCATCACCAGCGAGCGCGGGGTGGGCTCGTCGTTGCTGGCCATCAGCGACACTGCCGCCAGCACCGGCACGGTGGGCTGGCACACGCTCACCACATGCAGGCGCTCGGCGCCGATGTGGCGGATGAACTCCTGGATGTAGGTGATGTAGTCCTCGAGCCGGAACGCGCCGGCCTCCAGCGGCACCATGCGCGCATCCACCCAATCGGTCACGTAGACCTTGTGGTTGCGCAGCAGGGTGCGCACGGTGTCGCGCAGCAACGTGGCGTGGTGGCCGGACAACGGTGCAACCACCAGCACGGCGGGCTGCTCCTTCATCTTGCCGATCAGTTCGACGTGGTCGCTGAAACGCTTGAAGCGCAGCAACCGGCAGAACGGCTTGCTCAGCACTTCGCGTTCGATGATCGGCAGCGAATGGCCGTCGACCTCGACATCGTCGAGCGCCCAGGCCGGCTTTTCGTATTCCTTGCCCAGACGGTGGAACAGCTCGTTGCTGGCGGCCATGCGCTCGGCGCCCGGGAGCGAGGCCCACAGGCTGTCGGGGTCGGAAAACATCTTGGCGTTCGCCTGGGCCTGATGCACCCAGGGGGCTAGCAGATTGCGGGTCAGCTCATGCAGTTGATAAAGCATTCCACCCATCCGTGCGGTTTTGCTGCCGCGCAGCATACCGGTTTTGGCGCATTTGCACCTTAATGGGGCTGCGGACGGTTGAGGCTGTCACGGCTTTGTGGCAGCGATTTCTGGAAGGTAAACGCCTTGCCTGCAGGGCGCGACGACAGGCCCCGCGCACCACCTGACGCGTACCTTGAGCGCCCCGCCGCAAGCGCGGGCAGGGCGGAGCGGGGGAGAAGGTGCTGGGCGATCGACGCAGCGATGGCTCCAGGCGACGCGATACCCCCACGCGCTGCTCGCTGGCAGCCACCATCCCGCTCAGCCGCGCTCCAGCGCCGATGCCTGGTCAGCCAGCTGCGGCGACAGCCAGCAGTGCGACCCCAGCGCAGCGAAGCCCACGCTGGCGAAGCGCTTGCGATACCAGCGCGCCGTTCGCGACTGGAAATCGTCGTGATCGCCCTCGAACGCATCTTCTTCGGCGAAGGCTTCCAGAAACGCCACGCCTGCGCACATCTCGGCCAATCCAGGCAGGCCCTGGTTGAATTCGCGGGTGGGCACGTAATGCAGCACGTCCGAGCAGATCAGCAAGTCCACCGGTGCGCACGGGCGCAACCAGGCGAAGTCGCCGAAGCGGGCGGGGTGGATCTGGCGGCTGCGGCCATAACGCTGCACCGCATAGGCGCTGCTGTCGAAACCCAGATAGCTCAGCTTCGGCCGCAATGCCAACAACGGCGCGCGCCACGCGGCCTCGCCGCAGCCGACGTCGAGCACGCTGCGGATCGGTCGTTCCAGATAGTACTCGGCCTGTGCGACGGCGAGTGCGACCTTGCGTCGCAGGCGCGCGTGATCGGCCAGGCCGGCATCGCGATACCAGCGGCGGAAATAGTGGGCGTCGTATTGTTTGGGGGCGGACTGCTGCATGGGCTTGGCTGCTTTCGCGCGTGCGGATAGGTGAAAATGCGGGCCATCCTACGCGAGCCAGCGGAGCCAGCGCATGACCCTGTATTTGTGGATCAAGACCTTCCATCTGTTGTTCGTGATCGCCTGGATGGCCGCGGTGTTCTACCTGCCGCGCATTCTGGTCAACATCGCCGAAGCCGGCAGCGACACCGCGGTGCGCGCGCGCCTGGTGTTGATGGGGCGGCGGCTCTACACATTCGGCCACAGCATGCTCGGTCTGGCGCTGCTGCTGGGCGCGGTGCTATGGCAGGGCTACCGGGTCATTCCGGATTTCCCGACGATGGTCGCTGGCGGCTGGTTGCACGCCAAGCTGTTTGCCGTGGCCTTGATTCTGGCCCACTACATCGTGTCCGGCCGCTGGGTCAAAGGCGCCGAACAGGGGCGTGCAGTGCCCAGCGGGCGGGCGTTGCGCTGGTTCAATGAAGCACCGGTGATCCTGCTGGTCGGCGTGATCTGGCTGGTGCTGGCCAAGCCGTTCTGAGCGCATTGCGCACCGCATCTACGCACACCCGACGGTTTCGGTGCGCAGGTGCCCACAGCTGCCACTGCTAAAAATGCGGGGCATTCCGGTGTCCCACCGCGAATGCCTGCGGTGCTTCATGGTGGGACGGCCAGTGACGTCGCGATGTGCGCGCCAGAGCAAGGGTCGATGAATCCTGGAGGCCGCGCTAGGGCGAACATGAATTCATGCGCCGGTCGGGTGTTGCTTGAGCAGCATCTCCAGATACCGTTTCTGGTGTCCGGCAAATCCCTTTTTGCCATACAGCGTGTAAATTTTGCCGAAGGCAGCGCAGGCACGTGCCTCATCGCCGAGCTGCAGCATCGCCTCGCCTTCGGTCATCAGCACAAGATGATCGGTGTGGTCTGGGTCGTCGTACATCAGCGCCATCACCTCGATCCATCGATGCACGTTTTCCTGATCGTGCAGGTCGGCGTAATCCTTGACGAAACCTGCAGACAGGCTTTGCGGGTAATAGTCCCAGTTCGCCTTGGGTTCGGGGATCAGCGCCCACGCCTGTAATCCCAGGGCGAGCGATTCCGCCAGGGCGCCGCTGCGAAACCGCTGTGTGGATTGCTCCAGCAGATGATCGATCTCGGCTTTCAGAACTGCCTCGATTTCAGGCTTCCTTTGCACGTTGATGGCCTTGATCAGGTGCCGAGCGATTCGTTGCCGAGCGATTCAATGCATGTGACCTGCAGCTGCGAGCGTCTTGTCGGCGGCCCTCAGGCGCTGGTGTCCAGCTCGCGCAGGCCCTTGCGTGCCAGGTCGACCCAGGCGCGTTGCTCGCGTTGGTAATGCTTGGGCGAGGCGGCGGCGTGACGCAGCACCTGTTCGTACACCGCCCTGGCCTGGTCATTGCGTGCGATGCGCTGCAGCAGTTGCGCATAGCGCACGCGCGCTTCTTCGCCCGGGTAGCCTTGGGCCAGCGTTTCATACTCGTGCAGCGCAGCCTCGGTGTCGCCGCTGCCTTCGACCGCGCGTGCATACAGCAGATGCCCGTCATGCGAGCGGAAGCTGGGGTTGGCCGCGATCAAGGCATCCAGGGTCTGCCGCGTCTGCTGTGGCTGGCCCAGCCCGAACTGGGCCCTGGCCAGACCGAGCATCAGGTGCGGATCATCGCGATACAAGCCGCGCAACGCGCCCTGGTAATGCTCGGCGGCCTGGGCGTAATCGCCGCGCGCCAGCAAGGTCTCTGCGAGCTGGCGGCGATTTTCCGGAGTGTCGGCCACATCCAGCCGGCGCGACGCATCGCGCTGTTCGCGTTGCGGATCCAGGGTGCTGCGCACGCGCTTGAGGCGACGGCGTGCATTGGGGTCGTTGCGCAGATCGGGGATGACCGCCACGCACACATAGACCAGCACCGCCAGCAGCGAAAACGCCAGCAGCAGGAAGATCCAGTACAGGGGCCGCCCGCTGCGCACGACGTGGACGCAGCAGGCGGCTTGCAGCAGCAGCGAGATCAGCAGGAGCGGTGACATGCGGGTGTGGCGTCCTTTCCATGGCCGCGCACTGGGCGCGGCCGGCCATCGTGCGAATCAATGCCCTTCGTAGGCACCATAGCTGCGCAGGCGCTCGTAGCGCTGCTGCAGCAACGCATCCACTGGAATCTTTTCCAGCGCGTCCAGCTCGTTGAGCAGCACCGCTTTCAAGCGCTTGCCCATCTGTTCGGGATTGCGATGCGCACCGCCGGTGGGTTCACGGATCACCTTGTCGACCAGGCCCAGGCCCTTCAGGCGCTTGGCGGTCAGGCCGAGCTGTTCGGCGGCGTCCTTGGCCTTGGCCGCGTCCTTCCACAGGATCGAGGCGCAGCCTTCCGGCGAAATCACCGAATAGGTGCCGTATTCCAGCATCAGGGTGCGGTCGCCCACACCGATGGCCAGCGCGCCGCCGGAGCCGCCTTCGCCGATGACGGTGCAGATCACCGGAATTTTCAGCTCGGCCATTTCCAGCAGGTTGCGCGCGATCGCCTCGCTCTGGCCGCGCTCTTCGGCGCCGATGCCAGGGTAGGCGCCGGGGGTGTCGATGAAGGTCAGCAGCGGCAGGCGGAAGCGCTCGGCCAGCTTCATCAGGCGCAAGGCCTTGCGGTAGCCCTCCGGGCGCGGCATACCGAAGTTGCGCGCCACCTTGGTCTTGGTGTCGCGGCCCTTCTGGTGGCCGATGATCACCACCGGGCGCCCGTCGATGCGGCCCAGGCCACCGACGATGGCCTTGTCGTCGGCATAGGCGCGGTCGCCGGCCAACTCCTGGAATTCGTCGCAGATGGTGTCGATGTAGTCCAGCGTGTACGGGCGCTGCGGATGACGCGCCAGCTGCGAGACCTGCCAGGCCGACAGATCGCGGAAGATCTGCGCGGTGCGCACGCGCAGCTTGTCGCGCAGCGCCCGCACCTCGGTCTCCACGTTGACCGCAGGCCCGGTACTGGCCTTGCGCAGTTCCTGGATCTTTGCTTCCAGATCGGCGATGGGTTGCTCGAAGTCGAGGTAGTTAGGATTCATGCAATGTCGTCGTCAACGTAAGGCGGGGAGTGTAGCTGAAGCGGTGTGGCTGGCCCGTACGGGGGCGTTGGGAGCGGAATCGGGAATGGAGAATCGGGAATCAGAGCAAGGTATCCGGGGCGCCCCGCTGTTGCGATTCCCGATTCCCGATTCTCACGCCCACGGCGGGCTGTACTTGATCTTCACCGTCCGCACCGCCGGGTCTGCGCGCAGGCCGTCCATCAGCTGCTGGTCGATGCGCACCGAGTGGTTGCCGTTGAGGTCGAGCATGCCGGCCACGCCGCCGCTGGGCGCGCGTAGCAGCAAGTCCAGGCGCAGGGGCGTCTTGCCGGGGCGGTGCTTGGCCAGCAGGGCGTCGATGCGCTTGAAGGCCTGCTTTTCGCGCAGGTCCAGGCGCAGCGACAGCCGCTGCGCGTGGTCGGCGCAGATCTGCTCGTAGTCCCAGCACTGGCGGATGCGCAGGCTGTAGCCGCCGTTGAATTCGTCCTCGCGCAGGCCGCCCTTGACGATCAGGATGCGGTCGCGGGTGAGCAGGTGGCCGAATTCGGCCATCGCATCGGAAAACGCGCTGCATTCGACCCGGCCGCGGCCGTCTTCGAGCTGCACGAACACCTGGCTGTCGCCCTTGCGGCGTACGCCGACCACCTGGCCGGCCAGGATCGCGCTCACTTCCGGCCGCCAGGCGCGTTTTTCGCCATCGCCACCGCCCCCACCGCCGCCACGTTGTTGCGAGGCCAGGATCTTTTCCAGCGCACCCAGGTCGCAGCCAACCAGCTCGCGCACTTCTTCGCGGTGCGGGTCGAACGGGTGGCCGCTGAGATAGAAGCCCAGCGTTTCGCGCTCGCCGGTGAGCAGCTGGCCCAACGGCCATTCCTTGCTTTCGGGCAGGTCCAGGCGCATTGCCGGGGCGCTCGGGTCCGGCCCGCCGAACAGCGAGTTCTGCCCGGAGGCGCGTTCACGCGCCATCTGCTCGGTGGCCTTCATCACCTCGGGCAGCTGCAGCATCAGCGAGGCGCGGTTCTTGCCCAGCCCATCCATCGCGCCGGCATTGATCATCGCTTCCAGCGTGCGCCGGTTGAGCTTTGCGGTGCCCACGCGCGTGCAGAAATCCAGCAGCGTGGTGTAAGGGCCGCCGCGCTGGCGTTCTTCGACGATCGCCTCGCAGGCGCCCTGGCCGACGCCCTTGATCGCGCCCAGGCCGTACTGGATGGTGTCCGGGCTGGCGGCCTCGAACATGTAGGCCGATTCGTTGACGCGCGGCGGCTTGACGGTGAGGCCGAGGTTGCGCACTTCATCGAGAAAGCCGACCACCTTGTCGGTGTTGTCCATGTCAGAGGACAGCGTGGCGGCCATGAATTCGGCCGGGTAATGCCGTTTCAGCCACGCGGTCTGGTAGCTGACCAACGCGTAGGCGGCGGCGTGCGACTTGTTGAAGCCGTAGCCGGCGAACTTCTCCATCAGGTCGAAGATTTCGTCGGCCTTGGCTGCGCTCACGCCGCCCTTGGCCGCACCTTCGCGGAAGATTTCGCGGTGCTTGGCCATTTCGGCCGGCACCTTCTTGCCCATCGCGCGACGCAGCAGGTCGGCGCCGCCCAGCGAATAGTCGCCGACGATCTGCGCCATCTGCATCACCTGCTCCTGATACACCATGATGCCGTAGGTGTCTTTCAGGATGACTTCGGTGCGCGGATCGGGGTAGACGATCTCCTGCTGGCCGTGCTTGCGCGCGTTGAAGTCCGGGATCAGGTCCATCGGGCCGGGGCGGTACAGCGACACCAGCGCGATCAGGTCCTCGAAGCGGTCCGGGCGCGCGTCCTTGAGCAGGCGGCGCATGCCCGAGGATTCGAACTGGAACACCGCACCGGTATTGCCCGAGGCGAACACGCCCTTGTAGGTGGGCACGTCGTCGAGCGGAATGGCGGTGATGTCCACCGGGTCGATGCCGGCGCGCGCGTGGCGCACGTTGATCGCCTTGACCGCCCAATCGATGATGGTCAGCGTGCGCAGGCCGAGGAAGTCGAACTTCACCAGTCCCACCGCTTCGACGTCGTCCTTGTCGAACTGGGTCACCGGGTTCTTGCCGCGGCCATCTTCGTCGTGTTCGGCGAACAGCGGGCAGAACTCGGAGAGTGGATCGGGGGCGATCACCACGCCGCCGGCGTGCTTGCCGGCGTTGCGGGTGAGGTCTTCGAGCTGGCGCGCCAGGTCCATCAGGTCGCGCACGTCGTCTTCGACCTGGTAGCGCTGGATCAGGTCCGGCGAGGCCATCTCCGAGTCCTTGCCTTCGCCCATCGCGTCCTTGAGCGTGATGCCCAGGATGTTGGGGATCAGCTTGGCCACGCTGTCCACCAGCCCATACGAGAAGCCCAGCACGCGCCCGGCATCGCGCACCACCGCCTTGGCGGCCATGGTGCCGTAGGTGATGATCTGGCTGACGCGTTCGCGGCCGTATTTGCGCGCCACGTAGTCGATGACTTCGTCGCGGCGGTCCATGCAGAAGTCGATGTCGAAGTCGGGCATCGACACGCGCTCTGGATTCAAAAAGCGCTCGAACAGCAGGTTGTAGGGCAGTGGGTCCAGGTCGGTGATCTGCAGCGCCCAGGCCACCAGCGAGCCGGCACCGGAACCGCGGCCCGGGCCGATCGGAATGCCCTGGTTTTTGCCCCACTGGATGAAGTCGGCCACGATCAGGAAGTAGCCGGGAAAGCCCATCTTGATGATGGTGTCCAGCTCGAATTCGAGCCGGTCCACATAGTCCTGGCGGGTCTTGCCCGGCGCGATCGGGTTCTTTTCCAGGCGTGCGGCCAGACCCTGTCGCGACTGGCTGCGGATCCAGCTGTCCAGCGTCTCGTCTTCCGGCACCGGGTAGGCGGGCAGGAAGTAGGTGCCCAGGCGCATCTCGATGTTGCAGCGCTGCGCCAGCGCGTGGGTGTTGTCGATGGCGTCGGGGATGTCGGCGAACAGCGCCGCCATCTCCTCGCTGGACTTCATGTACTGCTGGTCGCTGTACTCGCGCGGGCGCTTGGGGTCGTCGAGCACGCGGCCGGAGGAAATGCAGACGCGCGCTTCGTGCGCATTGAAGTCGCTGGCGTACAAAAAACGCACGTCGTTGCTGGCCACTACCGGCAGCCCGCGCACGCCCGCGGCGTGCAGGGCGAACTGGTTGAAGCGTTCTTCGCCCTCGCGCCCGGTGCGGGTCAGTTCCAGGTGCAGGCCATCGCCGAACACGCGCTGCCAGTCGGCCAGCTGTTGCTCGGCCAGGTCCGCGCGGCCCTCGTTGAACAGGCGCCCGGCCAGGCTGTCGCGGCCGGCCAGCGCAAACAGGTTGGCGTGCCCGGCCTGCAGCCATTCCGGATGGATCGCCACGCCGCCTTCGGGGCGGTGGCCTTCCATCCAGGCGCGGGTCAGCAGGCGCGACAGGCTCAGGTAGCCTTCGCGGTCCCGGCACAGCAGGGTCATGCGCCAGGGCGTCATGTCCGGGCGCCTGTTCTACAGTAAATAGGCCCGGTCTCGCTTGCGCTGCACTCGTAACGCCCCTAGAGTCCGGCAGCATGAGCTGCGGGCGCTGCCCTACGGCTGGATCAGGAATATCGGCAGATGGGGTTGAATGTGAAGAACTGGACAGTTCGCCAGCGTATCCAGGCAAGTTTTGCGGTCATCATCGCCATCATGCTGCTGATGGCCGCTGCGTCCTTCGAGCGCCTGCTCAAGGTCGAGGGTGGTGCTACTCGCCTGCTGGACGATGCCATGCCCGGCATGTTCCAGATCACCCAGGTGCGTAGCGGCTGGACGGACATGTTCCACCAGACCATCGTTCAGGTCAGCCTGCGTGAAGTGCACAGCCTCGCCGACGCGGACAAGCAACTGATCAAGGGCGCTAACGACAAGCTGGCGGCGTCTCTCACCGACTACCGCGCCACCATCCGCGATGATGCCGATCGAAATGCACTCGAGGCCTTCGAAAAGACTCGCGATCTGTTCATCGTGCAGCAGGCTGAAGTCCTCGACCTCTACGATCAGGGGCGTCAGGCCGACGCCGAGGCGAAACTCAACGGCCAGCTCACCAACACCTGGAACGAAGGCCGCACTCAGCTGACCTCGATGATCGAACTCAATCGCGACGTGGCCTACTCTTCTGCGGGCGACATCGTGTCGGCAGTCAACCGCGCCGAATTGAGCATGGCAATTTCCGTGCTGTTGGCGATCATCGCCGCATTCGTGTGCGGTTACTTCCTGATGCAGGCGATCACCCGCCCGGTGCAGCAGGTGGTCGACACCCTGCAGACCCTGGCCAGCGGCGACCTGACCGCGCGCCTGAACCTGGGGCGCCGCGACGAGTTCGGCGCCATCGAAACCGGCTTCAACGGCATGGCCGAGGAGATCAAGACCCTGGTCGCCCAGGCGCAACGCTCGGCCGTGCAGGTCACCACCTCGGTCACCGAGATCGCCGCCACTTCCAAGCAGCAGCAGGCCACCGCTACCGAGACCGCGGCCACCACCACGGAAATCGGTGCCACTTCGCGGGAAATCGCCGCCACCTCGCGGGACCTGGTGCGCACCATGACCGAAGTTTCCGGCGCTGCAGAGCAGACCTCGACCCTGGCCGGTGCCGGGCAACTGGGCCTGGCGCGCATGGAAGACACCATGCATCAGGTAATGAGCGCCGCCGAGCTGGTCAACGCCAAGCTGGCGATCCTCAACGAGAAGGCCGGCAACATCAATCACGTGGTCACCACCATCGTCAAAGTCGCCGACCAGACCAACCTGCTGTCGCTCAATGCGGCCATCGAGGCCGAGAAGGCCGGCGAGTACGGTCGCGGCTTCGCGGTGGTGGCCACCGAAGTGCGTCGCTTGGCCGACCAGACTGCCGTGGCCACCTACGACATCGAACAGATGGTGCGCGAGATCCAGTCGGCCGTATCCGCTGGCGTGATGGGCATGGACCGCTTCTCGGAAGAAGTGCGTCGCGGCATTGCCGAGGTGGGTCAGGTTGGTGAGCAGCTGGCGCAGATCATCCATCAGGTGCAGGCCCTCGCGCCGCGGGTGCTGATGGTCAATGAAGGCATGCAGGCGCAATCCACCGGCGCCGAACAGATCAACCAGGCCCTGGTGCAGCTCAGCGAGGCGTCCTCGCAGACCGTCGAGTCGCTGCGCCAGGCCAGCGCCTCCATCGACGACCTCAACCTCGTGGCGAACGGTCTGCGCACCGGCGTCAGCCGCTTCAAGGTCTGAATCGATGGCCGAGGTAGGCAGGCCTTCGCCGGGGCGGCGTAGCCCGGGGCAGCTGTTCCTGCTGTTCAGCATGGGCAGTGACCGTTATGCACTGGACGTCCACGAAGTGGTCGAAGTGCTGCCGTTGCGCCGTTTCAAGCACATCCCTGCGGCGCCTGCCTGGGTTGCCGGGCTGTTCGTGTTTCGCGGCACGCCGGTGCCGGTCATCGACCTGACCGCCCAGGCGCTCGGCCAGCCCGCGGTGGTGCGCACCAGCACCCGGCTGGTGGTGGTGCATTACCAGCCACAGGACGATCAACCGGCACGCTGGCTGGGCCTGATTCTCGAGCAGGCCAGCGACACGCTGCGCAGCCCTGCCGAAGCCTTCGTGGACAGCGGCGTCAGCCTGCCGGATGCCCGCTATCTGGGGCCGGTGCTCAAGTCCGAGCAGGGCCTGGTGCAGTGGGTGCGGGTCGCTGACCTGCTCGACGAGCCGGTACGCGACCTGCTTTACGCGGCAGTGGCGGAGAGCGGTCGATGAACGCGCGCTTCGAGCAGTTGCTGCATGGCTTGATCGGGCTGGATGCCGAATCCGTCGGCCAGGTGGTGATCGAGCGGGCGGTTCGCCAGCGCGTCGCGGCCCTTGGCTGCGCCAACGAGGATGCCTACTGGCTCAAGGTGCATAACTCCGCCAGCGAGCAACAGGCGCTGGTCGAAGCGGTGGTGGTGCCGGAAACCTGGTTCTTCCGCTACCCGGAGTCCTTCGTCGCACTGGTCAACCTGGCCCGCGAGCGCAGCACGCAACTGGCCGGCGCCCGGCCGCTGCGCATCCTCAGCCTGCCGTGCTCGACCGGCGAGGAGCCTTATTCGATCGCCATGGCGCTGCTCGATGCCGGTTTGCCGGGCGATGGTTTTCGTATCGACGCGATGGACATCAGCGAGGTCAACCTGCAGCGCGCCGAGCGAGCCCTGTATGGCCGCAATTCCTTTCGCGGTGATGACCTGAGCTTTCGCGATCGTCATTTTGCCGAGACCCCTGAAGGTTTCGAGCTGCGCAGCCAGGTGCGGCGCAAGGTGCGCCTGCTGGCCGGCAACCTCCTGGCGCCCGGCCTTCTTGCGGGTGAAGCGCCCTATGATTTCGTGTTCTGCCGCAACCTGCTGATCTACTTCGACCGGCCCACGCAACACACGGTGGCCGGCGTGCTGCAGCGCCTGATGCGTGAAGATGGCGCATTGTTCATCGGCCCGGCCGAAGCCAGCCTGTTCAGCCAGGTGGGCATGCAGGCGCTCAACATCCCGTTGGCGTTCGTGTTTCGCCGCCAGGCACCGCGGCCGCCCAGCGCGCCGGCTCAGGCCGTGCCGAACGTTGCAGTGAGAGCGCGACCTGCGACTACGGCCATACCGGCTGCCAGGTCGCCTGCACCGGTACGACGTACGCCGCCCGCGGTGCCGGCGCCTGCCGTGGTCGCCGCCGATACCGCGCTGGATGAAATTGCCGCGCTCGCCAATGCCGGGCGCAGCGATGAAGCACGCGCCGCCTGCGAGCGTTACCTGGCCGCCCATGGGCCGACCGCCCAGGCGTTCTACTGGCTGGGGCTGCTCAGCGATGTGGCCGGGCGCAGCAGCGAGGCTCAGGATTATTACCGCAAGACCCTGTACCTGGCGCCGACCCACGCCGAGGCCCTGGCGCACCTGTCGGCGCTGCTCGCCGCCCGCGGCGACATGGCCGGCGCCAGGCGCCTGCAACAACGGGCGGGCCGTGGAGTGAGCCGTGATGAGCGATAGTCTGCTGCCGCTGAGCGATGCCGAACGCGACGCCGTCGACGACTGCTGGAACCGCATCGGCGTGCAGGGCGACAAGTCCTGCGAGCGCCTGGTCAAACACATTCACTGCCGCAATTGTGAAGTGCATGCCGAGCTGGCCACGCGGCTGCTCGACCGTTTCGCGCTGCAGCGCGACGACAGCCAGCCCGAGGATGAGTGGGTCGAGCAGGACAGCGGCGAGCGCCGCTCGCTGCTGCTGTTCCGTCTCGGCGATGCCTGGCTGGCATTACCGACCCGGGCGCTCAGCGAGGTGGCCGCCAGTACGCCGATTCATTCCCTGCCGCACCAGCGCTCGCTGGGGCTGATCGGCGTGACCAACGTGCGCGGCGCCCTGGTGGCGTGCTTTTCCCTGGGCGAAATGCTCGGGCTCGACCCTGGCGAGGCGGTCAGCGAGCGCCGCGTGGTGCCGCGTATGCTGATCTTCAACCTGGCGGACGGGCCGGTGGTGATTCCGGTCGACGAGGTCGAGGGCATCGAGGCGATCGCCGTCGGCCAGATCGTCGAGTCCGGCGCCGGCAGCGTACCGGTCGGCCGCCGGTTCGCGGCGGGCGTGTTGCAGTGGAAGGGCCGTAGCGTGACCCTGCTCGACGAACAGATCGTGCAGCAGACCATTGCCAGGAGTCTCGGATGACGCCCGATCAGATGCGCGACGCATCGCTGCTGGAGCTGTTCAAGCTCGAGGCCGAGGCCCAGACCCAGGTGCTCAACAGCGGCCTGCTGGTGCTCGAACGCGACCCGCGGCATGCCGGCAGCCTGGAGGCCTGCATGCGCGCGGCCCATTCGCTAAAGGGGGCGGCGCGTATCGTCGGCCTGGATGCCGGGGTCAAGGTCGCCCACGTCATGGAGGATTGCCTGGTCGAAGCCCAGGAGGGGCGCCTCCTGCTCAGCCCCGAGCATATCGATGCCTTGCTGCAGGGCGCCGATATTCTGCTCGGCCTTGGAACGCCGGCGCAGCCCGGAGCGGCCGACCCTGGCATCGATGCGCTGGTGGCGCGCCTGGGAGCGCTGGCGCGTGGGCTCCCGGTTCCGCCCTCGGCGCCAGTACCGGCTCAGCCGGCCGTCACCGTTACCCAGGCCGTCGCGCCACCCGAGCAGCCTGTGATCCCGCCCGCTGTCGAGCCGCCGGTCGTTGCGCCGCCTGCCCGCGCGGAGGCCAGCGAGCCGGCCAGCGAGGGGCGAGCGCGCATTCTCAGGGTCAGCGCCGAGCGCCTCGATCACCTCCTGGATATTTCCAGTAAATCCCTGGTGGAATTCCAGCGCATCAAGCCCCTGGGCGACAGCCTGCAGCGCCTGAAACGCCTGCAGGCCACCGCTCGCCGCGCGCTGGACGTCGCCCGCGAGGCATTGCCCAAGGGCGCGGTGGATGCCCAGGCCGAGGCCATGTTGCTGGAAACCCGTCAGGCGCTCGGCGAGTGCCAGCAATTGCTGGCCCAGCACATGACCGATCTGGACGACTTCGGCTGGCAGGGCGGGCAGCGCGCCCAGTCCCTCTACGACGCCGCGCTGGCCTCGCGCATGCGTCCATTCGCCGATGTGCTGGCTGGCCAGGAGCGCATGTTGCGTGACCTGTCCCGATCCCTGGGCAAGCAGGTGCGGTTCGTCGTCGAGGGCGAGGGCACCCAGGTCGACCGCGATGTGCTGGAACGCCTGGAGGCACCGCTGACGCATCTGTTGCGCAACGCCCTGGACCATGGCATCGAAACGCCGGAGCGGCGCGTGGCTCAGGGCAAACCGGCCGAAGGGCAGATCCTGATCCGCGCCCGACACCATGCCGGCATGCTGCTGCTGGAGCTGCGCGATGACGGCGGCGGTGTCGATCTCGAGAAGCTGCGCCGGGCGGTGATCGAGCGCGGCTTCGCCACCGAGCAGACCGGCGAGCAACTGACCGAGGAGGAGCTGCTGGCCTTCCTGTTCCTGCCCGGCTTCAGCATGCGCGACCAGGTTACCGAGGTGTCCGGCCGCGGCGTCGGCCTGGACGCCGTGCAGCACATGGTGCGCCAGCTGCGTGGCGGCGTGCGCATGCAGCAGCGTCAGGGCGAGGGCTCGACCTTCCACCTCGAAGTGCCGCTGACCCTGTCGGTGGTGCGCAGCCTGGTGGTCGAGGTGGGCGGTGAGGCCTATGCGCTGCCACTGGCGCATATCGAACGGATGACCCGCCTGCAGGCCGAGGACATCGTGCAGCTCGAAGGCCGCCAGCATTTCTGGAGCGAAGGGCAGCACGTCGGCCTGATCGCAGCCAGCCAGATTCTCCAGCGCCCGGAAGGCAAACCCAGCGACAACGGCATTGCGGTGGTGCTGATTCGCGACCGTGACAGCCTGTTCGGCCTGGTGGTCGAGCGCTTCATCGGTGAGCGCACCCTGGTGGTGATGCCACTGGATGCGCGTCTGGGCAAGGTGCAGGACGTCTCCGCCGGCGCCTTGCTGGACGACGGCACGCCGGTGCTGATCCTCGATGTCGAGGACATGCTGCATTCGGTGGCCAAGCTGCTGGGCAGCGGGCGCCTGGAGCGGGTCGACCGCAGCGCCCGGCAGTTGGCCGGCAGCAAGCGCAAGCGTGTGCTGGTGGTCGACGACTCGCTGACCGTGCGTGAACTGGAGCGCAAGCTGCTGCTGTCGCGCGGCTACGACGTCGCCGTGGCGGTGGACGGCATGGACGGCTGGAACGCGCTGCGCGCCGAGCATTTCGACCTGCTGATCACCGACATCGACATGCCGCGCATGGACGGCATCGAGCTGGTCACCCTGGTACGCCGCGACAGCCGCCTGCAATCGCTGCCGGTGATGGTGGTGTCCTACAAGGACCGAGAAGAAGACCGCCGGCGTGGCCTGGATGCCGGGGCCGACTATTATCTTGCCAAGGCCAGTTTCCATGACGAGGCGTTACTCGACGCCGTGGTTGACCTGGTAGGGGAACCGCACGAATGAGGATCGGAATCGTCAATGACATGCCGCTGGCAGTCGAGGCCATGCGCCGTGCGCTCGCCCAGGAGCCGGCCCATCGCATCGTCTGGGTGGCGGGCAATGGTGCCGAGGGCGTGGCCTGCTGCCAGGCCGATCTGCCCGATCTGGTGCTGATGGACCTGCTGATGCCGGTCATGGACGGCGTCGAAGCGACGCGGCGGATCATGGCGCAGACGCCCTGCGCGGTACTGATCGTTTCGGTGGATATCGAGCAGTACGTCAATCGTGTCTTCGAAGCCATGGGCCATGGCGCCCTGGATGCGGTCAACACGCCGTCATTGACCGGCCAGGGCAGCGACGCAGCGGCGCTGCTGCGCAAGATCCACAATATTGGCTGGTTGATCGGCCAGAGCAGCAGTCGCAAGGCCAGCGTCTCGGCCGCGGCACCCGTGGCCTCTGCAGCGCGCCGGTTGGTGGCGATTGGCGCCTCGGCGGGCGGCCCGGCCGCACTCGCCTCGTTGCTCAAGCAGCTGCCCCATGATTTCAAAGCTGCCGTGATGCTGGTGCAGCACGTCGACGAGGTGTTCGCCGCCGGCATGGCCGACTGGCTGGCCGGTGAGTCGGCCCTGCCGGTGCGCCTGGCCCGCGATGGCGAGCAGCCACAGCCGGGCCTGGTGCTGCTGGCCGGCACCAACAACCATATGCGTCTGCAGCGCAACGGCACCCTGACCTATACCGAGGAGCCGCGCAGCCACGCCTATCGGCCCTCCATCGACGTGTTCTTCGATAGCGTCGTCGAGCACTGGAGCGGCGAGGCCATCGGCGTATTGCTGACCGGCATGGGCCGCGATGGCGCCCAGGGCTTGAAGAACATGCGCAACCGCGGCTACACCACCATCGCCCAGAACCAGGCCAGCTGCGCGGTGTATGGCATGCCCAAGGCTGCCGCCGAAATGCAGGCGGCCAGGGAAATACTCGCGCTGGAGCGCATCGCGCCGCGTATCGTCGAACTGTTTGGCTGATAGACTAGCCGCCACCCACCAGAGACCTGCCTTCAATCGGTCCGGAGACCCTCATGCAAGTCCCACCCCATTCCATGGAAGAATTCGGCTCACGCAAGGATGGCGCGGTCATGGTGTTGCTGGTCGACGACCAGGCGATGATCGGGGAAGCGGTGCGGCGCGAGCTGCTGGGCGAGGAGGGCATCGACTTCCATTACTGCTCCGACCCGACCCAGGCCATTGCAGTGGCCGAGCAACTGCGGCCTACGGTGATTCTGCAGGACCTGGTGATGCCCGGTGTCGATGGCATCACCCTGCTCGGCGACTACCGCGCACGACCGGCGCTGCGCGATGTGCCGATCATCGTGCTGTCCACCAAGGACGACGCCACGGTGAAGAGCTCGGCATTCGCCGCCGGTGCCAACGATTACCTGGTCAAACTGCCCGATACCATCGAGCTGGTGGCGCGCATTCGCTACCACTCGCGTTCCTACATGGCCCTGCAGCAGCGCGACGAAGCCTACCGCGCCCTGCGCGAGAGCCAGCAGCAGCTGCTGGAAACCAACCTGGTGCTGCAGCGGCTGATGAACTCCGATGGCCTGACCGGGCTGTCCAACCG
>JAAIGE0100010101.1_pt1 | contig 23206 bp, 22 predicted proteins | sample 6487951 | NCBI WGS metagenome assembly JAAIGE01 (sample SAMN13974128, study PRJNA590717) | phyllosphere metagenome | biome: tomato field; feature: multiple bacterial spot infested tomato fields; material: tomato leaves; isolation source: leaves from tomato fields | host: Solanum lycopersicum ...
AATCGCCTTGTTGGCGACGATTTCTTCGCCATCCTACGCAGCGTTTCAGGAAAGAGAATACAATACCTGGTATCAAAAAGATGCTGTACTCTACGACATTACCCAGACCTCAGAGGGATTGCCTGTCATGATAAGCATCTCTCAAACGGGGAGGGAGTCAGCTAATATGCTCGTATCCTATATGTCCGATGGTGGTTGTGGAGATGAGAAGGTGCGGCTTAATGCTAACGGGAAGGATGTGCCTGCAACTTACACCTGTGTATCAGTCGGAGCAGACAGGATTGAACACTTTTCAGTGAATGATGCAAGCAAGGTCAATGAGATGGTTAACCACCTCAAGTCAGATTTCACTTTGTTGCTTCAGAACGATATCAAGGTCTGGGCTGCTAACATAAAGACGCCGAAGTATGGCTTAGCACCAAAATTTTAAATCTCAAAATTTAACCGCCTGATGGCGGTTTTTTATTTTCAAAATTTGCGCATCAGAGGATAAATATGCAGGTCACTATTGACGGTGTTTCGTTTGTTCCTGCCTGCGCTTCAGCGTCACGGATTGGCATTGCCATAGCTACCCACAACCGGCCAGACATTTTAAAGCTCGCCATTGAGCAGCACACCAAACATCTTCCCATCGGTGCGCTGGTGGTGGTTATCGACGATGGCTCTAAACCTGCCGCAGTAGTGCCTGACGGCGTGCAGTTGCTTCGCCACGAAACATCACTCGGCATTGTCGCTTCGAAGAACGCCAGCCTGTCAGCCCTGATGGATGCCGGATGTGAGCATCTCTTCCTGTGGGACGATGACGGCTGGCCCATCGCTGATAACTGGCACTTGCCTTACATCGAATCACCCGAGCCACACCTGGCTTACCAGTTTCTCGATCTGGCAGGGACGAATAAGTTGAAGGATATGGCGGTCCTGTACCGGGATGATAAGCACATCGCTTACACCGGGCAGCGCGGCGTGATGCTGTATTACCACCGCAGCGCCATAGAGAAGGTTGGCGGTTTCGATCCCGTTTACGGTCGCGGCATGTACGAACACAGTGACCTCGCGCTACGTATCCATAACGCTGGCCTGACGACATGGGCTTACGGTGATGTGGTCGGTTCAGAAAAACTGATCCATTCTCTCGATGAGCATGAAGCCGTAGAGCGTTCGGTACCGCGTCCCGACCGACAGGCGCTGGTGGAACGTAACGTGAAGATCCACAACGAACGGCGTGATGCCGGGTTTACTGGTTACGTTGAATACCGCCAGCAGCGCGACGTGGTTATCACAACGCTGCTCACCAGTCAGCCTGACCCGCAGCGCGGCACGAAAATGGCGGCCTCGCCTGACATGCTGAGCAAATGGGCGGCCTCGCTTCGCCAGTGTGGGCGTATAGCGCTGGTGGATGAATTACTGACGGCCCCGGCAGATGTTGAGCTGTATCTCGTACCTGACGTGAAGATGAATGTCTACTTTCGTCGCTGGCTGCACATCTGGCAGCATCTTCGAGATCACCCTGAATATCGGTTCGTCTGGTGTACCGATGGTACCGATGTCGAAATGCTTCGCGCGCCATGGGAAGAAATGCAGCCCGGTAATGTTTACGTCGGTTCCGAACCGAAGACCTACGCCGATACCTGGGCAAAGCAGAATCATCCGGAGCGCATCTATCAGGAGTTTATTGAAGAGCACCGCAACGATGTGATGCTAAACGCTGGGCTGCTGGGTGGTACCCGCGCTGATGTAATGGCGTTCGCTCACGGCATCATCCGTCTTTACTACCGGATCGAGAGTTATCGTTTCTGGAAGAAAGAACAGGCTGGCCCCGCGGTAGGCGACATGATGGCGTTCGGCATTGTTGCGCAGTCATTAGCTGACAGGCTGGTCACTGGCCCTCTGGTGCATACAGTGTTCAAAACTGACGGAGTCGGGAAAGAAAACGCTTGGTGGAAGCACAAATGAGGTTTGAATCAAAGATGAAAATTTTCACTGCTGTGATGCATAAGAATAGTTTCTACATACACGCTGACACTCGGAACCCATTTTGGGTGACACTTAGTAAAAAGCTTGGATGGGGCAAATTTGAATTAATCCGCCCCTCAGATGAATTCAGCCCTTCTGGAGGGCTCTTTGAATTAGTTGAATTGCGTTCGGCAGATTCAGAACCCCCTGAGTCAGTAGCTGTAGGGTCAAATGTTTTATGGCGTCTGCCGGAAGCTCTCGAAGTTTTGAAATCAATCCCTTCTTCTGATCTTCAGGCATATTTGCAACGCGGATTATGTCCTCAAGCGCAATTATAGTGTCGTTATGCAGTCGTACAGTTTGAACTTTTAAAATGGCGCTCAAGCCGCCATCATCGAGTAAGAAATCTATACCTTTCTCGGTGATGTAGCATACCGGTGCATTGAAAATAAATTCCACACCGGCCATTGTGTCGCTGCGTACGAATGGTGTTGTTACTAGGCCATGCATTTCGAGATAAAGCATACAGGCCACGAAGTGATCATAATTATCGAACTTTTCAATGAGTTCAATCTCTTGTGCCTTGTTCAAAGTGTTAGGGGCACAGTCTATAAGTGCGTTGAGAATTTCCAGCTGTAATGCTCTATCGTATTTTCTTGTTTTATCCATGAATTTACTCCTTTGATGGTTTCATAAGAGTAACCTGAATAGCCTTATTAAACACCCTGACAAAAGAACAGTAGCCGCCATCGTGCGGTTTTTTAATTGGAGATTTGCTGGTGGCTGAAGACATTATGTTTGTGGTGGTCGGCCATCACACCCGTTTAGGTCATGCACAACGTCTTGCCGCGATGCTGGATGCTCATTTGCTTATCGATGAAGAGAATCACGGAGCGAACTGGAATCATCTTCGCGCTATCGAATGTGCTGCTAAGCAACCTTGCCGGGTAGTGGTACTGGAAGACGACGCGCTGCCAGTGCAGGGATTCAGCAAAAAGATCACTGACTGGCTTGCTCGTTTCCCTGAAGACATGCTGAGCTTTTATCTCGGTACCGGGCGACCACCTCAGTATCAGTTGCAGATAGCCGAATGCCTGATTGTTGCTGATAAGACTCGGGCTGACTTTATTACGCTACCACGACTGATACACGGCGTTTGCTATAGCGTACCGCCTCAGCATATCGAACGTGTGTTGTCTCGATGGGACAGTAGCAAGCCTGCTGATTATGCTGTGGGTGATGCCTGGGGCGGTTCAGTGGTCTATCCGTGTTACTCGCTGGTGGATCATGCTGATGGTGAGCCTGTTGAGCGTCATCCTGACTCAGCGCCACGTACAGAACGCAGACGAGCTTGGAGGTTGCATGTCTAAGCTATCAACGTTAAAGCCACGCCTGAAAGCCATTGATACACGACGCATCAAGCCGATCTACGGTGAGCAGCGCCGCATAAGTGGAAGTGCAAGGGTGAGTTTGAAGCGCCGTATCTATGCGCGTGACAGTGGTCGCTGCTGTATGTGTAATCGGGTTGTTGATTTGACTGACAGTGAACTCGACCACCGTATCGCGCTTCAGTTCGGAGGCGATAACTCGGAGCACAACCTATGGACGCTCTGCACTGAATGTCATGCAGGTAAGTCTGCACGTGAAGCCGCTACTGGTCAGCCTGATGAACAAGCCTTGAAGCATAAGGTGCATGATGGCGTTCAGGAATCAGGGTTTGTAGGGCTCTGATGCCTGCCAACCCCGGGGGGGTATCATCCAGAGTAAACATCGATCGCCCTGGACACCTCGCCCCCTCTCATTCGCAGAAAAAATCCCCCTCTGGAGGGTGTAAACATGTTAACAGCGCAGAAGCGAAAATATGCTCTCGCGCTGATGTCCGGGATGTCTCAGAAGAATGCGGCAATAAAGGCGGGATATTCTGAAAAATCCGCGCGTTCCAAGGGGTCGCAGCTTGCTAAAGACCCGGAGGTCATCGCGTTTATTGAGCGGAAAAAACGAGAAAAAGTTGAGGTGGATGACGAACCTGCGTATCGCAGGAATGTTTATACCCCAGCAGTAAACACTCCTGAAGAAAAACGACCTCCTGCGGCATCGTCCGCCGGTGAGTATGAAGACCCTCTCGACTTCCTGAAATCGGTTATGAACAACGTTGGTTACGAAATCGAAACCAGGAAAGATGCTGCAAAGGCCATGCTGCCTTACATGCATCAGAAGAAAGGTGAGGGCGGTAAGAAGGATGCAAAAGCTGAGGCTGCCAAAAAAGCGGCCAATAAGTTCGCAATTCAGCAGCCGCCGAAACTGGTGGTTAACAATCGCGGGAATACATGATGCCGGAGTGGACAACTGCCTGCCCTGACTGGGCGGAGCGCCTGAAGAAAGGCCAGTCTATTATTCCTGCCCCGATTTACCCGGAGCAGGCTGAAATAGCCCTGAACGTTTTCAGGCAACTGAAAATCGTTGATGCTCCAGGATCGCCAACTTTCGGTGAGTCCTGCGCACAGTGGGTTTTCGATCTCGTTGCCGCGCTGTTCGGCTCCTATGATGCCGAAACCGGCCGCAGACACATTACAGAAGTGTTTGTACTGATCCCCAAAAAAAACTCCAAATCTACGCTGGCCGCCGGGATAATGATGACGGCCTTGCTGCTCAACTGGCGTCAGGCTGCCGGATACACCATCATCGCCCCGACTGTAGAGGTGGCGACAAACGCCTTTAACCCGGCGCGCGATATGGTAAAGCGGGATGATGATCTGGATGACCTCTGTCAGGTGCAGACACACATCAGGACCATCACCCACAGGGGAACGGACACGACGCTGAAAGTGGTGGCCGCCGATCCCAACACCGTATCGGGGATTAAATCTGTCGGCACGCTCATTGACGAGTTGTGGCTTTTTGGCAAGCAACATAACTCCGAAGATATGCTGCGCGAGGCAGTCGGTGGCATGGCATCACGACCGGAAGGCTTTGTGATGTACACAACCACGCAGTCCAACGAACCGCCTGCTGGTGTGTTTAAGAAAAAGTTACAGTACGCCCGTGACGTTCGCGACGGAAAAATTCACGACCCGCATTTTCTTCCGGTGATATTTGAGCATCCACCGGAAATGGTTGCCAGCGGTGAGCATCTTCTTCTGGATAACCTCGCGATGGTTAACCCCAACCTGGGTTACTCCGTTGACGAGCAGTTTCTTTACCGCGAATACAACAAAGCGAAAGAGGCCGGGGAAGAAGACTTCCGTGGCTTTATGTCCAAGCACGCCAACGTTGAAATCGGTCTCGCCCTGCGCGCTGACCGATGGGCAGGGGCGGATTTCTGGGAGCAACAGGCAAGGCGCGTCACTTTTGAAGATATTCTGCGCCGCTCTGAGGTGGTCACAGTTGGTATAGATGGCGGTGGTCTCGATGACCTTCTTGGCCTGGCCGTTATCGGGCGCGATCGCCAGACTCGCGAATGGTTATGCTGGTGTCATGCATGGGCGCATACCATCGCCCTGGAAAGACGAAAGAGCGAAATTTCAAAATTAAAGGATTTTGAGAGGGCCGGTGACCTGACGATCGTTAAGAGGGTGGGCGAGGATGTTGAGCAGGTTGCAGAGTTTGTCAGCCGGATTTATGAAGCCGAACTGCTGGACAAAATCGGGATTGACCCTTCTGAGGTCGGGCAAATTCTTGATGCGCTCAGTGAGGCAGGCATTCCTGATGAGGCTGTAACCGGGGTCAGCCAGGGCTGGAAACTCGGCGGCGCCATTAAGACTACCGAGCGAAAGCTGGCTGAAGGTGTTCTGCTTCATGGTGGTCAGCTTCTGATGGCATGGTGCGTAGGCAACGCCCGTGTAGAGCCGAAAGGTAACGCCATACTCATCACCAAACAGGCCAGCGGGAAGGGGAAAATTGACCCTCTTATGGCCACATTCAACGCCGTTACGTTAATGGCTCTTAACCCCGAACCGGTCAAAAAAGACTACCAGGTATTTTTCGTTTAACACACACGTCAGTTAATTGCCCGCGCATGCGGGTTTTTTCATTTCTGGAGGCCAGCAAATGACGCTTAAACGCGCCTGCACCCTCATGACGGTGAAGTCGGTAAATGAGGATGAGCGGATTATCACCGGCATCGCCTCAACACCGTCTCCCGATCGTGACGGTGACATTATGGAGCCGGAGGGGGCGAAATTCCGCAGCGATACGCCGTTCCTCTGGCAGCACGACCGCTCTCAGCCTATTGGCACCTGCACGCCAAAAATGGTGAAAGAGGGGTTGCAGATCACAGCAAAGCTCGTGAAACCAACCCCTGACATGCCATCCCAGTTAATCGCACGTCTTGATGAAGCGTGGGCTTCGATTAAGGCGGGGCTGGTACGCGGCCTGTCGATTGGGTTCCGCCCAATTGAGTATTCCTTCCTGGATGAAGGCGGTATTCGCTTTTTGTCCTGGGACCTGCTTGAGGTCTCGGCGGTGACCATTCCGGCCAATGCCGAATGCTCCATCCAGACCGTTAAATCTTTCGATCGCCAGTTTCTCGCCGCGTCAGGCAATGAGAAACCGGTAGTGAAAACTTCTAAAACCGCTGGCGCTACAGCACTCAAAACCAAAAAAGGAAACATTTCGATGAATATCGCAGAACAAATCAAGAGCTTTGAAGCGAAGCGTGCAGCGCTGGCCGCATCACTTGATGAAGTGATGTCAAAGGCGGCTGAAGAGGGACGCACCCTGGACGCTGAAGAAGAAGAGAGCTACGACAACACATCCGCAGAAATAAAATCAGTTGATGCGCACCTCAAACGACTGCGCGACATGGAAAGCAATCTGGCATCGACTGCAAAACCGGTATCTAAAGCTGCTGGTGGCGAATTCACCACCGTGAAGACAAACGCGCCGGGGATCATTCGCGTTGAGCAAAATCTGGAGAAAGGTATCGCCTTTGCCCGTTTTGCCAAGGCACTGGCGGCGGCAAACGGCAGCCGTTCTGAAGCGCTGGAAATTGCACGTAAGCAGTACCCGGATGATGCGAAACTTCACCATGTGCTGAAAGCCGCTGTTGGTGCTGGCACAACGACCGATCCTCAGTGGGCTGGTGCGCTGGTGGAGTATCAGGAATACGCAAATGATTTTGTTGAATTCCTCCGCCCGCAGACCATTATCGGTCGTTTCGGTCAGGGTGGTATTCCTGCCCTGCGTCAGGTCCCGTTCAACATTCGCATTCCGGCACAAACTTCCGGCGGATCTGCAAGCTGGGTCGGTCAGGGTAAGGCCAAGCCGCTGACCAAATTAGACTTTGAGTCCATCACGTTCAGCTTCGCAAAAGTTTCAGCCATTGCGGTGCTGACCGATGAGCTGATCCGATTCTCCAATCCGGCAGCTGATGCACTGGTGCGTAATGCGCTGGCAGAAGCGGTCATTGCACGCCTGGATACGGACTTCATTAACCCGGCGAAAGCTGAAGTTGCTAACGTCTCTCCGGCCTCAATTACCAACGGTATTGTGGCTGTTCCATCAACCGGCGATCCGGATGCAGATGCTGAAGCGGCATTCGCTCAGTTTGTCTCCAATAACCTCCAGCCAACTGGCGGCGTGTGGATCATGTCCAGCACCAACGCGTTGGCGCTGTCCATGAAGAAAAATGCACTGGGCCAGAAAATGTATCCGGAAATGACCCTGCTTGGCGGCACATTCCAGGGGCTTCCGGCTATCGTTTCGCAGTACGCCGGAAGCAATCTTACCCTGCTGAACGCGCCGGATATTTATCTGGCTGACGACGGTGGTGTGGCAGTGGATATGTCACGTGAAGCCTCTCTGGAAATGGAAAGCGATCCTACTGGCGACAGCGTCAGCCCAACCGGAACGGAGCTGGTTTCCATGTTCCAGACGAACAGCGTGGCTATCCGTGCCGAGCGCTGGATCAACTGGAAGCGTCGCCGCACGGCAGCGGTGGCGGTTATTTCTGGTGTGAACTACGGCTCTAACCAGGGTAGCTAACGCGAAAGGAGGGCGGGGGAAACCCCGCCATATTGCATGGCAAAAATCAGATATCTGCAACGCACACATGACTCTGTTACGGGAGACGTAAAGACCGTGGACGATCGGTGCGCAAGGGTGCTGGTGCTGCTTGGCAAGGCTGAATATTTCACCGAGGTAACTACCAGGGTGAGGAAGAATAAGCGTAGAGCGGAGAACGGCTAATGTGGAATCCTTTCCGAAGAAAAGAGGGGCAAGTCAAAAATCTACAGCAGCCTGTTGTCAACCGCGGGGGCTGGACACCGATGTTCAGTTATTTCCACGAACCCTACGCCGGGGCCTGGCAGCAGAATATGGAAATTAAGCCCAAAACGGTTCTCTCCTATTATGCTGTGTTTTCCTGCATATCTCTGATCGCAAGTGATATCGCTAAAATGCCTCCGCGCCTGATGAAACAGGATTCAAATGGCGTTCGGAGGGAAATTAAAACCGGAAAGATAGCCTCGCTGTATTCCAGGCCAAATGCCTTTCAGAACCGCATCCAGTTCTTTGAGCACTGGCTGAATTCCAAGCTGTGCGAAGGTAATACCGTTGCGCTCAAGATCCGGAACAATCGCGGTGAGATAACCGAGCTGAGGCTGCTGGACTGGAACAAGGTTACGCCGCTGGTAGCTGATGATGGCTCTGTCTTCTACCAGATCAATCCGGATAACATGGCCGGTATTGAATCATCTGTGACTGTACCGGCACGAGAGGTTATTCACGATCGGTTCAACTGTCTGTTCCATCCCCTTATTGGTCTTTCCCCGATTTATGCTGCTGGTCTGGCTGCAATGCAGGGTCACCATATTCAGGAAAGCTCAGCGTACTTTTTCCGCAATGGCGGGAAACCCAGCGGTGTTATCGAGGTTCCGGGCTCGATTACGGAAGAGAACGCCAGGAAGATCAAAGAAAACTGGGACACTGGTTATACCGGGGAAAATGCGGGTAAAACCGCCATTCTAAGCAATGGTGCGAAATATGTTCCCCGGACGGTCTCAGCTGCTGATGCGCAAACTGTCGAACAGCTTCGCATGACCGCGCAGATTGTCTGTTCAGTATTTCACGTGCCTGCTTATAAGGTTGGCATCGGTGAACTGCCAACGCATGACAACATCGAGGCGCAGGATCAGCAGTATTACTCACAGTGTCTTCAGTCCCTGATTGAGTCCATCGAATTGCTGCTGGATGAAGCGTTTGAACTTGAGGGTGATACGGGGACTGAGTTTGATGTTAATGCGCTGCTGCGTATGGACAGTGAACGCCGTATCAAATCCCTGGGGGAAGGGGTAAAAAATACTATCCTCACACCAAACGAAGCGAGGAAAAGTGAGAACCTGCCTCCCCTGGCTGGAGGGGACTCTCTTTACCTTCAACAGCAGAACTTCAGCCTTGAGGCGCTGGCGCGCCGTGATGCTTCGGATGATCCGTTTGGTAAAAGCAGTTTGTCCCAACCTTCAGCCTCAACGAATGAAGGAAAGGCTTTAACCGATGCTGAGCAGTCGGCAGCCAAAGCCATGATCAGAGGATTTCTTACAAAATGAATGAACGCGAACTATCCCTGATAAAGGTGCTGGGCGAGGAATTTGGTCAGGTTCTCGCTGAAATGCGTGACAGCTTAAGTAAAAGTATTCAGGCGCTGCAAGAGGACTATGAGGAGAGGCTAACCAGGCTCGCAAAGCAGGTTGAAGAAATCAGTAATGCGCCCGCTCCAGACGTCGAGAGCATGGTGAAAGCGGAAATTGCTAAATTACCAGCCCAGGCAGCGCCGGAGTTTCCAGATGTTGCCACTATGGTCAGCGAGGCGGTAGCTGCTATCCCGGCTCCGCGTGACGGTAAAAGTGTCACGGTAGACGAAATCACCCCCGTTTTACAGGAACTGGTCAGCAATGCCGTGGCAGAGATACCTGTACCAAAGGACGGTAAAGACTTTGAGCCCGCCATGCTTAAACAGGCAGTTGAAGAAGCTGTCAGTGAGGCGGTAGCCGCCATCCCGGTACCGAAGGACGGTAAAAGTGTCACAACTGAAGACGTCCAGCCGATGATTCAGGAGCTGGTTTCCGCATCCATGCCGGAGCTGCCAGATGTGAAATCGTTGGTTAATGAAGCGATTGCAGCTCTGCCCGCAGCAGAGCCGGGTAAAGATGGAGAAAATGGCCGGGACGCCCTGTCGCTGGAGGTTCTACCTTTCATTGATGAGGGGAAAAGTTATCCACGTGGCAGCTATGCCACGCATAACGGCGGCCTGTGGCGCGCTTACGAGAAAACCCATGGTATGCGTGGCTGGGAGTGTCTTGTTGATGGCGTGGCGGGTATTGATATTCAGCAATCTGAGCTGCGTTGCTTCACCCTGACGGTTAACCGCACCAGTGGCGCCAGCGAAACCAAATCCTTTGACGTGCCTGTGATGATTTATCAGGGCGTATTCAAATCCGGTCAGGAATATCTGCCTGGCGACACAGTTACATGGGGCGGTTCGCTCTGGCACTGCGACGAACAGACCCAGGACAAGCCTGGTGAGGCAGGTTCGAAAGGCTGGACCCTGGCTGCCAAGCGTGGCCGAGACGGGAGGGGATACTCATGATTGAACTCGTCACTCTTGAAGAGGTTAAAGAACACTGTCGTATCGATGGCGATTACAGCGACAACGATTTGGCCGGGAAGATCAGGGCGGCCAGTTCCGCGATTATTCGTTTTTGTCAGGGCAGCAGGGACAAAATCGTAGATGCCAATAACCGGCCGCTGGAAAGTGAAGAATATTCGCTGGCAAAAGAGGCGACATTGCGTCTTGTTACCAAGCTCTACCGCGATCCTGATGGCGCGACCATGAGGGACTTAAAGCAGGGCGAGCTTCCATTTGATGTGACCATGCTTATCTGGGATCTCCGCTTACCCACCATTATTTGAAGAGGGTGAAATATGTCTTTTCTTTATTCGGGTGACCTCAATAAAAAAATAGTTCTGCAACGCACTGAGAACGGGCGCGGCCCCCTTGGTGAGGTGCTCCCCGGCCATCTTATTGATGTGGCTACGGTCTGGGCTCGCGCCGAACTAAAATCTAACCGTAAAATCAGGACGCTGGACCAGAAACAGGTTGTCGAGACCTGGCTGTTCACCGTTGGTCCGCGCAGTGATGTTGAAATTGACTGGAAGATCCAGTGGCAGAATGGTTCGTTCACTGTCGTGGCGGTCGACCGCAGCCACTCCGATCGGGTTGAAATCAAAGCTGAAAGGGATGGTCGGCATGATAGAGCAGGCAATTAAAACTTCGCTTGAGCGTCTTTCCGGGATGGCTGTTTATCCTCTTCTGCTACCAGACAGCGAGCAAAGCGGTATTACTTTTCAGCGGATATCAGACCCGGAAATTGAAACCGGAATGGTACGAACAGGGCTTATTGCTGGTCGTTTTCAAATCTCGATGTACAAAGTGGATGATTATACCGGGCTGGTAAAACTGGATAAGGCTATCTGGTCTTACTGGAAAGGTATTGTCCACGGAGAGCTTGAAGGTTATCCCGTTCAGTACATTCAGCGTGGGAATATACTTCAGGACAAAACAACCCTTACCAGCAATCAGGTTCAGTACAGGCTTACTCGAGATTTCGTGCTTTATTTTTATGAGGAGTCATCATGATTCGCATGGAAGTTAAAGGGCTTCAGGAACTCGAACGCCAATTACTTTCCCTTGGTGAAAAGGTTGGTACGCAGGTTTTACGGGAGGCCGGGAAAGCTGCACTTGAGCCCGTTCTGGAGGATATGAAAGCGCATGCTGGTTACGACGAATCAGCTAAAGATGAGCACATGCGCGATTCAATTAAAATCCGCTCATCCTCTTCGAAAGCAAAGGGCAATGCAGTTGTTTATCTTCGCGTTGGCCCGAGTAAAAAACACTTCATCAAAGCGTTGGCTCAGGAGATGGGAACCGTAAAGCAAGTCGCAAGTCCCTTCATTCGTCCGGCGCTCGATTATCAGAAAGCGAAAGTTCTGCGCATCCTTGCGATAGAAATACGCGACCGAATTGAAAACCACCGGTAGCGCTCGCTGCCACCTTCAAAGAGAGAGAAATTATGGCTGATAAAACTTCGCCAGATTACGCGATGCTGCCTGCTGGCACCGTCGTTATGTGGGGTGCTGCGGGCAGCGACGTAGCAACAATGAAACCACTCATTAACTGTAAAGCGCTGGGCGCTACAGGACAGACGGGCAGCTTTGTAGACTGCACTACGCTGATCGATACTAGTAAACAGTTTATCTCTGACCTGCCTGAAGGCCCTGAAAAATCGCTGGGCTTTATTGACGATCCAGCCAACCAGGGCTTTGCTGATTTCCTCAACGCAGCAGAGAACCGGGAAACCGTACAGTTTTACGTTGAGCTGCCAAATGGTCGAACGGCAAACATGATTCTGGCCCTTTCTGGCTGGCAGATGAATGAAATTACCGCCCCGGCAAGTGAAGTCATTCAAATCACTGTTCAGGGAAAACAGAACAATATTACCTGGGGTACTGCTGCCGGCAGCTGATCAGGGCATTACTAACTGGCCACCTCCTGGTGGCCTTTCACTATCTAATTCTCAGGAAAAACTATGTCTACCATCGATGTTTCTGCACTTAAATCCGCACTTCTGAAGCCTAAAAGCGCCGTTGTTACCGCCGAAATTTTTGGAACCACCGTTTATCTACGCCGTATGACGGCGGGAGAACTCATCGATCATGAAGAAGCGCTGCGAGACAGTCAGATTGCAGAAGATGCACGTAAAGCTTCAGAGATCAGTGTGCAGTTGATCGTCGATTGTCTTGTCCATCCCGATGGCAGCCTAATCGCAGCTGAAGACAAGCCTACCGCAGCCGAGCTACTCCAGACTCATGACAACGTGGCGCTCCTTGATGCAATCGCCACTGTAAAAAAACATGCGCTGGGTAAGCTTGAAGACGCGGAAAAAAACTAACGAGCTCGCCCTGGCTTGAGCTGATTTTCTGGCTGGCTGACCGCTGGGGCGAGCCTGACCCTTCAAAGATAGCTTCACTTCCGGCAGAAACTCTTTTTCACTGGCGCGCGTACTTTCTGCGTACTGGTGCCATAAGCCGACCCGGTGAAGAGATTTCTCCGACTCCTGAAACCCCGCCTCCTGCTGTAGTCAGTAATGTTGACGATCAGTGTGCGGCAGTAATGAGAGCGTTAATGTAATGGCTGACGTTGCTTCCCTCGCCGTCGGGCTGCATCTCAACGCAGCCAATTTTAAATCTCAGCTGATGGGTGCATACGGTGATGCTGAGAACTCATCAAAGCGTTTCAACCGTAACGCACAGGAAGATGCTAAAAGGACAGATGAAGCCTATTCCCGGATGGGGAAAACCATCGCGGGTGTAGCTGGTCGCCTGGCGGGATTTGCCGGTGCCGGTTTATCACTTGGCGCCATCATTACTACCACGCGTGAATACGGACAGGCTTTATCCGACCTTTCGGCTATCACCGGCGCTACAGGCGCCCAGTTAAAATCGCTTGATGAAGCCGCCCAGGAGATGGGGCGTAGCACTGAATACAGTGCGAGCCAGGCGGTGGAAGCCCTGAAGTTGATGGCGTCCGCTAAACCTGAACTTCTTCAGACCGCAGACGGACTTACTGAGGCGACAAAGAGCGCACTAACGCTTGCTCAGGCCGCAGGCTCAACTTTGCCAGATGCAACCCGCACTCTGGCTCTTTCCCTTAACCAGTTCGGGGTCGGGGCTCAGGAAGCGGATCGTTATATTAACGTGCTGGCTGCCGGTGCCAAGTTCGGGGCATCGGAAATCGCAGATACAGCTGCGGCTATTAAAAATGGTGGGGTGGCCGCTGCACAGGCAGGAGTTGGATTTGAAACGCTTAACGCAGCGATTCAGGTTCTGGCTGAGCGTGAAATCAAAGGCGGTGAAGCAGGAACCGCGCTGAGAAACGTTATTCTTGCCCTTGAGAAAGGTACAGACAAAACGCTCAAACCATCGGTTGTGGGGCTCAGTGGTGCTCTGGATAATCTCTCAAAGAAAAACCTTTCTACGGCTCAGGCTGTAAAACTGTTCGGTGTTGAGAATATCAACGCGGCATCAGTGCTGGTGGACAACCGCAGCAAACTTAACGCATTAACCCTTGCCCTAACTGGAACACAGACTGCGCATGAGCAGGCCGCTATTCGTGTTAATAACCTGAATGGCGACATCATGGGGCTGACCAGTGCTTTTGAAGGCATGATCATTAAAATTGGTCAAAGTAGTACCGGACCGCTTCGTTCAGGCATTCAGTCAGTAACTGACGGTATCAACCTACTTACCGATAATTTCAACGCAGTTGCAAGTGTGGCCTTATACACACTGATCCCGGTTCTTTCGACCAAACTGACAGCTGGTCTTCGCGAAAACATAAGCGCATGGCAGCAGAATCAGGCAGCCGTTAAAGCAGCAGCAGCGGCTCAGGCTGATGGCGCACGTAAAACGCTGGAAGCTACTTCTGCCACGCTAAAGCGAAATGATGCGGAATTTGGTTATTACCGTCATCTGGAAAAAACGGCCAGGCAGCATGGTTTGAATGTAAATTACCAGGGAGAGTTTAACCGACTTATCCGTGAAGAAACCGAGCAAACTAATCTGGCCACTCGTGCAAAAATGCAGTTGGCAGCAGCTAATCGTCAGGTCTCAGTATCTGCTCGGGCCACCTCGGTTGCTGTGGGACTCGCTCGCGGTGCTCTTGCCTTCGTCGGTGGGGCGTTTGGCGCAGCAACATTAGCTGGTTCAGCACTGCTTTATTTCCATCAACAGGCAAAAGAAGCCCGTCAGTCTGCGATTAATCTCAAGGATGCTGTGATTGAAACCACTGCCGCACTGATGCAGATGTCTGATAAACAGCTGGCCGTTAAGCAGATTGACCTTCAAGACCAGTATGAAAATCAGGTAACTCAGCGTAACCAGCTCATCAAGGAAATTCAGGACGCAGACAGCAGACTAGATAGCCTCGGTGGATTTGACCCATTCCGACAGAAAAAGGGGGTAGAGGACAGTAAGAAACGGGCAGAAGCTGACCTTGAAGCCGTTAATAAAGGGTTAGAGACAACACAGTCTAACCTTGAGAATGTCAGTAAGGCGCGTTTTTTGGTCCAGACAGGGATTGCCGATCAAGCAAAATCGCTCGCGAAAGACATCAAAAATATCACTGCTCAGACAGCTAAAGCCGGAGAGGGTGTTACCACACCCTGGACCGGTGAAGATACTCAAAAGGCCAGGAAGGAAACGGTCAATCAGTATCTTCAGTTGCGCAGGGAGATCGAAGAAGCTCATGCAACCAGTCTTGGAAAAATTGATCTTCAGGAGAAAGCCAGTCAGGAAAAGCTGATCGCTGCGGCGCGTAAAAATGGAGCAAGCCAGCAGGATCTACAGCGTGCGCTGTTAATGAATGCTGAAAATTATCAGAAGCAACGTAACGAACTTGCTGAGCAGTATTCCCCGGCACGATCGGCCATCAATAAAGAGAAGGAAGCGAGCCAGGAGCTCAAGTCTCTCCTTGATGCACGTTTGCTTACTGAAAAAGAGTACATGGCTGCGCGTGTCACACTGTCACAGGAGACATCCCGACAAATCCTACAGGCCCAGGCTAATGCTCTATCAGCACCACGGCTTGAGCTTGCCGGGGACGTTGATCCGCTTGCCCAGCAAAGGAACCAACTCGCACAGCAGCAAAGTCTGGTAGAGACCTATTATCGCAATGGTGCGCTGAGTAAGCAGCAATACGAAATGCTGATGCAGAAGAGCAGTAAAGATTCTGCTGATGCACAGTATCAGACCGCGCTGGAATTATATCGCTCACAGAGTGAATTCAATAATCTGGCGATCGGACTGGTTGAGGCTACCCGGGAGCGAACCACTAATGTCCTGACGGGGCTGCTGACTAAAACGCAGACCTTTAAAGAGGGCGTGATCAACCTCTTCTCCACGCTTACTCAGTCGATAATTCAAAACCTCGTCGATATGGCAGCACAGGCGCTCGTAACAAATACAATCCTGAGTTCAATTATGGGGGTTGGTTCGAGTGTACTTGGCGGTGTTGGGGGAAGTACGGCAGGCAGCTCAGGGACAGCGATTGCCGATTATGGGAGCAATTTCCAGTTCAATGCCAAAGGCGGCGTTTATTCCTCCTCAGACTTAAGTGCCTATAGCGGCCAGGTAGTCGATAATCCTACTTTTTTCGCATTCGCGAAAGGTGCCGGAGTAATGGGTGAGGCAGGACCAGAAGCGATCATGCCATTGACTCGGGCAGCTGATGGTTCACTTGGGGTTCGCGCAGTGTCAGGCGGTGCCTCTGAAGGTGCTGCTCCTCAGGTATTCATCACTATCAATGGCGATGGCAGTACGGCATCACAATCATCTGGCGGGCTGGAAAAATTAGGTAAAAGCGTAGGCAATTTTGTCAGAGATGAATACCGAAAGCTGATACAGGCTGATCTTCGTCCCGGAGGGGCAATCTGGAACAGTACAAACGGGAGGCGGTAATGGCGCTGGAAACTTTTAACTGGAGCCCTAGGGTGAATCCTTATCAGGACGTCACCATGCGTACGCTTGAGGCGCAGTTCGGAGATGGTTACACCCAGACATCCGGTGACGGACTTAACCCTCGCTCACAAAGCTGGGATCTGACCTTTGTAGGTCTGGAACCCTATATCAAGTCGATCAAAGACTTTCTTGATCGTCATGAGGGAACAAAAGCATTTGCATGGAAGCCGCCGCTTGAGGACTTGGGTCTCTATCGATGCAAACAGTACAAGCCCTCCCCAATGGGGGGAGGCAACTGGTCTCTGACGGCAACATTCATCCAGGCATTTAAACCATGAGCTTAAACGCAGATTATCAGAAGCTGGAATCAGGGAACGACGTTCGCCTGATTGAGGTGGACGGTTCTTCTTTTGGACTGACGGAAGTTCTCCGCTTTCACAATTACAACATTCCCCACACCGAAGAGGAAATAGTCGCCGCCGGCGGGGATGAGGCCAAGCTCCCGGCGAAACCAATCTGGTGGCAGGGTAATGAATATTCCGCCTGGCCGTATCAGCTGGAAGGGCTGGAGAAATCGACCAGTGGCAGCAATGCGACGCCATCACTGACGGTCGCGAACATCGAAAGCTCTATTTCTGCCCTGTGTCTTGCGTATGACGATTTGCTACAGGCTAAGGTCACCATTCACGACACAAAGGCAAAATATCTCGATGCGAAAAACTTCGCAGGCGGTAACCCTACAGCAGATCCGACTCAGGAGAAACTTCAGGTCTGGTATATCGACGGGAAAACGACCGAGCTTGCTGGCGAAACCATTGAGTTTGTACTGTCCAGCCCTATGGATCTTCAGGGACAAATGATCCCCACGCGGCAGCTTCATTCCCTGTGCACATGGTGCATTCGTAATAAGTACCGCACCGGCGACGGTTGCGACTATGCCGGTACGCGCTATTTCGACAAAAACAACAACCCGGTAAGCGATCCGTCACTGGATGAATGCAACGGCACGCTGACGGCCTGCAAACTTCGATTCGGTGAAAGCAACGAACTCTCGTTTGGTGGGTTCCCCGGTACGTCGCTGATCAGGAGCTGATATGCGTCAGAAAACAATTGATGCGATTATGGCGCATGCCGCCGCTGAATATCCTCGTGAGTGCTGTGGTGTGGTGGCGCAGAAAAGCCGCGTTGAACGTTATTTTCCTTGCCGGAATCTTGCCGCGACGCCGGAGGACAATTTTGTCCTTTGCCCGGAAGATTACGCAGCTGCTGAGGACTGGGGTACGGTGATCGCCATCGTTCACAGTCACCCTGACGCCACTACGCAACCGAGCGAACTGGATAAAGCGCAATGCGACGCAACGCTTTTACCCTGGCATATCGTGAGCTGGCCGGAGGGGGATTTACGCACCATCCAGCCGCGCGGAGAGCTGCCGTTGCTGGAGCGTCCTTTTGTGCTTGGTCACTTTGACTGCTGGGGGCTGGTGATGAGCTATTTCCGGCAAACGCATGGTATCGAACTCCACGATTACCGGGTTGATTATCCCTGGTGGGAAAACGAATATCCGGAAAACTTCTATCAGGAGTGCTGGTACGAGTGCGGATTCCGTGAATTCGACGGGCCGCCGAAACCTGGCGATATGGTGATCATGCAGGTGCAGGCTGATAAGTGGAACCACGCGGGTATACTGCTGGAGGGCAATATGCTGCTGCACCATCTGTACGGTCACCTGAGTCAGCGCGTGCCGTATGGTGGATACTGGCAGGAACGAACGATGAAGATTCTACGTTACAAATCTCTGTGCTAACCTTTACGAAATTTCAAAGGAGCATGAAAATGAAAAAGCTACTCTTGCTGCTAGTTATTGGTTTGGCTGGCTGCTCTGTAAATTCTCTAGAGTCCCAAAAGCCTATTTTATCAGAGCACACCTCCAAGAGTGCCGATCAGGTTAACAGATGCTTAGCACCCAAATGGGTAGAACTTCGATCTTCAAGCTCCAGTGTACCTACCGAGTCAGGTTATAAAATAACAGCATCGGATGATATTTTTGGTGCTCTTTCGGTAGTAAATATCGATAAATCAGAGCGCGGCGGGAGCGATATTAAAGTCTATGCCGTTGCAAAAGGATGGAATGATCACTGGGCAACGGCCGCCAGGTCATGCCTTTAAAATATTAAAATAAACTAAGCCACCTTCGGGTGGCTTTTTTTATGGAGAAAAAATATGTCTGAGGTCATGGCCCGAATTGAACTCGGCGGCGTTTTGGGGAAAACGTACGGGAAGGTTCATCATAGGCTTATACGAACTACCGGAGAGGCAATCAATTCGCTAACAAAAACAATAAATGGGCTGGAAAAATTCCTGATCACCAGTAAAGCAAGAGGTCTGACTTATGCTGTTTTTAAAGATAAAAAAAACATCGGAGTGGATGATTTAGGTTTTCCAGTAACCGGTGAAGTTATTCGAATTGTCCCTGTTGTAATCGGAAGTAAAAAAGCTGGAGTTTTGCAGACAATTCTTGGGGCTGTTCTTGTCGTTGCGGGCATTGCTGTTGGGATGCTTTCTGGTGGAACGCTTTCTGCTGTGGGCTACGGAGCCGCGAAATTCGGTGCAGCTATGATTGCTGGTGGAGTTGTCCAGATGCTTTCGCCTCAACCCGGGGGCTTGGCCAGCAAACAAAGCGCAGATAACCGTGCATCGTATGCGTTCGGTGGGGTGACAAACACCGCCGCGCAGGGTTACCCGGTACCGGTCCTGTACGGCCGCCGTCGAATCGGCGGGGCAATTATTTCTGCCGGAATTTATGTCGAAGATCAGCAGTAGAGAACAAACCTTTTTTCAAGCCACCTTCGGGTGGCTTTTTTTATGGGCGCGATATGGCGAATAAAATTACCGGACGAAAAGGGGGGAGCTCCAGTTCCCGAACTCCTACCGAACAGCCTGATGATCTGCAATCTGTAGCGAAGGCAAAGATTCTCGTTGCGCTTGGGGAAGGGGAGTTTGCTGGACAGCTCACCGGGAAGGATATCTACCTGGACGGAACGGCGCTGGAGAACGCCGACGGCTCCCAAAACTTCAGCGGCGTTACGTGGGAATTTCGCGCGGGTACACAGGCCCAGAAGTACATTCAGGGCATTCCCGGTACCGAAAACGAAATCAGCGTGGGAACCGAGGTAACGACCGCTACAGCGTGGACACGAACCTTCACCAATACACAGCTTTCAGCGGTTCGTTTACGCCTGAAATGGCCATCGCTTTTCAAGCAGGAGGACGATGGCGATCTGGTTGGTTACTCGGTTAAGTATGCGATTGACTTGCAGACGGACGGCGGGACATGGCAGACAGTCCTCAATACCAGTGTGACCGGGAAAACGACCTCAGGTTATGAGCGTAGCCACCGTATTGATTTACCTCAGGCGGGAAGCAGCTGGACAATCAGACTACGCAAAATTACCGCTGACGCTAACAGCGCGAAAATCGGCGACACGATGACGCTACAGAGCTTCACTGAGGTGATTGATGCGAAATTGCGATATCCGAACACCGCGCTGCTGTACATTGAATTCGACTCCAGCCAGTTTAATGGTTCTATACCTCAGATCTCCTGTGAGCCTCGTGGCCGCGTTATTCGGGTTCCTGATACTTACGACCCGGAAACCCGCTCTTACAGCGGGACATGGACCGGGGCGTTTAAGTGGGCATGGACGGATAACCCTGCGTGGATATTTTACGATCTGGTTGTTTCTGACCGGTTCGGCCTCGGTCACCGTTTGACTGCTGCTAACATCGATAAATGGACGCTTTATCAGGTCGCCCAATATTGCGATCAGATGGTGCCGGACGGTAAGGGTGGCGATGGAACAGAGCCACGCTATACCTGCAACGTGTACATCCAGGACCGAAACGACGCTTATACAGTCCTGCGTGATTTTGCGGCCATATTCCGTGGCATGACGTACTGGGGAGGCGATCAGATCGTTGCTCTGGCCGATATGCCCCGTGATGTGGATTACAGCTATACGCGCGCTAACGTTGTTGGCGGTCGCTTCACCTATTCAAGCAGCACCACGAAAACCCGCTACACTACAGCGCTGGTTTCATGGTCCGATCCCGGTAACGCCTACGCTGACGCGATGGAACCCGTATTCGAGCAGGCGCTGGTGGCGCGGTACGGCTTCAATCAGCTGGAAATGACAGCCATCGGCTGCACCAGGCAGTCAGAGGCGAACCGAAAGGGGCGCTGGGGTATTCTCACCAACAACAAGGATCGAGTTGTTTCGTTTGATGTCGGGCTGGACGGAAACATACCGCAGCCTGGCTATATCATCGCTGTGGCAGACGAGCTGCTTTCCGGAAAGGTTATGGGCGGCCGCATCAGCGCCGTTAATGGTCGCGTTATCAAACTTGACCGTGTAGCTGATGCGGCAGCAGGTGATCGCCTTATCCTCAACCTTCCCTCCGGAGCGTCACAGAGCAGGACCATTCAGGCGGTTAACGGGGAATCGGTCACAGTCACCACCGCGTACAGTGAGACGCCTCAGGCCGAAGCTGTCTGGGTGGTTGAGTCAAACGAACTCTATGCGCAGCAGTATCGTGTTGTGAGTGTCGCTGATAACGATGATGGCACTTTCACCATTACCGGTGCATGGCACGATCCGGATAAATATGCCCGAATCGATACCGGAGCCATCATTGACCAGCGGCCGGTGAGCGTGATCCCGCCGGGCAACCAGTCGCCGCCTGCGAACATCGTGATCAGCTCGTTTTCTGTGGTGCAGCAAAATATCAGCGTCGAAACGATGCGCGTGAGCTGGGACCAGGCGCAGAACGCTATCGCCTATGAAGCGCAATGGCGCCGCAATGATGGGAACTGGGTTAACGTGCCGCGCAGCTCCACCACGTCATTCGATGTCCCCGGGATTTATGCCGGGCGCTACCTGGTGCGCGTACGCGCCATCAATGCCGCAGAAATCTCGTCCGGATGGGGCTATTCAGAAGAGAAAACGCTGACGGGGAAAGTGGGCAATCCGCCGAAACCGGTCGGCTTCATCGCTTCTGATAATGTGGTTTTCGGTATCGAGCTGAGCTGGGGATTCCCGGCGAACACCGACGACACGCTGAAGACGGAAATTCAGTACAGCCTGACCGGGACGGAAGACGATGCGATGCTGCTGGCAGACGTACCCTATCCGCAGCGCAAGTATCAGCAGATGGGCCTTAAGGCAGGGCAGACTTTCTGGTACCGGGCGCAGCTGGTAGATCGAAGCGGAAACGAATCAGGGTATACAGACTTTGTGCGCGGGCAGGCCAGCATCGATGTATCCGATATCACCGATGCAATCCTGGAGGACATGAAAGGCTCCGATACGTTCAAGGACCTGATCGAGAACGCGGTGGACAGCAATGAAAAAATTGCTGGCATGGCTAACGATATCAAACAGGCCAATGACGAACTGGAGCAACAGGCGCAGAAAATTGCCAAAAACGCCCAGGATATCGGAAAAGTTCAGACCAGCGTTACAAACCTGTCGAGCACGGTCGGAAATGTGTCTTCTTCTCTTAGCGAGCTTGAGCAGACAGTGGCGACGGCCGATACCGCACTGGGTCAGCGCATCGATAACATCAGCGTGTCTGTGGACGGTATGACGGGAGGAGTGAAGAACTCCGCCATCGCGATTATTCAGGGCAACCTGGCGCAGGTGGCCGCGCGCAAAACACTGTCTGCATCGGTCGCCGGTAACAGCGCGCAGCTGGACCGCATTGATGAGGTGATCGTCAACGAGAAGGAGGCAACGGCGCGTTCGCTGCTGAGTTTGCAGACTGACGTGAACGGAAACAAGGCATCCATCAACAGCCTGAACCAGACGTTCTCCGATTACCAGCAGGCTATGGCCACGCAGGTAAACGGCATCACGGCGACCATCAACGGACATACCTCAGCCATTACCACTAACGCTCAGGCCATAGCGAACGTTAACGGCGACCTGAAGGCGATGTACAGCATCAAGGTCGGGATGTCCAGCAATGGTCAGTATTACGCGGCAGGGATGGGGATTGGCGTGGAGAATACGCCGTCCGGCATGCAGTCGCAGGTTATCTTCCTGGCTGACCGCTTCGCCGTTACTCATCAGGCAGGAGCACAGGTCACACTTCCGTTCGTTATCCAGAATGGACAAACCTTTATCCGGAATACTGTGATCGGTGAAGGGACTATCGACAATACCAAAATCGGCAGTTACATCCAGTCGACAACCTGGGACGGCACCGGGAACGTTGGCTGGCACATCAACAAATCTGGCTACGCGACGTTTAACAACGTGACCGTTCGCGGCTCGATTTACGCCACAAACGGTAATTTCTCTTTCAATGGCTCCGGCAACACAACGGTGATTAATGGTAATGGCGTAACCATTAATATTCCGGGTGGAGGTCGCATCGTACTGGGGACATGGACATAAAATGCCGACAGGATTATTGATAGAACTTAATGACGGTGGAAAACGAATGGAGATCACGGCGGGCCTGCGGTGCCCGTCATTTGGGGCCAACTTTGACAGTGGCTACCAGAAAGCCAAGTACGCTGATGTTGCCGGTTATGTTTCCGGGGCGCAGGTGCTGTTTATCCCTCACGCGACGGCTTATCTTGATTCAGGGCTGCTTCATAAAATGAACTCGGTCACCATATCCGGTGGACGCGTGACGCAGAACTCCACGATGAAGGATGTAAGCATCAGTGAGCGTGAA
>JAAIGE0101081914.1_pt1 | contig 23201 bp, 19 predicted proteins | sample 6487951 | NCBI WGS metagenome assembly JAAIGE01 (sample SAMN13974128, study PRJNA590717) | phyllosphere metagenome | biome: tomato field; feature: multiple bacterial spot infested tomato fields; material: tomato leaves; isolation source: leaves from tomato fields | host: Solanum lycopersicum ...
CGATGCGATCCTGATCTTTACGCTCAAATTCACCATCCATCGTTACGCCGCTGTCAGGTCCCTGGCCAGGACCGCGCCAGACGCGCAGATGCGGCATCATTCTCAGCGTCAGGAGCTTTTGTACCGGCGGCAGTAGCAGCAGCAGGCCGAGAAAATCGGTAAAGAAGCCGGGCAGCAGCAGCAGCACACCAGCGATGATCAGCGAGACGCTTTTAATCATCTCCGCTGCCGGGCTTTCGTTACGCGCAAGCTTCTCCTGCATCAGCATAAAGTTTTTCATGCCCTGATTTTTCACCAGCGACACACCGATACAGGAGGTAAAAATTACCAGCAGCATCGTCAGCAGCACGCCCAGCGCATGTGCCACCTGGATAAACAGCGTGATCTCAATCCACGCCAGGACAAAAAAGAGTAAAAACGGTAACCAGCGCACTGGTGTCTCCTGTGAGTTGGGCCGCCTCGCGACAGGCCAGGCGGCAGAAACAGAGCGATCGTAACGATCATAGGTAGTGAGATGGGCACCCGCGCGGTGGATTTCAACCGCACCGGCCAAATAATTCCTTTTGACATAAAAGTGAGAGATACATCACATATCGTTATTACCACTTGCCGGGCAAATGTCCGTAAAGTGATCTGTGTACGAGCATTTCTGCCGTGACAGAATATGATCGTGCCCGCCAGCCCGAAGATGGATAAAATGTCGGCACTGGTATTCCACGACAATATAATTGCTTCACCTGCGTGTTATTCGCTCTCCATCCATGCCGGATGCGTGGCGGTATCAGAGCAGCAATAATAAGAAGGTAATCATGGCGAACAACATTCGTATCGAAGAAGACCTGTTAGGCATGCGCGAAGTGCCGGCGGATGCTTACTACGGTGTTCATACTCTGCGTGCGATTGAAAATTTCTATATCAGTAGCAGTAAAATCAGCGACATTCCTGAATTTGTCCGCGGCATGGTGATGGTTAAAAAAGCAGCCGCGCTGGCTAACAAAGAGCTGCAGACGATCCCGCGCAACATTGCGAATACCATTATTCAGGCCTGCGATGAGGTGCTGAACAACGGCAAATGCATGGATCAGTTCCCGGTAGATGTTTATCAGGGCGGCGCCGGCACCTCGGTGAACATGAATACCAACGAAGTGCTGGCAAACATCGGCCTGGAGCTGATGGGTCACCAGAAAGGTGAGTATCAGTATCTCAACCCCAACGACCACGTTAACAAATGCCAGTCAACCAATGATGCCTACCCGACCGGCTTCCGGATTGCGGTTTACGCCTCTATTCTCAAGCTGCTGGATGCGATTGCCCAGCTGAGCGAAGGCTTCCAGCGCAAAGCCGTGGAGTTTGAAAACATTCTGAAGATGGGCCGCACCCAGCTGCAGGATGCAGTGCCGATGTCGCTGGGCCAGGAGTTCCACGCGTTTAACGTGCTGCTGAATGAAGAGACCCGCAATATTCTGCGCACCGCCGAGCTGTTGCTGGAAGTGAACCTTGGCGCAACCGCAATCGGTACCCGCCTCAACACGCCGGATGGCTATCAGCAGCTGGCCGTGCAGCGCCTGGCAGAAGTCAGCAATCTGCCGGTGGTGCCGGCGGAAGATCTGATTGAAGCGACGTCCGACTGCGGCGCCTACGTCATGGTGCATTCAGCGCTGAAGCGTCTGGCGGTGAAGCTGTCAAAAATCTGCAACGACCTGCGTCTGCTCTCTTCCGGTCCGCGCGCCGGCCTGAACGAAATCAACCTGCCGGAACTGCAGGCGGGCTCCTCGATCATGCCAGCCAAAGTCAATCCGGTGGTGCCGGAAGTGGTGAATCAGGTCTGTTTTAAGGTTATCGGCAACGATACCACGGTGACCATGGCGTCTGAGGCGGGTCAGCTGCAGCTTAACGTAATGGAACCGGTGATTGGCCAGGCGCTGTTTGAATCCGTCAGCATCCTGACCAACGCCTGCTATAACCTGCTGGAAAAATGCGTTAACGGCATTACGGCGAACAAAGCAGTCTGCGAAGCGTACGTATTCAACTCTATCGGTATTGTCACCTATCTCAACCCCTACATCGGCCATCACAACGGCGATATCGTGGGTAAAGTCTGTGCTGAAACCGGCAAAAGCGTACGTGAAGTGGTGCTGGAACGCGGCCTGCTGACCGAAGCGGAGCTGGATGATATCTTCTCCGTCCAGAACCTGATGCATCCGACCTATAAAGCGAAACGCTATACCGACGAAAACGAACAGTAATCTGTTTCCGATCACGTCGTCCCGGGCACGCCTGTATACAATACGGCGTGCTTTTTTTATATGTGGCGACTACAACATTCAGGGGGCACGTTCTGCAGCCTGAGGAGAGAAACGGATGATAGCAGTGGAACTGGCAGTGGTATTCATGGCGATCTGGCTCGGTGCCCGTCTGGGCGGTATCGGAATCGGCTTTGCCGGCGGTCTGGGAGTGCTGATACTGACGCTGGTGTGCGGCATGAAGCCCGGCGCAATCCCGTTTGATGTGATCGAAATTATTATGGCCGTTATCGCCGCGATTGCTGCCATGCAGGTCGCAGGCGGTATGGATTACCTGGTCGGGCTGGCGGAAAAGCTGCTGCGCCGCCATCCGCGCTACGTGACTTTTCTGGCGCCGCTGGTGACCTATCTGATGACGCTGCTGGCCGGCACCGGCCACACCGCTTTTTCCACGCTGCCGGTTATCGCTGAAGTTGCTAAAGAGCAGGGCGTCAGGCCATCGCGTCCGCTCTCTATCGCGGTGGTGGCCTCCCAGATTGCGATCACCGCCTCTCCGCTCTCTGCGGCAGTGGTATTTTTTGCCTCCATACTGGAACCCCGCGGCGTCAGCTATCTGGCGCTGCTGGGCGTGGCGCTGCCCTCAACGATGGCGGCAATCTTCTGCGCGGCAGTGATCACCAACTTTCTGGGTACAGAGCTGAAGGATGATGCAATCTATCAGGCGCGACTTGCCAGAAGCGACGTGACGCTGCGCGGTGAGAAAGTGTATACCACCCGACCCGGCGCGCGCCGCGCCGTATTGCTGTTTCTGACCGGCATTGTGGCAGTGGTGCTCTATGCCACCGCCATCAGCGACAGCGTGGGCCTGCTCGCCAGCCCGGTGCTGCCGCGTAACGAAGCGATCGTCGTGTTTATGCTCACGGTCGCTACGCTGATCTGTCTGACCTGCCGCGTGGACAGCAGTGAGATCCTCAGTGCCAGCACGTTTAAATCGGGCATGAGCGCCTGCATCTGCGTCATGGGCGTGGCGTGGCTGGGCGATACCTTTGTCAAAGCGCACCTGAGCGAGATCCAGACTCTGGCGGGTGACATGCTGCAGCGCTATCCCTGGATGCTGGCGCTGGTGCTGTTTTTTGCCGCCACCTTGCTTTATTCGCAGGCGGCAACCACCAAAGCATTGATGCCGGCAGCACTGATGCTCGGCGTCTCGCCGCTGGCGGCAGTGGCCTCGTTTGCTGCGGTATCAGCGCTCTTTGTCCTGCCTACCTATCCGACGCTGCTGGCCGCGGTGGAAATGGATGACACCGGTTCGACGCGAATCGGCAAGTTTGTCTTTAACCACTCCTTTATCATTCCGGGCATACTGGCCATCGCCTTTTCCGTGGCGTTTGGCTTTCTGTTTGGCAGTCTGCTCCTCTGACGCCGTTACATTATGAAATCCTGTGCCGAAGCGGTCGTGCTATGCTCACCGCTTCTGCACTACCGGAGTTGATTAATCTTTTATGGCTGCACCTCTTTCCCGCCTGCTGACGCTCTGCCTGACGCTGCTGCTTTGCCTGTCGGCTCAGGCCGATCTCTTTGCGCCGAAATCCACCAGCCGCTTTGTGCCGGTCGATCAGGCCTTTCAGTTTGATTTTTCTCAGCGGGGCTCAACGCTGACGCTGAACTGGCAGGTCAGGCCCGGCTACTATCTCTATCGTCAGCAGATGAAGATTACGGCTCAGCACGCGCAGCTGGCCCCGCTGACGCTGCCGGCTGGCGAAGCGCATGAAGATGAATTTTATGGCAAAAGCGAGATCTATCGTCAGGCGGTGACGCTGCCGGTGACGCTGCAGCGGGCGGATGCGGGCGCCACGCTGACGGTGACGTATCAGGGCTGCGCCGCGGCCGGATTCTGCTACCCGCCGGAGAGCCGTACCGTTCCGCTGAGCGCCGTCAGCAGCGGCAGCGCGCCGGTTACGGCGCAGCCTGCCGCCACGCCGCTGCCCTTCTCGCCGCTCTGGGCACTGCTGATCGGTATCGGCGTCGCCTTTACCCCCTGTGTCCTGCCGATGTACCCGCTGATTTCCGGCATTATCCTCGGCGGCGCACGCCGCTACAGCGTCGGCCGGCTGCTGGCGCTGGCGCTGGTCTATGTGCAGGGCATGGCGCTGACCTACACGCTTTTGGGCGTTGTGGTCGCGGCGGCCGGGCTGCGCTTTCAGGCGGCGCTGCAGCATCCATACGTCCTGGCGGGTCTGTCGCTGCTGTTTATTCTGCTGGCGCTGTCGATGTTTGGCCTGTTTTCGCTGCAGCTGCCCGCCAGCCTGCAGACGCGTCTTGCGCACTGGAGCAATCAGCAGCGCGGCGGCTCGCTGCCTGGCGTATTTGTCATGGGCGCGCTGGCCGGGCTTATCTGCTCCCCCTGCACCACGGCGCCGCTCAGCGCGATCCTGCTGTATATCGCACAGAGCGGAAACCTGTGGGCCGGCGCCGGCACGCTGTGGCTCTACGCCGTGGGAATGGGGCTGCCGCTGATCGCCGTCACGCTTTTTGGCCATCGGCTACTGCCCAAAAGCGGCCCGTGGATGCAGACGGTAAAAGAGGCGTTCGGGTTTGTTATCCTGGCGCTGCCGGTATTTCTGCTGGAGCGTATTCTCGGTGATATCTGGGGTTTGCGGCTCTGGAGCCTGCTGGGCGTAGCGTTTTTCAGCTGGGCATTTATTCACAGCATGCACGCGCGCGGCAGGTGGCGCGTTGTGCCGGTAGTGATGTTAGGGGCAGCGCTGATTATGGCGCGGCCGCTGCAGGAGTGGGCGTTTGGCGCTACGGCAAGCCAGAGCGTGGCACACCTGCCCTTTAAGCGCATCAGCAGCAGCGCGGAGCTTGAGCAGGCGCTGCAGCAGGCACCGGGGCGCATCACCATGCTCGATCTCTATGCCGACTGGTGTGTCGCCTGCAAAGAGTTTGAAAAATATACCTTCAGCGATCCGGCAGTCGCCAGCGCGCTTGCTGACGTGCAGCTGCTGCAGGCGGATGTCACCGCAAACAGCGCGCAGGACAATGCCCTGCTGAAGCAGCTGCAGGTGGCGGGATTACCGACCATTCTGTTTTTTGACGCGCAGGGTCGCGAGATCCCCGATTCGCGTATCAGCGGCTTTCTGCGTGCGGCAGCTTTTCGCGCGCATTTGCAGAATCTGCCGCGTTAAACGACACTGGTTCAGCCACTGCCCGCTCATCGACGAGCGGGCCGATATTCCAGAGGAGAGTCATGTGCAACGCGAACAAATTCTGGAGCATGCGCTGAATGTGCTCGAACAACACGGCCTGGCGGCCACCCTGTCGCTGCCACAGCTGGCAGGTGAAACCGGCCTCAGCACCGGACAGCTGACCCGCTACTGGCCCGACTGCGATGCGCTGCTCTATGATGCACTGCGCTATCACGGTCAGCAGATCGACAGCTGGCGGCGTCAGGTACAGCTGGATGAGCGGCTCACTCCGGCGCAAAAGCTGATGGCGCGCTATGACGTGCTGGCAGAGTATGTCAGCAAAGGCCGGTTTCCCGGCTGCCTGTTTATTGCTGCCTGCAGCTTCTATCCGCAGCCTGACCAGCCGGTGCACCAGCTGGCGGAGCAGCAGAAGCGACACTCATGGCAGTTTACCCATGAGATCCTGGTTGAGCTGGCGCTGGATAATCCCGCGATGGTGGCCGATCAGATGGAGCTGATCCTCGAGGGCTGCCTGAGCAAACTGCTGGTGAAACGCAACGTACAGGATGTGGCGACCGCCCGGCGCCTGGCGGAAGATGTATTCAGCATTGCGCTCTGTCGTCAGAACGGCGCACTCGCCTGAAAACGGGCTGACATGCCTGAAAAGCAGGCAGTCAGTCACGGATAGCGCGCTTTTTTGCTAAAACCCGTTGACGATCTGCGGCCATTAAGGTTTAATGCGCCCCGTTGCCCGAATAGCTCAGTCGGTAGAGCAGCGGATTGAAAATCCGCGTGTCCCTGGTTCGATTCCGGGTTCGGGCACCACAATTCAGAAAACCCGGCCTTATGGCCGGGTTTTTGCTTTTCTGCTTTTTACCAGCTGACCCACTCTGCGCCAGCGTCGGCAGATGCCACACAGCGCTCAATCCAGTAAACACCTGTCACGCCGGCATGCACGTCGGGATACCAGAAATCTGCCAGAAACGCTTTATCGCCGCGATCGGTTGCTGCCATCGCCAGGGCAAAACGGCGGTAGAGATTAGACCAGGCTTCAAACAACCCTTCCGGATGTCCGCCACCAATACGGTCATCTTCCCGTGCGCCTGAATGCAGGTAATCCATGCCGCGCTCCAGGATCCGAACTGGCTCCCCCTGGACTTCATAACGCAGCTGGTTGGGTTGCTCGTCCCACCACTCAAGGCTCGCTCTGGCGCCAATAATGCGGATTTTCTGTCCATGCATTGACCCGCAATTCACAGCAGAAGCCCAGAGCGTACCCACCGCGCCGTTATCATACTCCATCATGACAAAAGCGTTATCTTCCAGCGGCGCCCGGCTGGTCACAAAGCTTTGCCGGTTGCAGAGCAGCCGTTTAATGGTCAGCTGCGGCATCATGGTTTTCGCCAGAAACAGCGTATGCGTCGCCAGGTCACCCAGCACGTAGCTCGGTCCGACATATGCCGGATTGACGCGCCAGCGGGTACTTTCATTCTGCAGTTCCACTGCCTCGTGGTGAAAACCGTGGGCAAACTGCATATTAACAACCCGGATGTCGCCCAGCGCGCCGCCGGCAATCATCGCGCGCGCCTGATGAATCATCTGATGCCCGGCGTAGCCGTAGGTGACTCCCACAATTTTCTGCTGCTGCTGGCACAAGCGCGCGAGCTCCTGCGCTTCTTCTGAGGTAAAACATAGCGGCTTTTCGCACACCACGTGCAGTCCGGCATTCAGCGCCGCGCAGCAGATAGCAAAATGGGTGTGATTAGGCGTAGCGACAGAGACCGCCTCAATACCATCTTCCCTGCCCGCCTCTGCAGCAAATAGCGTCTGATAGTCAGGGTAGCAGCGATCGGGTGCCACGCCCAGCGCCAGCCCGAATGCCTGCCCCCGCGCCGCATCGCTGTCAAATGCACCGGCCAGCAGCGTGAAGTTACCGTCGCGCTGTGCTGCCGAGCGGTGGATATAGCCAATCTGGCTGGTAGCGCCGCCGCCAATCATGCCCCAGCGCAGTGAACGCCCGATAACCGGAATGCCATTGATCATATTATTCCCCTTAAAAACCTGTTGATTTCAGATAGCGCAGGCTGGCGGTGACATCCTGCAGGCTGGTCGCGGCGTGACGCGGATCGCGCTCCTGCTCAATCGTGATCCACCCCTGGTAATCCCACTTTGCGAGCAGCGTATGAATTGCCGGATAATCGATTGCTCCCTGCCCCAGCGGGCACATAACGCCTGCTGCACAGGCGCTGAAAAAGTCGAGGCCGCGAGTGGTGACATCGCGCCATACCGGTTCACTGACATCTTTAAAGTGCAGATAGTCAATGCGCTCCCGGTAAGCGTGCAATGTAGCTACCGGATCCATACCGGAGTAGTAAAGATGTCCGGTATCGAGACACAATCCTGCCGTCTCATAGGGAAGATCCTGTGCCAGCTGTGCCAGCTCGTCGGCAAATTCAATGCAGCCGCCTGCATGCGGATGAATCACCGCGCGTACGCCATACTCCTGCCAGGAGATCTGACTAAGCGTAGTGATATGCTGCATAAGACGCTGCCAGGCTGCGGGCGGCAAACGTGGCGCCCTGTCGGGCTGACCGGCATAGCGCGCACGCTGCGCATTACCAAAGTCGATAATCACCAGATAGGGTGCGGGATAGCGCGAGCCGGGCGTTGCCGCGGCAACGGGAACCTGTATCAGGGTGCGGCAAATGTTGTGCGTCAGGGCAACCATGGCAGGAAAGTTTTCTTCGCTGACCAGGTCATCAAACAGCGTCCCCGCGACCAGTGAAATCTGGTGCGCAGTAAGCTGCTCGCGCAACACCACAGGATCGACAGGCAGATAGCCCCACGGTCCCAGCTCAATTGCCGGATAGCCAGCCTGCGCAGCCTCCTTCAGAACGGTTTGCCACGGGGGAAGAAAAGGATTGTTAGAATCGTCAACGCCCCAGCTGCAGGGCGCGTTAGCAATATGGATCATCATGATTGCTCCTGGCGCAGAAAGAGAGCACCAGTATCAGATTAAAACTTCATCATCAGCAATCGCATAACTTTCAAATATTGATAGTGATCAAATTATTTATCATCATTTTAATGATAGTTTTTTATCAAAAACTGCATTATGCACTTCAAAGGTTTTCCCGGGTGACAATGTCAAAAGGCAACGTGACGCGGGAAAAGTGGCGATCGCCTGCAATATTGCACTGCTGCAGAGTCTGCGTTATGCGCACTGCCATCTCATCCAGATCGTGCCGTAGCATTACGGTGATCTCTCCAGAAATCAGCGCCAGCTCTCCCTGCTCGACCGGACCGTGGCAAATCAGCGCGACTTTTCGTTTGGGCTGTTCACGCAGCGCCTGAATAACGCCTTCGATCCCGCCACAGGGTGCATAAATCAGAGCTAAATCGCGCTGCTGTGCCAGCAGCGTGCTGGCAGCCTGATAACCACCGGCGCGGGTCTCCTGCGTCTGCAGCGGTTCCGGCACCTGCAGCGCGCTCTGCTGCTCACGCAAATAGGAGCGAAAACTAATTTCACAGCTTTCCTGACAGGTAAAACGGTGATCTCCGGTTAGCACCGCGGCGGTACCTCTGGCCTGCAGCAGGTGCGTTGCCAGCCAGCCAGCCGTACGCCCGGCTTTCTGATTATCCAGCCCAAAATAGCCGGCATGGCCGCAGGGAGAGAAATCGGAGAATAGCGCGTAGATGCGTATACCACGCAACGAAAGTTGTTCAATGGCGTGCCGAATCAGCGGATGATCCAGCGCCACCAGCGCAATCACATCCACCTGCTCAGCCAGCGTATATAGCGAGGCCACGACCGAGGTCACATCGTGGATATCGTGCGTATAAAACAGGGGTTCACTGCCGGGCGGATGCAGCGGCAGCGCATGCTGACGCAGCGCATCCTGTAAGGTCTGATAAAAAGAGTAGCCTGCCGGCAGCAGAATAAATCCCATGCGCAGCGTTGCGCTGGCTGACACTACGCCAGTGGCGTCTTCACAGATCAGACGATAGCCCAGTCGCTGCGCGGCGTTGCGCACCCGCAGTGCTGTTGCCGGACGTACCGGCGCGCGATTATTCAGTACCCGATCCACGGTTGCTACACCCACACCGGCAGCTGCAGCGACAGCCTGTAAAGTGACTTTGCTCATTCCGTTTGTCTCATTGATAAAAAGCTATCAAAATAATGAATATAATCGGATAAAAAATCGATGAAAAATTATCTTATTCTTGCGCTATCTCGCAAAATTCCTCGATAAAATTTAATACCATAAAAGTCGTACAGTTTCTGTACCGGGTAATATCCGGTTGATTGAAATCCATCAGCAAACGTATAGATCGCCACATACCGGTTCCCTATAGTGATTTCACTCTGCATATCAAGAGCGCGCGACAGGGCGCGCAGGAGAAGCGACAGCATGAAAATTGCTTTTGACGTGGATGTTATCCGGGATCTCGGCATTACCCGGATGGTGCATCAGGTGGCGGAATGGGGCTATAAATATATTGAGCAATCACCCCATCCGCAGATCAATCCCTTTTATAAACACCCCAAAGCCAGCCGCGAAATCCTGCGTGAATATAAAAATGCGCTGAACGCCACCGGCACCGAAATCTCTTCCTTCATCACGGTTTATCGCTGGTCGGGACCCGACGAGCTGCGGCGTCAGGCGGCGGTAAAAAACTGGAAGCGCATGATTGAGATTGCGGTTGAGATGGGCGTGCAGGTTATCAATACCGAACTCTCCGGCAACCCTAATGAGCCAGAAATCTGCGAAGAGATGTTCTACCGCTCTATGGAGGAGCTGCTGCCGATTGTCGAGCGTGAAGGGATCCGCATTGAAATCCAGGCGCACCCGTGGGATTTCTGCGAAGAGAACAATGAAACAGCGGATATCGTGAAGTCGTTTCGCAGCGATAACGTGAAGTATATCTATAGTGCGCCCCACACCTTCTATTATGACAAAGGCAAAGGGGATGTGAAAAACATGCTGCACTACGCTGGCGACGATCTGTCGCATATGCTGATCGCCGATACCATGAACCACACCAAACACTGCCGCTACATTGTGAATCCGCCCGGCGTGGACGCAACCATCCATCAGCACGTCGCGGTGGGAGAAGGCGAAGTCAACTTCGATGCGCTGTTTGAAGCGCTGCGCGAGATGGATTTTGCCCGGCGCAGCTTCAAAGTCGGCGGTGAGTCGATTATCTCAGCGGCGCTGTTCGGCTATCCGGAGAAGATGCGCTATCAGGCGGTAGAGACGCGCGAACTGATTGAGCGCGAACTGCTGAACCTCTGATTGCCGCATCGGGTAGTATTCTCCCCCTGGGCCCTGCAGGGGGAAACGCACCGCTTACATCGCGCCAGGCATCACCGCGCCCTTCTGCAGCGGCACTATTATCATCGCCATATCAACAGCAAAGCTGCGGATCTCCTCCTTTAGCTCACACTTCAGAATGCCCTGTCTTGTCAAAATATCCCGTTCTGGCAGGCTGTCAGAACGCAGTTTTTTGATGGAATTCACTCGAATGAAAGCAACCACGCTGGCCGGACTGGCTAAGCGCGCAGGCGTTGGCGTCGCAACCGTGGATCGGGTCCTGAACGATCGCGGGGGCGTCTCGCCCGCAATGACGCGAAAAGTGCTGCAGGCGGCCCGGGAGGCGGGCTTAAAACGTATTCTCCCGGAGGAGCATCGTCACAGCTGGCAGATTGAGGTCATCCTGAGCGGCAACGGCTCATTCTTCTTTCAGCAGCTGGCGCAGGAGTTTGCCCGTCTGGCAGATGCGCTGGGCTACCGGCGGGTCCGGCTGCATCGCACGCTTATCCCGGAAGATGCGCCGGAGAAGCTGGCGGCCCATATCGATGCCGGCAGTAAAAGAATGGACGGGCTGATTGTTTTTGCCCACGCCAGCCCGCTGATTTATCAGGCGCTGGCCAGCTGCCAGGCGCGGGGCGTGCCGGTCATCACGCTGGTGAGCGATCTGCCTGACGCGCCGCGGCTCTGCCATGTCGGTATCGATCAATACAAAGCGGGACGCACGGCGGGCCTGATGCTCGGCAGCATGGCGGCCAGTACAGGGGATGTGGTGCTGATCAGCGGTCGCGCTGACTACCTCGCGCACCAGCAGCGTATTGAAGGTTTTCAGCAGGTGCTGGCTGAGCGCTTTCCGCAGCTGCGACTGCGTGAGATCCTCGCCGGCCAGGACGATCGCGAACGCATCAGCCGGCTGCTGGAAAAAACGCTGGCGGGATCGCGCCAGATCGCCGGACTCTATAACACCGGCATGGGCAATACCCAGATTTATGAAGCGCTGGCGCGCCACCGGCTGTGCGGCAGCACGGTTTATGTGACGCATGAACTTTATGCAACTACGCGCCAGCTGCTGCAGCAGCGCATCCTGACCCTGACCCTCGATCAGAACACGCAGCGCCACGCTGAACTCGCTCTGACCCTGCTGCTGCGGCATCTGGAAGAGCGCGAGCAGCCTGATACTTACGCGCCGGGCAAAGTCGACTTTATGCTCTATACCCAGGAGAACTGTACCTGATCCCGCAAACCCGCTCACCGCCAGCGCGGTTAAATCGGCGCGGAATTGCGCTGCTACACTCAGTGGCAGCGCAACGCTCACGACCATAAGGTGAAATGACGATGTCAGATAATCAGTATCAGCCCGCAAAAGTCTGGACCTGGGAACCGGAAGCCAAAGGCAATGGCGCCAGCACGAACCGCCCTGCCGCTGGCGCCACGCATGAGCAGGCGCTGCCGGTCGGGAAGCATCCGCTGCAGCTCTACTCGCTCGGTACGCCAAATGGTCAGAAGGTCACTATTCTGCTGGAGGAGCTGCTGGCGGTGGGCGTAAAAGAGGCGGAGTATGACGCCTGGCTCATCCGCATTGGTGAAGGCGATCAGTTCTCCAGCGGTTTTGTTGATGTGAACCCTAACTCTAAAATTCCGGCGCTGAGCGACCACTCCGTGACGCCACCGCAGCGGGTGTTTGAATCAGGTAATATCCTGCTCTATCTGGCGGAGAAGTTTGGCTACTTTATTCCGGAAGATGTGGCGGGCCGCACTGAAACCCTGAACTGGCTCTTCTGGCTGCAGGGTTCTGCACCCTATCTTGGCGGCGGCTTTGGCCACTTCTACCACTATGCACCGGAGAAAATTGAATACGCCATCAACCGCTTTACGCTGGAAGCGAAGCGTCAGCTGGATGTGCTGGATCGCCAGCTGGCGGATCACCGCTTCCTCGCAGGTGACGCCTATACCATTGCAGATATCGCGACCTGGCCCTGGTATGGCAACCTGGTGCTGAATGGCCTGTATGGTGCAGCAGAGTTTCTGGATGTGCAGGCTTACACCAACGTGGTGCGCTGGGCGAAAGAGATCGCGGAGCGTCCGGCGGTAGTACGCGGACGTAAAGTTAATCGCGCCTTTGGCGCTGAGCCGCAGGATCAGCTGCTGGAGCGGCATGACGCCAGCGATTTTGAACACAACACCGAAGATAAACGTCAGGCACGGGGAGAGAAGTAATGACCGCTTACATGGTAATGATTAAGGATGAGACGCTGGACAAAGATGAGCTGGCAACCTACTCACAGAAAGCGGGCGACGCGCGTGGCGATCATCAGATCACGCCGCTGGCTTTTTATGGCGAGCAGGAAGTGCTGGAAGGCCGGGATGCCGAAGGCGTTGTCGTTCTGGCATTTGCCGATATGGACGCCGCGCGCGCCTGGTATCACAGTCCGGCTTATCAGGAAGCGAAAGCGCACCGCGTGAAAGGCGCTAACTACCGCGTTATCCTGGTCAACGGGGTCGCATAACGCGCCGACGCCAGGCAGACCGGCTGCCGGTCTGCTGATGTGCCCGGCGGCGTGATGCTGCGCCGGGCACCCTCATCTACACGCCGCTTTCATTCTCCAGCTTTTGCCGTTTGCGCAGATGCGGGAAAAGCGTCATCCAGACGGCGACCACTATCAGCGTACCTATTCCGCCCAGCGCGGCCGCCGGTACCGCCCCCAGCCATGCGGCCAGCAGGCCAGATTCAAACTCCCCCAGCTGATTGGACGTATTGATAAAAATAGCGTTCACGGCGTTGACGCGACCACGCATATCATCCGGCGTATCGAGCTGGACCAGCGCACCGCGGATCACCATACTGACCATATCAAATCCCCCCAGCGCAGCCAGCGCCAGCAGCGACAGCCAGAGCTGAGTGGAGAGCGCAAACAGCAGCGTCGCCAGACCAAAACCGGCTACCGAGCCAAACATAATCATACCGACGTGCTTCTCCAGCTTATTACGGCTGAGCCAGACGCCCACCACAAGCGCACCGACTGATGGTGCGCCGCGCAGCATGCCCAGCCCCCACGGCCCGGTATGCAGAATATCCTGCGCAAAAATCGGCAGCAGCGCCGTGGCCCCGCCCAGCAGCACGGCAAACAGGTCAAGCGAGATCACGCCCAGCACATCTTTGCGCTCGCGGATAAAACGCACGCCAGCGAACATATTGGTCAGATTCATCGGCATGCGCGACTGCGGCGGCCGCGCATAGCGCAGACGGCTAATCAGTACAATAGAGAAGAGATAGAACAGCGCGGAAACGCCATACACCACTTCAGGCCCGGCGACATAAAGCAGGCCGCCCAGCGTCGGGCCGACGATCACCGCCGCCTGACCGCCTACTGAACTGGCAGCCATCGCACGGGCCAGTACCGGCGGCGGCACCAGCGCCGGCAGCATAGAGGTGATAGCCGGCCACTCCAGCGCCTTTGCCACTGAGATCAGAAACACCAGTCCCCAGATCTCAACGCTTCCTGCCCAGTGCAGCAGCGTCAGCGCCACCAGCCCAAGCAGCGCTGCCCACTCAATCAGTTGTCCCACCAGAACAATGCGACGACGGTCGTGCTGATCGGCCAGATGACCAGCCGGCAGCGCCAGCAGTACCGAGGGTAAAAACTGCATTAAGCCGATCATACCCAGCGCCAGCGCACTGTGTGTCAGGGCATAGATTTGCCAGCTGACCGCCACTGAAAACATCTGAAAGCCGAATGACGAGCAGGTGCGCGCCAGCCAGAAAGCCACAAACGGTCGATGCCGCAGCAGAGAGTCTTCTGCAGCAGAGCTTTTTATACCTGTCATGCGATCCCATCCTGAAATGATTAACTGATTAGCGTCATTGCACTAATCTGGTCAGAAGCCAGGCAGTGACTTCTGTTATCGTTTTGTCTCTCTGAGCGTGCGTGATATCACTCTGGCAGGCAATGGCAGGTTGTGCGCTTTTGAAACAAAAACTTAACTGCCTGGCAGATAAACATTGGTCTCTATATATCAGGAGAGTGATTGTTATTGATTGAATACCGGTATTGATTTATTGATTACTGAATTAACAGCTTAATTATCCCTTTTAACGCCAGGAATATCTCTGTATCAGAGACAGGTAAAAAAAGGTGATTTAACACTCTCTTTCGATCTATATTAGCCGCCGGTAAATTTCAGTCATAACACGCATTTATAATAAAACATATCTTTCCGGTTAATAATTTTTTTGCAGAGATACATGAAAAACAGTACTTATAATCCTTATGTTACTGAGCGTATTCATCGCTTTGACAACACGCTGTGCGGCGTGTGTTATTCAGCACCCTTTATGCATTGCGAGCAGGACGCTGATACATTACTTAATGGACATAACATAATTGCTTTGCATAATCAGTTGCCTGATACCCCTGAACTAATAATTATTCCGCTGGCGGGAAATAGCCTGATGGAATTTTTACGTGCCCCGGAAAATTATCCGATGCTGCAGGCTGCCCACGTCCGTCTGGCAATTGATTATGCAGGGCTGCTACAGGGTGGTGCCCCTCTGCTTGCCGTTGCGCACCACTTCTCATTCTGGCTGTGCGATCTCGCGCCGCCGGGAACAGAGTGGAAAAAGATCGTGGCGTTTCCATTTAGCGGTGTGGTTTTATCCGAGGATTTTTTTAACGATAATTACCTCAAGTTCAGCTTTCCGTTTTTAATTGAGTCTCTGAGAGAAAGAGAAGCAGACGTTATATTACGCACCGCACAGCTGACGCTGAATAGCGAACATTACCAGCGCCTGCAGTTAAGCGGCTGGCAGCAGCAGCGCACACCCGGCACGCTTTTTTAGGGTAACCGTTTACACAATCTGCTACTTCGCGGCGCAGCCACCTGATTTGATCGGAATTAACGCCGCTATTCCGCCATAAAATGTCGTGTGATTTGGTCCGACAGAGTTAAAACCGCTAAAAAAAGCAAACTCGTTAACGTTTTTAAGATAAAATTTAACGCAAAGGGATCATCTGGCGTCACGGAAGAACGCTGCGTGAACATTTCTGCTCACTTCGTACTCTATGTCGGGAAACAGCCTGAAGCGTTGTTTCCTTTGTTTTTCTATGGCAAAGAAAGAGGTCAATATTATGGGGAAAGCTTCCTCATCTTTTGGCGTAATCCGCCTGCTCACGGTGCTGTTCGCACTGCTAACGGGCGCGTTTATGCTGGTTGGTGGCATTTGGTTAGCCACCATTGGAGGTTCCTGGTACTACGTTATTGGCGGTGTGATGATGCTGATCACCGCTGTTCTGCTCTGGCGTCGCAGCAGCGCCGCGCTGCTGCTGTATGCGCTGCTGCTGCTTGGCACGCTGATCTGGGGCGTATGGGAAGTCGGCTTTGACTTCTGGGCGCTGGCACCGCGCACCGATGTACTGGTGATTTTCGGTATCTGGCTGATCCTGCCTTTCGTCTATCGCACGTTCAATCCTGCCGGCAGAGGCGCGATGCTGGTGGCGCTGATTGCCAGCGTACTGGTTCTGGCGTGGGCTGTTTTCCACGATCCGCAGGAGCTGAATGGCGAGCTGCCCGCTGCAGCGACCACCCCGCAGACTCAGCCTATCAGCAATATTGCTGATGCTGACTGGCCGGCGTACGCGCGCGATCAGCAGGGTACCCGCTTTTCTCCGCTGAAGCAGATCAATGCCAGCAACGTCAAAGAGCTGCAGGTTGCCTGGCAGTTCCAGACCGGCGATCTGAAAAATGCTAACGATCCGGGTGAAATCACTGATGAAGTGACGCCGATTAAAATCCGCGACACGCTCTATCTCTGCTCACCGCATCAGATCCTGTTTGCGCTGGATGCTACAACCGGTAAACAGAAGTGGAAGTTTGATCCGGCTCTGAAGCAGAATCCGACCTTCCAGCACATCACCTGCCGCGGCGTTTCCTATCATGAAACCCCTGCAGCAGCGGATAGCGCGGCAACTCAGCCGGCACTCTGCGCACGTCGCATCTATCTGCCGGTCAATGATGGTCGTCTGTTTGCTCTGGATGCGGAAACCGGCGAACGCTGCCCGGCATTTGGTAACAACGGTGAGCTGGATCTGCAGCACAAGCAGCCGGTTACCACCCCTGGTCAGTATGAACCGACCTCACCACCGATTATCACCGATACCACTATCGTGATCGCCGGTGCCGTAACCGATAACTACTCTACCCGTGAGCCATCGGGTGTGATCCGCGGCTTTGACGTCAACACCGGCAAACTGCTGTGGGCATTCGATCCGGGCGCGAAAGATCCTAACGCGATTCCGGAAGATGAGCACACCTACACCCTGAATTCACCGAACTCATGGGCACCGGCGGTTTACGATCCGAAACTGGATATCGTTTATCTGCCAATGGGCGTCTCTACCCCGGATATCTGGGGCGGCAACCGTACGCCTGAGCAGGAGCGTTATGCGAACAGCGTTCTGGCGCTGAATGCCACCACCGGTAAGCTGGTCTGGTCTTATCAGACCGTGCATCACGACCTGTGGGATATGGACCTGCCTTCTCAGCCGACGCTGGCTGATATCACCGACAAAGATGGCAACACCGTTCCGGTGATCTACGCGCCGGCGAAAACCGGTAACATCTTTGTACTGGATCGCCGCAACGGCAAGCTGGTTGTACCGGCACCGGAAACCCCGGTTCCGCAGGGCGCAGCGAAAGGTGACCACGTATCACCGACGCAGCCTTACTCTGAGCTGACCTACCGTCCTAAGCAGAATCTGACTGACAAGGATATGTGGGGCGCGACGATGTTCGACCAGCTGGTGTGCCGCGTGATCTTCAAGCGCCTGCGCTATGACGGTCCGTTCACGCCGCCGTCTGAACAGGGTACGCTGGTCTTCCCGGGTAACCTCGGTATGTTTGAATGGGGTGGTATCGCCGTTGATCCACATCGTCAGATTGCCATCGCTAACCCAATGGCGCTGCCGTTTGTCTCGAAGCTGATCCCACGCGGACCGGGCAACCCGGCTGAGCCACCGAAAGGTGCGGAAGGCGGCTCCGGTACTGAAACCGGCGTGCAGCCACAGTATGGCGTGCCGTTTGGCGTTGAGCTGAATCCATTCCTGTCACCTTTCGGCCTGCCGTGCAAACAGCCAGCCTGGGGTTATATTTCTGCGGTGGATCTGAAAACCAACGAAACCGTGTGGAAAAAACGCATTGGTACCGTGCGCGACAGCGCGCCACTGCCGCTGCCGTTTAAGATGGGTATGCCAATGCTGGGCGGCCCAATCACTACCGCGGGACACGTTGCCTTTATCGGCGCAACGGCAGATAACTATCTGCGTGCGTTTGATACCAACACCGGTGAAATGCTGTGGCAGGCGCGTCTGCCAGCCGGTGGTCAGGCAACGCCGATGACCTATGAAGCGAACGGCAAGCAGTACGTTGTCATTGCAGCTGGCGGTCACGGTTCGTTTGGCACCAAACTGGGCGACTACGTGGTTGCCTATGCGCTGCCTGATACGAAATAACCTTTCGTAACAGCAGAATAAATCAGGCGGGCCGGTGGCCCGCCTTTTTTATGCGCTCTGTCTCTCCTGCACCACGCCGCGTACCAGTAAAGCACACAGCGCCATCATCAGCGCGGTGAGCAGAAACACCGGCTGCATGCCAAACGCTCCGCTCACGATCCCGCCGCAGAGCGGTCCGGTCACCTGCCCGGCATACTGTGCCGAGGTCGCATAGCCCAGCATTTTTCCCGTCTGCTGCTGCGGGACGTGGTGGCGTATCAGCGTGGTAATGCAGGGCAGCAGTCCGCCCAGCGCCACGCCCATCAGAAAACGCAGGCCGGTAAGCTGCCATACGTGGCTGATAAACGCCTGCGGGATCAGCAGCAGCGCGCTGGCCGCGAGCCCGGCAAGCAATACTCGCCCGTGCCCGATGCGGTCCGCCAGCCGCCCGGCCAGCGGCGCAGCAAGAATACTTCCCAGCGCTGCCGCCGCCATCACAATCCCGGCGTTGACGGTTATCGCGTGCTCGCCCTGCACAAACTGCGCAATATAGAGCGTGATAATAGGTTCCACTGACATCGTGGCAAACATCATCAGCATGGCCGTGAGCCACATCAGTCGCACCACCCGAAGATTCGCCGGCGGCTCATCAGCGGCCTGCCCTGCCGTGGCTGCGCCTTTGGGCTGCCGCGGTGCCTCTTTCAGCAGACACGCCGTGCCGAGAAACGCGAGGAAGATCGCCGCGCCCGTCAGCCAGAAGGTGTGACGGATGCCAATCAGCGGCGGCAATATTCCGCCCAGCAGCGGCCCCGCGACGTTGCCCGCCATAATGCCTGCTGAGAGGATACCCAGCGCCCAGCCGGTGTGGGCTTTTGGCGTCTGCGCAGCGACCAGAATCGTGGATCCGGAAGCGTATCCCCCCAGCAGCCCGGCCAGCAGGCGCAGCGCCACCAGCTGCCAGGGTGCGGTGGCCATACCAATCAGCGACATGGCTATCGCCATGCCGAGGCTGGCGCGGATCAGCATCAGTTTGCGTCCGTAGCGATCTGCCAGCCGGCCCCACAGCGGCGCCGTCAGCGCGGCGCTCAGAAACGTGGCCGCATAGGCGGCACCCGACCAGCGGGCGATCGCCGCCGGCTCCTCAACCCCAAGCTGCTGAACATAGATCGGCAGAAACGGCAGCAGCAGCGTCATGGCGACGATAGTGGTAAATGACCCCAGAGTGCAGACCAGCAGGTTGCACTTCCAGTGTTGCTGTTCAGCTGTTAATGATACTGAAGCGTGTGACATACCCTCTCCCGGCGGTTGTTTTTATCAGGCTACCTGCGCGGAGAGAGAGAAAACAGAGGGTGCCGGAGAGTTACCTGCCAGCCTGCCACTGTTGCCAGCGAGCAACAGTCAGGGCACCTGCAGTGCGGTGATCAGCGCATCGCAAAGCTGTGTAACCGGAGAGGAGGGCTGCGGCTGCTCTTTCAGCAGCAGGTAGCTGTGAAAGCGGTCCATTTGCCAGTCGCTCAGCACCGGCTGGATATCGCCGCGCGCCAGCGCCTCACGCGTCATATAGGAGGGCAGATAGGCAATGCCGCCGCCGGCCAGCGCCGCGTTAAGCAACGCCATGCTGTTGTTGGCGCGGAAGCGGCTGCGCACCTCCAGCGCCAGCCGCTGCTTATCACGCCGGAACGGCAGAGCGGCGGTATGGGCCGGCCCGTGGAACAGCAGCAGGTTGTGGCGCGTCAGGGTACGGGGATGATCAATCAGCGGATGCGCGGCAAGGTAGCCGGGCGTAGCGTAAAGGCCCCAGTCGATGATACTGAGTTCGCGCCAGGCGCCTCCCTGCGGCGCGCGGCTGCGGACCACAATGGCGACATCGGCATCGGGGTGAGGGTCTTCGCTGGTGGTGAGATCCAGATCCACATGCAGATGAATATGCCGGCGAATAAAGGCGTCCACCACCGGCGCCACGCACTGGCAGCCAAAGGTTACCGGAGCCTGCAGGCGAAGATTGCCGGCCGGCAGCTGGTGCAGCTGCTGCACAAACGCATCCGCCTGATGCAGCTCATCCAGCATGCGCAGGCAGAATGGGTAGTACGCCTGCCCGTGGCCGGTCAGCGCAACATGACGTGTGGTACGCTGCAGCAGTTTGATCCCCAGCCGCACCTCCAGCCGGGCAATTTCACGGCTGACATAGGATTTGGAGACGCCGAGAATACGCGCGGCTTCGCTGAAACTTTGTTGCTCCGCCACGTGCGCAAACAGCAGCATGGCTGTCAGATTATCACCAGGGTTCATGGGTCCGGCTGTCAGAGAAACATGACCCGCAGCTTAAAAGGTATTGCGCCGTTCTGCACCCGATTTTCTTTCCGCTGCTGGCCGGTCATACGGCGACGGCAAAAGGCAGCAGCAGCCGCTCCGGCTCAACGCGACGCTGACGACGCAGCTGGCCTGGCGTAATGCGAAAATAATTTTTAAAGGTGCGGGTGTAGGCCTGCTGCGTATCAAAACCGTAGTTCATGGCGACCTGTAAAATGGCGTCGTCGCTGTTAAGCAGCGTTAATGCCGATTCAGTCAGACGGCGCTGGCGGATATACTCAGCCAGTGAAAAACCGGTGTGCTGACGAAACAGACGCTGCAGATGCCAGCGTGAATAGCCCGATCGACGCGCCACCTCATCCAGATGCAGATCGTGACCTAAGTTATCTTCAATCCACTCCAGTAAACTACGGATAAACTCTCGCTGATTCATCGCACCCTCCGGCTTAACAGACTGTTCCTGAAGAGCCACTGTAGCGCAGGAGATTTATCCCTTAATTAGCGAAGAATTAGCGCAGAATTAGCAAAGCGCGCAGCGGTAAAATTCAGCGGTGATAATTTTTCGCTAAGAATGCAGCGTTACACTGCCCCACACTGATAAGGAGACTCCATGCGCGTGCTGCTGGTAGAAGATGATGAGATGATTGGTGCCAACCTGCAGCAGGCCCTGGAAGCCGCAGGCTGGTCGGTGGACTGGGTGCGCGACGGCCGGTTTGCCTCGCACGCCTGGTCGGAAAGCAATTACACCTGCGTGCTGCTCGATCTTGGCCTGCCGCGTGAGGATGGTATCGACGTATTGCGGCGTGCCCGCGCCCGCGGTGATATGACGCCGGTGCTGGTGCTGACCGCCAGGGACAGCGTTGCCCAGCGCATTCAGGGGCTGGATAGCGGCGCGGATGATTATCTGCTCAAGCCCTTTGATCTGCAGGAGGTGCTGGCACGTATGCGCGCTATCACCCGACGCCGCCACGGTGCCGCCGACTCGCTGCTCGGCAGCGGCGACGTGCAGCTGGATATGATGACGCGGGAAGTGCTCTATAAGGGCCAGCGTGAACAGCTTACCGCTCGCGAATATGCACTGCTCTATGCGCTGCTGGAGCGGCCCGGCGCGATCCTTTCACGCGAACAGCTGGAGAATCGCATCTATGGCTGGGGCGAAGAGGTCACCAGCAACGCCGTTGATGTGCTGATCCACGGCATGCGGCGTAAACTGGGCAACGAAGCGATTCGCAACGTGCGCGGCCTTGGCTGGCGGGTACCGGCACAATGAAAAATTTTACGTTTCTGCGCTCCCTGCGCAATAAGCTGCTGATGAGCCTGGTGCTGCTGCATCTGGCGATGATTGGTGGCGTGACCTGGTACTTTTTCCACTGCTACGGCGACATGATGGGCTCAATGAAGGACGATCAGCTCGCAAAAGTGGCCGACGTCTGGTCAGCCAGTCAGACCATGCCCGCGCTGATCCCGACGATCCTCGATCAGGACCGGCTCAAAAGCGCTTACATCGTCCAGCTGTGGGATACGCATAATCAGCTGCGTGCCAGCTCGTGGCCGGCGCTGAAAGCCCCGCTGCAGGCGGTGCACGGCTGGTCCGATTTACGCCTTGGCGACTGCGGTGACGATTGTGAATGGCGCGTCTATACCCGCCCTGGCGAAGCGGGCAGTGAAATCGGCACGGTTCAGGTGCTGCACAATATCGGCTATATGAAAAGCCTGATGGTAAAACGCGTGCTCTCGGCGGTGATCCCGCTGATCCTGATGATGCCGCTGTCGCTGCTGCTGATCTGGCTGATCGTACGCGCCATTACGCGCAATCTGCTGGTGGCATCCCGGCAGATCGCGGCGCAGGAGAGCCTGCACCCGCATACGGTATCGCCGGATGGCCTGCCTGACGAAGTGCTGCCGCTGGTCGCCGCCTATAATGCGCTGCTGGATAAACTGCGCGCCGCCTGGTCGGCCCAGCGGCAGTTTCTGGAGGATGCCGCGCATGAGCTGCGCACGCCGGTCACCGCCGTTACGCTGCAGCTGGAGAATCTGCGCCAGCATATTCAGCCCGGCGAGGCGCGCCGTCAGTTTGATCAGCTGGAAGCGGGCGTCAGCCGCACCCGTCATCTGGTGACGCAGCTGCTGGATGTGTCACGTCAGGAGGATCGGTCCGCGGTGCCGGTCGCGGAAACGATCGAACTCGACGATCTGCTGAAAGAGAGTATTGAGCAGCTGATGGTGGTTGCCGATAAGCGCGGCATCGATATCGGCTATAGCGGCAGCACGCGTTACCGGCTGCAGGCCAGCCGCTCTGAGCTGCGCACTCTGTTTGATAACGTCATCGGCAACGCAATGCTGCATACGCCAGAAGGAAGCCTGGTCGATGTGCTGCTGCACCGCACAGGCGATCGTACGGTGGTCGATATCGTCGATAACGGTTCCGGTATGCCGGAATCGTTTCTTGAGCGGGCGTTTGACCGCTTTACCCGTTCACCGGACGTGCAGGCGCAGGGCAGCGGTCTCGGCCTGTCGATTGTGCGCAGCGTGGCGCAGAAGCATCAGATGCAGGTGGCGCTCTCTAACTGTCTTACCCCTCAGGGCGAGCGCTGCGGACTGCGGGTGCGGGTGACGTTGCCATAGGGGCTGGCGCTGAGCCGCGCGGGGCTGATTGCGGCAGCG
>JAAIGE0100546354.1_pt1 | contig 23198 bp, 20 predicted proteins | sample 6487951 | NCBI WGS metagenome assembly JAAIGE01 (sample SAMN13974128, study PRJNA590717) | phyllosphere metagenome | biome: tomato field; feature: multiple bacterial spot infested tomato fields; material: tomato leaves; isolation source: leaves from tomato fields | host: Solanum lycopersicum ...
CTGGCCGGCATCATCGTCAGCGCCATCGCGCTCAAGAAGTCGAAGGAGGCGGGCTTCCAGAACACCATCGCGAAGGTGGGCCTGATCCTGTCGATCGTCTTCCTCGTGATCGGCATCATCAGCAGCATCGTGCTCATCGCCGGCACGATCGCGGCCATCGACGCGGGCGTCAGCACCTACTGATCCGACGCGCTCAGACCGACAGCGGCGGTCGCTCCACACCCGGGGCGACCGCCGCTGCCGCGTCGTGGCCCAGCTGGATGATGCGGTTCGCGCCGTCGACGTGCACGATGCGCGGCTCGATGGTCCGCGCCTCCTCCGGGGTCGCCTGCGCGTAGGCGATGAGGATCACGACGTCGCCGACGTGCGCGAGGTGCGCCGCGGCGCCGTTGATGCCGATCACGCCCGAGCCGCGCTCGCCCGCGATCGTGTAGGTGTCGAGGCGAGCGCCGTTGGTGACGTCGACGATGCTGACGAGCTGGCCGGGCAGGATGCCGGCGGCGTCGAGCAGGTCGAGGTCGACCGTGACGGAGCCGACGTAGTGGAGGTCGGCGTGGGTCACCGTCGCGCGGTGGATCTTGCCGGTGAGCATGGTGATGAGCATCGCCGTCAAGGGTACGCCGCGTGCACGGCGCAGCGGACGTCCTCGTGCTCGGCGCACAGCACCAGCTCGGTGCGGCAGGACGGATCCGCGCAGTTCTCGAGGCGGGCCGTGGGCTCGCCGCAGCGGATGCAGGACGACAGGACCGCCGCATCCTCGCTGAAGGTCACCGCCCGGCGGCCGTCGAAGACGTACACCGAGCCCAAGCGAGGTGCCGAGTGGTGGGGCAAGAGCCCTTTGGTTACTTTGGGCTGGGCCGGCATTCCGGCTCTTTTCCAAAGTGACCCGCCGTCAGGCGGAACCCTAAGTAGCCGTTACCGCAGCAATGGATATGTACACAATCCAACTGTGTTGACTGCCAGGTCGCCTTCGCGGGCAAGCCCGCACAGTGGGATCGTTAGGGTGTCAGGTAGGTAGGCGTCGGCTGTCAGGCCGTCGCGGGAGCAAGCTCCCTCGCCACAGGTTCGGCGTCATCCTGAAGTTGCGTTCATGTCCAGCACCAAGCGCTCTAGAGGCGCTTGACGACTTCACTCGGCTTGCTGAAGCTTAAATCCAACATAACCTGTACTTATCCCCTTCTGCGCCAGTTAGCGCCCAAAATTATAGAATTAGCATCAGCGCCTATTAAGTCGGATAACTCAAGTCAAAAAAAGCAGACGAGGCCCACAACCGTATTCTGAGTGACGACTGTCTTGCGTCCGACCCGCCCCACGCTTGAATCCAAACCCGCCCAGGCCTACCCTGCACGCGTCGAACAATCACCAACACGTCAAGGAAGACTTCAAATGTGGGATGGCAGCGTTACCTTTGGCGACTCATGGGCCGGTTACATTGGCCGTGCGGATCAAAACACTGCTCACTCCCATGTCGCCATCCAACTGTGCATCGGCGTAGGCCAACCCGCCACCCTGGAGCTGCCCGGAAAAGTCATCCGTGCGGCAGGCGTGATCATCGGTCCCAACGTCGAACACCGTGCCGTGGCCGAGAGTCATCCGGTGGCATTTTTGTATGTCAGCCCGGACACGGCGTTGGGCCGTGCGCTCAATGCGTTGCTGCAAGACGATGGCATCGCCCTGGCCAGTGATGAACTGCTGGAGTGCTTTCGTCGTAGCACGTCCCTGTCGCACTTTGTCGACGCCCTCTCGCGGCTGCTGGCAATTACCCCGCCGATCGACCACAGGCTCTACAAAGCGCTGAATATTTTGCGCCTTGACCGCGACGGCCCTGGTTGCGTCAGTCGCGCAGCCCAAGCGGTGGGGTTGTCCAGCCCGCGCTTGCGCTGCGTCGCCACCCACCAGATGGGTGTTTCCCTCTCCCAATGGATCATCTGGAACAAATTGGAGCGCGCCTCCAAATCCCTGGCCGGGGGTTCGACGTTGTCGGACGCCGCTGCCGACGGCGGTTTCTCCGACCAGGCGCACCTGGCCCGCGTGATGCGCCGCATGATTGGCATGACGCCGCGCACTGCCGCCGTGGTTTTGCGCAAGACAAGCGTTTCGTTCAAGACGCACTGACAGCAAAACGCCAACATCCATCGCATCTGATTCGCAACAACGTCAACTCCCTCCTGCAGAACACTCAGCCCGACTGAAAGTGAATAAAAGAGTGTTCGCCCGGACGCCCGTGTCTGCGAATCGACTATTTGGTCGCAAGTGCCCAGCCCACCGTGGGTCGCCCTGCGCGGGAGGCCCACACCGTTTCTGAGCCTGCTTGACCTAAACGCGCATCGAAAGGGAGTACCACATGACCAAAGGCAAGTTGATAAAACTGACGCTGTGCGCCGTCGTGGTCGGCGGGTTGCTGATACTGGGCTGGCAGCGCTGGCAGTATTCCAGCACCTACGTGAGTACCGACAACGCGGAACTCGACGGGGTGATCATCCCGGTACGGGCCAAGCTTTCGGGCGTGGTGATCAGTGTGCCGGTGGTGGACAACGTCAGGGTACAAAGCGGCGACCTGCTGTTTCAGATCCGTGACAGCGAGTACCGCTACCAATTGCAGCAGCGTGAAGCACAGTGGCAAGCGCTGCTCGCCGCCGCCGGGCGCGCAGGCGTTCCGGGGGCGCTGGACAGCCAGGTGCTCGGCGCGGTGGCCATGCGCGAGGCCGCGCAGGCGGCCCTGGCTCAAGCGAGCGCCAACCTTGAGCAAGCACGCAATGACTATCAGCGTGCCCGTCGCCTTGGCGCCCAAGGCGCGCTGAGCACCCAGGACCTGGAAGTGGCCAAGGCGCGTTTCGACGCCCTCAGTCATGCCCAGGAGGTGGCGCGCAAAAACGCCCAGGCCGCCGCCCAGAGTACCTTGGCCAACAAGGCCGAACTCAAGGTGCAGGACTATCGGATCGCGGCCGCGCAAGCTGAGTTGGAACAATCCAGGATCCAGCTCGACGACACCCGCCAGACCGCGCCGATGCGCAGCATTGTCTCGAAAAAAGAGGTGGAACCCGGCCAGTTTGTGGTTGCTGGCCAAAAGCTCATGAGCCTGATCGCCACCGACGCACTGTGGATTACCGCCAACTTCAAGGAGACCCAGGTGGGCCGCGTGCGCGTGGGCCAGAATGCCCGTGTCACCGTGGACGCCTTCCCCGGGCACGCCTTCGACGGCGTCGTCGAAAGCCTGGCACCGGCCACCGGAGCCAAGTTCTCATTGCTGCCCCAGGAGAATGCCACGGGCAACTTCACCAAGGTGGTGCAGCGCGTTCAAGTGCGCATCGCGCTCAACGATGTGCCGGATGACTACAAGTTGTTGTTGAGCCCGGGCATGAGCGCGTTTGTCGAAGTGGCCGCACCTGACGACACCGGCCAGACGCTATGAAGTCGCCTTACCTGATTGCGCTGACCGTCACGCTGGTCTCGATGATGGAGTTGCTCGATGTCACCATCGTCAACGTAGCGATTCCCAGCCTGATGGGCACCTACGGGGCGTCGGTGGATGAAATCTCCTGGGTCTCTACCGGTTATGTGGTGGCCAACGTGGTGATTCTGCCGGTCAGTGGCTGGCTGTCGGCGTGGTTCGGCCGGCGTACTTATTACCTCGTCTCTACCGCGCTGTTCGTACTGGCATCGTTGGGCTGCGCGATGTCTGCCGAACTCTGGCAACTGGTCGCGTTCCGGGTGCTGCAAGGCCTCGCGGGCGGCGGATTGTTGGGGATTTCCCAGGCAATCATCTACGACGTGTTCCCCAAAGAAAAGGTCAGCAGCGGCATGGCGCTTTACGGCGTGGGCGTGATGATGGGGCCCACCTTGGGTCCGACCGTCGGCGGCTACCTGATCGACACCTTGTCGTGGCATTGGATCTTCTTGATCAACTTGCCGATCGGTGCCGTGGCCTTGTTGCTGTGCTGGCTGTGTATCAACGACTCGCCCAACGAACAAAAACCTTCCAGTGTCGACTACAGCGGCTTCTGCTTGCTGGCCCTGGGCGTCGGCAGCCTGCAGATCCTGCTGGAGCGCGGCGAGCACTGGGACTGGATGGCGTCCAACTGGACCGTGGCCTGCCTGTTGCTCAGCAGCTTCAGCCTGGTGGGCTTCTTCTGGTGGGAGCGGCGTGTGGCCAACCCGATTGTCAATGTCGCGCTGTTCCAGAACCGCGAGTTCCTGATGGGGTGCATCTGTGCGTTTTGCGTGGGCTTCGGGCTGTACAGCACGCTGTTCATGGTGCCGCTGTTCTTGCAGACCCTGCTGGCGCAGAGCGCTTACCAGAGCGGGTTGGTGATTTTCCCCGGGGCGGTGGCCAGCGCCATCAGCACCTTGGTGATCGGCAAGCTGTCCCAGGAAAACAAGATCGACGAGCGTGTGTTCGTCACCCTGGGCATCGTCATGTACTGCTATGCGATGTTCCTGCACACCCAGTTCACCCTCGACAGTAACCCCGACTCGCTGTACTGGCCCTTGGTGATCCGCGGCCTGGGCCTGGGCATGATCTTCGTGCCGCTGACCAACCTGGCGATGCGTCGCCTGCCGCTGACATTAATCTCCGGCGCCTCCGGCGTACTCAACCTGATGCGCCAGTTGGGCGGCAGCGTTGGCATCGCCATCGCAGCCACCTTGCTCACACGGTTCTCGTGGGAACGCTACCGCCTGCTTTCCGAGCATGTCACCGAATCGAGCCTGGTGGCCAGCGGCTGGGGCGGTGTGGAAACCGACCCGTTGTTTCTTTCCCTGGGCCTGGCGAGCCATCAACAAGCCCTGGCGCTGATGCCCTACCTGCAAGCGCGCGAACAGGGGCAAATGCTGGCGTTCAGCATGCTGTTCGGCACCTTGGGAGCGGTGATGGCCATCGGGATTCCCATGGTGCTGATGATGCGCAGAAGCCACATCAGTCGATAAATCTTTCAGTGGAGCACACCCCTTGCGTATTCCAGGCCTGCATCTCAACACCACCCCGCTGCTCATGCCGCTGTATTGGCTGGCACTCGCCTGCGCGCCCACCCAGGTATCGGCAGATGACTTGTACCACCTGTACCAGAAGGCGCTGACCCACGACATGCAGTTCGCCGCCGCACAGGCCCAGCAGTTGGCCACGGCAGAAAAGGAACCGCAAAGCCGTGCCAACCTGCTGCCGGACCTGTCTGTCACTGGCGGCGCGGCTTGGGTCGATGCCGAGGATTCGTCCGACTATCATCGCAATCGCAATAACACCAACGCCTATGCCGTGGTCCTCACACAGCCGCTGCTGCGTTGGCAGAATGTGATCGTTCACGACCAAAGCAAACTGTTGATCAGCGCCAGTGAACTGCACACCGAACAGGCGCGCCAAGCCTTGATGCTGCGCGTCGCCCGCGCTTATTTCGACGTACTGCTCAATCAGGAACTGTTGAACACCCGCACACAACAGCTACAAACCCTGCGCGAGAGCCAGACGCGCAGCCAGCGACTCCTGGCCGACGGCGCCACCACAGCAAACGCGCTCGCCCAAGTGCAGGCCAAGTACGACCAGGCATTCGCCGAGCAGATTGCCGCCCGTGGCGCACTGGACATTGCCAACGAGACACTCACCCAATTGACTGCCGCACAGGCGGGCCCGTGGTCAGGCAAAGAGCCGCAGTTCAGCGCCCCGGTGCCCGCTGCCATCGATGATTGGGCCACGACCGCGCAACAAGGCAACCTTGCCGTACAGGCGGCACAGATTGCCCAGCGCCTGGCCGAAATGGACATCGACAAGGAACGGGCCGGCCATTTGCCGACCCTGGATCTGATCGCCGCCCATGGCCGCTTCGCCTCTGTGGGCGGCGATGTCTACGATGTGACGTTGCCGGAAAACCGCTATAACCAGACCGTGGTCGGGGTCAAACTGAGCGTTCCTCTCTACAGCGGTGGCCGCACCAGCAGTCGCGTGCGCGAAGCCCATGCACTGCAAAGCAAGGCGGCGGACGAAGTCGAAGATGCACGTCGCAAGGCCGGGCTGAAGGCGCGCCAGGCTTACCTGCAAGTCACCAACGGCATGAGCCAATACCAGGCACTCAAGCAGGCGTTGAATTCCAGCCAGATCAACCTTACCGCCGTGACCCACGGCTTCGAAGCCGGCTCGCGTATCAACACCGATGTGCTGGATGCCCAACAGAAAGTCACCGATACCCAGCAACGCCTGGCCCAACAACGCTATGCGATTCTGATGGCGCAGTTGCACCTGCTGGCATCCACCGGCAACCTGAGCGACGCGCGCCTGCGGGATATCAGTCAAACGCTGAACTGACGCGCTGATCTGTGGTGCGCTGACATTCGTTCAACGTGAGGGCTGATTTGGATTAAGCTTGGCCATCTCAAAAATGGAACACTGCCCATGTTCGACCTCAACGAACTCTTCCTCTACGCCAAGGTGGTCGAGCACGGTGGCTTTGCGGCGGCAGGCCGTGCGCTGAACCTGCCCAAATCGACCTTGAGCCGCAGAGTCAGCCAGCTTGAAGCCAGGCTGGGGGCACGGCTGATACAGCGCTCGACGCGCCAGTTCCAAGTCACCGATATCGGCTTGGCCTACTATCGCCATTGCGTGGCGATGATTAGCGAGGCCGAGTCGGCCGAAGATGTGATTGCCTTCAACAAATCAGAGCCGCGCGGTGTGATCCGCTTGAGCTGCACCACCGCACTGCTCAACTATCGGGTGGCGCCGATGCTGGCCCAATTCATGGCGCAATGCGCCAGCGTCGAACTGAACGTGAAAAGCTTCAACCGCAAGGTCGACATCATCAGCGAAGGCTATGACATGGCCTTGAACCTGTGTTTCCCGCCGCTGGAAAGCAGTGAGCTGGTCATGAAGGTATTGGCTAAAAGTCCTCAGGTGCTGGTGGCGAGCGCGACTTTTTTGCAGGGCGCTCCCCTGCCCTTGGTACCTGCCGACCTTGTCGGACTGGCGACTATCCATTGGGGCAACCCGTTACTTCAGTACGTGTGGGACCTGACCGGGCCGGACGGCGCCACGGCGCAGGTAGTGCACACGCCACGCCTGGTCAGTGATGACATGTCCACCCTGAAAAATGCAGCACTGGCGGGCGTGGGCATCGCCAACCTGCCGAGGATGGTGGTGAAAGAGGAACTGGCCGATGGCCGCCTGATTGCCGTCTTGCCTGCATGGCAACCCGCTGAGGGCGTGATCACCGCCGTGTTCCCCTCCAGGCGTGGGCTCATGCCCTCTGTGCGGTCCTTGATCGACTTTCTGGGCGATGCGTTTGACCCGCCGTGAGGCTCCCACGCGTAGCAGGGAAAGTTCCTTGCACCCTCAGCAACAGTCTTTTGTCATCAATCACATTGATAGCTCCCTAACAAAACCCCCATGCTAGAGGGCTGACTCCGCGCTTATATCATTCCGAATGATAGTTACCTTTGCTTCATTCGATTCGTGACATACCGCCTCCCCGCGCATGATCCGCCCATCTCAAATACATTGGCGGATGCACCTCATGGAACAGTCACTCAAACATTTGCGCTTCCCCCTGGCGATCTTGGCCGTGGTGGTGATGAGCGCGTGCGGCAAGTCTCCCGAACAAGCGGCCGCCATGCCTCCTGCCAAGGTCAGCGTGGCCAAGGTGTTGGAACAACCGGTCAACGAATGGGACGAGTTCACCGGGCGCCTTGAAGCGCCAGAAACCGTGCAGATTCGTCCGCGAGTGTCCGGCCAGATTGACCAGGTGGCGTTCACCGAAGGCGCGCTGGTGAAGAAAGGCGACCTGCTGTTCCAGATCGACCCTCGCCCGTTCCAGGCCGAAGTGCGCCGCCTCGAAGCCCAGCTAGCGCAGACCAAAGCCGCCGCCACCCGCAGTGAAAACGAAGCGCAACGTGGCGAGCGCCTGCGCCAGAGCAATGCGATCTCCGCCGAACTGGCCGACTCGCGCACCACCGCCGCCCAGGAAGCCCGCGCCGCCATGGCCGGGATCCAGGCGCAGTTGGACCTGGCCAAGCTGAACCTGAGCTTCACCCGCGTGACCTCGCCCATCAGTGGCCGCGTCAGCCGTGCCGAAATCACCGCCGGCAACCTGGTGACCGCCGATACCACTGCGCTCACCAGCGTGGTCTCCACCGACAAGGTCTACGCCTACTTCGACGCCGATGAGCGCGTGTTCCTCAAGTACACCGAACTGGCCCGTGAAGGCCGGCGTGGCGCAACCACCCCTGTGTACCTGGGCCTGTCCAACGAAACCGGCAACCCGCACCTGGGCCAGATGAACTTCGTCGACAACCAGGTCAACCCGGCCACCGGCACCATCCGTGGCCGTGCGGTGTTCGATAACAGCAAGGGTGAATACACCCCTGGCCTGTATGCGCGCTTGAAGCTGGTCGGCAGCGGCACCTATTCGGCCGTGTTGATCAATGACGAAGCGGTCGGCACCGACCTGGGCAAGAAGTTCGTGCTGGTGATGGACGGCGACAAGCCGGCTTATCGCGCGGTGGAACTGGGGCCGAAAATCGAAGGCTTGCGCATCGTACGCAGTGGCCTGACCAAGGACGACACCGTGATCGTCAAGGGCCTGCAACGTGTGCGCCCAGGCTCGCCGGTCGCGCCGGAAACCATCCCGATGGCCAGCAAGGAAACCCTCGCCGCCTTGGCCCAACAACGACAAGCGCTTGAAGCCAGCAACCTGGAGCAAGTAGCGCCGCAAACCGCAGCGCCCAAGCTCGCAAGCGTCGCGGCTCCACGCGGTTAAGGGATACTTAAGATGAATTTTTCCAAGTTCTTCATTTCACGGCCGATCTTCGCAGCGGTGCTGTCGCTGTTGATCCTGATCGCCGGTGCGATCTCGCTGTTCCAACTGCCGATCAGCGAATACCCGGAAGTGGTGCCGCCGACCGTGGTGGTGCGCGCCAACTTCCCGGGCGCCAACCCCAAAGTCATCGGTGAAACCGTGGCCGCGCCGTTGGAGCAAGCCATCACTGGCGTCGAGAACATGCTCTACATGTCCTCCCAATCCACCGCCGACGGCAAGCTGACCCTGACCATCACCTTCGCCCTGGGCACTGACCTGGACAACGCGCAGGTGCAGGTGCAAAACCGTGTGACGCGCACCCAGCCCAAGCTGCCGGAAGAAGTGACGCGCATCGGTATTACCGTGGACAAGGCCTCCCCCGACCTGACCATGGTGGTGCACTTGACCTCCCCGGATCAGCGCTACGACATGTTGTACCTGTCCAACTACGCGATCCTCAATATCAAGGATGAACTGGCCCGCCTGGGCGGCGTCGGTGACGTGCAGTTGTTCGGCATGGGCGATTACTCCTTGCGCGTTTGGCTCGATCCGAACAAAACCGCTTCGCGCAACCTGACGGCGACCGACGTGGTCACAGCGATCCGCGAGCAGAACCGCCAGGTGGCAGCCGGTGCCCTGGGCGCGCAGCCTGCGCCGAGTGACACCAGCTTCCAGTTGTCGGTGAATACCCAGGGCCGTCTGGTCACTGAGGAAGAGTTCGAGAACATCGTGATTCGTGCCGGCGCCAACGGTGAAATCACGCGCCTCAAGGACATCGCCAGGGTTGAACTGGGCTCCAGCCAATATGCGCTGCGCTCGCTGATCGATAACCAGCCCGCCGTCGCGATTCCGATTTTCCAACGTCCCGGCTCCAATGCCATCGACATCTCCAACGATGTGCGCAGCAAGATGGCCGAGCTGAAGAAGAGCTTTCCGGCGGGGATGGATTACCGCATCGCCTACGACCCGACCATCTTTGTACGCGGTTCGATCGAAGCGGTGGTGCATACGCTGTTTGAAGCACTGATTCTCGTGGTGCTGGTGGTGATCCTGTTCCTGCAGACCTGGCGCGCCTCGATCATCCCCCTGGTGGCGGTGCCGGTATCCTTGATCGGTACGTTTGCGGTGATGCACCTGTTCGGGTTCTCACTCAACGCGCTGTCATTGTTCGGCCTGGTACTGGCCATCGGTATTGTGGTGGACGATGCCATCGTGGTGGTGGAGAACGTCGAGCGCAATATCGAGCTGGGCCTGGAGCCCTTCCCGGCAACCGAAAAAGCCATGAGTGAAGTGACCGGCCCCATCATCGCCACGGCGCTGGTGCTGTGTGCGGTGTTCATTCCGGCCGCCTTTATCAGTGGCTTGACCGGGCAGTTCTACAAGCAGTTCGCCTTGACCATCGCGATCTCAACCGTGATCTCGGCGTTCAACTCCCTGACCCTGTCCCCTGCCCTGGCCGCTGTGTTGCTGCGCGGTCACGACGCACCGAAGGACCGTTTCTCCAAGTTCCTCGACAAGGTCTTCGGTGGCTGGCTGTTCCGTCCTTTCAACCGCTTTTTCGAAAAGGCCAGCCATGGCTACGTAGGCACCGTGCGCCGGGTGATTCGCGGCAGCGGTATTGCCTTGTTCGTCTACGCAGGTTTGATGGTGCTGACGTTCTTCGGGTTTGCCCACACGCCGACCGGTTTCGTACCGGCCCAAGACAAGCAATACCTGGTGGCCTTCGCCCAACTGCCCGACGCCGCAAGCCTGGACCGTACCGAAAACGTGATGAAGCGCATGTCGGAGATCGCCCTGAAACAACCCGGCGTGGAAGCTGCAATTGCCTTCCCGGGCCTGTCGATCAACGGGTTCACCAACAGCCCGAACAGCGGCATCGTGTTCGTGACCTTGAAGCCCTTCGATGAGCGCAAAGACCCGAGCATGTCCGCCGGTGCGATTGCCGGTGCACTGAACGGCCAATACGCCAATATCGAAGAAGCCTACATGGCGATCTTCCCGCCGCCGCCGGTACAAGGCCTGGGCACCATCGGTGGTTTCCGCCTGCAGATCGAAGACCGTGGCAACCTCGGCTATGACGAGTTGTACAAAGAAGTGCAGAACGTGATTGCCAAGAGCCACGGCGTGCCTGAGCTGTTCGGCCTGTTTACCAGCTACACGGTGAACGTGCCGCAAGTGGACGCGGCCATTGACCGCGAAAAGGCCAAGACTCACGGCGTGGCGATCAGCGACATCTTCGACACCCTGCAGGTCTACCTGGGCTCGTTGTATGCCAACGACTTCAACCGCTTCGGGCGCACCTATCAGGTCAACGTGCAGGCTGAGCAACAGTTCCGCCAGGACGCCGACCAGATCGGCCAACTGAAAGTGCGCAATAACAGAGGCGAGATGATCCCGCTGGCGACCTTTATCAAGGTCAGCGACACCTCGGGCCCGGATCGCGTGATGCACTACAACGGCTTCATCACCGCAGAAATCAACGGCAACGCCGCGCCGGGCTACAGCTCTGGCCAGGCCCAGGCCGCGATTGAAAAACTGCTCAAAGATGAACTGCCCAACGGCATGACCTACGAGTGGACCGACCTGACCTATCAGCAAATCCTCTCGGGCAATACCGCGCTGTTTGTGTTCCCGCTCTGCGTACTGCTGGCGTTCCTGGTGCTCGCCGCCCAATACGAAAGCTGGAGCCTGCCGCTGGCGGTGATCCTGATCGTACCGATGACGCTGCTGTCGGCCATCACCGGGGTAATCATCTCGGGCGGCGACAACAACATCTTCACCCAGATCGGCCTGATCGTACTGGTGGGCCTGGCGTGCAAGAACGCGATCCTGATCGTCGAGTTCGCCAAGGATAAACAGCAGGAAGGCCTCGACCCGCTCGCCGCGGTACTGGAAGCCTGCCGCCTGCGTCTGCGGCCGATCCTGATGACCTCGTTCGCGTTCATCATGGGTGTGGTGCCACTGGTACTCTCCAGCGGTGCCGGCGCCGAGATGCGCCATGCCATGGGCGTGGCGGTGTTCTCCGGGATGATCGGTGTGACCTTCTTCGGTCTGTTGCTGACGCCAGTGTTCTACGTACTGATCCGTCGCTATGTCGAGCGCAGTGAAGCGCGCAAAGCGGCCAAGGCCTTGAAGCTGGAGACACAGCAATGAGTGTGAAAATATTCCTGCCGAGCCTGCTGGTGCTGGCGCTCGCCGCCTGTGCCGTAGGCCCGGACTACAAGACCCAGCAACTGGAGGCGGCCAACATCACGGCCGCCGCCGACACCAAGAGCTACGACCACGCCAAGTACGAAGGTATCTGGTGGCAGCAGTTCGACGACCCGACCCTCAACCAGTTGGTGACCCAGTCCCTGAGCGGCAACCGTGATTTACGCGTGGCCTTCGCCCGTCTGCGGGCGGCACGGGCCATCCGTGATGATGCGGCCAACGACATCATGCCGGTGGTCACCTCCCGCGCCAGCAGCGATGTGGGCAAGGGCCAGATTCCCGGCCAGACCACCAAGCGTGTCAACAGCGAGCGCTACGACCTGGGCCTGGACATGGCCTGGGAAGTGGATTTGTTCGGGCGTATCCGCCGCAACCTGGAAGCCAGCGACGCCGACCAACAAGTGGCCGAAGCCGACCTGTACCAACTGCAAGTCACCATGATCGCCGAACTGGTGGACGCCTACGGCCAACTGCGCGGCGCGCAACTGCGTGAACGCATCGCCCTGGACAACCTGAAGAACCAGCAGGAGTCGCGCACCATCACCGTCAGCCTGCGCGATGCCGGCGTGGGTGATCAACTCGACGTCGAACGCGCCGACGCGCGCCTGGCAGCGGTTGAAGCCAGCGTGCCGCAACTGCAGGCCGAACAAGTGCGTGAGCGCAACCGCATCGCCACCCTCCTCGGCCAGCGCCCCGACAAACTGAGCGTGGACCTGAGCCCGAAAGACCTGCCAGCGATTGCCAAGGCGTTGCCAATTGGCGACCCGGGGCAACTGCTGCAACGACGCCCGGACATCCTCAGCGCCGAACGCAAACTGGCCGCCGCCACCGCACGTATTGGCGTGGCCAAGGCCGACCTGTTCCCACGGGTGAGCCTCAGCGGTTTCCTCGGCTTCACCGCCGGGCGTGGTTCGCAGATCGGCTCGGCCGCGGCGAATGCCTGGTCCCTGGGCCCGAGCATCACCTGGGCCGCGTTTGACCTGGGCAGCGTGCGTGCGCGTTTGCGCGGTGCGAATGCCGAAGCCGATGGTGCCTTGGCGACCTATGAACAGCAAGTGCTGCTGGCGCTGGAAGAGTCCGAGAACGCCTTCAGCGACTACGGCAAACGCCAGCAACGCCTGGTCTCGCTGATCCGCCAAAGCGAATCCAGCCGCGCCGCCGCCGACCTCGCGGCGATCCGCTACCGCGAAGGCACCGTGGACTTCCTGGTCCTGCTCGACGCCCAACGCGAACGCCTGGCCGCCGAAGATTCCCAGGCCCAGGCCGAAGTCGACCTGTATCGCGGCATTGTGGCGATCTACAAGGCGTTGGGTGGTGGCTGGCAGCCGGATACGGTGGTGGCTAGCAGCAAGTGAGGTAAAGAGCTCCTTTGGTTGGTCGCATCCAGCCAATTTTTAGCCCTGCGGTCCATTCGGTCGTGGGGCTTTTTTTGCCAGGACTTCCTAAAATGTTGAAAGTTATTTCTGTAAGCCAATTAAGAAGTCCTTCGTAGGTAATTTCCTAGTACTGCGCTATACCTGGCTTCCAGCTTTAAAAACTTCAGAAACAACAGTGCGTTTTCATGTAGGCAAACGGCACCCCCACGTTAAAGTAACTGGCGCACGTGTCGACAACCAAGTGCCACTTACTAATGGAGGAAGGCGACATGGCTATCATGTTGACTGCTGAGCAGATGAGGCATACCAAGGCAACCAACGCTTACGTTATTAAAAAACCTGAGCAAATAACGAATGAATTCACGATCACTGAGGAGTCCGTAGCAGCTGACACACTAAATCTTGGTGAAACAAAAAAAATCGCCGACCTGAAAGAATATTTAAAGGGCTTTGACATGACAGCCATAAGCTCAGATGACCTCAGAAAAGTAGCGCGACGATTATTCGACAATGAAATGATAGATATACATGCATTTGTAATATTCGCCGAAGGCAATTTGGCGAGTGGTGCAGATGGCCTTCCTACAGAAACAGACGTTAAATTCAACGCCATCGCTTTGTTTAATGAGCGGCTTGAGGACTACAATGATTTCCTTGAGAATAATCCTGCAGACGTGAAAGAAGATACTTTGAGGTGGCGGCGGGGGATGATAGATGCCAATCACGCGATAGGTGCATTGACCTACTTCGTCAACTCTTCCAGAAGTGATTTAAAGATTCATGAGCAAGCTTGAATCCAAGTCGTTTGGGCAGTGCGCTAAGGAGGATCTTAACGCACTGCCAATGCAGGCCTTCAGCGGCCGTACTTGGCGATGCCTGAGTAGGATTTCACATCAGGGTCGGAATTGAACATAGCGACTCGATAGGTACCAAACGATCCAGAGTATGAAGCGCTGCTCCCAAAGCTTGTCGCAACAGATTGCCAAGAGGCTCCCAACTGCTTTTGGATAATCAACTGTGGCGCCCGCCCTCCTCCCGTGGAAGCTGAGGCGTCAATAGTCGCACCCGCACATCCATTCGCGGAAGTTATGGCGAACGGACCATACACTGTCGTTTCGACACCAGGCGGCAAAAGCCCGCTATAGCTGTCACTTATATACAGACACAAGGCCGGCACCTGAGCAGACAAAAGCATTAACGCGAGACACGGCAACGCAATAAGACATTTCATGATCTCACCTCAAATCAGCAAATAGTAAATAAATACCCACTCGAAATATCTGATCTTTTATTTCCCCATAAGCGCACCTCACAGTTAAGCAATGGCTGCCAGCACACGACACTCGATATCAACCCAGCAGATATCAAGCACCCACTAATGCGGGTGGGAACACGTTGCTTACGGTGCACGAAATCAAGCGCTAAATATGCCAGCCACGTCCTAAAATATAGAAGGAGCGTTCTGTCATACTTGGGTGAAGGAATAAGTGAGAACTGTCCTAATCCCGCATGACGGAAGTTAGAGTCGACTCGGCTCGTTCAAAATCAAACTCCGATAATGCCCGGGATTCGATCCAGACCACTTACGAAACGCCTTGTAGAACGAACTCGCATCGGCAAACCCCAACCGCGTGGCAATTTCCGCAAAGCTGATTTGCGGTTCAGCCAGCCACACAATCGCCAGTTCCTTGCGCACGCTGTCCTTGAGGCCCTGATAGGTCTGCCCTTCTTCCGCCAAACGGCGGCGTAGTGTGGACGCAGAAATACACAACCTGGCGGCAAGCCCCTCGGTTTCCGGCCAGGTGTCGGGGGGCATCTGCCGAAGGTCGTTCTTGATGCGCGTGGCGAGGCTTTCCGGGTCGCGGTATTTGACCAGGATGTTAGCCGGTGCATGGGCCAGGAAACGTTGGAGCTCCTGCGGGCTGCGCTTGATCGGCAGGTCCAGGCATTCGGCAGAAAAGATCATGCGGGTGCGTGGTCGATCAAAGCGCAGGTTGTCAGAAAACATCACCTGATAATCGTCACAGAAGTCCGGCTGCGCGCAACGCAGCTCAATGGCAAGGATCGGAATGCGCCGCCCGGCCAGCCAGCAGGCGACGCCGTGGACGATCATCCAGTAGGTGAAGTAGGTAAACGCTCGCTTGGGCTCATCAGGCTCGAGCAGGACAATTTCCGCCAGGCTCTGTTGGCGCACCAGCTGGGCTGGCAGGTGCTCCAGCATCAGCGAGAGAAACCCCAAGCCGGTTTCCAGGCCGGCCGCCAGGCTGGGTTGCGCCATGGCGGCGCGACACAGGAACGCCAGGCTGCCGGACTTGAGCTTGCGCGGGTCCATGCCAAAGAATTCATCATCCCTGCGCCGCGCCAGCAAACGCCACAGGCGTGCATAGGCGGTGGCCGCCACGCGAGCGCCGGGCTGCTCAAGCAATTCCGGGGCAATCCCGACTTTACTCAATGCCTCAACGGTGGCCGCTCCCGGCGCGCAACTCTGCAACAGCGCTTCGCGCACGAGGTGGATGGAGATGGTGTCTTTTTCCGACATGGGGCGTTGAGCTGTCCAGCTGCGGTGTGGTTGGCCTGCATCATAAGGGCGGTTGCGCTTCGCCACCACTGTTCAGCCCACGTTCAGCAAAGGTCAATATTTCTTGTTTAGCAATGAGTATCATTATGTTACAACTTAGCTCCCTAACTAGTTGCGCCCGGGTGCCCGATGCTCGTTCCTTTTTTAATCATGCTGCGCGAAGGCATTGAAGCGGCATTGATCGTTGGCATTATCGCCAGTTACCTGCAACAGACCGGGCGTGGCCAGTGGATGCCCGCAGTGTGGATCGGCGTGTTCCTTGCGGCGGCGCTGGCGCTGCTGGTGGGCGGTGGCCTGGAGTTGGTCAGTGCGGAATTCCCGCAAAAGCAGCAGGAATTGTTTGAAGGAGTCGTCGGGCTGGTCGCCGTGGGCATCCTCAGTTCCATGGTGTTCTGGATGCGCAAAGTGGCGCGCTCGATCAAACACTCGCTGCATGAATCCCTCGACCATGCGTTGGCCGGCTCCAGGCATCAGGTGTTCGCCCTGATCGCCATGGTGTTTTTCGCCGTGGCCCGCGAAGGGCTGGAGACGGTGTTCTTCCTGTTGGCCGTGTTTCAGCAGAGTGAAGGCCCCGGCGCTCCGGTAGGCGCCCTGCTCGGTCTGATCTTGGCCATTGTCGTGGGTTTGCTGATTTATTCCGGCAGCATGCGCCTGAACCTCGGCGCATTTTTCCGCTGGACCGGCCTGTTCATCCTGGTGGTCGCCGCCGGCATTCTCGCCAACTCGGTGCAAGCCCTGCATGAAGCCGGCGTGTGGAATCACTGGCAGACCGTGCTGTTCGACTTCAGCACCGCATTGCCCATGGACAGCCCACTCGGTTCAGTACTGGCCGGCATGTTCGGTTACCAGGAGGCGCCGACCATCAGCACCCTGGGCGCCTATCTGATTTATCTGGTGGTGGCCCTGGTGATGTTCTTCCTGCCCTCGCCTCCTACCCAGCCCGTTGCCAACACTTCTTCCGTTTCCAGCCAGTAAGGACCGTCTCTTGTCCAACCCAACCCCTCATTCGGCCCCGCCGTCCCGCGCCCTGCGCTGGGGCGTCACCGGCTCGGTGGTGGTGATGATCGCCGCCGGTGGCCTGTTCTACTACGCCTCGCAATTGGCCGCCGGCAAGCGCCAGGCCAACCACAATGAAATCGCGGTGACCATCCACAGCCACGCCTGCGAACCCAACGCCCTGACGGTACCGGCCGGGCATGCCAGCTTTCGCATCATCAACCGTTCCGACCGCGCGGTGGAGTGGGAAATCCTCGACGGCGTGCTGGTGGTCGAAGAACGGGAAAACATTGCCCCGGGCCTGAGCCAGGTGATCAACGCCAACCTGCTGCCCGGCGACTACGCCATTACCTGTGGCCTGCTGAGCAACCCGCGCGGCACCTTGCATGTCACGCCCACGGCAGAGTCTGACGCCCAGGCCAAGGCCAAGCCGTCGATGGTGGCCTTTATCGGCCCGTTGTCGGAGTTTCGCGTGTACCTGAGCGGCCAAGGCGGTGCGCTGGTCAAGGCCGTGACGGCCCTGCAACAGGCCATCGCCGCCGGTGACCTGGCCCAGGCCCAGGCGCTGTATGTACCGGCTCGCGAGGCGTATCAGCGCTTGGCGCCGGCGTCCCAGCGTCTGGCCGAATTGGATAACGCGATCAACGCCCGCGCCGATTATTTTGAACAGCGCGAGCAAGACCCCGCCTTCAGCGGCTTCCACCGCCTCGAATACAGCCTGTTCCAACAACACAGCCTCGATGGCCTGGCGCCGGTCGCCCAACGCCTGGTTACCGACGTCACCACGCTCAAGCAACAGTTACTGGCCCAGTCCCTGCCACCGGAGCAACTGGTGAGCATTGTGGTACGCAACCTCAACAGCCTGGCGGACGTGCGTGCGGCGAGCGGTGAAGAAGAACGCTACAGCCACATCGACTTGAACGGCTTTGCCGCCAACCTGGAGGTCGCGCACAAAGTGGTCGACCTGATGCGCCCGTTGCTGGGCAAGTCCGCCGCCGACATGCTCCCCACTATCGACAGCGCGCTCAGCGCCTTCGACGCCGAACTCAACGGGCTCAAGGTGAATGACCGCTACCCCAGCTACGACAAGATTACAGCTGATCAGCGCAAGCAGATCGCCGACAAGGCCAAGGCACTGGCCGTTGCACTCGATGGAATCGACCCCGCCCTTGGCCTTTCCGGCCTGCAGTGAAGACGACCGCATACATGAGTGATACACAACAGTTTGACCTCCAACGTCGCCGCGTCCTGTTGGGCATGGCGGCCACCGGCGCTGCGATTGCCGGCAGCAGCCTGAGCTGCCCTGCCATGGCGGCAGCCGCCGAGCAAGTCACCACGGCCCCACGCAGTGACAAGACCCAGGACCACCAGGCGTTTTTCGGCAAGCACCAAAGCGGCATCGTCACCCCGCGCCCGGCCTGCGGCATGATCGTGGCGTTCGATGTACTGGCCAGCGACCGCGAAGACCTGGAACGCCTGTTCCGCACCCTCAACGAGCGCATCGCGTTCCTGATGACCGGCGGCACCGTGCCCCAGGTCGACCCGAAATTACCGCCCACCGATTCCGGCATCCTTGGCCCGGTGGTCACGCCAGATAACCTGACCATCACCGTGTCGGTCGGCGAGTCATTGTTCGACGAACGCTTCGGCCTCGCGGCAGCCAAACCCAAGCGCCTGAGCCGCATGGTCGGTTTCCCCAACGACGCGCTGGAACCGGCGCAGTGCCACGGCGACCTGAGCCTGCAGTTCAGTTCCAACACGCCGGACACCAATATCCACGCCCTGCGCGACATCGTCAAAAACCTGCCCGACCTGCTGCTGGTGCGCTGGAAGCAAGAAGGTAGCGTGCCGCCCCAGGCACCGACCAAGCCCGGCGAACCGGCGCAGAGTGCGCGCAACTTCCTGGGCTTTCGCGATGGCTCGGCCAACCCCAATTCTAACGATGACAAGGCCATGGACCAGATCGTCTGGGTACAGCCCACCAGCGACGAACCGGCCTGGGCCGCCCATGGCAGTTACCAGGCCGTGCGCATCATCCGTAACTTTGTCGAGCGCTGGGATCGCACCCCGCTGCAAGAACAGGAAAGCATCATCGGCCGTGTCAAACCCACGGGTGCGCCCATGGACGGCCAGCATGAAACCCAGGTCCCGGACTACAGCAAGGACCCTGAAGGCAAGTTGACCAAGCTCGATGCCCACATCCGCCTGGCCAACCCGCGCACCCCGCAGACCCAGGCCAACCTGATCCTGCGGCGGCCGTTCAACTACTCCAACGGCGTCAACAAAAACGGTCAACTGGACATGGGCTTGTTGTTCATCTGCTACCAGGCTGACCTGGAGAAAGGCTTTATCAGCGTGCAAACCCGGCTCAACGGCGAGCCGCTGGAGGAGTACCTCAAGCCCGTGGGTGGCGGGTATTTCTTCACCTTGCCCGGGGTCACCGGGCCCAAGGATTTCATCGGGCGCACGCTGCTGGCTGCAACGCACCCTCACGAACCTGCCAAGACCTAAAACACACCAGAGCGGAATGTCTCCCATGAAGAAGTCGTCTATCGCGTTGTTGTTACTCAGCCTTTCGCCACTGGCAAGCTTCGCCGGTACTGCGCCGTTGGACCTGGTGGGCCCGGTGTCGGATTACAAGATCTACGTCACCGAAGAAATCGGCGAACTGGTCACCCAGACCCAGGCGTTCACCGACGCCATCAATAAGGGCGACCTGGCCACGGCCAAGAAGCTCTATGCGCCGACTCGCGTGCACTATGAGTCCATCGAGCCGATCGCCGAGTTGTTCAGCGACCTCGACGCGTCCATCGATTCGCGTGTCGACGACCATGAAAAAGGCGTGACGGCGGAAGACTTCACCGGCTTTCACCGCATTGAATATGCGCTGTTCTCGCAGAACTCGACCCAGGGCCTGCAAGCGCTGACCGCCAAGCTCAACGCCGATGTGAATGACCTCAAGACCCGCGTCGATGGCCTGACTTTCCCGCCGGAGAAAGTCGTCGGTGGTGCCGCTGCGTTGCTGGAAGAAGTCGCGGCCACCAAAATCTCCGGTGAGGAAGACCGTTACAGCCATACCGACCTGTACGACTTCCAGGGCAACATCGACGGCGCGAAAAAAATCGTCGACCTGTTCCGTGGCCAGATCGGGCAGCAGGACCAGGCCTTCCTGGCCAAAGTCGACAAGAACTTTGCCAGCGTCGACAAGATCCTGGCCAAGTACAAAACCAAGGACGGCGGCTTTGAGACCTATGACAAGGTCAAGGACAACGACCGCAAGGCGTTGGTCGGCCCGGTCAACACCCTGGCCGAAGACCTCTCGACCCTGCGCGGCAAGCTGGGTTTGAACTAACTGCCGCGCACAAAAAAACACCCAGTCCCTGTCGAAGGGGCTGGGTGTTTTTTTGCGGGCACGTTGCTCAGCTAGAGAATGCGATACAGCAAGCGCTCGATCCGCACCCGGCTGACACGCCGCAGGAACTTGCCGACAGCGGGCGGGTAATCCACCAGCGTCTGCAATTGCTGGTAACCCTGGATACGCGTGGTGTGCTGGAAAATATTCGCAAGCTCGGCGCTTCGCGGCTCCAGCCATTGGCCTTGAGGGTCGTCGATCAGCAAGCCATTTTCCAGATCAAGGCGAAATGCCCGAGGGTTGAGGTTGTTGCCGGTGAGCAAGGTGTAGCGCTCATCCACCCACATGCCCTTGAGGTGATAGGTGTTATCGCCGTCGCGCCATAAGTGCAGGTTCAACTGGCCGCTGTTGATCATCGGCTGGTGCCGCTTGGCAAAGCGTCGCAGGCTGATCTCGTACAGGTACGGCAACGCCGCAATCACCTTGAAAGGCTCGGTGGGCGGAATGTAGAAGTCGTTGGCGGTCTTGTCGCCCACCACGATGTCGATCTTCACACCGCGTGCCAGGGCGCGGTTGATCTCACGGGTGACCGGCAATGGCAGGTTGAAATACGGCGTGCAGATAGTCAGTTGCTGCTGGGCGCTGGCGATCAGTTCGAGGATCACTCGGCTCAACGGGTTGTTCTTGCCGACGCCCAGCAAGGGGCTGACCGACAGATGGCCGTTGGGCAATTGCCCGGCCGTGGTGTCGTAGGTCGCATGCTTGAGACGGCTGCGCAGGTCGCCGATATCGTTGCGCAAGCTGCGGGTGGTGGGCGGGTTCGGCAGGTCCAGGCGATGCACGGCCTTGGACGCTACCAGGCCGTGTTCCACCAGGTGCTGCATCGAATCGGCCAAGGGTTGGCTATGGATCAGGTGGTAGCGGTCGAAGCGGTATTTGTCGAACTTGTGCAGGTACACATTGTTCAGGCTGGCGCCGCTGTACAACACGCTGTCATCGATCACGAAACCCTTAAGGTGCAACACGCCGAACAGCTCGCGGGTTTGCACCGGCACGCCGTACACCGGCACTTCGGTGGCGTGGCGCTGGGTCATCGCCTGGTACCAGGCGCTGTTGCCCGGTTGCTTGCCCGCGCCGATCAACCCACGCTGGGCGCGCAGCCAATCCACCATCACCACGATGTCCAGTTCAGGCCGTGCGGCCTTGGCGGCGTGTAGCGCGTCGTAGATTTCCTGCCCCGCCTCGTCCTGCTGCAAGTACAAGGCAACGATGTAGATACGCCGCGTGGCCTGGGCGATTTTCTCCAGCAGGCAGCGACGATAGGCGTCAGCGCTGGGCAGCACCTCAATGGCCTCGTTGGACAACGGAAAACCGCGCAGCTTGGGCAACAGGGAGCGTTTGAAGAACGACGGCATAGGGCTCGCAATGGGTCGAATCCGAAGAGGCCCAAAGCTTACACCATGAGGCTGCTCAGGTCTCGCGGTGGGTAATTTAAAAAACCCTGTTGACCATGAAGAACGATCGTTCTACTGTATTCGACATGAACGATATAACCCAGAATGAAACCCGCGACATCATCCTCGACGTCACCGAGAAGTTGATCTATCGCCACGGCATCGCTGCCACCGGCATGGACTTACTGGTGAAAACCGCCGGTGTGTCGAGAAAAAGTATCTACCGCTACTTCGCCAACAAGGATGAGTTAGTGGTGGCCGCCCTGCAACGCCGCGACGAGCGCTGGATGCAGTGGCTGCGCAGCGAAGTGGAACGCAGCGACGACAGCGGCGAGCGCCTGCTGGGGCTGTTCAGCGCGCTCAAGCGCTGGTTCGGCTCGGCAGACTTTCGCGGCTGCGCTTTTATCAATACCAGTGGCGAAACTGGCGACGCCCAAGACCCGGTGCGCCTGTTGGCCAAAGCCCATAAACGCAAACTGTTCGAGTACGCACTTGAACTGTGCCAAGCACATGGCACCCCCGACCCGGAGCAGCAGGCCGCGCAACTGCTGATCCTGATCGATGGCGCCATTACCGTTGCCCTGGTCATGGGTGATTCAACAGCTGCCGATAATGCGCAATGCATGGCGCGGACCTTACTGCAACTGTGAACCCACAGCCCAGGCAACTTTAAACCCAACCTTTATTGCTTTGAGGAGTCGCCCATGTCAGCCCAAGAAGAAGTCCGTCCGCCCCTGCCGCCGTTTACCCGCACGTCTGCCATCGAAAAAGTCCGCCTGGCCGAAGACGGCTGGAACTCCCGCGACCCGCAGCGCGTGTCCCTGGCCTACACCCTGGACACGAACTGGCGTAACCGCGCCGAATTTGCCCATAACCGCGAAGAAGCCAAGCAGTTCCTGACCCGCAAATGGGCCAAGGAGCTGGATTATCGTCTGATCAAGGAACTGTGGGCTTTTACCGATAACCGTATTGCCGTGCGCTACGCCTATGAATGGCACGATGATTCGGGTAACTGGTTTCGCTCGTACGGCAATGAGAACTGGGAGTTCGATGAGAACGGCTTGATGGCCAACCGCTTTGCCTGCATCAACGATATGCCGATCAAGGAGAGCGAGCGCAAATTCCATTGGCCGCTGGGGCGGCGCCCGGATGAGCATCCGGGCCTGTCAGAACTGGGGCTATAACCCCGATTCTGTACGCAGCGTGAGATCCAATGTGGGAGCTGGCTTGCCTGCGAAGACGGCCTTACAGTCGACACCGTTATACCGAGTACATATCCATTGCTGCGGTAACGGCCACATAGGGTTCCGCCCTGACGGCGGCTCACTTTTGAAAAGCGCAAAAGTAAGCAAAACGCTCTTGCCCCACCACTCGGCACCTCGCTTAGGCTCGGTGTGCCCGTAATCCGCCAGTGATTTGGGGGGCCGCCGCCACGCGCCATCCATGGCGCGGGGCGGC
>JAAIGE0101012254.1_pt1 | contig 23167 bp, 23 predicted proteins | sample 6487951 | NCBI WGS metagenome assembly JAAIGE01 (sample SAMN13974128, study PRJNA590717) | phyllosphere metagenome | biome: tomato field; feature: multiple bacterial spot infested tomato fields; material: tomato leaves; isolation source: leaves from tomato fields | host: Solanum lycopersicum ...
ATGGAGGCATGGATCGGCTCGCTACCCGGGCACCCGAATGCCAACCTGCGCCGACCGCCGATCAGCACCCGCAGCCTGTCCCACTTGCTTCCGCTTTCGGCACCGTGGTTGGGCTATCCGGAACATCCGAGCCCGCTGTATCCGGCAGGGTCGCCGCCGCTGATGAAGACGGCTACGACTGGCTCTACGCCGTTCAATCTGAACTTGCACGTCAGTGACTTGGGGCACACGCTCATCTTCGGTCCGACAGGCGGCGGTAAATCCACGCTGCTCTGCATGATCGCGGCGCAGTTCGAGCGCTATCCCAATTCGACAATCATGGCCTTCGACAAGGGGCGCTCCATGTTGCCCCTGGCATTGAGCTACGGCCAGCACTATGACATCGGTGCTGACCATGGGGCGCCTCAGTTCTGCCCATTGGCGCATCTTGATTCTGAGCAGGATGTTGCTTGGGCCGTTGGGTGGATCGAGACGTGCTACGAGCTGCAGACCCAGCGGAAACTGTCCCCATCAGACCGCAACGCGGTCTACGGAGGGTTGAAGCAGCTGCAGGAGAAGGACCATCGCTCGCTCACCGACTTCACCGCTGAGCTGCCGATGGAGCTTCGCCAAGCGCTGCAGTACTACACGATTTCCGGCCCCATGGGACACATGCTCGATGCGAAGCAGGACGGACTTCACGACAGTCGATTCAATGTCATTGAAATCGACGATCTGATGAAGCAAGGCGAGGAAGCTTCGCTTCCTGTGCTGCGGTATCTGTTCCGCCGCTTCGAGAAAACGCTGAAGGGACAGCCGGCCATGTTGATCCTGGACGAAGCATGGATTGCTTTGGGTCATCCGGTCTTCCGTGAGGCGCTGAGGATGTGGCTGAAGGAGCTGCGCAAGGCGAACTGCGCGGTAGTGCTGGCTACACAAAGTCTGTCGGACGCAGCCAACTCCGGCATCCTGGACGTTCTCAGGGAATCGTGCCCGACGAAGATCTTCCTGCCGAACGTCGATGCGGAGCAGGATGCTTCGCTCTATAGGAGCTTCAGGTTGAACGCGTCTGAGATCAGGTTGATTGCACGCGCCAAGCCGAAGCGTGAGTACTACTACAAGTCCAACGCAGGCTGCCGCATCTTCAACATGCGGGTCGGTCCCCTTGCGTTGGCCTTCGTGGGTGCATCGGACAAGGAATCGGTGCAGATGATTCGTGAATTCCACACCAAACACGGCCATGGCTGGCACCGGCATTGGCTTGAACATAAGGGCATCCCGTACAAGCAGTACCTCACAACAAGCGAGAGGAGAGTGGCGTGAGTACCAATGACATGAAGGCACATCCGACCAGGCCCACCGGCACACGTGTCCGTAAAGGGTTTCTCGCCGCAGTCGTGATGACCATTGCGGTCAGCGGCGCGGTGGTAACACCGGCATCAGCTCAGTGGGCCGTCGTTGACGTGCCGCAGACGATCCAGGTGATGCTGGCTGAGATCAAGCGGGCTGCTGACATGGCCAGACAGTACGGTCTGCAGACCCAACAGCTGGCGACGCAGCTGAAGCAGTGGCAGGACATGGTGAACAACAGTGTCCGGCTTACGGAGTCACAGTGGGCAAGCGTAGCGCGGGACATCAACCGCTTCCGTGATGTCTACAGGCAAACGCGCTCGCTCGCTGGCGACGTGAAGGATCTTGATCGGCAGTTCAAGAACACTTTCAAGGACTACAAGTCCTTCGCCTCCGGCAAACGCAGCAAGAGCTTTGAGGAGGAGTATGCGAACTGGGCTGACAACGGGTTTGATAACGCCAGGACAGCCATGAAGGCCGCTGGAATGCAGGTTGACATGATGGCGGATGAGGATGCGGTTCTGGCGGACCTGGTATCTCAGAGCAAGAGTGCATCGGGCCGTATGGAAGCACTGCAGGTCGCCAATGAGATGGCGGCGCAGCAGGTGCAGCAGACACAGAAGCTCCGCCAGCTGATGACTGCGCAGATCAACATGCAGGCCCAGGCGTTGGCACAGGCCACTCAGCGCCAGGCTGCCGAGGATGCCAACACCAACCGCTACTTCAACGAGCCCAAGGTCTCGAAGGGCAAGGAATTCTGATGCGCATTCCAATGGTTGCTCGTTGTGCATTTACCTTGGCGTTTGCTGTCGTGGCCGCGGGCTGCGATGGTCAGAACGGCGGAAGCGTAGATGCTGGTGCCGATACGGCAGCCCTTAAACAGCAGTGTTGGACGGGTCAAGCTGATGCTTGCGATGCCTACAAGGCGGAGACGGGCGAAGAGCTTCCCTACGCGGCGGCGGCAAAGCGCAGTGAAGCGGCACAGAAGTCCTCGAACGACGGTAAGGCGAAGGGGGCCGAGTTCTGATGAACCACTCTCGACCAGGTCTACGACTTGCGGTCTGTGTCGCGACCATGGCCGCAGCCCTGGTCGCGGTTCCGGCGTACGCTGCAGCTGACCTGCAGGACCCCACTGGATCTTTCGACGGCCTGTTGCAGCTCGTCCAGCAATCCTCGGCTAGTTGGGCCCCAAAACTTCAGGGGTACGCCACAACGTTGTTCTGGCTGCTTGCTGTGATGCAGTTCGTCTGGAGCATGGGCATGCTTGCCTTCAAGCAGCCTGACTTCGGCGAGTTGTTCGGTGAACTGCTTCGCCAGATTATGACCATTGGGTTCTGGGCGGCATTCCTGATGTTCAGTGTTGAGTGGAACACTGCGATCATCGATAGCTTCCGAGAGGCCGGAGCTGCGGCCGCCGGGCAGGGGAAGGCCATGGTCCCTGGCGATATGTTCACTCTGGCGGTCCAGTTTGCGACCAAAATTGCCCAGTCTGGTGCTGGTCTAGCGTCACCTCTTAATCCGTTCGCCCAGGTGTTAACGTCGATCTCTTCGATCATCGTCCTACTGTGCTTTGCTTTCATCGCGGTGCTGATGGGCCTGGCACTGATGGAAAGCTACATTGTTGTGAATGCTGGCGTGCTGATGATGGGCTTTGCAGGTGCATCGTGGACCCGGGATATGACGGTTCAGTTCCTGAAGTACGGGGTATCCGTCGGTGCGAAACTGTTCGTGCTGACGTTGCTGGTCGGATTGATCAAGCAGGCGTCCACTGCCTGGGCGGCAGCCTATGACCCCCTCTCAGCCGATGGTTCTTCGACGTTCACGCTTCTGGGTTTGGCCCTGGCCTGCGCGTACTTCTGCAAGACAATCCCTGAGCTTATCCAAGGCGTCATCGCCGGCACCTCACCTGGTGGCGGCGGCGCCATCGGTGGAATTGCTGCGGCAGGCATTGCTGCGGCAGCCGCAACGGCAGCGGTGGCGAAAACGATCGCTACGGGGGGAATGGCCGCCCCTGTGGCCGCGAAAGCCATTGGTGACGCGGCAAGCTCTGCGGGATCGGCGTCCGGTTTGGGAGGAAGTGGCGCACTCATGTCGACCGCAGGCGAGGCAGGCGAGGCAGGCGAGGGCGCTTCGCGTTCGCTCGCAGATCTGGGGTCGGGTATAGGTGGAGAAACGTCCTCGGCCCAGAAGAGCGGCCTCGGCACAGAGCCGGCCGCGCCGGAATCGAATGATGGCGGTTCGGGTTCTTCGGCAAGCACGGCTGGTGACGATGCTGGACCCTCCGCGTCAAACGATGAAGCTTACGATGCGGACGGGGCCGAGCTGCCGGATTCGGATACTGCCAACTCGGGCGATGCGGCGGACGGCCCGGAAGCTGATGCACCCCAGCAGAAGCCGCGCGAAGGACTGGGCAGCATGTTCGAGACCATGCGTCACAGTGGTCGTTCTGCCTTTGCCGCAGCGGCGATGGTCACACCTGGCATGGACGTCAATCCCAGCGCGGACGGTCTCTACGGCGGACCAGGCGACATCAAGACGGACAATGACAAGGACGCAGGCGCTGACGCCCCTGCTGCGCCTGCGGCGCAGGAGAACGTGATCATGCCTGGACCTGCAGATAGCGCGCAGAAGCCGCCACAGAAGGACTGAAACCCGATTCGATGACGGGCGTCACAGAACGTCCGTCCTCACTTCGGAGCCCTAAAGATCGCACGCGATCAGCCGTTACTGGGCTGGTCAGCGCGCACTGACCGATATATGATAAAGACTATATGAAGCGCGCCGACAGAAAACCGAAAGAGCCCAAGTTGCTGCGACCGGCTGCCAATGCCTATGAGGCTGGCAGAAATGAGTACCAGGAGCGCTACGGGACGCACATCGCCCAAGCGAGGAACTGGCGCTATGCGGCATTTGCGTCAATGGCGATCGCGGCCATTTCTGTGACCGGGCTGGTCTACGTGAAGGCCGATCAGCGTGTGCTGACGTACATCGCAGAGGTCAATGGGGATGGCCACCAGGTAGGTGGCCGCTTCGTTGGTGCAGGAGCGAAGCCGACCCAGGAGCATATCCGCGCAGCGCTGTTTGACTGGATCGTTGGCGCGCGGGTGGTTTACGTCGATGGTAAGGCGATTTCGGCGGTCAACAACAAGACCTATGCCATGACGCTGCCGGGCTCACCTGCCTTTCAGCAGCTGGCTGCATATCACAGCGCCAATTCGCCGTATGACCGCGCAGCGCAGGAGACCGTTGACGTGCGGGTGGAGTCGGTGATGCCGATCAGCGATGACACCTGGCGTATTGAATGGGTGGAGACGACGCGTGCGCGCGGCGGGCGCGAGCAGTCCGAGAAGCGCTGGCAGGCCACGGCAACGATTGAAGTGCGGACCCCAACCAACCCCAAGCTTCTCGTCCTCAATGTGTTCGGAATTTTCGTAAAGAACTTCGCCTGGCAGGAAAGGCTATGAGGACCATGAACCATAAAACTGCAGTTGCGCTTCCGCTGGTTGCGGCTTTGACGCTATGGCTGTCCGTGGACGCGCTGGCCCAAGAGGTGCCGGCGCTGCAGCGGCGATCCATGGAGGGCACCTCGATTCCAGAGGTGAACCTGGTCTCCAACGCACCGGTGAAGCTCACGGACAAGGAGCAGCACGCGGTCGCGTTGGCGGCTAAGTGGATGGACAATCCGGACAAGCCACGCTGGGAATCGGACGGAAGCGTGCGCTACTTGTACGGCGCAACGTTGCCAACACTGGTATGCGCGCCGATGCAGATCTGCGTCATTCGGCTGGAACCTGGCGAGGTGGTCAATAAGGTAGATGCTGCCGACCGCACGCGCTGGAAGCTGGTTCCAAGCACGGTTGGCTCTCCGCAGGGTGAAATTACTGAAATCGTCGTCAAGGTCACTGATTCCGGCCTTGAACAGAGCATCCGCATCAATACGGATCGGCGCGGGTACACCGTGAAGCTGCGCAGTACGCCGACCACTTGGATGCCGATGCTCGCGTTCGACTATCCAGAGGATGTTGAACGCGAATGGGCAGCCTATGCCGAGTCTCGCTCCAAGAAGATCGTCGCAACGACTCTGCCCACAGGCCAGACCTTCAGTGAGCTGGACTTTGGCTTCCGTATCACCGGTGACAAACCATCCTGGCTGCCGCTGCGGGTGTATACCGACGGCGCGAAGACCTTCATCCAGTTCCCCGAGACCATGCAGAACGGAGAGTCGCCCGTTCTGGTGGCGATGGATGGCGGACACGAGCAGCTGGTCAACTACAGGGCCCTGGGCGATCGCTATGTGATCGACAAGGTGTTGGAACGCGCAGCCCTTATCTCGGGCGTCGGTCGTGATCAGCGGCGCGTGAACATCACGCGGAGCAGAGGCCGGTGATGCGCAGCATGCTCTTTGCACTCATCGCCACCATGCTGCTTGCTGGATGCGCCGGTGCCTTCCGCAAGCCCTACATCGCTCGTGGTGTCAGCCAGGCTGACGCGGCCGCAGTCGCCGTCGAGATCGCCGCCTATATGGGGCAGCTGTATCCACCGGCGCGTACTACGATCGCCATCGAGCTGCCCCGCTTCGCGCGGTGGCGTGATCCCGTTGCTCCCGTCCTTGCGGAGTCCCTTCGTCGCGGTGGCTTCGCCGTTCTGGAAACGGACACCGGCGTCGTAGTCCCGCCCGCGGCGAAGCGACTGGGCTATTCAGTGTCTGCATGGCCCGATGGGCTTCTGGTGCAGATCCAGCTGCAGGGCACTGTCGCCTCTCGCTGGTATGCGCGTGGCGTAAACGGCGGCCTGGTTGGTGTGTCTCCGTTCGCCGTCAAGGAGGCCGCCTATGGACAGTAACGAGGCCGAACTGGATCCCCAGATCGGCGGCCCGGATGATCTGGCTGATTTCCAGCTGCAGCAGAAGCCGAATCCCCCGAAAGGGCTCAAACGAATCAACAAGGTGCCATTGTTGATTGCCGCTGCGGTGATGGTTGCCTTCGTGTTGGCCGCAGTCTGGACGATGAACCAGCGGAGCCAGGCAGAGGCGAAATCGGCCAGGGTTGAAGTCGAGAACGCAAAGCAGGAAGAGGCAGCGGTAGCGCCTCGCAGTGCGACGGCGGCTGTTGGCCTGGATGGATATATCCCCTCCAGTGTTCCTATGGATCCGACGCCGGCAGCGATCGCAAGTGGCCCGCCGACGCCGAAGGAGATTCCAGACGGTCTGCCTCCTGCGGACGGAACTGGAGCTGGTGCACCTGGAGATCTCCAGGCGCCCGAGCTGACCCCGGAACAGCAGTTCGCAGCGCAATGGAGGATGGAGCGACTTGAAAAGCTGAAGGAGATCGAGAACGCCAAGTTCGATGCGCAACGCACTGCACTGCAGGGAGACACTGGCCTTTCCGGTTCGCAGTCGAATGCTGCAGCTGCGGCTGGCCTCGATCCGTCTGCACTGGCTGCGCTTTCGGGATTGGCGGGTGTGAGCACTAGCGGTCTTGACCCTTCCACCGCTGCACAGATCGAGAGCCTGCAGAAGCTCAGCGCGGCGGCTTTGGGTGGTGGCAGCGGCGCCGATGCTAACCGGCAGTCGCAGGCCGATAAGCGGGCGTTCCTCGCGCAGCCGGGTGAGTCGGAGGTCTACCTGCAGAGCACCAGGATGCCCGCCGTATCCGCGTATGAACTGAAAGCAGGCTGGGTGATTCCCGGAAGCCTGATCGGCGGAATCAATTCCGATATGCCGGGACAGATCATCGGCCAGGTGCGGGAGAACGTGTACGACTCGGCCACTGGCCGGCACCTGCTTATCCCGCAGGGTTCGCGTTTGATCGGGACGTATGACACGGGTACCACTTTCGGCCAGAAGCGTGTGCTGACCGGGTGGACCCGGATCATCTATCCGGATGGCTCGTCTCTGAATCTGGGTTTGATGCCAGGGTCGGACAGGGGGGGGTACGCAGGGTTTCGTGACAAGACCAACAACCACTACCTGAGCACCTTCGGCAGTGCGTTCCTGATTTCGACTTTTACCGCTGGCGTCCAGTTGTCTCAGCCCCGTAGCGCTGGCGGTGCCGGTGTGTACGACTCTCAGCAGATTCTTGCCGGAGAGCTGGGGAGGCAGCTGGGCCAGGTGGGTGCCGAACAGGCGAAGCGCAGCTTGGACCGAGCGGCAACCCAAGAAATTCGCAACGGCTACAAGTTCAACGTGATGGTCACCAAAGACATCATCCTGCCGCCCTACAAGGGACGGTGAGACGTGAAGGGAAGAATCAACATGAAGCCTGTCGACCTGCTGACCATGTGCATGGCCATTGGTCTGCTTTGCAGCACATCAGCAGCGAGCGCGCAGCAGAGTGCGGCACAACGGTGTCTGGATGCGTTGAAGCCGGTGCTCCGTAATGAGGACGGATCTCTGTCGCCGAACCCTGCGTTTGACGAGTGCCTGCGCAATCCGTTGGTGACCGCGCCGCCCGCACGCTCGCCAGCGCAAGCACCCCGGACCACGCCTGTGCCGGTGGTGGCCCCGATGCCGATGCCAGTCCAGACGGCAGCGCCGGTGCCGCTTGTTCGGACCTGGCAGGCGGCATCCAACGCACCTGTAGAAGCCACGCTCAGGGCTTGGCTGCCGCCAGGTTGGCAGCTTCGCTGGGACACCACTGCGTCCCCGCGTGGCCCTGAGCTGTCAGTGACTGGCGACCTCATGGCAGCTATCAAAGCCCTTGCCTCGACGCGGCGCCAGTGGACGGAAAGTCCATCGCTGCTGCAGGTGCTGGTGTTCAAAGCGGATCGCATTGTGCAGGTCCGAGAAGCCCCGGCTCCGCTGCCGGATGTTCAAACCGAATCACTTACTGGAGCAACGCCATGACGTTCCGCGCTATCAGCCGCCGCGCTGGCCTTCTTCTTCTCGGCGCCACCGCGGCAGTCGCTGCTGCGCCATGCGTGGCGGCACCAGGGACAGCGGCAACGGCCGAGGATGACGGTTTCGTCCTGGTGGAAGCCGGGAGCTACGTGCCGCCCCCGGCACCAATGCCCAAGCCCAAGCTTCTTCGCCAGTGGAAAGTGCCAGCCAACACGTCGCTGCGCCAAGTGCTGGCCACGTGGGCGAAGGAAGAAGGCTGGGAAATCTACTGGCCAAAGGTCGATCCGACTACCGACCTGGTCACCGAAGTGGAGGTCAACTTTGGCGCCGCCAACTTCGAGGACGCCGTTACCAAGTTCGCCAATGGCTTGCCACCGGAAGTGGGCATTGCCGTGACCTTCAACCGCGCCAATTCACCCAAGCTCCTGCACGTCAGCGAGTCCACCCGTAGGCAGACAGTCGTCAGCGATCAGCTGCCGGAGGCCCGATAATGCGTAGCAACAACATCATCCGTGGGATCGGCGTCAGCCTGTTGGCCACCATGCTGGCGGGCTGCATGTCTGCTGAAGTCCGTAGGGAGATTGACGGGCATGAACAGGACGCCCGCGCTGCGATTTCCCGGCCGGCCGTAGTACCGGCGCAGACGGTGGTTCAGGCCAACGAGCGACTGTTCATTCCGGTCAAGTGGGTCAAACTCACCCAGGGGCAGCAACGTAGTACGTGGCTGGCTTCCAAGCGCCTGAATCTGGACTTTGACACCGCCGTTCCCCTCTCGACCATTCTCGGGCCGATGGTCAGCAAGGAGGGCGTGAACGTCGTAAGCGATGTTCCGCTCGGTGCCTACACCTGGTCGGGGCAGATCAAGAACGCGGATCTGGACACCGTCCTTCGCGTCGTGCTTGGCGGTGTGGGCCTCGACTACGAGGTGGATGACTCGCGGCAGCTTGTAACCGTCCGGCCGGTGCGGTCGCGCACCTGGACGATGAACCTGGGGCCCCGCACCACCACCTATTCCAGCGGCGGGATCAATGCAACGAGCCTGAACGCGAATGACACCGACGTTACCAGCGCCGGCAGCGGCGGCGGGATGGCGCGCAGTTTCACAGGTATGACCGGAAGTGGAGCTGGGCAGGAGGGAGTCAATGGTGCACGGCTCCATGCCTCCGACAATTTCTGGCAGTCGCTCACCGCCGAGCTGGACAACCGATTGCAGGTTCTGCTGCCCGAAGGGCAGGGCGCAGTTGACGGCAGGGGGACTGCACCCGCACCAGTTGCGTTGCCGGCGGCGGCCGGGGCTATCACCGGTGGCGCGGCGGCAGCGGCCGCGCCGGCAGTCAGCGGCCAATCGTCGCAGGGCAATCGCAAGTGGATCGGCTCCTACGCAATCAACCCGGAGACCGGGTCGGTAACCGTCTCGGGTCCGACGTGGCTGCTCAATGACCTGGACAACTATTTCACCAAGGTCAACGCGATGTATAACGCGTCGATCACGTTCAAGGGTGAGCTGCTGATGGTGTCGCGCAAGCGCAGCGACACCGAAGGTCTGGATATTTCCTCGTTCGCCAAGTTCGCCAATGGCCGGTACGGCGCGGTGGTTCAGAACAACGCCCTGGGTGGTGTCACGGTATCGATGCCCGCTGGCGGCGGCTTGCCCTCGGTGAGCGCGGGCGCGCAGAAGGTGGGCGGAGCGCTTTTCGGCGTCACCTCCGCCGCTGACTCCCTGCAGGTGTTCAACGCTTGGCTGTCGGAAGCCGGTCGCGTTTCCGTCCTCGAAGAGCCGACCGTGACGACCGGGTCAGGTGTTCCGGCCGAGTTCAACAACAAGACGCCGACCTACTACAACCTGCTTACCCAGAAAGCGGCGTCCGGTGGAATCAGTGGCGCGGTCAGCGCGACCGAGAACACGGTGATGTCGAAGTCGTTCGGCACGCAGCTGACGATCAACCCGCGTTTCGACTACTCCACGGGCCTGATCCGCGCTCAAATCTATCTGAACCACGTGCTTCCCAATGGCGTGCAGGAGATCAAACAGACCATCAACGCCGGCAACGGCACGACATCTGTGCCTACCTTGATCCCGCTGAGCACAGAGATGTCGTACAGCGGCGAAGCACTGCTGCGTGATGGGGACCTCATTGTCATCGGCGGTCTCAGCAAGCAGAACCGGTCGTTGACCGAGGACGGCCTGCCAGGGCGCGCGCACCCCCTGAGCGGCATCGCAGGCAAGAAGGCGGCTTCGCGCGACCAGCAGACCTACTACTTCGCGTTGCGCGTGCACGTGAAGGAGCGCTGATATGCATCGTCGTCAGAACAGTGGGTTTACGCTGCTGGAGGTGCTGGCCGTGGTCGTAATCATCGGCGTCTTTGTGGCAATCATGGCCCCGATGTTCTCCGAGTATTTGGCCGCTACCAAGGCCGGGCAGGGGGAAGAGGCAGCCCGCACGAACCAGATGATCGCCAAGACAATGGCACAGTGGGCACGCGACAACGGCGGGCGGCTGCCGGTTCCATTCAGTGGAAATGGATACACGTCAACGGTGCACAACCCCAGTGCAAGCACAGGGCCTGAAGCTACGTTCAACGCGGCGCTGTATGACCTGCCCATCGCTAGAAACGCCATCAACGACGATGGCCGTAGCGCCCGTAACGTGCGTGTGTACCAGCGGCTGGGGGGAAACACCAAGATGATGCCGCTGTACGTTCGATCAGGCCCGGCGGTGATTCTGAGCTATGACCTGGGCGTCATCTATCAGACCGAGTGTCCCTTGCAGGGCAGCGGCTGCAACCCAAGCCCCGGGTCCGGAGTGCCAGGCGCTTCCCCCGCGTTGACGGCCACGAACAGGAGCACCTGGGCAGTTGTACCTCCCGATGCCGGCGCGCGGTTCGTGTCGACGCTGCCGGCAGAAATGGATCAGCTGGCGGCGACGGCTCGGCGAGTGGATCGCGTCCGGGATGCTCTGATGGGTTACTACCGAGGCAAGCAGCTGGCGGCCAGTTCGACCGATTTCACGAACTGGTTCCCAGGCTCTGCACTGGCAGGAAAGTCCCCAGCGACGAACCAGGGTTGCCGAGACGGCTGGTACGCCCTGAACACGTCGGACGTGTTGCCGCTCATCGGGCTGGCGAGGGAAGAGTTTGGCGTGACGGCTTGGGGTGGACGTATCGAGTATTGCGCGGATTTCGATCCCCTGGCAGGAAAAGCGCCGAACGCTCCCCCTCATGCGGCCGCTCTCCGCTTTCATGCGTCGGTATCCAGCGGTGTTGCGCCCGATGCACTTGTGCAGTCCAACAACGTAGTTCTCACGCTCTGAAGAGCACCCCCAGCTCGTCCTGGAATTCAACAACAGAGGTATATGGCAATGCGAGTTTTCAAGAACCCAAAGAATCAGCGGGGCATGACCCTGATCGAGATCATGGCCGTTGTCGTCATCATTGGCATCATCATCGCCATCGTTGCACTGGCAATGCGCGACAGCGCAGATGGCGCGCGCGCCAAGCTTAATCTGCGAGTTGCGACAAATATCGTGTCGACCATCAAGCAGGTCGCAAACTCCTGCGGCACCTCCACCTCTGCCACTGCCAGCCCCGTTCCTGCATCTGGCCGCTCCATGTTGGACGTCGTTTTCATGGGACAGACGGCGGTTCTCCCGACATATCAGGCCTGCTACGGGACTGCCGGCGTTCGTCCGCCACGCGAGTCGGTCACCAAGAACGGCAACTCGTGGCAGGTTGGCACGCAGCCGATCTCGATCACCGGCGGGGCTGGCCAGGTGTACGCCGTGCAATTCCAGCTGGTGCAGGAAGAAACCGCGCTGGCTATGGCGAAAACCTATGACGCGAGCCTGCAGGCGCTCGCTGCATCGGACAACACGAGTGACATCCTGCAGTACTCCAGTGCAACCAACGGTACCCGTACCGTGACCGTCCTTCTGAACTGAGCCATGGTCAAGATCTGGGTGGTAGCCGTCTTCATAGCCGCCGCTGCGGCCGTAATGGCAATGATCGGGTTCGAGAGGGACGCAGCCGACTACACAAGAAAGGAGAACCGCCTGGATCAGCAACAGCAGATCGCTGAAGGTATCGAGACGTTTGTTCGGATCAACGGCCGTCCCCCGGTTGACCTGGCCGAGCTAACCAGCACACCAGGGCTGGAGTACCTGCGGACCGCGCGAAACGCATGGCAGAGGTACGAAACCAGCGGCCGTCTGGTGGACGGAACATGGCAGTTCCAGCGCGCCGCCGCGTGGACCGCCGTTCGCGAGGACGGCGGTGCGACTTACCGGAACGAAAACAGTTGTGGCAGTGGTGACGTAGCCACGGCGGCCTCGTGGTGCGGGGCCGCTGACGGCGACTGGTACCGCTATGAAACGAGAGAGTCGTACAACGATCAGATGAGCCAGCAACGTGCGCGAATGATGCGAACGCTGCAGCTGTTTGGCGACTACTGGAGCGCCCATCAGGCATTCCCGTTCCGTGGCAACGACGGGGGGGTGCTTGGCGCCGGCGGGCAGCGGTCGCTGGCTTCGCTGGCGGGTTTCAGCGGTACAGCGGAGAACTGCGGTGGGGTCTATGTCTGGGCCGGCATACCACTCGATTGTGGTGCGCTCTTCGATCACTGGGGGCGGCCAGTCAAATACCAGTACCAGTCGCAGCTGCTGATGGTTCTTAGCACAGAAACCCCTTTCTTGGCCGCCGATGGCCGTCCAGTTGTGATTGCAACCCCACTGCAGGTACAGGAGTAACGATGTCAGCGCAGCTCGAACAACCCACCGCCGAAGGCCTTGCCTTGCATAGCTCCGCAGCCGCTGTCGATCTCGCGAAGAAGTGGGGTTGGAGAAACCCGCCGAGCGAGGTACTGGCGATGGCAGACCTGGCTGATCGGGTCGGCACGGATCGGGAAGCTGCTTTGGTGCAACTCGGTGTGATTGACGAAGTTGGCATTCTGCGACTGCGTGCGCAGCTACCTGCTGGCAGGGATCTGCTGTCCTGGGCAGCTGAAATGCACCCATCAACGGTACAGCCTGTGCAAGAGCAGGTCATTGCGATCACTTCGGGGTCTCCGTTCTACAGTCAGATCAGGATCCTCGACCAACATCCCGCCATGGAAGAGCCTGAAGTTCAGGCGCGGTGCGCGGCGCTGGATTGCGTGATCAGGTTGGTGGAGGGGACGCACCCGGTTGTGGTCTTCTCGAACCACCACGCAATGACAATTTTCGAGACGATGGGCCGTGCCGAGAAGGCGACCGATCCACTGATGCGCGCGGCGGGCGGTGCGCCGTTGCTGGCTGTGGGCTCCCGAGACGAAATCTCCATCCTTATTGGGCGCGCCGGCGGCGATCGTTCGTTCGTCGCGGAACAGGCGGCGGTCTGGCATGCTGCGGGCGAGGCAGACAACGGCAATCCGGCGCAACGCGAGCTGGTTCGCCTCATCGATCACGCCATTTCAGTGGACGCGACTGACATCTCCATGGCGCCGCAGAGGGATGGCAGCTACAAGCTGTTTGTGCGGCGGTACGGCGCGTTGGTGCCGGCAGGCACCGGTAGCCGCTGGTCGCCCGAAGTCGCTGATGCCGGTGTGAACGCCCTGGTCAACAGGTCTAACGCGAATCCGGACAATACCCAGTTCCGTTCACCCCGCGATGGCCAGATCTCGTACAGGTCCACCGTAGGCGACGCCTATCTGCGCCTGTCCTTTATCCCTCTCAACCACATGGGGGACATCAAGCCTCGTGCGTCCGTGAGCGTCCGGCTGTTCTCGCGAAGCGAGCAAACGATCAGTCTGGACGAGCTGGGCCTGCCTGCGGAGGCAGTCTCTGCGCTGCGTGATGCGGTCAGGATGCCGGCGGGCGCGATTGTGGTCTCAGGACCTATGAATAGCGGCAAGTCGACAACTTTGGCTGCTTGTATGGGTGAGCACCACGTGGCATTTGGCGATACGAAGAAGCGGGTTTCTATTGAGGATCCGATTGAGCGGCATATTGCGAATGTCAGCCAGTTCAACGTGCCGAGCGTGATGCTGAAGCAGGATGGATCGAAGGTCGAAGATACTGAGCGGTTCAACGAGATCATGCGCGGCCTGAAGCGGCATGACGTCAACACCTTCTGGGTCGGCGAGGTCCGTGATCGGGAGTCGGCCGAGTTCTGTGTGAACGCTGCGGTCTCAGGCTGTCTTGCCATGACCTCCATCCACGCCAAGGACTGCGTGCTGGCGTTCGATCTGTTGGGCCAGTACGTAGATCAGACAAAACGGTTCCAGTTGGCCGAGTCCCTATCGCTGGTCCTTAGCCAGCGCTTGGTGCCGAAGCTATGTCGTTGCAAAGGTGAGCGGGTGCCGACTGAAGAAGACCGCCGCCAGTGGCAGCAGTACATGGAGTTCGCAGGCGAAGAGCATCCCCTGCCGCCGATGCTTGCATTTGCGCGCAGCCATGATGAGACGGGTTGTGACCTGTGTCTGGACGGCTATGCAGGCTATGCACTGATCTGCGAGGTTCTTCCGTTCACCCGCGAAGTGAGAACAGCTGCCGGCATTCTCGCCGCACGTGAACCGGGGTATGCCGATGCACGCCGTGCCATGGCTTCCAAGCGCTCCCTGACGATGGTCGAGTCTGCATGGCGAGAGGTACGCGCCGGCCGCGTCGACATCAAATCCGTACTGCATCTCTGAGGTAGCCATGCACAGCATGAATGCGAAGCAAGTGCACCGGTCCGTAGCCACCTTGCAGTCGCTCCTGCAAGCAGGGCGGACGCTGAGTGATGCGGTGGCAATGTTGGCCAAGCGTGACGCCAAGAATGCGGACTTCTGGCGCGACGCGGTGACGAAGGTGAGGACCGGGCGGCCACTGTCAGAAATTCTGCATGGAGTATGGCCGGCAGAAGGGGTAGCGGCGATCAGGGCAGGTGAGGCATCGGGGAAGCTGGCGGCAGTCCTGGATGAGTACTACGAGTCTCTTCTGCTACAGGATCGCCTTGTCAAATCGGCCCGCCGGATCTTCTATCCGGCAGGCATCGTTGCCGGCGCAGTTGTCGTCTTTCTGGGCATGTTCCTGACGGTCGTGCCTATCATCGGCGAAAGCCTTCAGCACATGGCGGGTGGTGCCCAGGAGGCCCCCGCACTTACCAGGATGGCAATTGAGGCACAGACGTGGATCCTAAATAACTGGGTAATTGTGCTCATGTCAGTGGGTGCGGCGGCATCTCTGGTGGTGAGCTGGCTCAGAATGCCGGCAACGAAGGAGGATTTGGTCAAGCTGGTTCTTGGCTTGCCCGTGGTTGGTCCTGCGCTGACGCTCATGGCATTTGGACTGTGGGCGCGTTTCGCCGCGATGTCCATTGCAGCCGGTATCCCCGCTGCGGCCGCGCTCAGATCTACCGCGTCCATTCTCCCGTTTCCTCTCCGCAGTGGAGTTCTGCTGCTGGCTGATGATCTATCTGTACGTCACAGATCGATGACCGACGCAATCAACTTGGCGAAGCTGCCGCAATCGGACCCGCGCCAGACCTGGCCGGATGATGTGTTGATTGCGTTCACGAACGGCGACATGACAGGCCAGCTCGACAAGGAACTGAACAGGGTTGCGCCTGTGATGCTCCGCGATGGCGAGCGTGTGTTCGATAAGGCCATCGAGCTTGCCACGAATGCTTCTATGTTCGGCGCCGCCATCCTTGTCGGCTCCAACCTCCTCATCGTTTACCTGCCAATGCTCTCTGGCCTGAAGAACCTCCGGTGAATACGCCATGCTGAAGAAACTGACCAAAATGCTCTCGCCCGGTAAGGGGAATGCAGGCCAACACCGCGATGTCAGCGCCGATGAGCAAGTTCAAGACCTTGATCTTCTCACTGAGCACTCACCGGATGTAGCTGAGGTTGTCCCCGAGCGCGAACGTGGAAAAGCACAGCGACCACGGGCGGGCCGAGTGAAGAAGGAGAGAGCCGGCCGCAAGGACAAGGCGGCTGACTACCAGGTCATCGCCCACGGCACTTCTGCGGATGAGATCGCGCACCGTAAGGTGCTGCTGGTTGGCCATTGCGTTGAAGCAAAGTTGGGTGACGGAGCGGAAGAGTTCTCTGAGGGAATGGTTCGCCAGGCGCCCCGCAGCGCTTCAGGGTCTTTACGCAACCTGGTTCGCGGCGGACAGAACGCGCTGCAGGTTGCGCTCGATCAGCGCTTCTTCGGTAGGGGCAAAACCCGGTTCGCCGTCGCCATTGACGGCTACTTGAATTGGGGGCTGGCCAACGGAGCGGAACTGACGATTCTTCTTGGCGGGGTTGAGGATGCCGGCACCACCTACCTGGACGTGCTGGTGTTCCACAGGCGGCGGCTGCAGGCGGTCGAAGAGCGCCAGTTGGTTGGGATGGGGGAGCAGCGCTTTGGCATCGGCCTGGACATCCTTCTTGATGACCTCCGGAAGCGCTATCCGGGTGCTCGGGTCGTCGCAGCGGGTCCACTTCCCGACTGGAGCTGGCCAGGCGTGGAGTACCTGGGGTCGAAACCGCTGAAGAAGCTGCAGTTTGCTCCTATCAGCGAAAAAGCCTCCCACGTGGGCATGTACCGCGCCGGACTGCTACTGGCAGGCGCAGGTGTGGTCGTGTGGGCAGGCCTAGTGGGGGCAGGTTGGCAGATGTACTCGTCGGCTGGCCGGGCCTACCAGGTGGAAGCGTCGGACCCTCGTCTGCAGGCGGCAGGTGGCTTGAACAACGCCCGGCTGGAGTTGCAGCAGTACCAGCGCGATTTCATGGCGATGCCGCGGCCGCAGTCCGTGCTGGTCCAGCGCAGTGGCCAGACCGTTAGGGGCATCGCAGCCATTCCGGGTCTACGGATCAAGAGCATCACCTTCGGTGCAGGGGCCGCAGGCGGCGAGGAGGGGCAGATCAGCCAGCCTGAAGTGCCGGCCGTTCCCGTAGCTCAACCTCTGGCGGTTCAGTTCGCGCCTGGCAAGGACGCAGACGTGCATATCGTGATCGAAGTGGCCGGTGCTCCGACATCGGCGGTCGAGCAGGCAAGAGCGGTGATGGCGCAGATGAGCGTAATGACCGCCCTTTCATTGAGGCTCCTGCCTGGCGGCGTCAGCGAGGACAACGGAATGCGGATCTTCACTATTCAGGGGAACTACGAGTGAACAAGGTGACTGTGCTGGGCGCCGCCATTGCTGTGGCGGCGATCTACCTGGGCGGGCAGGCTTTCGGGCAGCTGAGTGAGAAGGCCAAGTTGCAGCTCGAAGCCAAAGAGAGTGTTGCCCGGTGGAAGCAATCCGCGCGTGCGCTTGAAGCGTCTCATGCGAAATGGGTCTCTCAGTACCCCAGTCTGGACAGCTACGGAGACCTGCTTGCCGTGGCGCGATCGTTGAACCTGGCGCAGGCCGGCCTGGCGGTGGACTACGACAAGCTCAGCTTGAAGGGGGCTGAGGAAGTCACCGCGCCGGGTGGTCAAAGCTTGCAGATGCGTCGCTTGTGCCTGCGGTCCAGTACAACCAATGGTGCAGGCTTGGAGGTTTCGGCCGCTTCATATGGCCAGCTACTCGCGGGAATTCAACGAATTGCGGCGAGGCCGAGCATCTTCATTGGCGGTATGTCCATCAATGGCGACGGTGTCCACCCAACAGCGACGCTGACCGATTTCTGCGTTCTCGTACGCCAGGAGGTGGCATGAACGTCTTCGACTCCGGCCTGGTGCGTCTTGCGGCAGGCTTCGCAGTGCTTGGCGGTGTTGTGGCGGCCGGCATTCAAGTAAACAGGAATCTGGCTCAGCTGCCGGTGGAGCAGGCAGCCGTGGTCAGCGCCGCTGCACCGGTGCCAGCCCCCAAACAGCTCTACACGGTAGCTGTTGATGTCCCGGTTAAGCATTCGCGCAAGGCCTCGCACAGCGAGGTCGACGCAGATCTGGAGGTGGCATTCAAAGGGGCGGCTCTGCAGCAAGAGGCTGATGCAGTTCCCGACTACGCGGAAATGGCCAGGTCCGCGATCAGGATCGATGGCGTTACCGATGGCGGCATCATCATTGGCGGGCGCTTCTATGCGGTCGGGAGCACTGTCGCTTTGACCGCTGCCAACACTGAAGCAGGCCCTCTTGCGTTACGTCTGATTTCGGCTCGCCCGGAGCGTTTGGCATTTGACGTCAACGGCCAGGGCTTGATTCTCCAGCGCGGTGAAGGGGGCTGGCATTGAATCTCAATGACCTTCGCTACGATCGACCTGGGACCTACTGGTTCTCCGTCTGCGCTCTGGGCTTAATGGCTCTTGCCACCACGTTCCTCATACTGCCGCAGAACACGTTCTTTGAGGCCGCCGGAATCTCCGATGCACAGCGCAGGGTGCATGCCCTGCGTAATGCGGCCTACTGGTATGGCCGTTCTGTGATTCACGCGTCATCCATGGATTTGGCATTCGACGTTCGCTACGGAAATGCTGTTCGCTTTGAAGCTGGCTCAGTGATTGCCTCCATTCCTCGCGAGGACCAATTCCTGGAACAGGCGTTGCATCTGGCCGATGTCGTCGTGAAGTCGGACGCAGGGGCGCGGGAGGCGGTCCGAGAGGTCCGCTATCTGGACGCGCGGTTCGAGATCTATGACGCCGACAAGGCGGTGGTTTGGATTGAGGGCAAACCACTGAACATCACCCTCATCGAGCGCGGAGCTGCCGTGCCCGACCCCAATCCTCCAACCAACATCGTTGACCGTGCTTTTGCGTCCTATTACTGGAAGCAGGCGAAAGGAGAACTACCATGAAAGCAATGAAGAAGACGCTGCTGGCACTGGCAGCCGCTTGTGCTGTCCTGCCTGCCGTTGCACAGCAATCGGCGCAGCGCAGCGCGGACGGTGCTGTGCGTGTCAGGCAGGCCTCTGGCGGGAACGCTGGCGCGGCCGGCCAGCCGCCAATTATTGTCCTTGGGGCGAAGCGCCAGACAGGAACGGATTGGGTCCGTCCCGCTGAGGGCGAGTTGGCGGTTGGCACGGCACAGGGTAGCCAAACTGTCCGCGTCAACCCCAGGGGCACGGACGTCGTCCTCAATCGCGGTGCTGCTGTTGCGGCTCCCACCATCGTCCGTAATGGCGCCACATCCAGGTGGATCCCGAAGAGCCAGGCCTGTCCGGCGTACTACTCGGGTGCCATCACCTGGGAAGAGGAAGAGATCGCCACCATCAATAGCAGCTGGACGGCAACTGGAGCGGTGCGTAATCGCGTTGACAGCTGCACGGCGATCGTGGAGACGCGCTGGGTCGCCCAGAATGGCGGCTGCCCGGTTGGGCACAGTGGATCCAACACCTGGGAAGCGGAAGAACGTCGAGTTGGCGGTGGCGGATGGATGTCTACGGGAGCTACGCGATCTCACAACAACACCTGCACAGCGCCGCCTCCTGATCCGGAGCCACCCGCAATGTGCGTGACAGGCGTATCGGAGACCTTCCGTGGACCGACAGCTAACGCCGCATTCCCGAACTATCCCCCTCCGCCCCGCGCGTGTACCGCGAGTAATCGGGGTACTTTTGCGGTCATGGGTTGGAACAAGAAGCAGTTCAACGAGCAATGCGGTTGGCTAGCGACGGCGCAATGCACGGGTCAGGGATGGAAGATCTATAGCGGCAGAACAACCACCTGTGACGCGGGCCATAGTGCCTATCCGCCGGCCCTTGTCGGTGATTTCGGACTGATGATGGAGATTGCAGCACTTACGCAGCAAGCCTACACACCAGGCTACAACGGCGAGGTCGCATGGAACGGTCGCGCGCCCGGTGACAATGCAGTCGTCTCCTATGGCTGCGAAAAATTCCCGGAGTAAGGTACGGTCGACGTCCTGAGCTTCGTTACTTGCCGCGAAGAGTATTGCAGCAGACAATAGCCATGCTGGTGCAACGCCAGACTCTTCTCCGGTGCGGCCCGTCGCGAGGTATTCCCCTAAGTCCCTCGCGGCGGGCCAATCCTCCGGGCCGCTCGCCCCGCCTGATCTTTACAGCACTGTCTGTTGTCGATCAGTGCTTGCACTGGTGTGTAGTATTGTATACGCTTAGTCCATATCACATATGGAGGGCGCCAATCACTGATTCTGGTACCGCCTCAACTTTGAGGCGCGACTGCCGATAACGGCAACGCCTTCAACCGCTTTCTGATCGTCTGCACTTTTTGCGTCTGTGCGAACAACGTGGCCTGGAATGCCACACCTTTTCCTTTACCTGGAGCACCACAGCAATGACTTCCCGTTTCCGCCTGACCCGTTCCGTGATGGCTTTGGCCGTCGCCCTGGCTGCCGCTCCGGCGTTCGCCTCTTCGACCTATAGCAGCACCGTCTTCTTCGGTGACAGCCTGACCGACGCGGGCTACTTCCGCCCGCTGCTGCCGGCAGACGCTCGCCCGGTCACCGGTCAGTTCACCACCAACCCGGGCTGGGTGTGGGCGCAGCATGTGGCCGATTACTACGGCACCAACGGTACCGCCAATGGGAACGGCCAGAGCGGTGATAACTACGCTGCCGGCGGTGCACGGGTCGGCGTGGACGGAGCTGGTGCGTTCGGCGCAATTCCGTCGCTGAAGAGCCAGGCATCGCGCTACCTGGCGGCCAATGGCGGCAAGGCCGATGCGAACGCGCTGTACGCGGTCTGGGGTGGTGCCAACGACCTCTTTGCTGGCGTTGCGAACCCGTCGCAGGGTGCTTCGATCGCCACCACGGCAATTGCTGACCAGGTCGCTCTGGCGTCGACTCTGCAGCAGGCCGGCGCACAGTACATCCTGGTGCCGAATCTGCCGGATCTCGGCCTCACGCCGCGCTTCGGCGCCATGGGTCCGCTGGGCAAGACGGTTGGCACCGGCCTGGCCAACACCTACAACCAGTCCCTTTACGGTGGCCTCCAGAAGGCGGGCGTGCAGTTCATTCCGCTCGATACCTTCAGTATTCTCCGCGAGATCGTTGCCAGCCCGAGTGAGTACGGGTTCCGCAACGTGACGGATACGGCGTGCAAGCCGAACGCACAGCTGGGCGACGCAGGCGTGATCACCTGCAACCCGCTCAACTACGCCGCCGCCGATGCAGCAAACACCTACGTGTTTGCCGATGGCGTCCACCCGACCACCGCCGCGCATGCCATCCTGGGCCAGTACGCGGTCTCGGTGCTGGAAGCGCCGCGCCTGCAGCAGGTGCTGAGCCACTCGGCGCAGACCATCGGCCGCTCGCGCGCCGACCAGGTCAGCATGCACCTGGGTGGTCGTCCGGCTGACGGCCTGTCCTGGTGGGGCGGCGTGCGTGGCGACCTGCAGCGCTACGACCACGCCGACCTGTACGACGGCCTGGCCCCGGCCGGCCTGTTCGGTATCGACTGGGCCCGCGACGGCATGGTGTTCGGCGGTTTCGCCGGCTTCGGCCGCCTCAACGCCGACTTCGGCAACAGCCGTGGCGATTTCACCCAGAAGGACACCACCGCCGGTCTGTTCGCCGGCTGGTACAGCGATCGCATCTGGGTGAACGGTCAGGTCAGCTACACCTGGCTGTCCTATGACGTGAACCGCAAGGTCCAGCTGGGCCCGGCCACCCGTGAACATGGTGGTTCGCCGGACGGCTCCAACCTGACGGCCGCCCTGAACGCCGGTTACGAGTTCGGCACCGAAGGCGGCTTCCGCCACGGCCCGATCGCTTCGGTGATCTGGCAGAAGGTGAAGATCGACGGCTACACCGAAAGCGCCGCCGCCGGCACCCTGGCCACCGCATTGGGCTACGACCGCCAGAACGTCGATTCGACCGTGGGTCGCATCGGCTGGCAGGCCCGCTTCGATGGCGGCGCCGTCAAGCCGTACGCGCAGCTGACCTACGACCATGAGTTCGAGGACACCAAGCAGGGCAGCGCGTGGCTCCAGACCCTGCCGGAGCTGGGCAGCTACCGCGTGCCGGGCCTGAACATCGACAAGAACTACGCCACCGTCGTGCTGGGTGCCCGCACCGAACTGTTCGGCCTGCAGAGCAACTTCGGCCTGAGCGCGTCGACCGGCCAGAAGCGCGCGCAGGACGCCACGCTGTTCGCGACCTTCAGCGGCAACTTCTGAGGACTGGCGGAGCGCGGCGGTGCAAGCCGCGCTCTGCTTTGCAGTGCCGTAGCAATGAGCTTAGAAACGAGGAGTAGCCAATGAGATGTCTTCGGACGGTTGTAGCGCTTTGGGGCCTAGCCGGTCTATACGTCTTCATCGATTCGTACTTTCTTGGCGGTGACTACGACCTCATCGCCGGGTTGAGCTGGGGGTATGTGGTCGCTGCAACTATGCTGCTCGCAGCTGCGGCAGACGCACTGTTTCCTAAGCGGGAGTAAAGCGGCGTCTTGCACTTTGTTTTGACTACGTCTTCAGCACATAAGGGAATGATTCTATGACTCTGACGCAACCCCCAACCGCCCGAGAGATCTTCGTTGGCCGTCTCTGGATGGTGGTGAAGATCACTGTACTGGCGGTCATATCTGCGCTGGCTGGCATCGGGGCATTGGCTGTGTGGGGCGCTCTGGAAGGCTACCTGTCGGTCAAAGCAGTATTGCTTTTTGCGGCGATTGGTGCGGCCATCGGCCTTAGCCTGTTCGGACCGGACATTGCGGTAGTAACCATTCGGCGCGGTGCCGTAGCCAAGCCAGCTTGATTGGGATCAGTGGGTTATGGCCGGTATCTTTGCGGTAGTCCCTGCAGTGCTTGTGCGCTTTGTGCTGTTTCATCGGTGTCCTTCTCGGTGAAGTCGCAATAGGTTGTAGCCTGTCGCAACGACTAAACTGACACACGACAAATCCCCGGCTCGTCCGGGGATTTTTCATTCTCCCTACCGTTTGCGGCGATCGGGCCTACCTGTCGCTGACTTGGCCAACCAGTCGACCTGTCGCTGGGCGCCCTGGATGGATCCACGGCGCCGGCGCGGCCAACAACCGCGGCACCTGGTACACGCGATCGGCCGAGGCGCTGGAGCTCGGGGTGCCCGCCGTCGTGACCGACATGGAGATCTTCCGCGAGGTCGCCGGCGACGGTGCGCTGTACGTCGACCCGCTCGA
>JAAIGE0101477810.1_pt1 | contig 23148 bp, 18 predicted proteins | sample 6487951 | NCBI WGS metagenome assembly JAAIGE01 (sample SAMN13974128, study PRJNA590717) | phyllosphere metagenome | biome: tomato field; feature: multiple bacterial spot infested tomato fields; material: tomato leaves; isolation source: leaves from tomato fields | host: Solanum lycopersicum ...
CAATAGCTTGTTCCAGCGCCAATTTGGCCATGACGCTGGCAGGTGCTTTTTTCTCGAAACGCGCTAGAACATCGGCCCACATCGTTTGGGATCCCTGAATGAAATTTCAGGGGATTTTACCGAAGACCTTGAAAGGGATGACCTTTACAATGAAAATAGGACTGATCGCATTACTACTGGCATTGCCCATTTCGGGCACGGCACTGGCTGACAGCGCAGGCAGTTCCATGCCTCCGGCCGGTAGTGTCAGTAAAGCCGAGGGGTTAAAGGCTTGGCAGCGGATTGAAGCCGTGGTGACTCACCCGCGCTGCGCCAACTGTCACGTTGGTCCCAACAATATTCCGATGTGGACCATCTCCGGTGAAAACAAGACCCGCCCGCACGGCATGAATATCCACGCCGGAGACTCGCGTATAGGCGCTGAAACAGTGTCTTGCGTGGCTTGTCACGCAAGTTCGGATACACCAAACGTAGCCCCCCATATGCCGCCACACGTAGGGCTTCCGTGGCAGCTCGCCCCAGTAGCTTTTGAGTGGTTCGAAAAGACCGGCACCGAAATTTGCACGCAGTTGCGCGACCCCAAGCGTAATGGGGGCCGTGATGCCGCTGGCCTAGTTGAGCACCTGCATCATGATGCCAAGATAAAAGGTTTTATTCCCTGGGCCTGGGTTCCCGGACCAGGGCGCTCTACACCGCCTGGTAGTTTCGATACGCACGTGCAGGACATGACCGTGTGGGGTGCTGCTGGTCAGCCTTGTCCCGAATGATGGCCTTATTGATGTGCTGCCAAACGTTTTTTGGCGAGCGGTCTGCGAGCGCTTGGCGTTCGTCCTTTAAACAGCCTTCGGGTAAACGCTTCGCAAGGTTGGCCTGGCGCCAGCCAATAGATCACCTACGGGTCGGAGGATTTCATGATCACGCTTAATATCAATGACAAGGACCTGCGTGTCGACGTGGCCCTCGATACGCCTTTGCTGTGGGTGCTACGCGATAGTTTGCAGCTTACTGGTACCAAGTTCGGCTGCGGCATGTCGCTGTGTGGGGCCTGCACTGTTCACCTTAATGGCCAGCCCGTGCGCTCTTGCGTCACCCCTGTGTCGGCTGCAGTCGAGGCCAGGATCGTCACTATCGAAGGTGTCGGCGAAACCCCTACAGGTAAGGTGGTCCAAGAAGCCTGGCAACGGCTTGACGTAGTGCAGTGCGGTTACTGCCAGTCAGGTCAGATCATGAGTGCGGTGGCGTTGCTACAAGCCAATCGTTCGCCTTCAGATACCGACATTGATCGAACAATGGGTGGCAACGTCTGTCGCTGCGCAACCTATGTACGCATTCGCGCGGCCATCCATGATGCTGCCAAGTCCCTGGCTTGAGCACCGAGGTAATAAATATGATCCGGTCTATCGAGAACGAAAGTCGCCGCCGTTTCCTCCAGGGTACGGCAGGCCTAACTTTGGCCGTCTATTTGCCTTGGTCGCTGGCTGAGGGCACCGCGCGCGCAGGTAAGGAGGGAACGTTCGAGCCCAACGCATTCCTGCGCATCGGCGAAAACAATGTCGTCACCGTTATCTCTAAACACTTGGAGATGGGACAAGGTGCTTACACGGGGCTGGCCACTCTGGTCGCAGAGGAGTTGGATGCGGACTGGGCGCAAGTTCGTGTTGAAAGCGCCCCAGCAGAGTCGCGCTACAGCAATTCGCTACTGGGTATTCAAGGCACCGGTGGCAGTAGCTCCATCGCCAACTCCTGGGAGCAGCTGCGCAAGGCCGGCGCTACTGCTCGTGCCATGCTGGTGTCGGCGGCCGCTTGGCTGTGGAAGGTGCCGGCGCAGGAAATCGAAGTGGTAGATGGCGTACTGCGACATGCTGCGTCAGGTAAGCAGGCGACATTTGGTCAACTGGCCAAGCTAGCCTCCGAGCAGCCGGTGCCGGCCGAGGTCAAGCTCAAGGATCCTAGTGCATTCAAACTGATCGGTCGGCAGCAGTTGGCGCGTAAAGACTCGGCTGACAAAGTCAATGGCAAGGCGATCTACACCCAGGACATTCACTTGCCCGGGATGCTTACGGCTGTGGTTGCTCATCCGCCGCGCATTGGCGCCAAGGTGAAATCCTTTGATGCCAAGGCGGCTCTGGCCATCCCCGGAGTGGTGCATGTGGTGCAGGTCCCCAGCGGCGTCGCTGTTGTGGCGAAAGATACCTGGAGCGCAAAGAAGGGTCGTGACGCAGTAACGATCCAGTGGGACGAGAGCGGCGCCTTCAAGCAGAGTTCGGAGCAGTTGTTCCAACGCTACCGCGAGTTAGCCAAAACTGAGGGCACGGTTGTCCGCAACGACGGTGATGTCAATACCGGTCTTGCGAGTGCCACACGTACGCTGGAAGCGGAGTACGACTTTCCCTTTCTTGCCCATTCGGCCATGGAACCGATGAACTGCGTGGTCGCTTTGACTAAGTACGGTTGCGAAACCTGGCATGGCGCGCAGATGCAGTCACAAGTCCAGTCCGTATTGGCAGAGCTGTTCGGCCTGGAACCGGAGCAGGTTCGGGTCCACACGCTATACGCTGGCGGCAGTTTCGGCCGGCGGGCGAGTAAAGATGCTGATTACGTTCTGGAAAATGCCCATATCGTCAAAGCTATCGGTGGAAAAGCCCCGGTAAAACTGGTGTGGTTGCGCGAAGACGACATGCAGGCCGGCCACTACAGACCTATGTACCATCATCGCCTGACTGCGGCGCTGGATGACCAAGGCAAACTGGTCGCCTGGCAGCACCGATTGGTTGGTCAATCCGTGTTCGCGGGATCACCATTTGCTGCCTTCATCAAGGATGGTATCGATTCCACCTCAGTGGAGGGAGGGTCGACGCTTCCTTACCGAATCCCCAATCTGCGCGTTGATCTGCATACCCCTAGCGATATCCCGGTACCCATACAGTGGTGGCGAGTAGTGGGGCACTCCCATAACGCCTTTTCCACTGAGTGTTTCTTCGACGAGCTCGCGCAGATTGCTGGCCAGGATCCGGTGGCCTGGCGGCTTGCAATGCTTGAAGGGCATTCACGTCATATAGAAACCCTTAAGTTGGTGGCGCAGAAGGCAGGCTGGGACAAGCCGTTGGCCGCAGGCAAGCAGGGTGAGCGCCGAGGTCGCGGAGTGGCTCTACACGAAGCTTTTGGTTCGGTGGTAGCCCAAGTGGCCGAAGTCACGGTGCAAAGCGACGGTCAATTCAAAGTGGACCGTGTGGTTTGCTCGGTGGAGTGCGGCATTGCAGTCAACCCGGATGTAATCCGTGCTCAGGTCGAGGGTTCGATTGGTTTTGCTCTCTCAGCCGCCATGCACGAGGCAATCACCTTGACCGACGGAAAGATTGATCAATCCAACTTCCACAACAACGAGCCGTTGCGCATCTATAACATGCCTAAGGTAGAGGTACATATTGTGCCTTCGGCAAACCCACCAACTGGTATCGGTGAGCCGCCTGTAGCGCCACTCGCTCCGGCGTTGGTGAACGCACTGGCAGCGGCAACCGGCAAGCGTATCCGGCGCCTGCCTATCAGCAATCAATTGTCGGTTTGACCATGCAACACTTGGATTTGCAGGTCATTGAGCAAGCACTGACCTGGTCCCGGAATGGGGAAACTGTTTGGCTTTGCACAGTGCTCGCCACGTTCGGATCATCGCCGCGGGGGCCCGGCTCTTGGCTGGCTGCCCGCAGCGACGGACGCCATGTCGGTTCACTGTCCGGTGGCTGCGTCGAGGAGAACTTCCTCGAACGCCTGCAGGACGGCCAATTCGAGGACCGTATTCAGATCGTGCGTTACGGCGATGCGCAGGACGGGCCACAAGATTCGCGAATCACGCTGCCTTGCGGTGGCATATTGAAAGTGCTGATCGAGCGTCTGCCGGCCAACTCGACGACACTGGATCAGCTGGAGATCATGCAATCGACATTGCGTGGGCAGCGCCATTTACTGCGATGCGTCAACCTGAGCAGCGGTGAAGCCCGCTTCGAGGTCGATGATGGCCTAGGTCCTCGGGTGGTCGAGTTGACTGAGCGTGAAATCGTACAACTGCGAATCGGTCCGGCTGCACGCCTGATCATCGCAGGCATGTCGCCGGTATCGGTGGCATGCGCAGAATTTGCCCGCACACTTGGTTTCGAAGTCGTCCTCTGCGACCCCAGGGAGGAAGTCTTTGAGGGTGTTGAGCTACCAGGTATAGAGGTTAAACCTATTTTGCCGTCGTTGTTCATCGGTGCTGGCGGATGTCATGCAGCCACCGCCGTTGTCGCCCTTACTCATGATCCGCGTATCGACGACTTGGCAATGATGGAGGCTGTATGCACTTCGGCCTTTTACATCGGCGTCATGGGTTCGTTGCAAACCTCTAAACTGCGCGCGGAGCGTCTGCGCCGTATCGGGGGATTAAGCGACGAGCAAATTGCTCGACTGCACATGCCGATAGGTCTGTCCTTGGGCAGCAAGACGCCTGCTGAGATCGCTCTGGCAGTGATGGCAGATATTATCCGAGTCCAGCGTGGGCGGTCGCGCGATGCCCTCTGAATCGATCGTTGATGCGCAGGGACGTCGTCTGGGCAACTTACGCGTTAGCCTGACCAGTGCATGCAACTACGCTTGCATCTATTGTGTGGCTGATGGCAAACGTCTGCAGGCTCGCGACGACAGCTTGCCGCTAGACAAGTTACTACTGGCAATAGAATACCTGAAAACGGTAAACCCACTAGAGCGTCTAAGGATTACCGGTGGCGAGCCTCTGATCAGCCCTCTGTTCGATGGTTTTATGAAGGCAGTACGACGGCTCGGCTTCGAAGATGTATCGCTGACCAGCAACGGGCAATTGCTGTCGAGCAAGCTCCCGCTATTACTGGAGGCCGGCGTCAAGCGTATCAACATTTCACTCGACACCTTGGATGCTGAGGCTTTCCAGCGCATCGCCCGCGGCGGGGATTTAGCCACGGTTCTCGAAGGTATTGACCGGGCCTTGGCGGCCGGTTTGCAGGTGAAAATCAACATGGTGCCGCTTCGTGGGCACAATCATGATCAGATCCTGCCCCTGCTTGAATACTGTCTGGCGCGGGGGATGGAATTGCGCTTCATCGAATTGATGCGCATGGGGCACCTGGCGCGTGATGATGAAACTTTCCGCCAGCAGTTTTATGGTTTGGCCGAGATTCTTGAGCTTATCGGTCAGCATCATTCGTTCAGTGCAGCACCGAGTGCACCCAGCTCTACGGCATTGCGATTCGATATAGCGGGGCGAGGTTACTTCGGCGTGATCGCCAACGCTAGCGCACCCTTCTGCGGCAGCTGTAACCGCGTGCGTCTGAGTGCCAGCGGGTGGCTGCATGGGTGTCTTTCCTCCAGCCAAAGCCACTATTTGGGCGATATCCTCGAACTTCCGCGCGACCTCGCGTTGACGCGTATTCGCGAATTGTCGAGACGTGCCCTAATAGACAAACAAACGACTCATTTCACGGGTGCCGTCATGATCATGAAAGTCATCGGTGGGTAAAACGTCATGATTCCTGAAACCGAACCACCACCTCGAATAAGGGTGATACGTCATGTCGCTTCTGCACGGGAAATAGGTCCTGTCTTGGCAGACAGCATACGGGCGATCGAGCATGCGGAGGCGGCATCAACTGCAATCTTTCTCGATGACATGCCCTGGATCAGTGGCGACAGTCTGAAACATCTACTGGGTGAGAGTTTGCCCAAGCGCATCGTCGTGCCAGCTTTCGGAGGTCTGCGAGGGGCTCGTTTCGCATTCAAGAGCCATTTCTGGCGGACGTTAAACTTGCTGATAGGAGACTCCGATAAAAACAATTTACCGCAGGCGCATCCGCACTCAGTAGACCTACCGGAATTGAGTAGTACCGGTACAACGAGTGCTGAAGCCGTGTCCCAATTCGTTTCCGTTGCTTCGGATGTGACTGCCTCAAAGGCCATCTAAGCGATACGTACCGAGCGACATTCATCTCTGAAGCTTTTTTGTGAGCTCCTTTGGAAAGAGATGAACTTTTAGCGCCCCTCAGGGCGCTTTTTTTGTTCGGTCGCTGGAGTCGAATTTTGGGAGCCCCTGTCAGGAGAAACCAGTCACCGCATGGGGTACATAGGGGGATTCGAGGCGCTTGACTTCCTCTTCGCTCAATACCAACTCCAGCGCAGCGATTGCGTCGTCAAGTTGGGGCGCCTTAGAAGCGCCAACGATAGGTGCTGAGATGCCACGCTTGGCTAACACCCATGCCAACGCAACCTGCGCCATAGGCACACCTCGTTCCCCAGCAATCTGCTCTACAACGTCAATCACCCGGCCGTCTTCGATTTCAGTAGCCTGGTAAAACGACTGCCCTGAGACATCGGTTTTGGTGCGCTCAGTCTGTTGGCCGTATGGCCTGGTCAGCCTGCCGCGTGCCATTGGGCTCCATGGCATCAACCCCACGCCCTGATCGAGGCAGAGTGGGATCATTTCCCGCTCCTCTTCTCGATACACCAGGTTCAGATAGTTCTGCATGGACACAAACTTGCTCCATCCGTTTGCCACGGCGACCTGCTGTGCTTTGGCGAACTGCCATGCATACATGGATGAGGCGCCGATGTACCTGGCTTTGCCTGCTTTGACGATGTCATGCAGAGCTTCCATCGTTTCTTCGATAGGCGTGTCGTAGTCCCAACGATGGATCTGGTACAGGTCGATGTAGTCAGTGCCCAAGCGAGTCAGGCTCGCATCAACGCTGTCCATGATGGCTTTACGAGAAAGACCTTTCTCGTTTGGCTTTGCTGAGCCTTCCCATCCCCGCATATTTGCCGGGAAAAATACCTTGGTAGCGATTACGGTCTCTTCTCGACGTATGAGCTCCTTCAACAGCTTCCCAACGATGATTTCCGACGTTCCCGCGGAGTAGCTGTTCGCCGTGTCAAAAAAGTTGATCCCCTGCTCCACTGCGTGCTTGATGATGGGCCGGCTTGCTTCCTCCCCCAATGTCCAGGGGTGCATGCCAGCATCAGGATCACCGAATGTCATGCAGCCAAGACACAGCCTGGAAACATCCAGACCCGTACTACCAAGTTTCACGTACTTCATAAACTCTCCAGCAGATCGTTAATTGGGTAGTCAAGATACGCAAAAACCGAGCAAGCCCGGTTTCCATGTCATTGCGTGTTTAGACTTTAAAATCGGTCGAGATAGACAGCTCTTTCCATTCAGCCGATTCAGCGTCCACAAAACGATTCTTCTCGCCAACCACGGCCACCGTGTCACTGCCCATCGCTAAACGCTGAGGAGGGTTTGGTGCATTGACCAGCGCTAACATAGCCTCGGCAAACTTCAGAGGATCTCCGGGCTGCGCATGATTAGCGCCCTCAGCAAACTTTCGCATCTTACCGACAGTATCGTCGTAGTCAGACAGCTCCAGCTCAGTCTTGATCAACGACTGCTCATCAAGAAAGTCGGTGCGGAAGAAACCAGGTTCGACGACCGTCACCCGGATTCCCAGCGGTGCCAATTCCTGATGTAGCGCTTCGGAGATGCCTTCCACGGCAAACTTGGTGGAGCAGTAGACTCCCCAGCCAACAAAAGCCTGATATCCGCCAACTGAGGAAATATTGATGACGTGGCCGCGACGCTGCCGACGCAGGTGCGGCAGTACTGCGCGTGTGACATTCAGCACGCCGAAGACGTTTGTGGCGAACAGGCGCTCCGTCTCTTTTGCACTGGTTTCCTCAACGGCGCCCAAGACACCAAAACCAGCGTTATTAACGACTACATCAATCTGGCCAAATCGTTTGATACCCTGCGCAACGGCCTGATGTGCTTCTTCTTCACTGGTTACGTCCAGCCGCACAGCAAGCAGATTCGGGTGATCGCCCAAGCGATCAGTAATGTCTTGGGGCTTTCGGGCGGTCGCGATGACTGCATCGCCGGCCCGCAGGGCGTGTTCTGCGATGAGTGTGCCAAAACCTCGGGAGGCTCCTGTGATGAACCAAGTACGCATATCAACTCCTCCTGCCAGCGACCCCTGCGGCATTGCCGGGCCGTACTGATAAGTTGACGCAACTTTAAATGTGCATTACTGACGTGTTAATACCAATAATTTTGCATTCCCTAGTGAATACGGCTCATATATGAAACCCCCTTCGCCTGCTGATTTGTCGGTCTTTTTGAGCATCGCTCAGCATCTGAACTTGAGTAGAGCGGCAGTAGATCTTGGCCTCACCCCCTCAGCCTTGAGCCATTCCTTGCGTGCATTGGAGAACCGCCTCGGCGTGCGCCTATTTAATCGTACGACTCGCAGCGTGGCCCTGACTGAGGCAGGGGAGCGGTTATATCTCCGTTTGCGACCCGCGTTCCGAGATATCGAAGATGCCCTTGAAGATCTCAACAGCTTTCGTGACAAGCCCTCTGGTAGCTTGCGTATCACAGCGGGCCGCCAGGCTTGTGAACTGGTTCTGCTGCCAATCATCAGCCAGTTTCTTCAGCTCTATCCGGATATCAGACTAGAGCTCGTCGAAAGCGATGCTTTTGTAGACGTAGTAGCGGGAGGGTTTGACGCTGGGGTGCGTTTCGGTAATCGCCTGGAAGCGGACATGGTATCTCTGGCTATTGGGCCGAACATGCGATCTGTCGTCGTAGGAGCACCTTCGTTTTTCGAGCGCCACGCGGAGCCTCAAAAACCCGAGGATTTGCGTAGTATCCCCTGCATTCGCCATCGATTTCCCAGCGGCTCGATATATCACTGGGAATTCGAGCGTGGGGGAATCGCCCAAGAAATCGAAGTGAGTGGTCCTCTGACTCTGGGTGACGTCAGCCTTATGCTAGGACCAGCCATAGATGGGCTGGGGTTGGCTTATGTTTTCGAAGACATGGTGACTGAGTATTTAGCAGATGGGAGACTGAAGCAGGTCTTAGCCGATTGGTGCCCGTACTATCCAGGGTTGCACTTGTACTACCCTGGGCGGCGACATACGCCTGCTCCGCTAAAGGCATTTATTGAATTTACTCGTTCTACTCGCCAGATCAAAAATTTGTAGCGCAATTTTTTTAAACGAGCTCTGTAGATGGCTGTTTTTGAGCTGCAGCCCAAAGCATCCCCTCAGGTGTGCCCCAATGTAGCAAGCCACTGGAAGTGAATGGAAAAGCCAGAAATGATCAGCTAAACAGTCCGCCCAGTAATGCCTAGAGACTATCCGGATCCCCAAAAAACATTTTGACTGGGCTCTAGGGCGGTAGTTACAGCCTGAAAAAATAGAATTGTGCCCCCAGTTTTGCCCCCGTTCGCACCGGGTGTACAAGCGATCGCGAACGGCGATTTCCAACGGCCTCAAGTCTGGCAGTGCCTGGATCAGTGTATTTCGTTTGGGCTTCGGTGTGGGCTTGAGGTTTCTTCGCGTAAATAAGTCTAGGGTTGTTTGAGATGAAGGTTTGATCGGCCACTTCCATAGCGGCCAGCGGTGCGGTGGCGCCCAATGCCTGTGCTCGAGCATAACCTCGGGCATCACGCCAATCCGCAAGATGCGCAACCACTGTGTGCCGATGGGGCTTGGGGGACAGCTGGGCTTTCAACAATGACGCCGGCATGAGCGGTGAGGTGCACCAAGCCTAATCGGAGCAGGTCGGTTTCGGCCCCTATGCGATAACTGCGTGCGAAGCACAGGAATTTGGCAACCTGGGCCGCGCCAAGGATCTCAACTCTTAGAGTATTTCCGCCTTGGCCCCGTGCATATCTGCCTACCCCAGGTATGGGGTGCTAGGGGTCGAGTGTTCGAATCACTCCGTCCCGACCATATTATTCAATGACTTAGCCCAATCTGAAAAGGTTGGGCTTTTTCATGCCTGAAAAATACTCCCACATTTACTCCCACGGATATCTTGGATCTTAATAGCTTTACCATTTGAGAGGCTTGGTTGTGTTCGAGTCTCGTCCGCTGCGCCATATTTGCTTCCACTAAGGCCCACTTAACGCCTGGAAGCTACGGAAATAGCGGCCTTGAGCCGCTTTTAAGTGGGAGTTTTTGGCGAAGTAGCTTGATCAGGCTGCTTTTGAGCTCAACGACAGGACAGTAGTTGACCGAATCCAACAGTTTCTCAGCGATTGCGAGGTTAGCTGGCTTGTTGTCAAACTGAGTGAGCCAAAGTTTAGCCTTTTCCTGCTCCTTGAACTGTGGCATCGCGGTAATATCTATTGACTGTAAAGCGCCTAGTTTCGCCCCGTCTTCACCAATGGGTGCTGCCTAGGGCACAGAATAGTGAAATCAGGCGGGCGTTGCTTGCCCGAAAATTTCAATGCAAGCAGCCAGTGGTGTATGAGCGCCAAGGCCGCCGATCAGGGTAATGGGTCATCAGGCACGACCTGCGAGAAGCATTGGGCTCGTCCCTGGTGAACCTTGGTGATTTGGTATGCGTCCGGGCCTCCGTCTTGCGTAACTAAGCCGGTTACCATCTGTGCGGTAGCAACTCGGAAATATCACTCGCCCGCTACGTCGGTAGGCGCGTGAGTGCATCCTTCAGATGGCATACGGGTCATGCCCGTTGAACCGTGCCGGTTGGATCAGACTCATGAGCGCTACCGCTCGTTTGTCGCTGGGCAGTGAGCCGTCAAGTGGCCAATTCTTGCGACTCCGCGCCCACGGCCGGATCTGATTGTCGGGTTGTCAGGCACGGTTACCCTCATCCAACCCCCTAAGAACCGTGCATGCGAGTTTCCCAGCACACGGCTGAAGCCTCCACAAAAGCAATATTAACTAAGCGGGGTGCGGGGGGTCTTCCTAAAGGAGCATGTGTTCTGCTAAAACGAATAGCGATGGTAAAAGGCCATGACTTGGCCGTGTTCCCATATTGGGAATATAAATTGACGATGGCCGCTTTCCGACGTATTCTAATCCCAAATTGGGAACACATTTATGTATCTTTTTGGTAGGGACAAGCTCGAAAGCCTTAGGGGGCGAGAGAGGGCTACAGATCTTTGGGTGTCAGCCTGGCTTTCAGAGGTGTGCCATGCGGCGTGGGCCGGACCTGGGGATGTCTTGACGCAATTCCCAAAGGCACTAGAAATAGGCTCTGGTAAATACCGTTTTTCAGTGTCTTCAGGGCTGCATGTTATAGAGGTGTTTGTGAGCTTTCCGCAAAAAGTCGTTTTGATCACCGGTTTGGTAAATATAGAAGATGCAAATGGATACTAGGGTAATTCGCACAGAAGAGCAGCATAGAGCTTACTTGGATGAACTCCATAAGCTCATGACTCTTATGCCGACCCCTGGATCTGAAAACAGTGAGCGTCTTGAGTTACTTATCGTGCTGATAGAGGCATATGAGAGCAAACGCTATCCCGTGGAGCTACCTGATCCCGTTGATGCCATTATTTTTCGTATGCAAGAGAAAGGGTATAAACAGGCCGATCTTATACCCTATTTTGGAACGCGAAGTAGAGTTTCAGAGATATTGTCGAGGAAAAGACCATTAACTGTCCCGATGATCAGAGCCATCTCAATCGGGTTAGGTATTTCAGCAGAAACACTTATAGGTGTGGGTGATTCTGAAAGCCAAAAAACAAAAAATGACATTGATTGGTCCAGATTTCCCGTTAAGGAGATGATTGCAAGGGGGTGGATCCAAAAGTTTGCTGGAAAAGTATCGCGCTCAACTGAGGATATTGTTCAAGAGTTTATATCTCAAATTGGATGGCAGTTCGGGGATACGGCTTTCAAACGCTCACTTGCTGGGGATGCTTATTCACCCACAACTAAATATGCTCTTTATGCATGGCTTGTAAGGGTGATTCAGAAGTCTCGTGAAAAAAAATCTTCAATCGGTGTTTTTAGTGAAAGTGTCATGTCAGCTTCTTTTTTACAAGAAGTTGCTCGCTTAAGCTGGTTTGATAATGGGCCTTTGCTGGCGGTAGAGTTTTTGCAAAAAAGTGGTATCGCCCTGATAGTGGAGCCTCATTTGAAGGGCACATTGTTGGATGGGGCAGCTTTAAAGGATGTAGATGGACAACCTATAATTGGTATGACATTACGTCATGATAGGCTGGATAATTTTTGGTTTACGCTGTTGCATGAGCTTGCTCATTTGTGGAAGCACGTAGGAAAAAATGAAACCTTTCTCGATGATTTGGATGCTACATCTGAAGATAAGAGAGAAGCCGAAGCGAACCGCCTTGCTAGAGAGGCGTTTATTCCCCGTATTTTATGGCGGCGTAGCGAGGCATGCCTTGCTCCAAGTCGTGAAAATATAGATAAGCTATCAAGGGAGCTTAAAATTCATCCTTCTATTATCGCGGGTAGGATAAGAAGGGAGACGGAAAATTATCAGTTGTACAATGACCTGATCGGGCATGGGGATGTAAGACGTTTGTTTTTTAATACTTCAGAAGGTGAATGAAAATGCAATCAACTTATATTCCAATACTCAAGGCTAAAGAAGGAGAGTTAGACGCGTTAGGCTGCCTTTTTGAGAGCACAAGGAACAATCTTAAGCCTTGGTTTGACGTACCTCAGATTACAGACAAAGACAAGGAAAAGTTTAAAGGAAAGAATGTCTCAGTTGTAGAAGCGTTTCTTACAAATATTGCTCATGCCATCTCTAAAGTATGGAAGCACAGGGATGCTTATGTAGATTTGCCTCTATGGGCGCCTAACGCCCAGACTGAAGGTGGTGAACATGTAATCCAGTTTTTTTGTAAGCAAGCAGAACATTTTGGAGTGAGAGTTACTCCCGTTGTGGATTGTATGCGTTGGGATGATCCGATATATGTATACGCATTCAAAGGATTAACTCACAAGGCAGATAAGGAGGTCATTCTTAGGCTTGTGATGAATGTTGACTCTGCGGAAGAGATGGCCGAGGAAGATGAGTTTTTAGCCAGGCTGGAAGATATTGCAGCTACTCTTAACTATGATCCTCGTGCGACAGCAGTTATGATCGATTTTGGTGATGTCACATCCGCAAAGTATGAGATCCCAAAAATAACCACGCAGGCCGAGCGTGTAATTGAAATTTTTAGGCGTGCTGGGCATCAAAAATTTGTCGTCTCGGGTTGTTCAATAGGTGCTTATATTTCCTCGGTTGTTCCATTACCGAGCACAGAGAAAACAGTTCCTCGCAAAGAAATGCTTGCATGGAAAAGTATTGTTTCTCTGCAAGGCTTTAAAGATGTAGGTTTTTCCGATTATGGTGTGAGGGGTCCTGGCTCTCTAGTATCGGGTGGGGCAGGCAATCAGAACGGTAAAATTAGATATACCATTCAGGATGGCTACTTTATCGCCCGAGGCTATCAATTAAAAACTGGTGAGAAGGGTGGTCAATACTATGGCCTTGCCCAGAAAATTATCGATTCTGGATATTATGAAGGGCCGGAATTTAGCTGGGGTGACAAAGAACTCCTAGATTGTAGCCACTGGGCGTTTAGAGGGTTGGCATCAAAGTGGATTGCTATTGATACTACTCACCATGTTGAGTATGTTTTGAAGGAAGTTGAAGAGTTTAAAAGGCAGCGTGTTATTGTTGAGGCTAGATCAGTTGCTGGTGTTTGATTTGAGTTTTTTAAGGCGTTCTAATATTAATAATAAATTTAGAGGTGCTGAGTTTCTTGCTCAAACGGAGCATCTTTAGGGGGGCTTCTGCGATTATATCTGGATTTGCGTGTGATGGCTAAAGTACAAGACGGCTTCATAGCTTCCAACGGCAACACCAGTATGCCTGAACGAAGCCAATGTCTATTGGCTCAACAAGGCCTGGAATGATTTTCAGCGGTCTGAGTTGAGTATTTACCGATTAATCGATCGATCTATCGGTACCGCACTTGACCATCAAGCGACTACACCAAACAATCGAGACTCCAAGTCTGGAGGTCGTATAGATATGTTCATTGAGCGGCTCAATCTGATCAATTTCCGATGCTTCGGTCCTGAGGCGTTGACGATTGATCTCACGCCCGGTCTCACGGCATTCATAGGCGTCAATGGTGCAGGCAAGACCGCGGTGATGCAGGCGCTTCAGCGGCTCTTCGGCATCACCGGGGAGCATCGGCGTCTGAGGCTCCATGACTTTCATATTCCCGCCGATGAGACTGCTGCGCCGGTCCAGCGTACCTTTGTGCTTGAGGCAATCATCGCTTTTCCCGAACTGGAAAATGGAGGTGATGGGGTAGCTATTCCGGAGTTCTTCAACCAGATGGCCGCCGACGAAGCAGGCCGGCTGAAATGTCGACTTAGGCTTGAAGCAACCTGGACAGATGACGGATCACTTGACGGGTTCATTGAGCAGAAATATCGCGCAGTTCGTAACCTCGGAGAATTCAACGAGGCTGATTGCATTGAGCTGAAGGCTATCGACCGCAATCGCATCCAGATGATCTATGTGCCCGCATCGCGCGATGGCGCATCCCAAGTAACGGCCTTTCTGCGTGGACGTTTATGGCGTGCAATCAACTGGTCTCAGGGTGTTCGGGACACATTCTCCGAAGCCGGTGCCACACTGAATGGCGCCTTCGCCGGTGAGCCTGCTGTCGACCTCGTTGCAGCCGCTGTGCAGCGACGTTGGCAAGAGGTCCATAACGCAGGTACTGAAACGACTCCACTGTTTCGGCCAGTCGACCTGCGTTTTCAGGAGTTCATCCGAAAGGTCGAAGTAGTTTTCCATCCCGATATAGCAGGCCGTGAGCGCGCGCTCGACGAGCTGAGCGATGGACAGCGTTCGCTGTTTCATTTAGCGATGACGGCAGCAACGCTGGATGTCGAGGGCGGTATCGCCGATGACCCGGAGGCGGCTGGATTCCAGCCTGGCGGAGTGCCTCTGCCTGCATTGACGCTCATCGCGGTCGAGGAACCGGAGAACAATCTCGCTCCTTTCTACCTTTCACGCATCGTTCGGCAAATCGAAGATTTAACGAGCGGGAATCGAGCTCAGGCGGTTATTTCTAGTCATTCAGCGAGCATTCTTGCGCGAGTTGATCCGTCGCAAGTCAGGCATTTCCGTCTCGACCCAGCCAGCCGAACTGCCCGGGTTAGGGCTATTAAGTTACCGATCGGTCAGGAGGAAGCATCGAAATTTGTGCGAGAGGCCGTCCGCACCTACCCTGAGCTTTACTTCGCCCGCTTTGCGGTGCTTGGGGAGGGCGCCACCGAAGAAGTGGTGCTGCCACGCCTCGCCGAGGCGATGGGCTTCGACATAGATCGTTCCTTCGTTGCCGTCGTTCCCCTCGGTGGGCGGCACGTCAATCATCTGTGGCGTCTCCTGGCTGATCTCGACATCCCCTACGCGACGCTCCTCGATCTTGATTGGGGGCGTGACGGCGGCGGATGGGGCCGCATCAAGACAGCATGCGCCCAACTTTTAGAAAATGGTGTTTCGCCGCAGGCAATCTTCGCACAGCCAGACCCTGCGGGGCCTGCATCAAATCTGGCTGTCTTTGATACGCACCTAATAACAGACTTCGTCGGTTTGACTAACTGGGCCACTTCATTGCGACGATTCAACGTGTTTTTCTGCTCTCCTCTGGATCTTGATTATTCGATGATGCGTGCCTTTCCTGCTGCGTACCAGGTTCTTGAGCCCGGTCGACTGGGGCCGTCGCAACGGGGTGACCCACGTACGGCGGTGCTGGGCGACGAAGGTCAAGGCTACCTCTATGGTGCAGACCAAGATCAACTCTTGCGATGGTATCGCTATCTTTTCCTTGGGCGTGGTAAGCCCAGCACGCACGTCCGTGTTCTTAGTGCGCAGACATCCCAGGATTTAACAGCAGGCGCTCCAGAGGAGTTGCGGGCGATTCTGACATCCATTGCTGCCCGTCTAGCGCCACCTGTACCACCCGCACCGCCAGTGCTTTGATCATGCCAATCATCCGATCACAAGATTGGCGACCACGAGGTATAGATGACCTTGAGCCTGACGCGTGGCGCGCATTGCGCCAAGCCGGCTCGACCTGCGTTATAGCCGGTCCGGGCGCAGGAAAGACCGAGTTTCTCGCACAACGCGCCGTTTACCTACTCGAAACGGGGTTATGCCCAGCGCCTTATCGCGTCCTGGCAATCTCCTTCAAGAGCGATGCGGCAGAAAATCTCGCCACACGGGTTCGCAAGCGGTGTCCGGCTGAACTGGCTAACCGCTTTACTTCGCTCACCTTCGACGCCTTCGCCAAAGGCTTGGTTGATCGGTTCTTGTCAGCTATTCCCGCTCACTGGTGTCCGACCCGTCCATACGACCTCGTATTCCCCACTCGTCGGCAGAAAGAGGGGTTCTTGAACCTTTCCAGCAACACTGCTCCCCCGCAATGGCGGACTGAGATCGCGGGCTTTCACGCTGAAAGTTTTGAAGCTCGCCATGTCGGTGCCTACCGTCTCCCTATCACGCAACAAGCGCCGCAATCGGGTGCGGAGTTCATCATCCAGCGCTGGTTGGCAGGACAGCTAGCAACGCAGCCCCGGTCCACCCTCACATTTGTAATCATCAATCGATTAGCTGAATTGCTCTTGCGTTCCTGCCCGCACATACGGCGCGCACTCCAGTTGACCTATCCGTTCGTCTTTGTGGATGAATTTCAGGACACAACCTTCGCGCAGTACGACTTCCTGCTCTCGGCATTTAGCGGCGGCGAAATTGCTGTGACGGCGGTCGGAGATGACAAACAACGCATAATGACTTGGGCTGGTGCACGAACCGATGCCTTTGAGCGGTTTGCGATAGATTTTGCTGCTACTCGCATTCAGCTACTTTTCAATTTCCGATCCTCGCCAGATCTCGTCCGAATCCAGCATGTCGTCGCAAGAGCGCTAGATCCCCATAGCGCGCTCACTGTGGCCCAGGCTGTGCGGCAGGTCGACGGCGATGTCGCCCAGGTTTGGAATATTCCGACGATTTCGCGCGAAGCCGAATACCTTGCGCGGTGGCTCGCGACCGATATGGCAACGCGCGGCCGTGCACCTCGAGATTACGCAATCTTGGTCAAGCAAAAGTCCGACGATGTCGAGGCCGATCTTGCTGCGACGTTTGCCCAAGCGGGCCTACGACTGCGAAATGAAAGCCACTCACTCGGACGTACGACTCTGCAGGATCTACTCTCAGATGAGTTCGCTAGAATTGCGATCGGCTTATTTCGACTCGGTTCAACGCAGCGCGCTCCGGACGCATGGCAAATATGCTCTGCTGCACTCTCGGCAGTGCGAGCGTTAGCGGACGGTGACGACATCACCGAAGCACGCACTGACGCCGAGCTCACAGCCTTCTTGGCGACGATGCGAGCGGAGATGAGAAACACTCCCCCGACGGAGGTGAGTGTCACGACCCTCGTAAACCGAGTACTGGCATTCCTGGATCTCTCAGCAGTAGCGCGAACCTACCTTGAATATTCATCAGGCGATCTGCTCGCAATCATGGTCGAAGCCTTCCAGTTGCATCTCGCCGCTTCGGCGAGGGGGGCTGCGAACTGGACGATCTGTCTGGATGCCTTTGAGGGCCTCGAGCAAATTCCACTGATGACCGTCCACAAGAGCAAGGGACTCGAATACGACACCATTGTCTTCGTCGGCCTTGATGATCATGCTTGGTGGGCACACACACCGGGTAACGCCGAAGGCCTTGCAACTTTTTTCGTGGCACTCACACGCGCCAAGCAGCGCGCGATCTTTGCTTTCTGTCGAGAGCGCGGCCAGCGGCGTCGTGTGGCCGAGCTGTATCAGCTTCTGAGCGACGCTGCCGTTCCCGAGATCACTACAGACTAGTGCCGCGCCTCAAATGGTAGGCGTCATGGTCCAATCCAATCAGTTGGGGGCCAAGGTGCGTAAGTTTGCGTGCGCAACTGGGTGGCATTGTTGATTGCCTGATGCCGTCGTTGTTCTAGAAGTGCCAATAACTCCGGGCTGGTGATACCTAAGGTGGTGAACCGCCTCTGCAGGATGGAGTAAGTATCGGCGAACTGTCCGTTCCATTTGTCGATACAGATCTCAAGGATGGAGGCGAGATGCGGACCATGAAGGTCGATGCCGGGCATACCTTCTTTTAATGCTGCTGTGAATCTCAACAAGGCCCCATCTTCCTTGAACACCTCCCAGAATCCTCGTTGATCCTGTTTCTCTACTAGCCAATCGTCCAACTCGCTAAGATCCCGCAGGATCACCGGCCCCAACACCAGTACTTTTTTCAGCCAACGTTCTCGCGTCTGTGGATCGGGCGCCCGACCCAATAGCAGCTTCCAGCTCTGTGGCAGAGGGTTCCCTGAGCGCGAAGTGACCCGAATCAGAATGTCGAGAATTCGTTCGCTGTCAGAGGTGGCATTTGCCCGGATCAGACGTGTCACGACTTGGTCTGTCTCATGCCAACCTTCGCTGGCCAAATGCTCCCACATGTCATTGAATAAGGCATGCTCTGGTAGGCTCGCAATCAGTTCGAAAACAGGCATCCAAATGTGCGAATTGGCTCTACCGATACCGAGCTGACCCAAAGGACCTCTGACGCCGTAAAATATGTCCATCACCGCCTCAAGTAGTGGCAGTGGCAGCTGTTCTACAAGCTGTTTTGGTGAGGAATCGACCGTCAATCCCGAAGGAAGAATCTGGTGCAGTACAGAAGACGGGGTTTGACTTAGCATCAGCAACGCCGCAGATATCCATCGGCTGTCCGGGCGTGGTTCGAGACAAACTTTCATAAGCTTCTGATGCTCAACATCTGTCAGCTGCTCAACGTGGTGTATCAAGTCTGCAGTGAACGCCAGTACCGCTCCCGAGTCCTTGAAGGCGAGCAGGTGTTCAATGCGCGACTTTCTCAGCTCTGGATGCATCCTTGTGGCATGCATCAAAATCTCGACAACACCTAGGGCAAAGTCTGCAGGAATACGCTGATCGTGAAGCATGCGCTCGAGCCAACCGGTCCAGGCATCGCAGATGTCGATCATCTCGGCAGGTTGCAGATATTTTGTTGACTGAAGACAAACATCGTGGAGCCGAGCGTCAACGATTGGTGCGTTGTGTGGGAGCGAGCTCAATGCAATCGGCATCAGCGTGGCAAAGATCCGCCAGGGAGTCTGCTTTCCCGTGTGCTCCACACGACCGAATAGCAGCAACTTCGCGATGACGACTGTTGCTGCGCTGGGGACGCCAACTTGTCTTGCCAAGCCTTCCAGAATTAGCGTTCGCCGCGGTTCTGTCCATTGGTTCCAGCCTTTAACCGTTCCTTTAAGAGCTGCAAGCGCTACCAGTGGATGGTCCTCGCGGAAAATGCGCAGTATGACCTCGTCGTCGTCCGCTCGCGGAAACTGCAGCCACAGTTCGACTGCTTCCGCGCGAATTACGGCCTCATTGAAACTAAGCAAACGGCCCATGCTGCCTAAGGTCATGGTTTCCAGGTTGTCTTTGTAATAACTGAGCACTCGAGCTGCCTGCTCAGGCGTTGGTAACGGGCTGTCCTTAGCTCCCCATAGGTCTAGCTCTCCCTCGTCCAGTGACGGCTTCGCTCCCCAGTTCCCAAGGTTACGAAACCCCTGTCCGGCCTCGTCTGACAGGCGCGCCTCACCGTTACGCCATTCCATGTCATCGAGGGTCAAGTAACTGACTGCTGACACCCACTGAGGTAGCCGATGGCGTACATCAGCCTGAAGTACGCTCAGGTGGCGAAGTAGAAAGTTGAAACAAAGGTCACGAGTCGAAGGAAAGACCGATTTCAATCCACGCTCGGCGTAGTCGACTATTTGCTGGCGAGCCTCAGGCAGTTGAACGAGGCTCTGGAAAACCCAATCGAGGTTACGTGCAGTGGCGCGAGATGTGCTTGGTATCCAACAGAATAAGCCTTGGGCAATCACTTTGGTGACCCGGTCGACGTTGAACGAATTGACGTCGTCGAGACTAGCCTCTGCAGCCGAGCGATAAAACGGGTGACTGAACGCAATATTTTTTTGTGCAACTACCTCAATGATCCTCTTACTGGCCAGCGAGGCGAGTTGTGCCTCTTTGTCCCTGTCTTGAGGAATGGATGGCATTGCAAGTTGCTCTAACGGAATACCGAAAAGATCATCGAACAGTGAACCTGCGGCTAAGATCGCGGCTTCTGAGTCCTCGTTTTGTTTGTCCACCAAAACGGCCAGCATCTGTGACGAAATCGGCTCGCTGACACTGGAGGCGACAGACATTCCCAATAGGATGCTGCTAAACCCTTGCTCCGTGAGAGCGTGTCCGAGGCTAGCTGCATCGACCCTCGCGAAACGGTATAGGTTGTCCAGGTCACAGCCTCCCTCATACTCGTAATGGTGGCTGGCCAAGTGGAGCAAGCAACCGGGCTCTAAATCCAAGGCCCCTTGGTCAACAGCATTTTGCACGTATGAGCGAATGGGATCGGGGACTTGCTCCGTAGATGCAAACTGACTCCACAGCTGTCCCTTGAAAAGGCTGCCGGACTGGCCCAGATCCCACCATTGGTGACCTGCCGTTTTCAGAAGATTCAAGTTCGCTTTGCGACTGGCGGTCAGCAGATGGTTTTCCACTTGGGCGACGATCAGTTTTCGCCGAGTTCCTCGGCTTAACTCGATTGTCAGTTGCTCGAGTCGACGAAGGACCCTTACCGGCTCGACCACCGAATGCGTTCCACCGAGAGGGTCGTCCAATACCACCAACCGACTCGCTGTACCTGGTTGCGATAGAAATCGTTCTGCGTCGTCGATATCAGAGTACCGTCGTACTTCATACCCGAGCTGCTCGAACTCTGCAGCGACCCAGCGCGCAGAAGAGGTTTTACCGACTCGTGGCAAGCCCGAAAGCAGCAGTACGCCATGACGAGACAAGTGAGTGAACCATGCCTGCTCCTGGCCACGTGCGACATAGTCCGTGGGGCGGATGCTCAGGGGAGCAATGGTGTTGAGCAATGCGCGTACTTTTGGGAATGAGTCGATCAGGTGGGTAAGGCTTTTCGATGCGCTAACGATCTCCCGTAGCTCAAGAATAACCTGGTCAATTCGATCATCAGGGACACGCCAAGACCGCCTCAAATGTTCGGAGCAGCTCGCTAGCAAAGAGTTGTTGCTCACCCGTTCAAGGATGATCAGCCGTTGAAAGGCATCGCGTATTTCCGATGTTGAAAGCTTCCCGGCCAGCGTCAGGCAGTGATTCTTGCGCTTGATTGCCAAGTCCTTATCGTCCTCATGGGGCGAAGAACAGCTGGACCATACATCAATGAATGCCTGGGCATCCGTCACCTTGATCGGCTTTCCGTGACTGGCGCCCAACCAATCAGGTGCCACGGAATAAAGCGCCGTCTGATCATCGCAACGACCGGAGACTATGAACAGCACGGTAAGCTCTGGGTCGTCCAATAAACGCTCGAGCAAGGTGCCGTTACTTTTCCGTGGTGGGCAATGAGCCAGATATTTGGCAATGTCCAACAGCTTGACCGGTAGCTCCGACCCTTTGATTTGGATTTCTACCCGGCGGCCTGTTGCTGTGCCATCAAATCGGATCTCCCCGTCCTCTCCACCCAGAGGTTCGACGTAAAAGTTCGCTTGAGTTTTGTTTTCGAAGCGCAACATCATTTCCAGGCAGGCCAAATCCTGAAAGTTGAACTTCTCGGGTGCAGTGATGGCGATGGTCATGGAGATGGTTTACCGACGAAAAGTCTGAACAGTGACAACGTCACGGTTGTCGCGGGAGCGATTTTGATCGCTACAGAGCATACAAGTCGGTGGGCGGACTTGAAACCCGAGATGGGGTCTCTTCCTGCAAAACATTTAGGTCGTCTGTCAAGATCATCATATCTCTTCTAACGATTGCTCTTGCCGTGCCGGTGATCTGCATCCTGACGTGGTACCTCACCAAGAGTACTTCCGGATTTATCACCCAGCGTCTTGGATAACGAAGGCGTCGATGAGGCAGTCTCGCGCTTCGACCCGAAATGAGATCCTTGGGGGATTTAAGCTTTCTCAATTTTAAGAAAGGGATTATCGGGTGGTATCCATTCAAAAAATAGCTTCGGTTCCTCAATCAGATATCCCTTCAAAGTGGCTGTTTTCCTGGGGCCGTGCACTTGGCACGTCCAGATATTCAGACCGTCCTCACGCTTCCTGTGGATCTTCAGTTTTTCAAACTGCTTCTGTACCCAGCGCCATTTTTCAGTTTCTTGATCGGCCCCCTGTGAGATACCAGGAAACTCCTGCGCGTAGCGTTGGAAGAGGCCAGGTGTGACCAGTAATACGCTGCCACTCACCGTGTGGATTTTGGCCTTGCTGTCATTGATGATCAGCTTATGGCTGAGGATGCCTTCCTTGAGCCAATTCAGGAATGCCTGACCAGGGTTGTCCGATGGGGGATTTGAGATTTCGAGGGTGCCTGCTGACGATGCGTTGCTGGCCTCAGGCTCTTCCAGCTCGAACATATCCAACAACGTTCCGAGATAGTCAGCGTCTTCTATCGCCCTGGGATCTGCCAGCGAAGAGCTTTGACGCGATCCTGTACTGACAGTCTCGGGCGCTGCTGGTGATGCCGGAGTGTCAGTCGGGTGGTCATCGAGTGCCACGCTCACCGTTCCGCTGAAAGTTTCGGGGCGGTCTTCGCTTCCCCAGATTAATGCCGGCTGAAGCCTTAGAAAGGTGAAGCTCTGCTGCCAGTTTCCCTGTGCCACGAGCGCGGTCCAGATGGCTTTGCCTTCGGGGGTAGACTCGACCAGCCCATGCGATTGTAGTTCGTCGAACACCGCGATGTTGGATGAGGGAATGCCCTCTATCGCTTGCGACAGCAGATAGGCTCGCAGCTTGTCCGTGACCGTCTTGCTGACCAGCCAGAGTGCGTCCTGGGTCAGCCATCCCGCGGCACCCGGCTGGTTGAGTTTCAGCTCGTGCTGAACCAGATGACGCAGTCCGCTGATCAAGTGATGTTGCAGCGAATGAATCGGCGCTTGCAGCGCCTTGCTCGGGTTACCACCGATGTTCTGTGCGGTGGAAACTCGGTCGGCCTGCATCACCAACTCACCGAGCACGCCGGCACGTTCGTACTGGCCCGCCAGGACATACAGCAGACTGGCCCACAGTGGCGGAAATCCACTGAGCCAATCGAGGATTGGGCGGTCGAGAATTTGGGTGTAGAGCAAGCCTGCGGCGGCGCCGTGCAGGTGGTAGTCACGACCCTTGATGTAACGAAAACGGTAGGGCTGATCCAGGGAGCCCTGCC